>Ga0265298_10002679_pt1 | contig 24369 bp, 20 predicted proteins | sample AusTroGonzalo_MG_3_FD_193486 | JGI IMG/M metagenome (GOLD analysis project Ga0265298, IMG submission 193486) | Bovine rumen microbial communities from tropical cattle in Woodstock, Queensland, Australia - Gonzalo_01 | ecosystem: Host-associated > Mammals > Digestive system > Stomach > Rumen ...
GCACGAACTGGAAGAGCAGTTCAATATCCCTGACTATTTCATGTCGGACATCAGCGATACCGACGAGCGTGCCCGTTACGAGTACGACGACGGCTGGATGCTGATCATCCTCCGTATCCCCTACGTTAAAGAGATACGGTCGAGGACACCGTATACCACCGTGCCCTTAGGTATCATCCACAAACGCGATGTTACCATCACCGTCTGCTACTACGAGACGAACATGATGATCGACTTCGTTTCGTTCCAGCAGAAGCGCAACGTAGGATTTACAGACTATGTCGATATGATCTTCCGCCTGTTCCTCTCCAGCGCCGTCTGGTACCTGAAGCGCTTGAAGCAGATCTCGATGCTCATCGACAAGGCCAAGCGCAACCTCGACAAGGAAGTGAACAACGAGAGCCTGATAGGCCTCAGCCGCCTGCAGGACTCGCTCACCTACTTCCAGACATCCATCCGAGGCAATGAGAACTTGTTGTCGAAACTGAAGTTCAAACTGCAGATTGACGAACTGGATGCCGACCTGATCGAGGACGTGAACATCGAGATGTCGCAGGCCCGTGAAACTACTTCCATCTACTCCGACATTCTGGAGTCGACGATGGACACCTATTCCTCTATTATTAATAATAATATGAATACGGTGATGCGTACGCTGACGTCGGTGTCGATCATGATGATGTGCCCCACACTCATCGCCTCTTTGTTCGGCATGAACCTGGTGAACGGCATGGAGACAACCACATGGGGATTTGTCTTCGCAATGGTGCTTTCAGTGGCTGTTTCTGTCGTCGCGTGGCTCATATTCAGGCATAAACGGCTTGTGTAAAGGTGAAAGGGCGAAAAGGTGAAAGGTTAAAAAATTACAAATTAACGCCTTTCACCTTTTCACTTTTTTACTATTTCACTTTTTATTAGTACCTTTGACGCCAAATGTGTTGATGCGACGCATCAGTAATAGTAATTTGTGTCAGTAACTAACAGAAGTTAAATGATGGACTCTCAAGAAAATGCCCCCGTTATCGGCGGTACCGTTTCGCCAAGTGAAGAACTTTGCAACACGGAAGTGAAAAGTGAAGAAGTGAAAAGTGAAGTGACCTCTCAGCCTGTGGAAGAAGCAGTAGAAGAGGAAGCTTCCGAAGTGGAAACTCCCCGCAAGGTCTACGAGACCAAAGCAGAGATTCTGGAGCGTATCAGGGAAATCGCCCATGGTGACGAGTCTCCCCAGAAGGAGGAGGTGGACTATCTGAAGACCGCCTTCTACAAGCTGCATATTGCAGAGCGCGAAGCCAGTTTCAAAGCATATCTCGACGGAGGCGGCGACCTGGAGCAGTATCAAATCACTCCCGACGAACTGGAAGAGGCCTTCAAGGCCGAGATGGGCATTGTCAAGGAGAAACGCGCCAAGCTCTTCAAGGAGCAGGAAGCAGAGAAGCAGGCCAACCTGGCCAAGAAACTCGAGATCATTGAGAAGGTGAAGTCGATGATCACCACCCCTGAGGAGGCCAACAAGAGCTATCAGGAGTTCAAGGCCCTGCAGCAGCAGTGGCGTGAGATCAAGAACGTGCCTGCCGAGAAGGCTAATGAGCTGTGGCGTAACTATCAGCTTTATGTGGAGCAGTTCTATGACATGCTTCGTCTGAACAGCGAGGCCCGTGAATACGACTTCCGCAAGAACAAGGAACAGAAGGAGCGCCTTTGCGAGGCTGCGGAGAAATTGGCCGACGAACCAGACATCATCAGTGCCTTCCATCAGTTGCAGAAACTGCATCAGGAATATCGTGAGATCGGTCCTGTGGCCAAGGAAGAGCGTGAAGAAATATGGAATCGCTTCAAGGCTGCCAGTACGGTTATCAACAAGCGTCATCAACAGCATTTCGAGGGCATCCGTGCCAAGGAGGAAGAGAACCTGGCCCGTAAGACGGAGCTCTGCGAGAAGGTGGAGGCCATTGCTGCTGAAGAAAACAAGGGCAGCGGCGACTGGGAGAAGCACACCAAGCAGATCATCGAACTGCAGGCAGAATGGAAGACCATCGGTTTTGCGCCCCAGAAGATGAATGTCAAGATTTTCGAGCGCTTCCGTGCTGCCTGCGATGATTTCTTCGGACGTAAGGCTGAATATTTCAAGACACTTAAGGATACCTTCAAGGAGAACGCCGATAAGAAACGTGCATTAATCGAGAAGGCCAAGGCCCTGCAGGACTCCACGGAATGGAAGTCGACCGCCGACAAGCTGATCGCCCTCCAGAAAGAGTGGAAGACCATCGGCATGGTACCCAAGAAACTGGGAGACCAGTTGTGGGATGAGTTCCTCGGAGCCTGCAACAAGTTCTTCGAGGCTCGCAAGGCTGCCGGTGCCGGACAGCACAGTGAGGAATATGCCAACCTGGAAAAGAAGCGTGAGGTGGTTGAGAAGCTGAAGGCCATCACGGAAGAGGCCGGCGATGATGTCCAGAAAGAAGTCCAGAAACTGGTGGACGAGTATCAGTCTATCGGACATGTACCCTTCAAGGAGAAAGACAAGCTCTACGAGGAATACCATGCCGTATTGGACCGTCTTTATAAGGAACTGAACATCTCCGTGGCCAAGCGCCGTCTGAACAATTTCAAGCAAAACCTTAAGCAGGTGGCCGAACGTGGGGAGAATGCCCTCGACACGGAGCGTGCCCGTCTGTTCCGTCAGTATGAGACCCTCAAGCAGGAGATCCAGACCTACGAGAACAACCTCGGTTTCCTGAACGCCAGTTCGAAGAAGGGCAGTAGCCTCATCGACGAGATGAACCGCAAGGTGCAGAAACTCAGGGACGACTTGAACCTCGTCAAGGAGAAGATCAAGGCCATCGATGCGGAGAACAAGGCACAGCAAGGCTGACAAAACATCAACAAACTAGATAAAACACAACATGATTTGGAATGAGAGCATAGAGTGCATGGATCGCGAGCAGCTTCGTGAGATCCAAAGCCGTCGTCTGGTGAAAATGGCTGAGTATGTCTATTACAACACGCCCTTCTATCGGAAGAAATTCCAGGAGATGGGCCTGGAGCCAGGCGACATCAAGAGTATCGACGATATCGTCAAGTTGCCATTTACCAACAAACTCGATCTGAGAGACAATTACCCATTTGGGCTGGCAGCAGTGCCGATGAGCCAGATTGTCCGTATCCACGCCTCTTCAGGTACGACGGGGAAACCTGTTGTCGTACTCTATACCCGGAAGGACCTCGCCATGTGGGCAGAGGCCATCTCGCGTGCCTTCACGGCCTACGGCGCTGGTAAAGAAGATATCTTCCAGGTGGCATACGGCTACGGACTGTTCACTGGTGGATTGGGTGCCCACGACGGTGCCACGAATATCGGAGCTTCCGTGATTCCTATCTCTTCTGGCAACACCCAGAAGCAGATGACGCTGATGCACGACTTTGGGACGACCATCCTCTGCTGTACACCATCATACGCCATGTTCCTTGGAGAGGCAATGAAAGAATGTGAGTGGCCCCGGGAGGATTTCAAGCTGAAGATCGGTGTATTCGGCGCAGAGCCATGGACAGAGAAGATGCGTGTGAAGCTGGAAGAGTCTTTAGGCATCAAGGCATACGACATCTACGGACTATCGGAGGTAGCAGGTCCAGGTGTGGGTTATGAGTGCCAGTGTCAGAACGGTACCCACCTGAATGAGGACTATTTCTATCCGGAGATCCTTGACCCAAATACAGGTGAGCCCCTGCCGGAGGGAACCTTCGGAGAACTGACCTTCACGCATCTGACGAAAGAGGGAATGCCGCTGTTGCGTTATCGCACCCACGACCTCACGGCTTTGCATTATGAGAAGTGTGAATGTGGACGTACGTTGGTGAGGATGGATCGTATCCTGGGCCGTTGCGACGATATGCTCATCATCCGCGGTGTGAACGTATTCCCGTCGCAGATAGAGGATGTCATCCTGAAGCTGCCTGAGTACGAGCCACACTTCCTGCTCACCGTCGACCGTGTGAACAATACCGACACCTCTGAGCTGAAGGTCGAAGTGAAGGAGGAATACTTCACCGACGACATGGCTACGATGGTCGGGCTGCAGAAGAAGCTCGAAGCAGAACTGCGCAGCGTCATCGGTCTCGGATTCAAGGTGAAACTTGTCGAGCCTAAGGGCATCGAGCGCTCTACGGGCAAGGCTAAGCGCGTAATTGACAATCGCCAGATTTAAGCCACAGATTACACAGATTATCACAGAAGTTGTGATTGACACAGATATATTATATAAAGGTATAGTAAAATAACAAAAGCATATGAAAGCAAAACAACTATCCGTATTTCTCGAGAACAAGTCAGGTCGTCTGACTGAGGTTACTGACGCCCTTGGTGCAGCAGGCATCAATCTGTCGGCCATGAGTATTGCAGACAACAGCGACTTCGGTATTCTGCGTTGCATCGTCTCAGATCCAGACAAGGCTTATCAGGTACTGAAGGAACAGCATTTTGCCGTAAAGATCACAGATGTCATCGGCTTCGTCTGTCCGAACACTAGCGGTTCGCTGGCAGTCGTATTGCGCCACCTCTCCGACAACGGCGTATTTATTGAGTATATGTACTCATTTGCCAATGGCGACGTGGCCACAGTGGTCATCCGTCCCTCCGATCTGGATGCCTGCGAAGAGATTCTGGCAGCCAAGAAAGTGGAACTGATGGCAGCCAATGACCTCTATCAGCTATAAAAAAGACTGGAACTGCAAAATTTCCGCCTGGAAATTTTGCAGTTTCGTTTTTTCTCAGTACCTTTGCAGCCGCAAAACGAAAGGGCGCTTAGCTCAGCTGGTTTAGAGCATCTGCCTTACAAGCAGAGGGTCGGCGGTTCGAATCCGTCAGCGCCCACAACACATTAATAGACCCGTCCGCAGCCGTGGAGGTTGTTGGTTCTGGGCTTAAGTATAAGCGCTTATATAAAATTTGGATTAGAAAACATGGAATTAAATGCACTGACAGCCGTCTCGCCTATTGACGGCCGTTACAGAAGTAAAACCGAACCATTGGCAGGCTATTTCTCCGAATATGCCCTTATCCGTTATAGGGTACGTGTGGAAATAGAATACTTCATCGCTTTGTGTGAACTCCCCCTGCCGCAACTGCAACAAGTCAACCACGAACTGTTTGAACCACTCCGTGATGTCTATCGCCATCTCACTACTGTTGATGCCCAGCGTGTCAAGGATATTGAGAAGGTGACCAACCACGACGTAAAGGCAGTGGAGTACTACATCAAGGAGCAGATTGACCAACAGCCCCAGCTCTCGGAGTTGAAAGCCTACAAGGAGTTCATCCATTTCGGACTGACTTCTCAGGACATCAACAACACGAGCGTACCCTTGAGCATCAAAGAGGCTCTTGAAGAGGTGTATATCCCATTGATAGAGGAACTGATCGAACAACTCAACGACTATGCCGAGCAGTGGAAGAATATCCCAATGCTGGCAAAGACGCACGGGCAGCCTGCATCTCCCACCCGTCTCGGGAAAGAAATCATGGTCTACGTATATCGTCTGGAAGAGCAACTGCGCGGATTGAAAGAAATTCCCCTTACAGCCAAGTTCGGCGGTGCCACAGGTAATTTCAATGCCCATCACGTGGCCTACGCGCAGTACGACTGGCGGGAGTTTGGAAACAGTTTCGTCAGCGAGAAGCTCGGACTGGAACGTGAGCAATATACTACACAGATTTCCAATTACGACTGGCTCGGCGGTCTGTTTGACGCCATGCGTCGTATCAACACCATCATCATTGACCTGGACCGTGATTTCTGGATGTATATCTCTATGGATTACTTCAAGCAGAAGATCAAGGCCGGCGAGGTGGGCAGCAGTGCCATGCCGCATAAAGTGAACCCCATTGACTACGAGAACTCTGAGGGTAACCTCGGCATCGCCAATGCCATCCTTCAGTTCCTCGCAGCGAAATTGCCGGTGAGCCGTTTGCAACGGGATCTGACAGACTCCACGGTATTGCGTAATGTCGGTGTGCCCATGGGGCATGGTCTGATTGCCCTGCAAAGCACCCTGAAAGGACTTCGTAAGCTGATCCTCAATGAGGAGAAACTGCAGGAGGACCTTGACAACACATGGGCTGTGGTGGCAGAAGCCATCCAGACTATTCTGCGTCGCGAGGCCTATCCCAACCCCTACGAGACGCTAAAGGCACTCACAAGAACAAACGAGAAACTGACAGCAGAAAAGATTCAGGATTTCATTGAGACGCTGGAGGTCAGCGAGGATGTGAAGAATGAGCTCCGTGCTATCAGTCCATCGACATATACAGGAATTTAACCACATAAAAACATATTAAGAAAATGGATATCGAGAATAACGAAAAGAAACAAGAGGAAACAACACAGCAGGAAGGTTCTTGGCGAAGCCAAGCGGCAGAGCCGAGCGGTCAGAAAGAAGCAAGACGTACACCACGTCCCCGTATACATACTGTCCAGCGTCCTCCTTTTGAACGTCAGGACTACCGTCGCCATGACAATGATGAGGGCGGGTTCCGCCCTGAAGGTTTTGGTGCAGCTTTGTTCGAAGGTAACGCACAGCGGAGCCAAGGTGGATACCAGCCCCGTCAGCGCCAGAGTGGCTATCAGCCACGTCAAGGCGGATACCAGCAGCGTCAGGGTGGCTATCAACCCCGTCAGGGACAGGAAGGCGGTTATCAGCCCCGTCAAGGAGGATACCAGCAGCGTCAGGGAGGCTATCAGCCACGTCAGGGTGGCTACCAGTCACGTCAGGGGCAGGAAGGCGGTTATCAACCCCGTCAGGGTGGATACCAGCAGCGTCAGGGAGGCTATCAGCCCCGTCAAGGACAGGGACAGGGTGGCGGATACCAGCAGCGCCAAGGTGGTTATCAGAAGCCTTATGGCAAGCCTGGTAATCCCTATAAGAAAGGGCCACGCCAGCATACGGCAGACTACGATCCGAATGCTAAGTATAGCATGAAGAAGCGTATCGAGTACAAGGAGGTGAACATTGATCCGAACGAGCCGCTTCGCCTGAACAAGTTCCTTGCCAATGCAGGCATTTGCAGTCGTCGTGAGGCTGATGAGTTCATCCAGGCTGGCGTCGTCACCGTCAATGGTGAGGTCGTGACGGAACTGGGAACAAAGGTACTGCGCACCGATACGGTGATGTTCCACGACCAGCCCGTCAAGATTGAGAAGAAGGTATATGTCCTGCTGAACAAACCGAAGGATTACGTGACGACGAGTGACGATCCCCAGCAGCGCAAGACCGTGATGGATCTCGTGAAGAATGCTTGTCCGGAACGTATCTATCCCGTAGGACGCCTTGACCGCAATACCACGGGTGTCCTTCTGTTGACGAACGATGGAGACCTGGCTTCCAAGCTGACCCATCCGAAGTATTTGAAGAAGAAGATCTACCACGTATTCCTTGACAAGAACGTGACAGCCCATGACCTGCAGCAGATTGCCGACGGTATACAACTCGAAGACGGTGAGATTAAAGCCGACGATGTGCAGTACGCCAGTCCGACTGACAAGAAACAAGTGGGCATAGAGATCCACAGCGGCAAGAATCGTATTGTGCGCCGTATCTTCGAATCACTGGGTTATCGTGTGCAGAAATTGGATCGCGTACAATTTGCCGGTCTGACAAAGAAAAACCTGAAGCGTGGTGACTGGCGCTATCTCACAGAGGAAGAGGTCGATCGTCTGCGCATGGGAGCATATGAATAAAGGTGAAAAGGTAAATAATAAAAAAGTGATAAGGACAAAGATTATCGATGTACTGCAGAGTACAGAATACGGCAAAGACATCTGCGTGAAGGGTTGGGTGCGTACGCACCGCTCTTCAAAGGCAGTTGACTTTATCGCCTTGAATGATGGTTCCACCATTAAGAATGTACAGGTTGTCGTTGACCCGACAAAGTTCGACGAGCAACTCTTGAAGGATATTACGACTGGAGCATGTATCTGTGCAGAAGGTGTGCTGGTGGAGAGTCAGGGTGCCGGACAGAGTAGTGAGATCCAGGCAACGAAACTGGAAATATATGGTCTCTGCGACAACACCTATCCGATGCAGAAAAAGGGACAAAGCTTCGAGGTGATGCGTAAGAACGCCCACATGCGTCTTCGCACCAACACATTCGGAGCAGTCATGCGCATCCGTCACAATATGGCAATGGCTATCCATACCTATTTCCATGAGCATGGATTCTTCTATTTCCATACCCCACTGATTACTGCTTCTGACTGTGAGGGAGCAGGGAATATGTTCCAGGTGACCACGAAGAACCTCTATGACCTGAAGAAGGACGAGCAGGGGAAAATTATCTATGATGATGATTTCTTCGGTGAGCAGACCTCACTGACAGTATCTGGCCAGCTGGAGGGTGAGCTTGGTGCCACTGCTTTGGGAGCCATCTATACGTTTGGACCGACCTTCCGTGCAGAGAATTCCAACACACCTCGTCATCTTGCAGAGTTCTGGATGGTGGAGCCTGAAGTGGCCTTCCTCGACCAGGAGGAACTGATGGACCTCGAGGAGGACTTCATCAAATATTGTGTCCGTTGGGCATTGGACAACTGTAAGGACGACCTGGCATTCCTGAACCAGATGATTGACAAGACCCTTATCGCCCGTTTGGAAGGTGTGCTGAAAGAGACCTTTGTCCGTCTGCCTTATACTGAAGGTATCAACATCCTACAGGAGGCTATTAAGAACGGTAAGAAGTTTGAGTTCCCCTGCAACTGGGGCGATGATCTGGCTTCTGAGCATGAGCGCTACCTGGTTGAGGAGCATTTCAAGAAACCTGTTATCATGACGGACTACCCGCGTGAATTCAAGTCGTTCTACATGAAGCAGAATGCGGATACAGCAGATGGTGGTTCTGTAGGCTATAAGGGCGCTGTTGCTCCTGGTCCCACGATGCAGGGCACCGACGTGCTGTTCCCACAGATTGGCGAGATCATCGGCGGTTCTGTCCGTGAGGAGAGTTACGACAAGCTGATGGGCGAGGTGGAACGTCGAAAGATGGACACCACGCATCTTTGGTGGTATCTTGACACACGTCGATGGGGTACTTGTCCCCATGCAGGTTTCGGTCTCGGCTTCGAGCGTCTAATCCTGTTCGTCACGGGCATGCAGAACATCCGCGACGTCATACCCTTCCCGAGAACGCCAAAATCTGCAGAATTCTAAATTAATTGAATACCCTCTTCGGAGATAGTGATAAGCCGTCGGCGATACAGATCGCCGATGGCTTTTTTATAATCTTTCTTTGAGACCTGAAAACGCTCATAGATCTGCTCAGCAGGCGACTTGTCGCCAAGTTCGCACTTGCCATCGTGTTCATAGAGATAACGGAGCAGCACTTCTGCAAAATCCAGCACGCGCTGGCGTCCGTCATACTTCTGGTAGCGTTCGACCTTCGCTGTCGCCATCAGCCGATGGGTCTTTTCGTCTTCCATGATATAGACATAGTAGGTTTTCCCAATTTCCATCCGCTGCTTCTGCTCACGGAATGGGCAGAAGAGATCCTTCATCAATCCCCATTTGAGAAAAGCGCCGTACTCATTCGTCCAGGCGCACTCCAGATAAGCGAACTCACCCACCTTGGCTATCGGATGTTCCGTAGTGGCTATGGTCCGCTCATCCTGGTCAAGATAGATGAAAACTTCCAGATTATCACCAATATGCATATCCTGTGTGACATAACGGTTAGGCAACAGGATATTTCCCTCGTCACCACCGTCCAAATACAGACCGTAATCCGTACGTTTCTTTATTCTGAGGGTATTGTAGTCTCCAAGTTTAAGCATTCTTCCTCGGTTTGTAGGACTTCAATTTGTGGAACCTCAATCAGACCGTCACGCAGGTGAATGGTGCGGTCAGTAATAGCAGCGAGAGATTCATCGTGGGTGACAATAACAAACGTCTGTCCGAACTGATCACGCAGGTCGAAGAACAACTTATGCAAGTCTTCCTTGTTACGTGTATCAAGGGAGCCAGAAGGTTCGTCAGCCAAGATAACAGCAGGGTTGTTGACCAATGCACGGGCTACGGCAATGCGCTGTTTCTCTCCACCCGACAGTTCGTTTGGTTTATGTGATGCTCGATCACTCAGGCCCATGAATCGAAGCAGTTCCTCGGCACGGGCCTTGGACGCCTTTTGGGACGTTCCCGCAATATAGGCAGGAATCATAATATTCTCGATAGCTGTGAACTCCGGTAATAACTGATGGAATTGGAACACAAAACCCAGATGCTGGTTGCGGAAATCAGAAAGTTTCTTTGCAGGCAGGCGGCTAGTATCGATGCCGTCGACACAGACAGAACCTGTGTCAGGACGGTCTAAAGTTCCTATAATCTGTAGCAGGGTTGTCTTACCTGCGCCACTGGGACCAACAATGCTGACCACCTCGCCTTTGTCAATATGGAGGTCTATGCCTTTGAGCACCTGAAGTGTCCCAAAACTCTTCGTTATATTCTTTATATCTATCATGATGGATATTTACGATTTACGGATTTACGATTTATGTATCCACTTGGATATGGTGTCATAAATACTCTTCTCCTCATGGTGCTGTGCTTCAGTGAAGCTCATGCGCTCATCCTTTGTGTTACCGAACTGGTCTGGGAAGATGATCATGAGGTTCTTTCCTGAGAAATGTTTTTGCAGTTCATCTGGTAACCGTTCTAAGGCGTTCTTGTATGAGATGGTTCCCTTACGGGCAGTCACCACCACGAAGAGATGGTCTTCAGCGATGCCGGCAGCCAATCGCGGTAGTTCGTTCCAGTGTTCCATATGCGTATATTCGGCCCTTACGCTCGGATGGCGGTTGTTGATGTATTCCGCTATCAGAACCAATGACTCGTTACGCCCATGAAACTGTATACGGCAGTCTAACTGTCCCGCCAGACGGCTCAGGCGCTCCAGCCAACGGTGGAAGCCCGGCTCGAACTCGGCCCTGGACGGCACCACGACCTGTATTCTACGCAAGGTAGACATTGGCTGAACGAAGCGGATAAGTATGATCTGACGGTTCAGACCGTTATAGAGACTCTGAATGAACTCACCCCAGAAGCGGGGGTTGATATCCGTATGGACGTGCATACCCATGATAATCTCCGAACAGGCAAACTCCCGGAAGGCATGCTTGATGCCGTTGGCTATGTTCGTGGCGAGGCGCACCTGTGTCTGCACCTTGACATCGGAAGCACTGGCGGTCTGCTGCAAACGTTCAAGCAACTGTAGGCCCTGTTGTCTGGCGGTATTGCTATTCTGGTCATCATAGACAACGTTCAGTGCCACCAGTTCACGATTCAACCGCTGGTCACGCATCAGGATAGAGAGATAGAGCAAATGCGGGGCAATCTCAGGATACTTCACACAGAGCAGAATCTTTTCATCATCAGTCTGGGGACTGTCAACATGAGGATGTCTCTTCTCTTGCAGGATAATTTGCTGAGCGGCATGCTCAGTCATCAGGGTACTGATGACACAAGTGACAAGAATCATGATCACCACGCCGTTAAGCATATCATCGTTCACCAAATACTGTCCTTGAGCCACCTCCAACCGCATACCCACCATCACCATCGCGATGGCACCTGCCGCATGAGCGGATGTCAAGCCGAACATCATATTACCATCAGCCTTCGACAGACGGAAGAGAAGGCTGGATATATAGGCTGCTGCCGCCTTTCCGAAAGTGCCGAAAAAGGCGATGAGGAATACAATCCACAGCATGTCGATACCCGTAAAAAGAGTGCGCACGTTGATGAGCATACCAACACCAATCAAGAAATAGGGGATGAACAGGGCGTTGCCGATAAACTCGATGCGGTTCATCAGGGGTGAGACGTGGGGGATATATCTGTTGAGGATCAGTCCGGAGAAGAAAGCGCCAAAGATTCCCTCAATACCGATGAGCGAGGTGAGGGCTGCACTGAGGAACATGATGCCCAATACGAAGATATATTGCATCACCGCATCGCTGTAACGACGGAGAAAATAGCGCGTCAACTTGGGTATCAGGATGATGCTGCCCGCACAGAAGACAGCGAACTTCACTACGAAGAGTATCCAGAACAGCCAGCCACTACCGCTCTCGAAGGAACCTGAGAATGCTGCAAGCATCACCAGGGCCATGAACAACGAAATCATTGACGAACCCACGCTGAGCATCACACTTTGGTGGCGTTGCAGACCATAACGGCCGATGATGGGGTAAGCTATGAGTGTATTGGAGGCCATGATACATCCCAACAGGAAAGAGGCCGTCGAAGAGTATCCAAGCATAGTAATAGCCATCACATACGTCAGGATCAATGGCACAAAACAGGTGAGCAGTCCGAAGACGATAAACGAGCGCGTCTGTTTCTTCACACCCTCCATGTCCATCTCCAAACCAGCCAGAAACATGATATAATAGAGTCCCACCCTGCCGAATAGTTCGAAGGAGTTGTCGCGTACCAAAATATTGAAACCATACTGCCCGATTATCACACCCGCCAGCACCATACCAATGATATGCGGGATACGCAGTTTACTCATCACAATCGGTGCAACGAGGATAATCAACAACACCACAAAGAAAATCAACGTGGGGTCTGTGATTGGCAAATATGACGTCAATAATGTCATTCTGTGTGCAAAGGTACGATTTTTAAGTGAAAAGTGAAGAGTGAAAAGTGAATAATTTGCTGCCGCCACTGAAAAAATAACCATTTTCCATTGTCCATTATCCATTTTTTCGTACCTTTGCAGCCAAATTGTAACCAATTAAAGAAAAAAGGTAAGATGAAAGTAGCAATTGTAGGTGCAAGTGGAGCCGTGGGACAGGAGTTCCTGCGGATTCTTGACGAGAGGAATTTCCCGATGGATGAATTGGTGTTGTTTGGTTCAGAGCGCAGCGCAGGCAAGAAATATACCTTCAAGGGAAAAGAGATTGAGGTGAAGTTGCTTCAGCATAATGATGATTTCAAAGACGTCGATATCGCCTTTACTTCGGCAGGTGCAGGCACATCCAAGGAGTTCGCAGAGACAATCACAAAGTATGGTGCCGTAATGATTGACAACTCCAGCGCCTTCCGTATGGATGACGATGTACCCCTTGTAGTGCCTGAGTGCAATGCAGAGGACGCCCTGAACCGTCCTCGTGGCATCATCGCCAACCCGAACTGCACAACGATCATGATGGTGGTCGTACTCCAGCCGCTGGAGAACATCTCTCATATCAAGCGCATCCATGTGGCCTCCTATCAGAGTGCCTCTGGAGCTGGTGCTGCCGCTATGGCAGAACTCCAGCAGCAGTACAAGGAGATGGTGGAGGAAGGCGAGGTGAAGACCGTCAAGAAGTTCGCCCACCAGTTGGCTTACAATGTGATTCCCCAGATTGATGTCTTCCAGCCCAATGGCTACACGAAGGAGGAGATGAAGATGTACAACGAGACCCGCAAGATCATGCATACCGATGCCAAGTGCTCAGCCATGTGTGTTCGTGTAAGTTCTCTCCGTTCCCACTCTGAGTCCGTATGGATTGAGACGGAGAAGCCCATCAGCGTCGAAGAGGCACAGAAGGCTATTGCCGCTGCCCCTGGTTGTACGCTGAAAGACGATCCATCTACCCTCACCTATCCTATGCCGCTCGAGACAGCAGGCAAGGATGATGTCTACGTGGGACGTATCCGCAAAGACCTCACTGACGACTGCGGTCTGACATTCTGGCTTTCTGGCGACCAGATCCGTAAGGGTGCAGCCCTGAATGCCGTGCAGATTGCTGAGTATCTGGTAAAGGTTGGCAACGTGAAATAAAGTTACTATGAAGTTAAAAGGAAGTTATAGGGAAGTTTTAGGGAAGTCAAAGGGACATTACTTTCGTCCTTTTAACTTCCTTTTAACTTCCTTTCTTTTCCTTTTAACTTCCCTATTATTTTTCAATTCCTGCGGTGGTGGCGATGACGACGGCCGACGGCTTGGTGAAGTCATCGTTGGCACTTGGCAACGTGGCTGGGGTGAAGGTGATGTGGTGATTGAAGGTGATACTGATCTGAGGCCCGAGAACTTTGCCTATGACCAGTTTGTGTTCAACGACGATGGCAGCTACAACGGTATGGTGCGCAATGGGACTTTCATTGCCTACGACACTTATGGCGACGTTATCTTCGAAGGGAAATACCAGTGTGATAATCACAATATGAAACTGGAGCCCGATGGCGAGGAGAAATTGCTGGCACAAGTGGTATACTTTACTGACGACACCCTCCAGCTACGATACGAGAACGAAGAATTCGGCGTGACTATTACCTTCATCGTCCGCAAGCTGTAAACTGTAAACCACAAACAATCCTACTCCTCCTCATCTACGTCTGACTCATGGTAGACATAGTTGATGGTCGTCTGGCTATAAGCAGAGAAATACCCTAAACACCCGCCTGTAAAATTAGGAATGGGGTTGGTATTGGTATTATCCATGATCTGCATAGAGTATAGATAGTCGTAGGCCCGTTGGTCTATGGCACGCAGTTCTATCCGCAACTGGTCTCCCTCTCTCAACAAATCCTTGTCATCGCTACCTTCTTTCGCAATTGAGTACAGTTGCTGCAGTTCCTTATTCGGATTCTGATCGTCGCGCTTCACGGCCCATCGGAAACCAAGCTTGTTGCGATAGATATGCGAGAAATACCAATTCTCCTCATTGGGGATATCCTGGAACAACAGTTCTCCCATCAAGAACCGACTGCTCATGATCTTCTTCCATATGAAGTGAAACTTGTTGATCTTCGGCATGCGCTGCATCGTCGAGGTCGAGGTAAAGTGATGACCTCCCACCTCCACATCTATCTGATAGGTCACGCCCACCTGCCCCTTTGCCGTCGCCTGATAGATACCATTCTTCTTATGGACGAGCTTTGTCTCGCTGCCATCGCTGCCTGTCACAACAATGCTGGCATCTGACACATCGCTTGTCGTATGGTTGTCATCCACATCCTGCGTCAGGCTGACACGGGCCGTCATTCCGTCATTGGAAACGGATGCCTCCACCACGTAGATAGGCTCCACGCTGCGATAGTCGATGTCGATCTCCTTCTCACAGCCAACTAACCCTAATAATCCTAATATCCCTAATAACCCTATCTTCTTCATCTTTAGAATTGAATATTAAACGCCACACTTGGTACGATGCCGAACAGCGAATACTGTTTGGCTTTGGTACGGGCTCCGTCAGCACTATCCTCAAAATTAATCAAATAGGGGTTATACCTATTATATATATTATAGATGCCAAACACCCATTGTCTGGTCGTCTTGCGATACTTCTTGGACCATACGGCACTCACGTCCAGACGATGATAGTCTGGTGCCCGGTAGCCGTTGCGCTCTGAATAATAGTAAATCCAGTTGTCGATGATCTGATACTTGCCACTGGGAGCCGTGAAAGCCTGTCCGCTGTTGAACACCCAGGCGGCATTGAAGGTCCATCGCTTGTTCAGCCTGAACATACCAACGATATTGATGTCATGACGACGGTCGTTGTTGGCATCGTACCATTGCCCGCCGTTGATACCGTCGATACGGGTCTTCGACCATGAGAGGGTATAGCCTATCCAACCCGTCAGCCTGCCGCTGTTCTTACGGGCACAGAGCTCTACGCCATAACTCTTGCCGTCGCCAGCCAACACCAGACGCTCTATCTCAATCTCGCTGCTGAACGACTTACCGTCGCGATAGTCGAGCACGTTCTGTATCTTCCTGTAATAGCCCTCCACGCTGAAATCATAGTCTTGCTCAGGCGTCATCATATAGAATCCCCCACTCCACTGGTCTGCGATCTCCGGCTCTACAATATTACTGCTGATGGTATAACGGTCGAAGGGTGTCGACGTGCTCTGGTTCCTGAGGGCGTGCAGATTCTGCGAGGTCCGTGCATAGCCCAGTTTGATGCTGGTCTGTGTCGTAGGTTGCCAACTGATGCTGGCTCTGGGTTCGAGCGTCAGGTGGGTCTTCACGATTTCGTTCCTGCCGTAGTTATAATACCAGCCAATTTCTCCGTTGTCCTCAATATCGTAATAGAGCGAACCGCCAAGGGGCGAGAAGGCATTGAGCCTCAGTCCGAGCGAGGCCTGCAGGTCTGGACGCAGATTGAATGTGCCATTCACCCAGCCCGTATTCTCCCAGGCACGGCGCTCTTCCTTGTCGTATTTGGTCAGTACCTGCCACTCTGCCGATTTCACATTATAGAGTGATGTCTGCAAGCCGGCCTTCAACTGATGCTCGCCCAAGACAATATGGAAGTCCTGTCGCAGACTGGCCTGACGGATATGCCCTTTATACCAGAGGTTCATCCGCAGGAAGTCCACGCCGTTGTCCGTCAGATAGTTGCTGTAGTAGGCTGTCGTCTGGGCGTATGAGTCACCCTTGAAATGATGCAGCCATTTCAGGTTGAATGTCATATTGCTCCATCGGATGTCCGCCATCTTGTCTACAGCCGTACAGTCGTAGCTGGTGAAGAAGGTAAAGAACAGTTGGTTCCGCATGTTGAGCATCCAGTCGAGTTTCGCGTTGACATCGTAGAAGTAGAGGGTGTTATCCCTGAAGTCCTTCGAGGCTTTCAGGAAGAGATCCATATACGTACGACGGGCAGTCACTAACAGCGAAGCTTTATCCTTCGCGATAGGTCCTTCGATGGTACCTTTGGCAGACAGGATGCCTATGCTGGCGCCACCATGCCAGTCGTGCTTGTTGCCCGTCTTGCCAGTGATGTCGAGTACAGCCGATGAGGCACCACCATATTGGGCAGGCAGCAGACCTTTATAGAGAGTGGCAGAGGCCAGCGCATCGTCATTAAAGGCAGAGAACAGTCCTGCCAGATGGCCTGAATTATAGACGGGAGCCAAGTCGAAGAGTACCTGATTCTGTGCCGAGGTACCGCCACGCACCTGAAAGCTGCTCGATGCATCGCTCTCCGCTTTCACGCCAGGCAAAAGCTGGATGGAACGCATGATGTCCGTCTCACCAAACAACTGGGGAGCTGAAGCCAGGTCTTCCAACTGCAACACCTCGGCACCTGTCTGCACATTCTGGATGCGCTGACGGGCTGAGTTGGAGGTCACGACGACCTCCTCCAGCCGCTCTGTGCGGATGGTGTCTTCCTCTACCAAAGGCAGACTCAAAAACGCTGAAAGCAAGATACTAAGTCCAAACATGGGTGCAAAGATACGATTTATTTACGACAACTCAGACAACTCAGACAACTATTTTATCATAATATGTGGTCTTCATTGACCAAGTTGTAGTAAAATTCAGTATTTTTGTCTTTTCTTTAAGGAAAAAGTTGTAACTTTGCCCCCGATAAATAGTAAACCATCCATTAGTAAATTGCAAATGAAAAAGATCTTTGTAGCCCTTGTGGCAATCGTAGCACTCTGTGCATGCAGCAGTGAGAAGAAAGAATTCTCGTATCGTGGTCTCTCGATGGCCCTACCCTTCCAGACTTTCTGCGACTCCTTAGTGAACCGCGGCTATGCCGTCGACTCTGCCAAGACCGACTCTGCCTTTACCCGTGTGGTGATGGCCCGTACTGGCGACCACTATCGTCTGATGCTCGCCCAGCAGAATGGAAAGCTCCAGGCTCTGCAGGAAAACTATACCCTCTCCACCAATGACAGCACCCGTCGTACTTGGCAGCAGCTGCGTGACGACTTCGAGAAGGAATTAGGTGCTTGGCCCAACATGCCCAAACACGGCGATGACCACAAAATCGCCAAGTTCGAGTCTGACGGCGGCTTCATCACCCTCACCCTCGAAAACACCTACAAGCCCACACTCTCCGTGCTCTACGAGGTGAAATAATGCAGGTATATTTCTCCCTGTTCGTAGGCTTCATTCTCCCTGCCAACAATGCCATCAGAGCATCTGAAGCGTGTAGAGGTAGACGACAGCGGCGGGGACGGCCATGAGGGTGGAGTCGAAACGGTCGAGCATGCCACCGTGACCAGGCAGGATATGACCTGAATCCTTGATGCCGAGGGTGCGCTTGAAGAGAGACTCAACAAGATCGCCCCAAGTGCCGAAGATGACGACTACGAGACCGAGACCTGCCCATTCAATAGCTGTAAGGCCAAGAGGATTCTGTTCGTACTGCTCTGAGAGATACCACACGAGTACGGCTACAATGATCACCAGGATGCCTCCTCCGATGCTTCCCTCCCAAGACTTGCCTGGAGAGATGCGGGGGAAGAGTTTGTGCTTGCCCAAGAGCGAACCGCAGATATAAGCGCCTGCGTCGTTGATCCAAAGGAACACAAAGACTGAGAGTGGAATAGACCACACAAAGTGGATACCTGAGGCATCGGATTGGAACGCCAGCACGTTCAAGAGCGAGAACGGCAGAGCAATATAGAACTGGCTCATCATCGTGTAAGCCCAGTCGTGAATGGGGTCTTCCTGCTTCAGATAGAGTTCCGCCACCATGAGATAGATCAGCGTAACCAGATAAGGCACGAAGATGGAAGGGGGCGTGATGCCGCTGCAGAAGCCTGCCATCGCCAGAAAGAAGTACACGCCTGCCACCGTTGAGATCATCTGATTGACAGACACACGATTCCGATCGTTCACCAGACCCGCAAACTCCCAGATGGTCATACCCGTCACAAGTGCGAACAAGAATATCATCGCCTCCGGACGCAGGAAGCAACTCACGATTGCAGCAACGAAGAACACCGATGTGATCGTCCTAACTATAAAATTTTTCATACGCGTACCTTAATATTATTTATCTTCGCTCTCGTCGGCTTTTGTCTCGCCGTCGCCAGCGTCGCTTTTCGTTTCTTCTGCCTTCTGAGCCTCCAGCTCCCGGGCGCGCTCCTCGGCCATGCGCTCGGCATCAGCCTTCATCTGGGCCTCAAGGAGTTCCTCGGCACGACTGGTCCAAGGACGTTTGCCGAAGATCTTCTCGACATCCTCAGCGAAAATCACCTCACGGTCGATGAGCAACTGAGCCAGCTGGGCGTGACCTTCCTTGTGCTCTGTCAGGATCTTCTTGGCGCGTTCGTACTGCTCGTTGATCATCCGCAGCACCTCGTCATCCATAATCTTCGCCGTTGTCTCGGAATAGGGCTTCTGGAACTGATACTCGGCATTGTTGTAGTAGCAGAGGTTGGGCAGTTTGTCGCTCATACCAGCGAAGGCAATCATGCCGTAAGCCTGCTTGGTGGTACGCTCCAGATCGTTCATCGCACCAGTGGAGATATGTCCCACAAACAGTTCCTCAGCAGCACGGCCTCCCAAGAGTGAACACATCTCGTCGAGCATCGCCTCCTTGGTCTGGAGCACGCGCTCCTCAGGCAGATACCAGGCGGCACCCAGGGCCTGACCACGTGGCACGATGCTCACCTTCACCAGCGGATTGGCAAACTCCGTAAACCACGATATCGTAGCGTGACCAGCCTCATGGATGGCGATAGAACGTTTCTCCGCCTCGGTCATCACCTTCGTCTTCTTCTCCAGACCACCGATGATACGGTCAACGGCATCGAGGAAGTCCTGCTTCTTAACCGTCTGCGAGTTATGACGGGCAGCAATCAGGGCCGCCTCGTTACAGACGTTGGCGATATCGGCACCAGAGAAGCCCGGTGTCTGACGGGCGAGGAAATCTATATCCACGCTTTCGTCCGTCTTGACGGGTTTCAAATGCACCTTGAACACCTCCTTGCGTTCGTTCAAGTCTGGCAGGTCTACATGAATCTGACGGTCGAATCGTCCTGCACGCAGCAGCGCCGAGTCGAGCATATCGGCACGGTTCGTGGCTGCAAGGATGATCACACCACTGTTGGTTCCAAACCCGTCCATCTCCGTCAACAGGGCATTCAGCGTATTCTCGCGCTCATCGTTGCCACCCATAGCGGGATTCTTGGAACGGGCACGGCCTACGGCATCAATCTCATCGATGAAGATGATGCAAGGCGACTTCGTCTTCGCCTGCTGGAACAGGTCACGGACACGGGAGGCTCCCACGCCGACGAACATCTCCACGAAGTCGGAACCCGACATCGAGAAGAACGGCACGCCAGCCTCTCCGGCCACAGCCTTCGCCAACAGCGTCTTACCCGTTCCCGGAGGGCCTACCAACAGGGCACCCTTGGGAATCTTACCACCCAGTTCGGTATATTTCTGCGGATTCTTCAGGAAGTCCACGATCTCCTGTATCTCCTGCTTGGCGCCAGCCTGTCCGGCCACATCCTTGAACGTGATACCCAGGTCGCCGCCCTTCTCATACATCTTCGCCTTCGACTTTCCGACGCTGAACACATTGCCGCCAGCGCCCATGCCTCCACCGCCCATACGGCGCATGAAGAACATCCACAGGGCTATCAGCAGGAGGATGGGGAACATGTTATAGAAGATCATGTTCAGGAAATCGTTCTCCTTACGGTTCTCAAAGGTGTAGTCGCCCGTAAAGGTCTTGGCCTCCTTGGCCTGATTGATATACTCCTCCACCTGGTCTATCGAGCCGAACTCCACCTCGACGTATGGATCCTTGCCCGTCTGCTGGGCACTCTGGTGGAACACGTCGCGGATATGCTCCGGCTTCACGTACATCTTCAGATTGCCCTGCGTCTTGTTGATCACAATCTTCGAGGCATAGCCGTGGTCGATCATCGACTTGAAGTCAGAATAGGTAGCTGTACGGCTGACGCTACTGTTCTGAGGTCCGCCACTTGAAAAATATAAAAGGCCCAATGCCAGGATGGCAATGGCATAAATCCAGTTCATGTTGAACTTGGGCATGTTCATCTTCGGACCGTTTCCGTTCTTGTTTGGTGTCTTATCCATTATTCAATCTTTTAATCCAAATCCTCGATTCTCGTGAGTTCTGCGTCTTCCCAGAGGTGCTCCAGGTCGTAATACGCTCTCACGTCTGGCAGGAAGATATGTACCAGCGCGTCGCCATAGTCCATAGCCACCCACTGGGCATTCTCCAGTCCCACCACATGCATGGGTTTCTCCTTCAGACGCTCACGGCACATGTCGCCCACCGACTCGCAGATGGCCTCCACCTGTGTGGGCGAATTGCCTTCACAGATGATGAAATAGTTACTGATGGTGCCACCGATCTTCGTCAGGTCAGCCACGACGATGCCGCTGCCTTTTTTCTCTTGTATCGCTTCTGTTATGGTTTTTACCAGTTCGTTCATATATATTAATAATGTATTGAGTGTGCAAAGGTACAGCAAATCGGGCGAAATACAAAATAAATTAGGGAAAATTGGGCATTTTGATAAAAAAATCCCCAAAAAGTTTTGGTGATTCAAGAAAAAGCACTACCTTTGCACCCGCAATTGAAAGAACAAGGGTGTTCTGAAAGGCAAATTGACATTGGGGTATGGTGTAATGGTAACACTACAGATTCTGGTCCTGTCATTCTTGGTTCGAGTCCGAGTACCCCAACTTACTAATAATCCCCGTTGCGCTGGGCAACGGGGATTATTTACTTTTTCCGACAACTTTAGTTCACGTCGTTGCCTCCGCCGTTGGGGCCTCCGCCGCCACCATTGTCATCCGAACCTCCGCCATTGTCGCCGGAGCCGGAGCCATTATCGCCCGAACCGCCGCCCTGTTCTGTCGAGCCGCCTTGTTCGGTTGAACCGGAACCTTGCTCAGATGATGAGCCGCCCTGTTCGGTAGAGCCGGAACCTTGCTCAGATGATGAGCCGCCCTGTTCAGTCGAGCCGGAACCCTGCTCGGATGAACCGGATCCCTGTTCGGACGATGAGCCGCCGCCGTTGTTTGGATCGGGCGTGGGATTGGGCGTGGGTTTGTCGTCGCCGTCGCCAGAACCGGAGCCGGAGCCCTGCTTGCGGTCGAGCATGTCCTGATAGATCTTCACCGTACCGTTCCAGTGGCTGATGAACGTCTCGTAGGCCGTCGCGTCGTCGGCCACCTTGGCGAACGACTCGAGCAGGTCGGTCATCTCGTCGTACAGCCTGTCGCACTCCTTGCGGGCAGCCGACAGCGCGCCGTACACCTTCTCGCTCTCCTCGACGCCCTGCTCCAGGCGCAGCGACTTCACGAGCGTCTGGCCCTCGACCATCTGCTGGAACAGGTACGTGCCGTTGATCGTCGCCAGGTGCGCCTGCATCGCGGTGGTCGAGAGGTCGGTGATCAGGTTCTCCAGCACACCCGTCTCCTCGTCCATCTGCGCGTTCACCTTCACCTTGTAGAGGTTGAACACCTTCTCGAGCGCCGTGGCAGCAGCGTCGAGCTGCGCCATGTCCGAGCCCGCCCAGGCCTGAATGAGGCGGTGCAGGCGGGTGTAGTAGCGGTCGCGCTGCTCGTCGGCAGCCGTGCGCTGGGCGATGATCTCGCTCGCCCGCACGATCATGTAATACCTGTCCTCCACGCCGAAGGCCGTCACCAGTTCGGCCAGCTTGGCCACGATCTTTGCAGCCGTGAAGCCCGCTGCCGTCAGCGCCGTGATGAACGCCTGGATGAATGCGAAGTGCTGCGCGTTCTTCAGGCGGTACTTGTAGTTGAGTGATTGAAATTTTACCATAATTTTAAAAGTTTTTAGTGAAATATTGTTTTGAATGTTCTGCAAAGTCATTTTTCGCTTGAAAAACCGTTTCGCAAAGTCTGCAAAGTCATTTTTCGTTTGAAAATTCGTCTCGCAAGGTCTGCAAAGTCATTTTTCGTTTGAAAATTCGTCTCGCAAGGTCTGCAAAGTCATTTTTCGTTTGAAATCGCGTCTTGCAAACCGTGGGAGAGAGCGAGAATGGAGGGCGATGCCGTCTGCCGTGGCGGAAGCCCCGCCCTCCTTGGAAATATCTTTATCCGCAGCCGCTGTCGCGGCTAAAATAGATAAATTGATAAATCGATAAATAGGTTACCAAGCCAGGCAGGCACGAACAAAGTAGCCGCTGTCCTTATAGTCGTCGATCGAGTAGCCTTGGCCGTTGCCGAAGTAGTAGAGCCACGCGCTTTCGGAATCGACCTCCGAAGACGACCAGTAGCGGCCCAACTGCATATTCGTTCCGCCGACGCTGCTGAAGCCGTCGCGCAGGTCGGTGTGGCTGCCGGCAGTGGAAATCATATTCTCCCACTCTTCCTGGGTGGCCAACTTCCATGTGCCGCCAGTGAACGCCGGTGTGTGTGCGGCGCAAGTTGTCATGGCCGTACTCCAGTCCAGCTCTCCCTCGTCGGCCAGCGCGAGTGCCAGGCCGATAGAGCCGCTGACGTAGCAAATCTTGGCCACTGCGGTCACGCCGCTGGGCTTACTGGCGTAATTATAGTTCTTGCCGTCGTCGCCAATAACCTGTCCCACAGCGGGGTTGGTCAAGTTGAGGGCGGGAACTGGCTCCACCATCATCAATCCGAGGTTATAGAAGTTTCCGGCTGCGTATTCCCTGCTCGTGGCGGTCTTCGTGTAGTTTTTGGTGCCGTCGGTGGCGGTATATTGGAGAGCGGCGGTCACGGGACGGATGGCCACGTAGATGATAGCTTCGCCAAAAGTGCCGCTCGTGGGAGCTACAGTGTAGGTGTTGGAGCCGTCGCTGACGGTCACCTGAGTCAGGCCGCTGGTGATGGTGCTGCTGCCGTCGCTGTTCTTGAGGGTGAGGGCGCAGACTACGAGCGGGTTCACGAGCGTGCCTGTAGGCAGGGAGGCGCCGTCCCATGCATGAGTATAAGTAGCCAAGTCAAGAGTGCTGGAGAGCGTGGCCAGCGTGCCGTTCTGCGAGTTGAGGGCATCGTAGTTCACCGTGCCGTCGGCCTTGGCCATCGAAGCGGGATAGATGTAGGTCACATCCTTTGTCTTGTCGGCGTCCACCAGTTCAAAAGTGAAAGTGGCCGAACTGCCGTAATCGCCTGAGGGCAGTGCTGTGCTCAAAGTCTTGACGGTCTGTCCGCTCTTGTTCTTATAGACCAAAGCAAGCTGGTCTCCAGCGGCAAAGGTTTTCACGCCTCCGCTAGTCAGCGCACGGGTCTCAGCTACCTTGTCGAAGCCGACAGTAGTTGTCAGCGTTTCTACGTTCTGCGAGTTCACGGGTTGCTGCGGGGTTTCGATAATTTCATCGTCGTTGGAGCAGCCTGTCATTACTGCGCCCACCAATGCGAGGGCGGCCATGCTGAGAAATTTCTTCATTGTTTTCATTGCTTTCTTCGTTTTAGTGGGTTTGTTACTCTTCATAATAATCATTCGTGGTGTAGTTCTGCGTTCCTATGGTCTCGCTTTGCACGCTCGCCTGAAGCAGATGTGTCCGTTGTTGCAACTTGACGACTTTCATCGTCGGTCTCTGATAATCTTTTCTTTTCATTTCTTTTTTAAAATTTAAGTTGATATTAATGTTATTAATAAAAAAAATTTTTTGTTG
>Ga0265298_10002680_pt1 | contig 24352 bp, 12 predicted proteins | sample AusTroGonzalo_MG_3_FD_193486 | JGI IMG/M metagenome (GOLD analysis project Ga0265298, IMG submission 193486) | Bovine rumen microbial communities from tropical cattle in Woodstock, Queensland, Australia - Gonzalo_01 | ecosystem: Host-associated > Mammals > Digestive system > Stomach > Rumen ...
ATACCGGAATCATTAGCGTGTTGCGGCATCACTAAGTAACAAGATTCCGCGGCAGATTCACTTGGACGTTTTCCGTTTTCTATACTCATAATGCAGAAGATATTATAAAATAAAAAGCCCCTCATTGTATTTTGTCAGTATCACCGGCAAAATACCAAAACCATTAAACTGAACCAATTAGAGCAAGTCAAGGGAGTCCTCGCAAAACATTAGAAATCATTTATAAAAGTTGCAGATTGAATAAGAAAATGGCATGATTTCGCTTGTGATGAAACATTTGACTGTCAAAAGAATGGTCGGCACATCAATGTGTGTGCTGTTAGGATGCTTATCCCTGCAAGCGGATGAAAATGGCCGACTTGAATCAAAACAAACTCCGATTCAACCGACTTTTGAATCTCTGGCAAAAGATGTGAAAACACCGGAATGGTTCAAAAACGCGAAGTTTGGTATTTTCGCTCACTGGGGTCCGCAGTGCCAGCCGGCTTCCGGGGATTGGTATGCCCGCTGGATGTATGATGAAAACAACTGGCAGGGCAAAGTTCATCGCGCCAAATACGGTCCGCCTTCCAAATTCGGCTTCAAGGATGTCATCCATGAATGGAAAGCGGAGAAATGGAACCCGGATGAATTGGTTGCTCTTTATAAAAGAATGGGAGCCAGATATTTAGTTTCTCTTGGCAATCACCACGACAACTTTGACCTCTACAACAGCACCTATCAACCATGGAATTCTGTCAATATGGGGCCCCAAAGAGATATTTCCAAAGAATGGAAAGCCGCTGCGGCTAAACATGGTCTCCATTGGGGTGTCAGCGTTCACGCTTCACATGCCTGGCTTTTCTATGAACTCTCTCAGGGAGCTGATTCTCAAGGAGAATTCAAAGGTATTCCTTATGATGGAAAATTGACGAAAGAAGACGGAAAAGGTCTTTGGTGGGAAGGCTATGATCCACAGGATCTGTACGCACAGAACCACACTCTGAGTCCTGACCATAACATCTTTGCCAACTGGGAATGGGGTAAAGGTGCCACACTTCCCTCCCAGGCATACATGGATAATTTCTATAACAGGACTATCCAGCTCATCAATGACTATGAACCGGAAGTCCTCTATTACGATGATACAGTAGTACCCTTTTATCCATTGAATGATATCGGTTTACAGATCACAGCCCATCTTCATAATGTAAACGCGGTCAAGAACGATGGGATCAGCAAAGCTGTTGTCACAGGGAAAGTGTTGAATGAAGATCAGAGGCAGGCTCTTGTATGGGATGTGGAACGCGGAGCTCCGTCAGAAATCACCACTCCCTATTGGCAAACAGATACTTGCATCGGCACTTGGCACTATGATCAAGGCATTTATGAACGAGGTGATTATAAAAGCGCCGGCACCGTCATCCAAATGCTCATTGATGTTGTGAGCAAAGGCGGCAACCTGCTGTTGAGTGTTCCTATTCAGGGAAATGGGTCTCTGGATGAAAAAGAGCTGAAAATAGCTAATGAAATAGCCAACTGGATGCAGACAAATCAGGAAGGCATCCATGACACAACTTATTGGAAAGTTTATGGAGAAGGGCCTCAGACTGAAGATAAATTGCAGATCAATCGCCAGGGATTCAATGAAGGGCAAGGAAAACCCGCAACCGCGAAGGATGTCCGATACACCAAAAAATATAATCTGGTCTATGCGTTCACATTGGGTGTTCCGACAGAACCCACTGTGTTAAAATCCTTTGCTAACGAAAAAATCGACTCCATTTCATTACTGGGTTCCGATGAACCTGTTCAATATGAAATGGACAACGGTGTGCTGACGATCCAACCGCCGGAAAAAGCACCTTTTGACGAAGCCTTATGCTATAAAATCATGTTGAAAATGAAAAATTCAGGAATTAAAAACGCACTTCTCTCAGAACAGTCACAACCGGAACTCTCCCAGGCACCAAAAGGATTCGATGCTGAAAGACAAAATATCGAAAAAGGTAAGCTGGAAACTGTTACCTATCCTTCCAGCACTGTTGGCAATGACCGCAAGGCTTTAGTCTATACACCTTACGGCTATTCTACAGACAAGAAATACCCTGTATTATATCTTTTGCATGGGATTGGTGGTGACGAACATGAATGGGAAAACGGCGGTAGAGCCAAGACGATCCTCGATAACTTGTACGCTGATAAAAAACTCACCCCCATGATCGTAGTGCTTCCCAACGGAAGAGCCATGAAAGATGACCGGGCTGTCGGCAATGTGATGGCTCCGGATAAAGTACAGGCGTTCGCGACTTTTGAGAAGGATCTGCTCAATGATCTGATACCGTTCATCGAGAGTCATTATTCCGTACTGAAAGATCGTGAAAGCCGTGCCATCGCGGGACTTTCTATGGGCGGCGGCCAATCTCTCAATTTCGGTCTGGGGCATTTGGATACCTTCGCATGGGTTGGAGGTTTCTCCTCCGCACCTAACACCAAAGAACCCAAACTGCTGGTCCCTGATCCGGAATCCGCCAAAAAACAATTAAAACTGTTATGGATTTCATGCGGAGACAAAGATGGTCTGCTGGGCTTCAGTAAACGGACTCATGAATACTTAGAAGAGCATAAGGTTCCTCATGTTTATTATGTCGAACCCGGAGTGCATGATTTCTATGTCTGGAAAAACGATCTGTATCTATTCTCACAGATGCTCTTCAAATAAGATAAAATGGATAAAACAACCGTGACGGGACAAGGAGATATATCTCCAAAGCAAGGCAATTACTGGGCTTTGCTCCCGATCGGCGTATTTGTGACCCTGTATCTCGGTCTGGGGATCTTATATGAATATGGTCTCCAGATCGAGATGGGGTTTTACAAGATCCCGATCGTAGTCATTTTCCTGTTTGCTCTGACGGTGGCCTGTCTGCAAAACAAAGGCCTTTCCTTTGATAAAAAACTGGAGATCATGGCTGGAGGCGTTGGGGATAAAAACATCCTCACGATGTTGCTTATCTTCCTGGCGGCAGGTGTGTTCGTAGGAGTTGTGGGAAGAAGCAGCGCAGAAAGTGTCGCCTATTTTGTATTATCGGTCATACCGGCTCAATATGCAGTTCTTGTGCTTTTCATCGTCAGCGCTTTTGTTTCCCTGGCAATGGGAACCAGTGTCGGCACTATCACCCTCATCGTCCCGGTTGCTGTCGCTGTGGCCAATACTGCCGGTTTCTCTCTTCCCCTTTGCATCGCTTGTGTCATCAGCGGCGCCATGTTTGGCGACAATTTATCTTTCATATCAGACACGACGATCGCCGCATGCAATGGTCAAGGATGCGACATGAAAGATAAATTTCGGGAAAACTTCGCGATCGCTCTCCCCGCGGCTCTCATTTCTTTGGTCATTATCGCTGCACTCTCTCTGCAGGATGTATCACGTCTTGTTGTAAAAGAATACAACATGATCCAGATGATCCCCTACATATTAGTTTTGGCCGGTGGGATCATTGGTCTCAATGTCTTTACAGTCTTATTCATCGGTATCGTCATCGGTTCGATCATTATGCTGGTTTCGGGAGCAACGATCCCCTCAGAACTGCTGACAAATATGGGAGCGGGTGTTTCCGGCATGTTTGAAACTTCGATGGTCGCCATCCTGGTTTCCGCGATTTGCGCTTTGATCGCCCAAAATGGAGGATTCACCGCTCTGCTGGGACTTTTCCAGAAATTCTTCAAAGGCAACAAAGGCGGTCAAATCGGCATGGGACTGCTGGTTGGAGTAATGGATATCGCTACCGCGAATAACACGGTGGCCATTGTGATGACAAATCCGATCGCGAAAGAAATGTCGCATAATTATGAGATTTCACCTCGAAAAACCGCCTCTATCCTGGATACATTTTCCTGTGTTTTTCAAGGAGTCATTCCCTACGGAGCGCAGATGCTTGTAGCGATCTCCATTGCGGCTGACCTGGGATGCGATATATCCGCTTTCGAAATCATGCCTAAGCTGATTTATCCTTACATGCTTTTATTAAGCTCGTTGTTCTTTATCTTCTTGATTTCAAAACCAAGTTCTTCCTCTCTTAGTTAGTGTATCCACCATGACAGACAGTCAGCACAAACACATTTTCAACTCCGCCTTCTTTTAGACATTTTGCCACTTCACTGCACGTTGCCCCAGTAGTCATCACATCATCCACTACAATGGCTCTTTTGTAATCACTTGACCAGTCTTTCAGAGCGAATGCGTCTTTTATATTTTCGATTCGCTCCGCGCGGTTCAGTGAAGCTTGTGCCGGCGTATTCACCACTCTGTAAATTTCCTTTATTGGGATATTAAGCGACTTTGACAAAATCCTGCCTAGTCTTTCTGCCTGGTTGTAACCTCTTTTTCTCTTTCGGCTTGGATGCAGAGGAACCGGCACGATCACATCCCAGTCTGCCGGATCCAAATATGTTTGAGCGGTTTCGATCAAAAGTTTTCCAAGCCAATGTTCAAACCAGACCTTGTGCGAGTATTTATAATATAAAACCGCCTGATAAACATTTCCTTCACTCAAAGAATTTGCCCTGGCCCAGTCAAAATACGGAGGCATTTCACGGCACTGTGCGCACAAAGGGCGCTCGATCCCTTCAAAATTTCCATTCAGTTGAATGCCGCACACATAACAAAAAGGTTCACTTATTTTTATTCTTTGTTTCCGGCATTTCTCGCAGACATACCCCTCTTCCTTGTATGCAGCGGTGTTGTTGCAAAACTGGCAGACATTCGGGAATAGAAATCCCATGAAATATTCATAGAGACGGCTTAATTTCTCATTCATTCCGGTTTCTTGTCCCCCGTCTGGCCGCTCACATGAAAATAATCAAAGTCCGCGAATCCTCCCGTTGACTTGGTAGCGTAGCTGAAAAGTCCAAAGCGATATCCCATGAAATGAGGAAGAGTGTACACCATTTTGAGAACATTACCTATAGGAATCCACTTCTCCCCATCCAGACTATAGAAAAAGCGCGCCGTATCCGCTCTGTTTTTGAAGTTACATTCTGCTTTGAGATAAATCGTCTTCTGCTCAAGAGGCACAGATTCAACTTCCTTTTCCGCGTTGAACATTTTTATGTAGGCTTTACTATCCTCATTGATCGTAACACCCACTAGACCATATTGTTTCTGAAGCAAAGAAAGCCCGGCGACATCTCCTTCTTTCATCCCGCTGATATCCAATTTTACCATGCCAGAGCATTCCGGTCCATACGTTCTCTGAGTCAATGTATTTCTGGCTTGAGTATAACTGTTATCTACCCGGCTGTTGATCAGACGCAGAAAACCGGAGCGTTTCGTAAGGGAATAGCTATTTGTGACAGGATTATGATTCCACTGCCATACAAGTGGCAGCGTCTCTTCACTGAATTCATCGGAGTTCACAATCCCCGGAACAGGATTGGATGATTCTCCTTTTGTTACACTGGCCAAGACAGGCCATCCATCTTTCCACTCCACCGGGATAAGATAAGGAATTCGGCCGACTGCGCCGGAATCCTGAAAAAGATAGGCATACCATTTCCCATCATAAGTATCAATAAGCCCACCCTGGGCAACTCCTTTATCTTGCAGCCCCACTCTTCCCTCATAAGGACCAGTGATCTTGTCCGCTCTGTGGATAAGCACCGTCCGCATTCCACCCCGCGGCCAGGTGATATTAAAAAGATAATACTTCCCATCTACCTTGAACATCTGAGAACCCTCGGCCGGCAATCCCACATTATCCCCGGCGACCCGGCTGGCATTGGGAATGATCACTTTTGCATTTCCCTGAAGCCCGGACAGATCCGGTTTCAACTCCACAAGACGTATATCATTACTGCCAAAAATCATGTAAACCCGCCCGTCATCATCAAAAAAGAGTGAATGATCGTGCAGTGCCGGAGCAAATGAATTCTCCACCCACGGTCCTTTTTCTATATCTTTTGTCCGGTAAATGTGTGTCTTGCCGGTGGTTGAAGAAAAAGTCGTCGCGTAGAAAACGCCGTCATGATACCGCAAACTGCTGGCCCAGGAACCCGCACCGTAAGCGTTTTTATTATTCTCCAAATTCAGCTGTTCATTATCAGTCAAAATATCATAAGCATAGCCGACAATGCTCCAGTTAAACAAATCCGTGGACTTCATAATAGGCAGTCCCGGAGAAAGATGCATGGTCGTACTGCTCATATAGTAGTTCTTGTCCACACGGATCATCGACATATCGGGAATATCCGACCAAATGATCGGATTAGCGTTCAATGACACACAACCGATTACAGTTAAGAGTATTATTAATTTTTCTTTCATGAGCAGTCCTCTTGGCTGATTTTGTAGCATATATTTGACGCGAAATCAATTATCTTTCCATATCAAATCATCTTTAAACTGGCCCTGAGGTTTTCTATGTGCTAGCATTCGCGTGATGAAAACGCATAGCGTCATTCTGAGTATACTCTTGGCAGGAACGATAGGTATATCCGCCGAAACAGAAAAAGGCATAAAAGATCTATTCGATGGACAGTTTTATATGGGCGCGGCTGTCAGCAGCCGGCAGATCGCCCGTCCGGATCCGGCAAAAGATCAACTGCTCCGGAAACATTTCAATTCCATTGTCGCGGAAAACTGCATGAAATGCGCATTCATACATCCCCAAAAAGATCATTATTCTTTCAAGGACGCGGATGCCTTTGTGGAGCTGGGAATCAAAAACAAGGATTTCATTATTGGACATACCTTGATCTGGCATGAAGCCCTGCCCAATTGGTTTTATAAAAACGCGGACGGAACATTTCTATCAAAAGATGAACTTCTGGAAAACATGCGCCAGCACATTCACACTGTTGTAACCCGTTACAAAGGAAAGGTCAACGGTTGGGATGTCGTCAATGAGGCAATCATGGAAGACGGTTCCTGGCGCAAGACCCCTTTCTATCAGATCCTGGGAGAAGATTTCATCAAATACGCTTTTCAGTTCGCTCATGAAGCCGACCCGGATGCCGAACTTTATTACAACGACTTCAACATGACAGCCAACGGCAAACGTGCTGCTGTCGTCAAATTGATCCAACGGCTGAAAAAAGAAGGTCTGCGCATCGATGCAGTTGGGATGCAGTCGCACATCTCTATGAGATATCCTTCTTTAGAAGAAATTGAGAAAAGTATTTTAGCCTTTTCTAATGAAGGAGTTAAAGTCAATATCTCTGAATTGGATCTCTCAGCCCTGCCCAGAAGCAATGCCGGGGCGGATGTCCAAGCTACCGCCGAATATCAAGAAAGATTAAATCCTTATAAAAATGGCCTGCCTGAAGATGTATCCCAGAAATGGAACGACCGCATGGAATCCGTTTTCTCACTTTACCAAAAACACGCAGACAAAATCGATCGTGTGACTGTATGGGGACTCACTGACGCGGATTCCTGGCTGAACTTCTGGCCCATCCGCGGACGCACAGACTACCCGCTTCTGATCGACCGCCAAAATGAGGTAAAGCCGTTCCTCAAAAAACGTCTTTCGGCACAAGAAAAAACAACAGCAAAGCCGGTTTACGGACAACCGTATGAAGTTTCATTGCCTGACGGATGCAAACTGGAGTTGGTCTCTATCCCAAAAGGTTCTTTTGAAATGGGCAGTCCCGAAGAAGAACCGGGACATTGGCCTGATGAACGGCTTCATTCAATAACTTTTAAAGAAGAATTCTGGATGGGAAAGTATGAGATCACACAAGCCCAATGGAAAGCGATCATGGGCAGCAACCCTTCAGGATTCAAAGCCGATGATCATCCCGTGGAAAATATCTCCTGGTCTGATGCCAGAGAATTCTGCAAGAAACTGACAGAAATAGAACGAGCTGCCGGTCATATTGGAGAAGATTATACTTATGAGCTTCCTACAGAAGCGCAATGGGAATATGCATGTCGGGCAAACACCCGTTCCACTTTCAATAACGGCAAAACACCGGCTGAAAACGGCAATGTCTCACCAGAACTGGATGAACTGGGGTGGTATTGGAACAACAGCGGACGCGATCTAAAAGACATTTACGGTTCACATCCTGTAGGCTTGAAAAAGCCGAATGCCTGGGGGCTTTATGATATGCACGGGAATGTAGGAGAATGGGTTCTGGATCCTTATGCGGGATACAGAGATGATCCCGGTCCGGATCCGCGCTATCTGGGAGCCGGCAGCAATAATGTCCGCGGCGGCAGCTGGGCTGATTATCCATGGGGATGTCGTTCCGCCAACAGGGATTACTACGGCTATTACACCGCCAGTTCACATGTCGGTTTCAGGATCGTTTTAACGCCTTCCTTCAAAGAGGAATAAACATTACAGATCCAGTTTTCTGTAAAACGTCTTATTAACTGCCCAGGATCTTCCGGTAAGCAGCCTTGAGGTTTTCTACAGATTTTCCCCAATTCAATTCGCTGATAAAGCGGTGCTTTCCATATTGCCCCATCCGCGCTCTGCGTTCGGGATCATCGAGCAGCGCAATGATGGCATCTCCCAAGGCTTTCCCGGAATTTTCCGGAACATAATCGGATGCCTCCTGAGCGGATGCTCTTCCCTCCTTCAGGTCAAACATCACTTGAGGTTTACCAAACGCCATGTACTCCAGCACCTTGTTCATGGTGCAGTGATTATTGTAGGGATTGATGGGATCAGCGGAAGCCCCTAAATCCATCGTTTGTAATGCGGTAAACAGAAATTCATTGGAAACACGTCCCGGCATATCCACATATTCCTGCAAGCCTCTGCGGACACGCTCCTTCAGCAAGTTATCATATTCCGGACCGGTTCCCATCAGCAGGAACTGCACATCCTCACGATGAAGCTCATGGACGATATGGTCTGCCGCTTCCATGAGATATTGAACACCGTCCGCGTTGCCCATGACTCCCACATAACCTACCAAAAACTTACGGCTGCGCTTTAACTTCTCGTCCGTCTGAACTTCCTCTGTTCGAATAGACGGCGCAGTTCGGACAACAAAAATGGAATCTTCTGCTTTTTTGCCTCGCTCAACAGCGACACCTTTGACCGATTCATTCGTTGCCAAAACTCCATTAGCAAACAAATAAGTCGCTCTTTCTGCCCATCTTACCGCCCAATAAAAAAGCCCGCGATGTCCAAACTTGGCTTCAAAAAATTCAGGCCAGACATCATGGACATCATAAATCAGTTTGACTCCCAAAAGTTTAAAAGGCAGTGCAACTAAGAAAAGCAGATCCGGAGGATTGCAAATATGGATCAATTTGAAGTGATGCCGACGCCAGACCTTCCATGCCAGCCAAAATTCGCCCCAAAGCGCGGACGCGTATTCTGTAAAGAAACCGAGAAAACCACCGGCTTCCCCTGCTATCCAATGACGATAGATGTGGATGCCATCCAGTGTTTCTTCCGGAGTCGTATAGCCACGCATCCGGGGACAAATCACAGCCACTTCATATCCCGCGTCACGCAAGGCACAGGATTCCTGCCAAACCCGGCGATCCAGCGGTACCGGCAAATTCTCAACAATGATCAGAACACTTTTTTTAGAAGCAGACATTCTTCAACTATCTAACAATTTACGGAACAAGGAATATCCCAATGGGGCTTGGGTTCCTCATCCAAAAGCAAATCCATATTTTTCTGTAATCCCAAACGAGTAAACCTCAACCAGGCCAAAGCACCAATCATCCCGGCATTATCCGAACACAGAAGACCGGAAGCCATTTTGAGTTTGATCCTCCGTCGTTGACAAGCCTCGGACAGTGACGATCTTAATTGACGATTCGCGGTCACTCCACCCGCCGCAGTGATACAGGAAACTTTCAGTTTTTTCGCGGCTTGGATCGCTTTCCCCACCAGAACATCAACGATCGCGGCCTGCACACTGGCACAAATATCTTTCAATCCCTGCTCGCTTTCAACGATATCCGCGTGATCTCTCAAAAAATAACGAACAGAAGTTTTTAAACCGCTGAAGCTAAAATCAAATCCCGGATCATGCAGCATAGGACGGGGAAAATCAAAAGCCTTCGGATCACCGCCTGCAGCCAGACGATCCATGACCGGACCACCGGGATATGGTAAGCCTAACAACTTCGCGGTCTTATCAAAACATTCCCCGGCCGCGTCATCCAAAGTTCCACCTAATACCTGATGTTTTAACAGCTCCGGAACATGAACCAAAAGAGTATGTCCACCACTCACCACTAAAGCTACAGATGGCTCAAAATCCTCTATATTCATTCGAGGAAAATCCTCACCGGGTGCAAGCGATATCCATGCAGAATAAAGATGTCCCTCATGATGATGTACACCCAAAAAAGGAACCTTCAACGCACGAGCCATGGACTGTCCCGCTTTCAATCCTATCAACAAAGCTCCCGGCAGACCGGGTCCCCTTGTCGCGGCAATCGCGTCTAAATCCGAAGAAGTGATTTTCGCCTCTTTCAATGCCTGACGTGTCACCACAGGCAGGTTTTTAAGATGTTCCCGTGTCGCTAATTCTGGAACGACTCCGCCATATTGAGCATGAAGAGCGATCTGCGATGAAACAACATTAGAAAGGATCTGGCCATCTGAAATGACAGCCGCGCTCGTTTCATCACAAGAACTCTCTAAGGCCAACAATTTCATTGTCTAGTTTCCACTTGTCATTGTCAACAAGACAAGCTGTTGGCTTTTACTTCTTGCTCTCAAGGATCATCATACCGCGAAGCAAATCACGGGCGCGATCTAATTGGATATCCTCTACCTTTTCAACAAAAGAGCGTTTTTCTTCGCTCAGATTCTTGATAACATCCTCAGCCCCTTCCAATTTCTTCAGATAGAGAGCTTCTTCTTCCTCCGGGGTCATCGGCACCACGATATCCGGCGTGATACCCTTCTCATGGATAACCTTATGACTGGGAGTATAATATTTAGCTGTTGTCAAGCGAAGTGCCATATCATCCGGCAGCGGGATCACCGTCTGGACAGAGCCTTTACCGAAAGTCTGATCACCTAAGATAATCGCCCGTTTACAATCCTGTAAACATCCCGAAACAATTTCAGAAGCACTGGCACTGGATCCATTCACCAAAACCACCATCATCACTCCGGGAAGATGATCTTTACCTCTTGAGAAATACTTGATCTCATTTCCCGTACCGGCACGACCTTCCGTAGAAACAATGAGCTGGCCGTTGGGCAAAAACATTTCGCACACACCGGCGGCTTGTGAGAGCAGTCCACCCGGATTATTGCGCAGATCCAGGATCAATCCTTTGATGTCCTGTTTCTTAAAATTACTGATGGCTGCAGCCAAGTCTTTTGAGGTTTGTTCACCAAATCCGGTCAGCTTCACATAACCGATCTTATTGGTATCCACATTGAAAGCACGCTTACCATCAATATCTTTGACCGTATCCACTTTGATGATGGCACGAGTGAGAGTGATCTCTTTGATCTCTCCGCTGGAGGGACGAGATACTGTGATCGTAACATCAGTTCCCGGTTGTCCGCGCAAAAGCTTCACAGCGTCATCCAGGCTCATCTTCTGAGTCAGTTGATCATTGATCTTGATGATCTTATCTCCCGGCATCACACCCGCCTTATAGGCCGGAGTGTCTTCCATGGGGGCGATCGCGGTCAGCGCATTATCACGCAGTCCCACTTGAATACCCACGCCGCCAAAAGCACCTTCCGTATCCTTCTTCAGCTCCGCGTATTTCTCCGGTGTCATGAACTCGCTGTGCGGATCCAAAGAAGAAAGCATTCCTTCCAAGGCCCCTTGAACCAGATCATCGTATGAAACTTTATCCGCATCCACATAGTCAGAACGGACTTTCTCCAACACACGGGTAAAAAGTTCCATGCTCTTATAAGCGGATTCGCGAGGATTCTCACCTTCCGCGTGGGCAGACCAGTATAAATTCGCGCCGTAAAATAAATTAAAAGCCAACAATCCCGCTACAGGGACATAAATCAAAAACTTCTTCATCACTATAGAACGTCCCAAGACGTCTTTGCATTGTACCCATTTAGACCGAATTTTGGCAAGAATGTTGCAATATAAAATCCACCTGACACATCAATTATTTTGATTCTCATGCCAAAAATTCTTTTTTAATGCCGGTTCTGTTCCATCAATTCCCTGCACATTTGCAGGATCCACATCCAGAGTTGGCCAAACTAATTCTCCTTTAAGTTGTTCATCTTCATGCATAAAAGATCCTAAACGCAGTGAATTGCAGTCCAGCCACAATAATATCATTTGGCGTTCTTTCTCGGAAACCCGTTTCTGATGATTCTGACCTAACAGCGTTTTTCCGATCCGGCAGGAACGAGCACCAAATCTTCCGGGAATCGTTCTTGAACCTCCGTGGGTACCGGGATAACTCCCCACTGTTGTTCCAAACATACCTCCGGAAAACCAGAAAGTATCTTCTTTCAGAGCTTCATAACTCATGTCTTGCAAACCTTTTCCAGTTTCCCGGTGACATGGCAAACAAGTTTGCTCAAAGATCGGTTTGACCTGCCGGTAATAACTGATCGGCTCGATTGGATCCATCTCCGGCTGCAGTTTGGCCGGAGCTTTTCTCATCGCCATAGGAACACCTTTCACCACCGGCGGACGATCATTCGGTTCATGACATCCGACACATGAAAGCTGTTCACCCGGAAAAACAAAGGAAACAGACCTCATAGAATGGACAGCCGTTTTGTTCTCATCCAGCAGCTGATAGATAAGCTCCTTGGCTACAGGAGCCTCAAAGTAAACACTTCCATCTTCTTCCACCGGTACGATACCCAAAGGGATACGGGGTGTATTTTCCCGTTCATATCCGGCCATCGGTTCACCCATCGCGTGATTTTCTTTGAGGATATTCTGAACCACTCGCAGATACTTGATCTTTACATCCTTAGGCAAAGGGATATCCGTATCATAAACATTCATGACTGAAATCGTTGCCAAAGGACGATCTTTTATATCCGCTCGTTTTCCCTGATAAGTCCGGGTCGGCACGATCGGTGGTATTGGACGCGGAACCATCGGGATCGGATCCAGCATACGAAAACGCTCATCTATAAAAGGATTTATTTCCCGAATTCCACAAAGGATCTCTTGATTACCAAAACGATCCAGCAGAATGATATCCTCCCAGCAATTAGACAGGAAGAAATCTTCACTCAACGGCCAAGGAGTTCCGTATTTATAATGTCCGCGAGCAGGATACTCCGTCTCCGGGAAAAGTTCATCCGGTGTTAAACGCTTCACTTGAGAAACATAATTATCATCCTTGAGCCGCAGATCCAAAATAGCCAATGAACCATTCAACTGTCCATGATGCGGTGCGGCCGTCATTACATACCGGTGCGAACCCGGAATCGCACGGATCCCCATCTCAACGATAGGAGCACCCCAGCGGCTGCCGATCCCCGTATAAGGGATCTCCCCATCATACTTTTGGAGAAACTCTTCCTGATTTCCCGGAAAACTGTGATAGGGATCAGGATAATTCCCGTGAGGAGCCCTGGGATTCGTACCATCGGGACCGCATATCCAAAAACGTCCGCCAATGCAATTTTCACGATCGGTGTAATCCCACCGTGAATAAACCAGCATACCGTCATGATTGACACTGGGATTCCATTCTGAAGTCTCAAAATAACTGATCGGAATAATATCACTTCCATCTTCTTCCATGCTAAACATGGTATAATTAGGAACTTGAATATAACGATCAAAACAACGGATATAACCGCCGCGACGCTCTGAAACAAAAACGATCCGTCCATTGGGCAGCCAGCAGGCATCAAAATCATCCGTATTCCCATCGGTCAGCTGGACAAGATTCCCCCCATCCGAATCCACACAAAATATGTGCCAGACTCGATCGATCGTAAAAGCATTCAATTTATGACTGCGGTTCTCCGACCAGGAAAAGAGTATCTTCTTTCCGTCATAAGAAAGATCCGGTGAACAAAATGCCCCATGATCCAGTTTCTTTCCGGCCAAACGTCCATTTTGAACAACAGAGTGTTCCACTATGTTTTCGACTTGGGGGATACCTCTCCAGTTTTTGATTCGATAAAGTCCACCTCCGGATAATGTTGTATAGCCAAAATACTGACACGCAAAATGACCGCCGGCACCATCCGATGTAGATGGCTGAGAACGCACCGATCCCTGGTAAGAACCTCTTGTAATACACAGAAAATCATCGAAATCCAGCAGCGGATTCAAGAACATCACCTGACGGCGCACTGCACACACGGTAAAATATATATCATCAGCCGTTTCTGATGATACACCATCTTCCCATACTTTCTTTAATTTGAACCAATCTTCTTTTGCCGTTTTTAAACGGGTCAAATCCACATTCGGCATTGTTTCCAGCAGATTCAATAAATCCCCCGTCTGCCGCAATACGGTTCCGGCTGCCCCCCGATCACCCGGTTGGATATTGACTTCAGGGTCAAAAGCCTGCCCTGCTACACGAGCCTGTGCTTTCTGATCCGATGCGAACCATTCCGCATGTCTTGCTGAAGCATAGTTGATTTTTCCGTAATTATCTAAGTTGAACTTCCAGAAAGAATAAACAGCATCTCTCTCCTGTCCCAATCCTTCTGTTTTTAATTCAAGCCGTCTGCACCATTCCTGTACGCTTTGTCTCCATGCGGAGGGATCTTCCAACGGAGGCATTGAGATATAAAAATTCGATTTCAATCTCAGATCCCGGTTGTTTCCGGATATATCTTTGCACCCCTTATCGTCTATAGTCGAAAAATCCCATGCGGCAGCCACTTCACTACCATTCCAAATTTTTACATCATCGATCCATCCCTCACATCGCAATGAATCATCCGAAAGAGTTCCCAGATAAAGACCTGTATAATTCTCAGGTTCCTGCCCCAGCGGAGTTTTTTCAGGAATGGCGGAAGCGACAACTTTTCCATCCAGAGAAAGTGACAATTCCTTTTCCTGCAAAGATAAAACAATATGATGCCATTGTCCGTCCGTCACTTTAACTTGGCTGTGCAAGTGATTCGGAGTAAATCCCGGTATGTATGCACTCAAAGTTCCAGAAGACGGCATTGAAAAGATTTCCCAATGCCACGGAGATGATTTTGTCTGGTTTGCGATAAAAATATTGTAACCGTCTGATTTGTCCGTGCATATCCTCAATTCCGCGGTCAATGGCAGTTTGCAATAGCAAGGATCCACAGAGGCGGCCATTGGTTCTGCTGCATTCAGACAGCCTTCATCCGTCATCTCACAGAATGCGTTTTGACTTCCAAAAGCACATAAAACACAGACGAGGTATAAACAGTACTGCCTCATATAACTTTTAATCTGTATGAGATTTTCTCAGAAGAACAAAAATCGTCGGCAAACCAACCACCATAAACAATAAACTCAGGAAGAAAAATCCGGTACTCTGCTCAAAACGCATTTCGATATGATGATCCCCCGGAGTAAGATATAATCCACGCGCAATATAATTGCAGCGTAATATCTCCGCGGGTTTTCCATCTACAAAAGCCTTCCATTTGGGATTGAACCGATCATTCACCAAAAGAATGGAATTCTTGCTAACCCCTTTTACATCGACTGAAAACTTCAATGGAGAATAGCTTTCATATTCTAAAGCCGCAGCATCTTCCGCCGGATTACCGCAAAGCGGAACAGACTCGGATTGTTCCACTAATAAAGTTTGCATCGGATCAAAAGCCAAATCATTCAATTTAGCCAGCGTCATTTCATCCGAAGGCATCATTTCCCAATGGCTATAAAGAGCCAGACGCGGCACTGCCCCTGAAAACTCTATTATAGAGAAAGGTCCCTCATGGTTTGTGTTGGCCAACATATAACGTGGAGGTTGAGTCTGTTCCATAGTAAAATGGAAAGTCTCCGCGAAACGTCTTTTCTCCGGATCCCAGCTTTCATTGATAGCTTCCGCCACACCAGCTATTCCCAAAAGATAACGAGCGCTCGTCAATTCCCAATAGCGCATGATATTGGTAGAAAAATTCTTTTCAAAGATAATCTTATCCAATGTTTTGCGTGGCTCCATCCAGCTTTCCAAAGTCGGAATGTTATAATGAGGGAATTCGTGCTGCATCCATTCCACGGTATAGAGCTGCCGCAAGGATTGAGCATATTGATTCCCAGCGGGGAAACAAGTCACTCGTCCTGTTTTGGAACGTGCTGTCAGCCAAGAGATCATATCATCCTTTTGCAGACGCTCTTGATAATTGTAGAAAACGACCCACGGCCGATTTGCATGATAGAAGTCCACAACCATCGCCGCCAAAAACACAAAACATAAGATCTTCATCTGCTTGCCGCTCATTTGGCGTCCCAAGACCAGAGCCATCAACAGCAACCCCGTCAGTAATAAAGCAATATAAACCAACACTTCCCACATACTGACGGCGAAAGTAAGTTGTGCCGTCTGAAGTTCGATACCTGTTTTCTGCATCCAGGCAACCACTCTGTCTTGAGAGGAAATGAACAACAGCACCCCTAAAACAGATAAGCCTGTCCAAATCAGTACGCCCCAGACCCACCGGCGGTCGTATGAATATAAACGTCTCCAACCCAATGCCAATGCTGTTCCCCAACTGGGAGTGACACCAGCTTTCAATTCCACCCGCGATAAATACTTGCGGCATAGACCAATCATCGCATATCCAAACAAAATCAATATGGAAATATGACACGGAACCAGGTACTTGATAGGATTGCGAAACATCCCAAATACCGGAGTGATATACACCAGCTGATAAAATGGAGCATAACGACCATAAGCTAAAAGCAGCGAGATCACACCAACGACACTCCAAAACTTGATATGACGCATTTCACTTTGAGAGAAAGGAATATCGTTAGAATATTTCCTTCTCCATCCATAAGCAACAGCCCAAGAGGCTAAAAGCAAAACCAGGACTCCGGCATATTCTCCCGAACCTGAAAAACGAGGCATCCCGTCACCACCAGCCTGATATCCCGGAGATTCACCCACAGAACCCCAATACCCTTGCCCGTCAGGGCTATCCATCCGATATCCCATCAGACCGGGTATCATCATGCGAAGAGTCTCGATTTTGGGCAAACTCCATTGCGTGGAAAACTCCCACCTTTCCCTGGCGCTATTGGCTTTTTCTGCCTCGGTCGCGTTCTCTTCATTAAAAACACCTACATCTTTGACCTGGGTATCTTTCAATGAAGATAACGAATAAGAAGCAGTAATGGCTGTTATCAATGCAATCACACACACACGTCCTATCCCCAACCCCACCAGTTTTCCATAACTGGCTTTCGATGTGCCGGAATCACCCCGATTCTCCAATGTAACGAAAAACATATACAAGGCAATGTAAACACACAAGATAGCTCCCAGATCGTATCCTTCCATGATCGAAAGCCCCGCGCCAACCCCGGCCAAAGCTACTTTCAGCCAGGTTCCAAGACTCATATCTGAAGATTTTTCACCTTTTAAAAGCGTTATCATTCCCAGCGCCAACATCGCGCCACCAAAACAAAGCGGCCGGGAACCTAGTCCCCAACAGGCATTTGAAAAATTATTGGAATTCAATCCGACCGCTAATCCACCCATGGCACATACCCACCAGTTCCCGCCTAGCGCACGGAAGAGCAATCCGCCGCAGAGTCCAGCGAAAAGTGTTGCCAGAAAAGCATCAAACTTGGCAAAACCCAGTGTACCTAAGGTCAGGCGAATAAGATTCGTAACATTAGGCGGCGCGGCAACATCTTCATTTCCCAGCCAATTCAAATCGTTCCACTGTCCCAAAAATGTTCCCGGCAGTTTCCAGACATCGGAACTGATCACACCATACGGTCCGTCATTTGAGAACTGGACTGTATCCGCTCGGAAAGCCGGATATAACAACACAATAAGCAAAGCGATCAAAACGCCTGCCAATATAAAAAGTCCCCCTCTCATTTTGAGTGGTTGACTGGAATCTTTCGGATTAAAATCTTCCATATAACTGAAACCATTCTCCCAGAGCTTGCCAAGGATAGCCAGCAAAAAACTTATCCTAAAAGATAAGATTGCAAGCTTCCCGCAAAATTATCACAATAACAGGCAGCTAGTGTAGGATACAAAGCATGGCTACAATTAAGAAACAATATCCGTTTGATGTAATCGAATCCAAATGGCAACGCCTTTGGGATGAAAACAATACCTTTCACGCATGGAACCCGAATGAAGAAAAGGTTCCTCAACATCCTTTTTGGAAACGTCATATAAATGAATCGGCTCTTCCTCCCAAGTACTATGTACTGGATATGTTCCCCTATCCTTCCGGAGCGGGATTGCATGTAGGTCACCCCGAAGGATATACAGCTACGGATATCTTGGCACGTTACCATCGTGCCAAAGGTTACAATGTGCTCCACCCCATGGGATGGGACGCTTTCGGACTGCCCGCTGAACAATATGCGATCAAAACAGGTCAACATCCCCGCATCACCACGGAAGCAAATGTCAATAACTTCCGCAGACAAATCAAATCGCTGGGATTCAGTTATGACTGGAAACGAGAGGTCAACACTACTGATCCTCACTATTTCAAGTGGACACAGTGGATCTTCCTGAAAATCTATAATTCCTGGTTCAACCCTCAAACTCAAAAGGCCGAACCTATTACAACACTTACCTATCCGCCGGAGCTGAAAACAGAAGAAGAAAAACGCGCCTATCGCGACAGCAAGCGTCTAGCCTACGTAGCGGAAGCACCCGTCAACTGGTGTCCGAAACTGGGGACCGTTCTGGCCAACGAAGAAGTCGTAGACGGCAAAAGTGAAGTCGGCGGATTCCCCGTCATTCGTAAGCCCATGCGTCAGTGGATGCTCCGAATCACAGCCTACGCCGACCGCCTGATCAAAGATCTGGACATCATCGATTGGAGTCATTCTCTTAAGGAAATGCAGCGCAACTGGATCGGCCGTTCCGAAGGCGCAGAAGTCCATTTCACTGCGGATACCCCCGAAAAACAAAGGATCACCGTCTTTACGACCCGTGCGGATACCCTTTTCGGTGCTACCTATATGGTTTTGGCTCCCGAACATAAACTGGTTGACCAAATCATACCCCAATCCTGGCCGGATGGGATCCCTGCCAAATGGAAGGGTGCTGATGAAGCTCTTTCCAAAGAGGGGTACTCCACTCCCAGTGAAGCGGTCGCCGCGTACAGGGCTTATACAGCCAGCAAGAGCGATCTGGAGCGCACGGAACTCTCTAAAATCAAAACCGGTGTCTTCACAGGAGCCTACGCGATCAACCCGGTAAACGGCAAACGTATCCCCATCTGGATCGCGGATTACGTTCTTGCCACGTATGGAACCGGTGCCATCATGGCAGTTCCCGCGCACGATACTCGTGACTTTGAGTTTGCTAAAAAGTTTGAACTCCCCATTATTCCGGTCGTTCAACCGCCTGACAACAGTGATCCGTTTGGTTTTGTGGATGACGGCATCTCTATCAACTCAGAATTTTTGAATGGCAAAACAACTCCGGAAGCTAAGAAAGCGATCACAGCCTGGCTCCAGGAACATCAGTGCGGACACCGTACCATCAACTTTAAACTTCGTGACTGGCTCTTCAGCCGCCAGCGTTACTGGGGAGAACCCTTCCCCATCATCTGGAAAGACGGGCATCATGAATCTTTATCGGAAGATATTCTGCCTCTTATTCCGCCGGAGATGACAGATTACAAACCCACAGAATCCGGCGAACCGCCTCTGGCTCGTGCCAAGGAATGGACTCATCTGCCCGATGGAAGCATTCGTGAGACCAATACGATGCCTCAATGGGCCGGCTCCTGCTGGTATTATCTCCGCTATCTTGACGCACAAAACAGCACCGCGTTTTGCTCAAAAGAAGCGGAACAGTATTGGATGGGAACTCAACCCAAGGCTGCTTCCTCCGGTGTCGATCTCTATGTTGGCGGCACGGAACATGCCGTACTGCATCTGCTCTATGCCCGTTTCTGGCACAAGATACTCTTTGACCTTGGGGAAGTCAGCTCCCCGGAGCCGTTCCATAAACTCGTCAATCAGGGACTCATTCTTGGCGAGGACAGTCAGAAAATGTCTAAGTCACGCGGCAACGTGGTGAACCCTGATGATGTATTGAAAGAATACGGCGCAGACGCTTTCCGTCTTTATGAAATGTTTATGGGACCGCTGGAAATGGTCAAACCCTGGAATACAAAAGGTGTGGAAGGTGTATATCGTTTCCTCGGTCGTGTGTGGAGACTCTTTATCGCGGAAGACAGTCTGACGGAACTGGAACAAAACCTGACATTAGATGTCAGTCAGGCTCCCAAACTTGTCGCCGGACTGAAACTATCTCCTGATTTCAAAAACGTGGAAGCAAATCCGGCTCAGCTGAAAGCGATCCACACTGTGATCAAAAAGGTCACCGAAGATCTGGACGGGCTGCGTTTCAACACAGCTATTTCCGCGCTGATGGTATTCATCAATGAAGCCATCAACTGGGAAGTGAAACCGGCTTCGGTTTTCCTGGATTTTCTAAAACTGCTTCAGCCATTGGCACCGCATATCGCCGAGGAATTAGGTGAAAAACTGATCCACTTCATGGGAATGGAATACCCCGGCAGCATCGCTTACCTGCCATGGCCGCAATATGATCAAGCTCATCTTGTGGAAGATACTTTTGAATATCCCATCCAGGTCAACGGCAAACTCAGAGATAAGATCGTTCTCCCCTTGGACGCGACTAAAGAACAGATCCAGGCAGCGGCTCTTTCTTCAGAGAAGATCACACCACTGTTAGCCGGAAAGACGATCAAGAAAGTCATTATCGTTCCCAAGAAGATCGTTAATATCGCTATTGGATAACAACAAGAAAAATAAATTAGGAGACCTCATAAAGTATGTGCCGGTTTGATTTAAAAAAAGTATTCTGCGTTTTGACATGTTGCACGCTGGCCGCGGCTCAAGCGGAAGAATACATTCAATTTTCGGGCATCTCTGATGCATCTGCCGGAATTGTCATCGGCACAGAAAAAACGGGATATAAATTTCTCATCGCTGATGATGAAGAGCCGGAACTGCGTCTTTTTTCACCCAGAGGAGGAGCTCCCGAAAAAATCTTCTCTATCCAAAATCAGCTTGCGCTGTCCGGAAAACAAAAGGAATTCGACCTGGAAGGCGCGGCCAGGATCGGTGATACGGCCTACTGGATCACGTCACATGGAAGATCTTCCAAAGGTAAAGTACAGCTTTCCCGTTATATCTTTTTCGCGACGGAAATCGATGACGCAAATCTTTCCATTAAAGTAAAGGGAAAGCCATTCCATGGGATGCTGGACGCGCTTCTTGCTTCTCCTGAGCTCGCGACATACGATTTGAAATCCGCTGCCCTTCTGCCTCCTAAAGAAAAAGGCGGTCTCAATATCGAAGGACTTTGTGCATCTCCAGAGGGTTGGTTATGGATCGGTTTTCGCAATCCCGTTCCCAAAGGGAAAGCACTCCTGGTTCCTCTCAAAAATCCGGAGAAAGTTATTCTAGGAGGGAAACCGGATCTGGGTTCTCCTGTGACACTGGATCTGGGCGGTTTAGGCGTAAGAGATATGTGCTACACCGGTACTCAATACTATATCATTGGAGGACCGCAAGACTCCGGTACTTGCAAACTCTACAGCTGGGACGGCAAAAAGGACAGTCAGCCTAAAGAGGTCATTAAAAGCTTTAAAAAAGATTTTGGAGCTGAGATCGTTCTAAATTTAAATTCACAAGGGAAAGAACAACTTTTCGTTCTTTGTGATGACGGCGGAAAAGAACTCAATGGAGCTAAAAACAAAAAGCTGCCTTTAAAAGAACGAACTTTTAGAGGCATAAAAATTCCTCAATAATGGCTTGCAGGTTCACATTGCTCACAGGCGCAGCCGGTACCGGTAAAACCTGTCAATGTATCAGAGAGGCTGTTTCCGCGTTAAAAGCTTCTCCATCTGGAAAACCGCTTTTGTTTATTCTGCCCCGTCAATCTACATTCCAGATGGAGCAAGCAGTCTATAGCAATGACAATGAAATCGTTGGCAGCACCCGTCTTCAAATCGTCAGTTTTGAGCGTCTTTCGCTTTTTTTGCTTAAGCTGCTGGGACAAAATGTTCTTCAAACTCTGGATGAGGAATCGCATTCCATGCTGGTTCAGGCTCTTCTCATTAAAGAAAGAAAAGAACCTCTTCAATTCTATCAAGGCCATTCTGACGATCCATTTTTATCCATCCAGATCGCAAGAATACTCACGCTCATCCAACAGCAGAATCAATCTCCGGAAAAAATCCTTCAAATGGCGGATGGATTGTCTCATCCCCGTCTGCGCAGCAAGATCCATGATTTGGCCGTTCTCCTGGGAGAATATCAATCCTGGATAAAAAGTAAAAAAATCCTGGACGCAGATCATTCTCTGGATCAGGTTATTCAGGCGGTTCGTGATTGGCATCGACTTCATCCTCAGCAATCACTGATCCAGCAGGTGTGGCTGGATGGTTTTACAGATCTGACCCCTCAACAATTTGAACTGCTTTCTGCCTTGGCTGATGTTACCGACCAAATGACTTTCGCAGTCTGTATCAATGCAAATGAACTGGGAGAAAGCACCACCACACGCTCATTCTGGAACTTTACCTACCCGCTCTTCCAAAAAATACAGACGATCGCGAAAGAGGAAACGCAAATGAGCAAACACTCTTTAGATTCTAATTCCACACGTGGTCGGTTCAAAGACTCTGTGTCATTGCGATATCTTGAACATCACTGGCAGGGATCCATAGCAAAAGACAGTCTATCACCCTCCTCACGCGATATTGAAATTTTCAAATGTGCGGGTACTTGGGATGAAGCGGTGCTGATCGCACGAAAAATCACAGAATTCGTAAGGGATCCACAGTCCGATCATCGTTATCGGGATTGCTTTGTTGCGTTCAGAAATCTCCAGGATTATCAGAACATCTTTAGGAATGTATTCCGCCACTACAACATTCCTTTCTTTTTAGACATTCCGCAAAGCATCGCTCATCATCCGGCTATAGAACTCACTCTGCATTTTCTCCATACCGCTGCATTCGGCTGGGAACAAGAAGTGATCCTTTCCATCTTCAAGTCTGAACTGGCAGGGCTAACTTTGGATGAAGCGGATGAGATCGAAAACGAGTTGCTCAAGCATAACTTCAACTGTGAAAATTTCTGGAAAAACAACCTTTGGAAAAATGGATTTGCCCATTCCCGCAAAAAAGAGTCTTTAATCAAACTTTTTGGAAATGCCAGCAATTTGACAATCAGCACCTTGCTCCAATTTGAAAAAGATATTTCCGGGGATCAGCCTGAGAGCTCTGCAGAAGATCTCCTCAAACAACCTATTCCCTCTCAAAAAGTCGCTGACGCAATCCAACACATTTGGCAGAAATTCGATTTAAGAAGTCAGCTGGAAGAGTGGAGTGCATCCCAAAATGATCCCTCTTTTGCCATAGAAAGCGGAATATCTCCTCAAATCCATAGAACCGTCTGGACCCGAATGGAAAGTTGGTTGAGGATATTCAAATTAGCATTCCAGGGCGAATCCTATACCTTGGAAAAGTGGTATGAAATCATTCAGGCCGGGTTCTCCGGACTTACCGTCTCCGCCATTCCTCCTTCCATTGATCAGGTCGTCATGGGCAGTATAGATAGAAGCCGGAGCCAGAATGTAAAATTCATGGTTTTCGGAGGCATGAATGACTCTGTTTTTCCCTATCTTGAGAATGAATCAACCCTGTTTACCAATGAAGAAATCAAATTTATAGATCCCCAGAAAATCAAACTGGATCTCAGTGCATTGGAGAAAAAGCAAAGAGAAAACTATCATTCCTATATCGCTTTTACACGTCCCAGCGAAAAATTACTCATCACCTACTCCGAACAAAACTCGGAAGGAAATCAGCTTACCCCGTCACGATACATCAAGATCCTTCGAGAAGATTTCAAATACCCTATCCACAATTTCGCGGAAAAAGATCTTATGTTAAAAGACAGTATTTCCGAATGTGAACTTTCTCATTTCCTCCATCATGAAGAAAAAACTCGTTCTTTTACTGTAACGGAAGACTCCATCTTAAAACATTATGGAAACACACTTCAATTAAGTGTAAGCAAACTGGAAACCTACGCCAAATGTCCGTTCAGTTTTTTTGTGGAGTATATTCTGAAATCCAAAGAACGGGAGGAATGGGCTTTGGGACGCGATAAACTGGGAACTTTCACTCATAAAGCTTTGGAAATCTTCCATCAAAAAGTCACTAAAGAAAATTCCACCTGGCGGGATCTCATCAGGGATGCTATAGATAACGGA
>Ga0265298_10002682_pt1 | contig 24346 bp, 17 predicted proteins | sample AusTroGonzalo_MG_3_FD_193486 | JGI IMG/M metagenome (GOLD analysis project Ga0265298, IMG submission 193486) | Bovine rumen microbial communities from tropical cattle in Woodstock, Queensland, Australia - Gonzalo_01 | ecosystem: Host-associated > Mammals > Digestive system > Stomach > Rumen ...
TCAAGCTTGATGCTCCTAAGGCCGGTCAGATACTCATCCGCAAGACCACCCAGAGCGACGGCAAGGTTGTTATGGACAAAGTTCTTATAAAGTAATAAAGTAAGAATTTCCTATATGGAATCGGCGGATGGCGTTCGGCTTTCCGCCGATTCTTTTATTGGATATACTATACTAAAACATATTATTATGTGTTTTGCGGTATGAAGGTTTTCATAGGTATGTATTTTGTGAAACAAGTAAAAAAATCTTACCTATAATTTGTAAAATGTAAGTAAATATCTATATTTGCACATCAAACTACATGTCTTGGGGACAGGTGTTTGGTGTTTGTTAATTAATTAAAAAAGGGAAATTTATTAATTTGAACCCCAAAAATTCTTTTGGGGCTCATTTTTTGTCTGCCTTACCGCTCTTTACTCAATTTTTGACTCATGGAAGTCAGGCGGTTTGGCAGGAGTTTGAAATTATTTTTTTGAAAAAACATTGCCGTTTTCTTTGACGGACATTAAAAACTTTATAATGTGGCGGCCAATTACAACCCTTTTTATAACTAATTAACAAACACAATTATGAGAAAACGCTACTTATTGTTTGCGGGATTGCTGTCTTTAGCTATCCCGGCATTTGCGCAAGAGTACGATCCTACAATCGATCCTGCAAAAGATGCAAAGGTCATCTTTTTCCAGGATTTTGAGGCAGACTGGGACATTTGGCGAAACACTCCGATTGGAGTTATTGACACCTTGGAGTATTACATCCATGAAGGTGCTTCCAACAGTGCTTCTTATACTCCTTGGACGGAGCGTTCAAAATGGCAAAGAGGCCTTTTCCGCACAGACTCCGTAATTATCCTTTACAACGGTATCAAGCCTACTGACAATGAGGATGAGATTGCTGCCGGAAACTTTGCCGGTGACGTGTACGGTACAAAACAGGATCCTGACAACCAGGAAAGAAAGGATGCCATGAGAATATTCGGTGAGAGCGATCTGGGCGGTGACTATATCCTGGAATATGCTTCCGATACCTGTACTGTCAGCAATGCACAGACCTACCCTGGTGGTTATACGGCAAATTACCGTCGTAACCTGTTTGTACGTGGTCTCGATATAGAGGACAATACCTCATACCGTCTCACTTTCTATGTAAGGGCTAACAGGACTAAAATCAATTCCAACAACAGCCCGCGCATGAGTGCCGGTGTTTTTCGTGGCTATTACAAGTCTGAGAAGCCTTTCTCAATGGGTGTGGAGAGTGATGCTGCAAACTACAAGTACAACACTCAGTTTGAGTACACCAAGAGTGATTTCAACGGTGAATGGGAGAAGGTTACATACATGACCTACTATCTGAACGACTCAATAGCCAATGACTTTGTATTCAAAGACGGTTACTGGTGGGCCGATGACAACTCATGGACCTGGTCAAAGGATGCAGAAGGGAATACTTCCGGCTACGACCTGAACTACATCGTGCAGCCGGACCAGTTCTTTGTACGTCTGGGATTCCTGTCAGACTTTACAACCTTCCAGCTTGATAACCTGTCACTGACCAAGTCAACCATTGCTGGTGCCGAGTATGATCAGGATAAGATGCGTATAGACTTTGGTTACAAGACAAATCTTGCTGACCTTGCCAAGGCTGCCAAGGCCAAGACAAACATTCCTGCTGCTGAGGTTACGGTAGATGTTGATGAAGACAAGCAGGCTGAGTTAGGTTATGAGTGGCGTTTTGAGGTTTGGGGTCAGGATAAGGAGACTGATGAATGGGATGAGGTTCTGATCCGTTCTGCCGAGTATCACGATGACGGATACATGTATCTGTTTACTGATTACTATGATGATCCCTTGTCAGGTGATCTGGTTCCTTACAAGTTCGGTGATTACAAGAAGGTGCTGGTTACATTCCATAACCCGGTTGATCTGCCTGAACTTACCCTTAAATATACAGGTGACGGCAGTAACCTGGCAAATGCTTTCCCCAATGCACTTGACACCGCATGGATCAAGAACGGCAAGGTTGTTCCTGATTTCTACAATGAGATAGCAACACCTAACCCTTATGTGTTCAGCGGTGTTCATTCATTGGCTGATCTGCCTCCTGTGCTGCAGCAGCTTCCTTATGAGGACGGTTCATTCGGACTTGAGCCACAGCAGTCATTCAGCTTCAAGTACTCACGTGAAGTGTGGATAGAGTCATTTAAAGAAGGTGATGACCTCCGGAATACAGACAAGGCTGTTGTAGAGGTTAACGGTAAACCATGGAAGGTTTCATTCGATGTTAACACAAACTATATGACTATTACCTGCCCGGATGACAGCTGGCAGACCATGAACGGTGACTATGAGATAAGGATTATCCAGATAAAGGACAGGGGTGCTGAAGAATACGCAGAGAATGTTACCTTGCACTATCACTTGTTGCAAAACTTAACGAGGCTGTGGCAAGCGCCGAGGCTAAACTGACGGATGCTGACGCTCCCAAGTACAGAGGCGTAATGTATGATGAACTCACACAGGTTAAGGATGATGCCAAGGCATACAAGGGTCATTATCCTACTGCTTACGACTCTGTTGTGGCTTTGGTTAATGCAACCGTCAAGGCTATGCAGGCCCGTATGGATACAGTCGATATCTATTACACCGCCGAGGACAAGGCTAAGGCTAAGGTAGCTTCACTTGAAAGTCAGGAAGGTTTCAGCACAATGCCTACACTGATCGCTCTGTCAGAGCTGATTGAAGCTAATGCAAATTATGACTGCACAACCAAGACCGGTGATGAGATTGTAGCTGCCGCTAAGGCTTATGACGATGCCGTGAAGGCAGTTGATGACCGTGTTGCCGCCATCAACAACTTCAACAGCCTGCTTGAGTCTATTGTGGCCCTTAAGGAAGCAGTTGATGCACAGAAAGGTCTTGACGAGTACGCCACAATGGTCGATGCATACAATCTCTATAAGGATACTCCTATCTACACTGCGGCAGATGAAGACTTCAACGCCGCTTACAACGGTCTGATAGACGGAAAGAACGCATACGTATTCAAGGTTGACTACGTAATTGCCAAGACCCGTCAGGTCAAGGAACTGTTCGCTCTTGCCGATAATCTGGGCTATGACTTTGCCGAACTGGGCGACAAGAATGCGGTCGAGGCTACAATTGACGCACTCCAGGATGACGATCCTGGTCTCAGTGCATTCCTGCGTGAGGCTGCTATCCTGCGGATCTATGAGACATACGCTGACGGTGATGCCGACCTTCTTGACAGTCTTGACGTAAGCGCCCTCATGCCTAACTACTTCCTCTACACCGAGGCAGAGGCCGGACGTGACATGGAGAAGAACAGCAGCGGTAACTGGCGTATCAAGAGTGGTGAAAATACCACTGCATTCCCCGGTTGGACATTCAGTCGTTCCGGCGGTAACTGGATTCCTACTACAGTTAAGGTAGGTGCCGGTGAAGGTTATATGGATTGGGAGAAGGAAGGTCATGTATTCGTGGCCGGTCTCAGGTGCAAGAGCCAGACTCAGGGTACACTCTCAACTGTGGTTGCCGGTCTGCCCGAGGCATTCTACTGGGTAGGTCTGTATGGCTACAACCAGACTTCAAACGTTACCATCACTTTCAAGACTGATTCTATCGAAATAGCTCCTAAGCTGAACGACCTGAACGGTGGCAAGTTCAACTATAAGGAGGTAGGTAAGGATTCAGTTCTTGTGGTTGGTGACCTGTCACTCAACCTGTCACAGACCTCTGGTTCAGGCAGTGAGTTCGATATCAGGTATTTCATACTGCGCCTGCGCGGCATGAATCCGGATGCTGACTACGAAGCATTGATAGAGAAACAGCAGGAGTTGCTGACCATTGTTGATGCAGGCAAGGCTGCCAGGGCTGGCGTTGAGTACTACACCATAGGCGGCATGAAGCTTGATGCTCCTAAGGCCGGTCAGATACTCATCCGCAAGACAACCCAGAGCAACGGAAAGGTTGTAGCAGATAAGGTTCTTATAAAGTAATAAAGTAAGAATTTCCTATAATGAATCGGCGGAGGGCACCAGCTCCCCGCCGATTCTTTTTAATAATGTTGAGTATGAAAAAAAAGTCTATATATTTGCGTTGATAAAAAATAGGATCCATGAACGTTTCCAATTATATAAAAGTCAAAGATGGAGGAATAGATGCCAGACTGGATGTCTTCTTTTATGAGAATGACGGATTTATGATTGCTTTTGCTCCGGCTTTGGACTTAATGGGGTATGGAAAGACAGTAGATGACGCCAAAGCTTCATTCGAGATAGTTATAGAAGATTTTTTTGAGTACAGTCTGGAAAATAATACTCTTATCAAATATCTGGAAAAGATGGGGTGGACCAGACAAGTTAAAAGAAGTGCATTTGTGTCTCCCCTTCCTACAGATATGATAAGGAGAAACAAGCGTTTTAAGGATATACTTAATCATAAGGATTTCAATAAACAGTCGGTTCCTTTCTCTCGCTAGTCCCTTGTTTGCAAAATGGGAAAATACAGCAACATTTCAGTAGCCCGTTATCGTAGGATATTAATTGCCCTTGGTTTGGAGTATATTAGAACAAAGGATGGATATGAGATTTGGAATAAGAAAGGGCTGTTGAGGAATGTGGTTTTTCAGAATCATGAAGAGCCCGTACCAGAAGACATTGTTTTGAATAATCTCCGTACAATAGGAATAACTAAGAAGGATTTTGATGAAATCCTTGCGAATACAAAATAATCTGAAACAGTTTTTGTATCTTTATGGGCTAAAACCGGATTGTGCATATTATTAACCTCATTATAACTGACAGATGAAAGCAAAATTCACGCTAATGGCAGCATTGATGCTTGCCGGCATTGCCGTAGAGGCACAGAATCCTATTATCCGTGACCAGTTCTCGGCCGACCCTTCAGCTTTGGTTGTTGGCGACCGCGTCTATGTATTCCCGTCACATGACATCAAGGCTCCCGCAGAGTATGCCCGTAAGGACTGGTTCTGCATGGCCGATTATCATGTGTTTTCATCGGATAACCTGACCGATTGGACCGACCACGGTATGATTGTAAGCCAGTGGAGCGCTCCATGGGTGAACGAGAAGGGTTACTCCATGTGGGCTCCTGACTGCAAGCAGAACCCCACCAACGGTAAGTACTATTTCTTCTTCCCTGCCGGTGCCAAACCACAGCCCAGTGCTGACGGACGTCGTGGCATGGGTGGCAACCGCGTAGGTATATGCACTGCCGATTACCCTGAAGGACCTTATACCCCGGAGGCTACTCCTATTGAAGGCGTAGGTGGTATTGACCCATGTATTTTCGTTGATGATGACGGCACCGGCTATCTGGTTATGCCCGGTATCACCATTACCAAGCTTAACCCTGACTGGAAGTCCGTTTCAACAGATCCCGCTGACCGCCATCGCGTGGAGGGTGTTCCCACCCGTGGTCTGGTGGAGGGCCCGTACCTGTACAAGCACGGCGGTAAGTACTACATGACTTTCCCCTGGGCACGTAACGTCGAGGAGGTACTGGCTTATTGCGTAGCTGACAATATCTTTGGCCCGTATGAGTTCAAGGGCGTTTTCTTTGAGGAGCATGCCAACAAGTGCTGGACCAACCACCACTCAATCATTGAGTTCAAAGGCCAGACCTATCTGTTCTACCATCACAACGAGTTTTCACCTGAATTTGACAAGAACCGTTCAGTATGCGCCGACAGTATTTTCTTTGATGATGAGAAGGGTGAAATCAAGATGGTTAAGCCCACCCTGCGCGGTATCGGCGTAACACAGTCAGACACTCAGATTCAGCTGGACCGTTATACTGCACTGAGTTCACGCGGTGACTCAATCGCTTATCTGGAGCCCAGTAACTATTTTGCCGGTTGGAAGACCGTATTCTATGAGAAGGGTGCATGGGCACAGTATAATACTGTTAACTTCAAGAAGGCTCCCAAGAGTGTGACCGTTAAGGTTGTTCCTCCGTCGGCAGGTCAGCTTGAGATTCTGCAGGATGACGTTGTCATTGCTACTGTTGACGTTCCCTCAGACCGTCAGTTCGTTGAGGTGTCGGCCAAGGTTAAGGGTGCCAAGAAGGGCGTGCATCACCTCAAGGTACGTATGGCTACTGCCGGAAACATTCAGGTTGACTGGCTCACATTTAATTGATAATCTGCAAACTTTATTTGTGCAATGAAATCAAGGACAATATTTGCAGCTGCTCTGACCATGCTCGTTGTAGCATGGTCAGGCTGTTCTGCCGGTAATAAGACCACTGAGTGCATAAATCCCCTTACCTATACTGATATTCCGGATAATGACTGGATCCGTGTGGGCAATGACTACTATATGGTGAGTACCACCATGTATTTCTGTCCGGGTGCTCCTATTATGCACTCCAAAGATCTGGTGCACTGGGAACTGATAAGTTATGTGTATGACTATCTTGAAGATGATGACGTTTATAATCTGCGTAACGGCCGCAACGCCTACGGCAAAGGTCAGTGGGCAACATCGCTTCGTTATGTGAACGGTACCTATTATGCCTTGTTCATCGCCAATGACCAGGGCAAGACATACATCTACAAGACCAAGGATATTACCAAGAGCAATTGGGAGCGTTCAGTGATTAACCGCGCTTTCCATGATGCAAGCATGCTGTTTGAGGATGGACATCTTTATGTGGTATGGGGTAACGGTGAACTCCGTATCATTGAGCTGGAGCCTGACGGCTCGGCTATCAAGGCCGGTGCACAGGAGCAGATCCTTATAGACTCTCCGCGCCAGGGATTTAACCTGCGTGCCGAGGGTGCTCATATCTACCATATAGGTGACTACTATTACATTCTGGAGATTGACTGGCCCAGCGGAGGCGTACGTACTGAGACATGCTGGCGCTCCAAGAACCTTATGGGCCCGTATGAGCGTAAGGTGATACTGAGTGGTGCCTTTGACGGTCGTGGCGACGGCGTAGCACAGGGCGGTATAATTGAGACACAGAATGGTGATTGGTACTCAATTATGTTCCAGGACCACGGAGCCGTGGGCCGCATACCTACGCTTCAGCCTGTAAAATGGGTTGACGGATGGCCGATACTGGGCGATGACACAAAGCCCGTAAAGCAGTTTACCGTGAATCTGCCCGAGAGCGGCAAGAACCGCACCTGGGATAACGATGAATTCAGCTACAAGAAGAATGAACTGGACCTGGTATGGCAGTGGAACCACAAGCCTGACAACAATGCATGGAGCGTTACGGACCGTAAGGGCTGGCTGCGTCTTAAGACCGGTCAGGTGGCTACTAACGTAATGAACGCCCGCAACACACTTACCCAGCGTACGGTTGGACCGCGTTGCTGGAGTGAGGTGCTGATGGACGCCAGCGGCATGAAGCCGGGTGACAGGGCCGGAATAATAGCTTTCCAGAGCAACTACTGCACCATAGGTATTGAGGTGTCCGATGACGGCTCAAAGAGCTTAGTGGCCATGACTCATCGTAACATGGGCCGCAGACGTGGACCGCAGGCTCAGGATGCACCTCAACCCAGTCCCGATACCGAGGCTTTGCGCATTCCGCTTACCCAGGATAAGGTCTGGCTCAAGATACGCTATGTGTTCACACCTCAGCAGGAAGGTGAGCGTGCAGACCAGGCATTCATGAGCTATTCACTGGACGGTAAGGAGTGGAAGGATGTTGATGCCACTCTGCAGATGAGTTTCAGTCTTGACTATTTTACCGGCTATCGGACGGGCCTTTACAGCTTCTGCACCAAGCAGGCCGGTGGCTATGCTGACTTTGATTATTTCCACCAAGCAGTCTATTAACAGTTAAAAAAATATAATCATTTAACTTTCGTGCCGGATCATTATAATAGGAATGAAACGTGATCAGAAAGACATAGTGAACAGCCAAGGATCTCTTTCAGTGAGCGATGAATCCATTGCCCGTCTGCTATGTGATGACAATCACGTAGAGGAGGCCATGCGCCTCATCATGAAAAAGTATGGTGAACAGCTTTATTGGCACATACGACGCATGGTGGTGGCTCATGATGATGCGGAGGACTGCTTGCAGGAGACTATGATAAACGTATATAAGTACAGGAGTACATACTCTAACGAATATCCGCTTTCGTCATGGCTCTACAAGATAGCTACAAATGAGAGTCTCAAATTGTTGAAGAACAAGGCCGGTTTCACGATGTCGGTTGATGATCTGGGCGATTCGCTTAAGGACAGTGTGCGTGAAGAGGCCAGCCCGGATGCCGATGAGACCCTGATACTCCTCCAGGAGGCAATAGCGCTCCTGCCGGCCAAGCAGAAGATGGTGTTTAACCTGCGTTACTATGATGACAAGAGTTACGAGGAGATACACCAGATAGTGGGAGACAGCGTGAATACGCTTAAGACCAATTACCATTACGCGGTACAAAAGATAAAGGATTATATATTAGAACATCAGTTATGAAAGATTTTGATCTGGAGAGTTTGAGCAGAGAAATGCCTTACAAGATGCCTGAGCATTTCATGGACGACATGACCGAGAGGGTTATGTCCCAGATTGGCAAGCAGCGCAAGCAGCACAGGGAGCGCAGGATTGTGGCTCTGTTTGCAAGCGCAGCCAGTGTTGCAGCAGTTGCCCTGCTGTTCCTTCATCCGTTCGGTGGCGGACTGGATATTCCTGACTATGACAGCATATCACAGTGCGCAAGCGTGGATGACCTGTTCCAGAACATGACAGCCGATGAGCTGGGCATGTATTCTATGATGAGCAACTACTACGGTAACTGATTCTTTCTGTCATGAGAAGGAAACGTTGGACGGCATTGTTGATTCTGGCAGGCTTGTTCCTTACCCAGCCTATGCAGGCTCAGGACAGGGATGAGCAGATGATCAATGCGTCCCTTCGTTTCATAAAGGAAAATGCCAACCTTACCAAAAAGGAGTACGAGAAGTTTGCCAAGATTTACATTGAATATAATGAGCAGCTTGCCAAGCTGAACCGTGAACTCAAGCCGGAGTCTCGTGATTATATGAAACGTTGGCAGACCATCAATGATGACTATATGAAGAAACTGGACAAGGCTCTGCCTGACTCTACCCGCCAGAAAGTGGGTCTGGCACAGTGGGAACTTGGCCAGAAAGTTTGGGGACAGTGGAGTGAACAGAACCGTAACACTACAGAGCGCCAGTTCCAGATGATGGGACAGTGGAACCAGATGAACCCGCAGTTCATGATGCAGCCGCACATGTTTGATTTCCAGCGTATGCGCCAGCATGAGATGCAGCAGGCTAATGCTCAGCAGCAGCAATGGTGGGACAACTATTGGCGTAATTGGGGTGAGCCTGACACTGCCATGATCCGTAGGATGGAGGAGAACCGCAGGCATTACCGTGAACGTGACAGTTTATGGATGCAGCGTAGGCAGCAGTTCGGACCGCAGTCGCAGTTCGGTCCCGGATATGGCCCGCAGTATGCCCCTCAGTTCGGAGCTCCGCAGAACGGACCGCAGTTCCCGGGAAACGGTCAGCAACAGTATCCTTATCCGCAGTATGGTCCTCAGTTCGGCCCGGGTTCCAATAACAACTCCAACAGATCCAGATAATAAGAATCTTTCTGATGAAAATACAGATAGGGTGGCTGAAGGTTTCAGTCACCCTATCTTTTATATAATTACTTTCCTAGTCCCAATACTACGGTTTATTATTCAGCTTATTTACAGCAGCGGTGTATTATAATCCTCATGGATAAAACAGCTTCTAAATCATTTGATATTCCCTGAGTTGAAATAAAAATGAATCGGAACGTTTGTCCCGATTCGTTTTTATAATGTATTTGTGATTTCAGGAATCAATGTCCGTTCTCATTACCCTCATAGATGCTCTTGGGAACAATTTCTATGAAACTGAACGGGAACACACCGTCCTCCTCATACACCTGACGCATACGGATGTAATAATAGGTATCAGCCTTGAGGTATTCATTGCATACAATCTTGCGGTAGCAGTTCTCATCAACGCGGATGGGGTCACCTGTGTTATCGCTTGATGTACCTGATGTATATGAATCCAATGCCTTCATGTAGCCGCGAATACGCATGGCTCTGTCATTCAGATAGATGGCCTGCTCCTTCTCAGCGTCACTCATACCGTCATATCTGGAATCATTGTCAGGTACCATACCTATACGTGGATCTCCTCCACCCAGACGCAGGTCCATGGGAATACCCTGAGGATCCCAATCCCAGTTTCTCCAGTAGATATCCTTATCAACTGCAGGATTGTACTGGTGCAGATAGAACTGAACTATACCACGGTCGCCACGTCCTGAACTTGCCAATGAGTTGTTCCACATACGGATCTCGTATGTTCCGTCAGCGGGAACAGGCGGGAGTTTGAATGCAAGGTCGTAGCTGCCGCGTACTGTAAGCTCATCACCATATACGGTTCCGAATGATGCATCGCGGTATCTTACAAAGAACTTGGTCTGGTCCTCAACCCACTCAAAGTTCTTGCAGTAACCTACTTTATATGCCATAACCATCTTGTTGATGTTTGTGACACCACCGTTACTGGGGTCTCCGTTCAGTCTTCCTCGGCCACGGCTGTTGATGAAATCAGGTGACAGTGTGCAGCACATGATTCTCATTCTGCACTGGAGTGCGGTCTCCCTGGTAAATGTATCATATGCAAGCAGCTTGTTGATGTAGTGGTAACCTCCGTTCACGCATATATTGGTGATACCGCCATGGAAGTTGTACTCTGAAGCGTTCTGTGCAATTCTGGTACCTTCAGAGACAATACCTATAGCCTGAGTTCCGTTACGGTTGATGAAGATGCCAAGAGGATTCTGCCATGTTCCGCCGGGATACGGGGTGCTTATACGCATGATTGAGTGTGGCAGCATGGTCTCGAAGAAGTCCTCTACATCATACTCCTTGAGTGCAAGACGACGCTTGATGATAGACTCCTGTCTGGTGTTGAACTGGTCATATGAGAGCCAGCAGGGCAGGATATGATATGACAAGAACTTGTTGAGTGAGTTGTTCCTGTCTGTCTCATCTGTGGGGCCTGTGCCTTCGGGGTCATATATTTCCTTGGCGTAAGCGCGAAGGTCATTAAGGTCATGGATACCGTTAAGGCCGGCTTTTGCGGTATATTCATCGTTATAGTTGGCAAGAGCGGTATCAGGCATGCAGAACACGGTGAACTTGAACTCCCTCTTTTCAGGGATGGCAATACGGTCAGCGTTGCTACCTGTCTCATAAGCGGTCTCATTCACGTGGATTCCGCTATAGTTGTCACGCAGAGCCTGTTCTGTCCACTCATAAGGAATCTCAGGATATGTGTCATCATAATACTGCTCCAGCGTATCCTTGAAACCTGTGGTTACAATTGCGCTGTAGAATATGGACAGGTTGGGATTCTCTTTCATCAGGCCGGGAAGGAACTGGTTGGATGACCTGAGAACCTTGTTGAGCTGATGTACAACGCCGTTCTGTACGGTATCATCGGCTGCAATGATTGATGCCTGCATGTTTATCAGGTATTTGAGCCTGATGGATATGGAGTCTGTTCCGTCCTTTGCCTTGATGACGTTATTGTTGTCGTCATACAGTCTGGCTGAATCGGCGAAAGAGTTATAAACTATATAGCGGTCCAGCATGTTGGGGTGCTGGAGCACACCGTCACCGTTCAGGTCTGATGTGTACATAAGGTTGTTGAACAGGTGGGTCTTGGCAATGGTGTCGCAGACCTTCTGGTCAGCCAGAACATTTTCAATGCTTGAGAAAATGGTCTTGAACTTGGTGTTGTTCAGCGAGTCAGCCTCATGGTACCTCTCCTCGATGTATCTCTGGATTGCAGCGTTGTCAGGCGCAAAACAGGTGTAGGTTCCGTAAGTTCTCATCTGACCCCAGAGGTTGGCCTCTTTAAGGATAGCGATAAAGTAAGAGAAATCTCCGTGATTCTCAACTTTTCCTTCCAGATAATCTGCAATGGTCTCACCATTGTTAGTGTAATAGGTACCGGGATGCTGCTCTCCCCACAGGTCTGCACATGAAGTCTGTACAGAGGCAACGGTCACGACAGCGGATGCCATAACTACACTCTTGAATAGTCTTTTCAGATTGATTTTCATATTGTTAGGTTATTAATTATTTAGTTCTCAGGTTATAAAGCGCATATTGCAGCGCGTAAAGATAACAAGAAATTTTAATATTGGTAACATATATATATAATTATTTTAAAAAAAGGCGTCCGTACCAAAAATTGGTAGGACGCCCTTTCAGAGTATATCCGTGAATTATCTGTTACCAGTTCATGCGGTAGTTGCCGCTCAGGTGGAGCAGGGCAAACAGATAGATGAGACCGTCATAATATACATCATAATAGCCGTCATCGTAAGGCTTGTGTTCCATAGCGAACATGTGGCGGACCAGCTCCTCATTGTACTCGCTCTCACACATGAGGGCTGTGGTAGCCATTGTACCCACAAAACCAATGGAGTGACGCAGGTTGGGACGCCAGCGGCCGCCGCCCATGGGACGGGCTGAGACATCACCGTTCAGTGCAAACTGGTCGGGGAACTCGGTTACGCCATAACGGCCTACAATAGCCTTCTGGAACTTCTTGGCGTACTCAGTCTGCCATTCGGCATCCTTGTGGTACCATGTAAAGTCCATAGCAATGTTCATAGGAACGCGCCATGAGTCATAGTGGAATTCGCTTCCGCGGTTGGGGGTACCGTCAAACTGGCTCTGGTCGGGGTTGATTCCGGTTACAGGGTCACATGCGCGGTGCAGGTACTCGCGTGCGTTGGCTGCCAGCTCACGGTAAAGGTCTTCACGTCCGTCTTTAGCGGTCTCGGCCCAGATCTCATAGAATGCGGGCAGATGGTATGAAGGATCGGTCCACTCGTTTGAACGGGTATCGGGGCAGAAGTTTATGAGCTTGTGCTCCATGTTGATGATGTTGGTAACACCGCCTGTGCCGTCCTTGCTGAACAGGTCGTTGAGCAGTTCCTGAGCCTCGGCCAGGTAGTTGAACTCCTCAAAGGTACCCCAGCGGCGTGAAGCCAGAAGCAGTGTGGTAACGTAGTAGAGCTCACCGTCACTGGCAGAGCCGTTTGAGGTGCGGCGGCCGTTGGTGCGGCATGACCATGCGAACAGACCGTGTGACGGGCCTTCCTCGTTATGACGCATGTAGTACTTGGACCAGCGCCATATCTTGTTGAATAGTTCGGGCTTGTCAAGCTGTACGGCTATCATCATACCGTAAGACTGACCCTCGGTACGTACGTCGTTGTTCTTTACGTCCGATACATAACCCATCTTTACGATCTTGCCATCAACCTCAACGTCAACATCGTGGTATGAGCCGTCCTCTGCCTCGAAAACGGTTGAGAAGACAGTCTGGATTTTGTTGTCAATCTCCTGCTGTGAGAAACCTAGTTCCTTGAGATAGTTGCGGTACTTGCCTGTCTCGGCGTATCCTTTCTTGGCGGGTTCCAGTTTCTTGTAGGTTGCGCAGGCGGCGGTTATGCCGGCAATTGCGCACAGGGCTGCCATTACAATGGCGATAGTCTTGAATTTTCTCATTGTCAGTAATTTGGCTTATTATTGTATGTATGATTTCCAACGCTGGTAGGCCTCGTCGTATGCGGGCATATCGGAAGCCTTGGGTTCTATGACGCGTATCTTCTGCAGGGAAGAGAATGCCTCATTGTGGTCATTGTAGATATGGACTCCCATTCCCGCTCCCTTGGCTGCACCTATGGAGCCGTCGGTGTTGTAAAGCTCTATGGTGGCTCCTGTCACGCCTGCAAGCGTATCGCGGAACAAGGGGCTCAGGAACATGTTGGCGTTGCCTGCGTGGATCTTGTTCACTGGCATTCCCATATCCTCCATTATCTCGATTCCATATTTGAACGAGAATACTATACCCTCCTGGGCGGCGCGTATAAGGTGTGAACGGTTGTGGATGTTGAAATTCACTCCATTGAAGCTGCATCCGCGCTCCTTGTTCTCCAGTACACGTTCTGCTCCGTTACCGAACGGGAGCACTGAAACGCCGGCTGAGCCTATCGGAGCCTGGGCTGCCAGGTCATTCATTTCGGCATAACCTATGCCCTCTGGTACTATGTTGCGCTTCATCCAGGCGTTCAGTATGCCTGTGCCGTTTATGCAGAGCAGTATGCCCAGACGGTTGAAGCCTGTCTTGTGGTTTACGTGAGCGAAAGTGTTCACCCTTGATTTGGGGTCATAGCTTATCTCACCGTTAACGCCATAAACAACTCCCGATGTGCCTGCGGTTGATGCTATCTCACCGGGTTCGAATACGTTGAGTGAAAGTGCGTTGTTGGGCTGGTCTCCGGCACGGTAGGTAACGGGAGTACCCTCGGCCAGGCACAATTCTTTTGCTGCTGCGGCAGTGAGGCGGCCCTGTTCAGCGAACGTGGGCACGATTTTGGGTATGAATGAACGCGGTATTCCATAATAATCAAGCAGGAATCCTGCTACATCGCCTATCTGGAAATCCCAGAACATACCCTCTGAAAGGCCTGATATGGTGGTAGCAATCTCTCCGGTCAGACGCATTGCGATGTAGTCACCGGGAAGCATTATCTTGTCAATCTTGTCAAATATCTTGGGCTCGTTCTCCTTTACCCATGCCAGCTTGGAGGCTGTGAAGTTACCTGGGGTGTTGAGCAGGTGTGTGAGGCACTGGGAGCGGCCCAGGTCCTGGAAAGCTGTTTCACCTATGCCTACTGCGCGGGAATCACACCAGATGATGGCGGGGCGCAGCACCTTCTGGCGCTTATCTACGCATACCAGTCCGTGCATCTGGTAGGAAATACCTATGGCCTTTATGTCATTTACATCGGCGTTGCTTTGTGAGAGAACGTTGGCAGTGGCTTCCTTAAGATATGACCACCAGTCTTCGGGGTTCTGTTCAGCCCAACCGGGGTTGACTGCTTTAATGGGTGCTTCACTTTTGGGGGCGAACGCTGTTGCCACACAATTGCCGTTCTGGGCATCTACAAGACTGCACTTCACCGAAGAGCTGCCTATGTCATAACCTAACAGATACATACTTTTCCTTATTATAATTGATTGTAATTTACGTTGTCTTGCATTAGGGCAAACAAAGGTAATCAAAAAATGTGTCGGTTACGCTAAAAATGAGTACTTTTGATGCCATTAACAATCTTATTTGCTGACCATCTATGAAAAAAAATTTGATTCTTGCAGCTGTGGCGCTTATGTCACTCTCTTGCTCATCACAGAATGAAGAACTGAAACTGTGGTACGATGCTCCTGCCCAGCAATGGACAGATGCGCTTCCGTTGGGTAACGGCCGTCTGGGTGCCATGGTATTCGGAACTCCTGCTCAGGAACGTATCCAGATAAATGAGGAGACAATCTGGGGCGGTGGACCGCACAACAACGTGAACTATGCCGCCAAGGACGGACTTGACCAGATCCGCCAGGCTCTTTGGGAGGGTCGCCGCTCTGATGCCCAGGCTCTCTGTGACCAGTACATTTCATCCAAGAGTGCGCATGGCATGCCTTATCAGACTGCCGGTTCGCTGATGCTGGATTTTGACGGAATCACCGATTTCACCGACTATTACAGGGAGCTTGACATAGCCAGGGCTGTTGCTCTGACACGCTTCAAGGCTGACGGTGTGGAATACACCCGCGAGTGTTTCGTGTCATTCCCGGATCAGGTGATAGCATTGCGTCTGACCTCTTCGGCTAAGGGCAAGCTCTCTTTCAAGGCCAGCTACAACCTGCCTTACCGCGAGGACCGCATCCTGGGCCGCTCTGCCAGTGTAGAGGGCAAACAGGCCATTATGACCGTCTCCTGCAAGGGCGATGACCATGAAGGCATTGAAGGTAAAATCCGTTTTACAGACAAGACCCTCATCATTCCTGAGGGTGGCAGTATGACAACCGCCGACAACACCGTTTCTGTGAGCGGAGCCGATGCCGTGACCATTTATATATCTATAGGTACGAACTTTGTGAATTATCAGGACGTTAGCGGTGATGAGAACAAGGCCGCTGACCGCTGGATGGAACCGTTCCTGAAAGGCCGTAAGAAATATGCAGGTGTACTGGCTGACAATATAAAGGAATATCAGAAGCAGTTCGGTACCGTAATCCTTGATTTGGGTACTAACGAACAGGCCAAACTGCCTACCAACCAGCGTGTGGCCCAGTTCGCAAGCAATTTTGACCCACAGCTTGTTACTTTGTACTTCCAGTTTGGCCGCTATCTGCTGCTGTGCTGCTCACAGCCTGGTGGACAGGCTGCAAACCTGCAAGGTATCTGGAACGAGAGCCGTCAGGCTCCATGGGATGGCAAATATACTACGAATATCAATGTTGAGATGAACTACTGGCCCGCATTCGTATGCGGCATCCCACAGACATTCGAGCCGTTCCTGCAGTTGGTCAAGGATTGTGCCGAGCACGGAAAGGAGACCGCTCAGATGTACGGCTGCCGAGGCTGGACACTGCACCACAATACTGATATCTGGCGTTCAACCGGTTCCGTGGATGGCGCATACAACGGTATGTGGCCTACCGGAGCCGCATGGTTCTGCCAGCAGATATGGGACGGTTATCTGTTCAACCAGGACCGCAAGTATCTGGAGGAGATTTATCCTATAATGAAGAGTGCCTGTGAGTTCTTCATCGACTTCCTGGTAGCAGAGCCCGTATCGGGCCATAACTATCTTGTGATAGCTCCCTCATATTCACCTGAGAACGCTCCCCATGTCCAGGATGTGCTTGGCAAGGGTAACATTACCACCGTTTTCGGTGCCACTATGGACAATCAGATGATGGCCGACCTGTTTGGAAACATGATTGATGCCGCGGAGCTGATGGGTGAGAAGGATGCTGATTTCGTTAAGACTCTCAAGAGCGTCAAGAGCCGCCTTGCTCCCATGAAGATAGGCAGTTGGGGACAGCTGCAGGAGTGGTTCGAGGATTGGGATGACCCTAAGGACAACCACCGTCACGTATCGCACCTGTGGGGAATGTATCCCGGTCGTCAGATTACTGCCGATGGCACACCTGACCTGTTCAAGGCCGTTCGTACCAGTCTTGAGGCACGCGGTGACGAATCCACCGGATGGTCAATGGGCTGGAAGGTCTGCCTGTGGGCCCGCCTGCTTGACGGTAACCATGCTTACAAGCTTATCCAGGATCAGATAAAGCCTGCCGGCGGACGCGGATTCGGCGGTCGCGGCGGTACTTACAACAACTTGTTTGATGCTCATCCTCCATTCCAGATTGACGGAAACTTCGGATGCACCGCAGGTATTGCCGAGATGCTGGTTCAGAGCCACACAGGTAAGGTTGTGCTTCTGCCTGCCCTGCCCGATGTATGGAAGGACGGAACCGTTAAGGGACTGCAGTGCCGCGGCGGATTCATTCTTGAAGAGCTGACATGGAAGGACGGCAAGCCCGCAACCGTAAAGGTTCGCTCTACCGTAGGCGGCAAGCTTAATATCAGCTGGAACGGCAAGGACCAGAGCATCAAGACTAAGGCTGGCAAGACATATTCAGTGAAATTCTGAAAAAACGATACCAAAGGGGACGGTTCCGTTTGGTATCATTTTCAGGAAATGATTGGATTCCAGTTTTTTGGAAACGATTTTAAAATGGAAACTTTAAAAAAATGATACCAAACGGAACCGTCCCCTTTGGTATCGTTTTGGAGAGATTAGTTCAATACCTAAACAATAGACAATGAAAATCAAGAATGTAATGCTGCAGGCCCTGATAGTAAGCCTGCTCCCGATGAGCGCAACCGCTCAGAAAAAAGTGTCAATAGACTGGTACGGTTTTGTGGCCGCACAGACATTTTTTGATACACATGAAAGTGCATCTTCTGCCGACGGATTCCTTTATCTGTATCCCAAGGATAAGACTACGGTTATTGGCGATGACCATGACCGCAGCGCTGTCCCGCAGGCATCTTGGTTCGGAACAATGGCCCGTTTGGGTTTCACGCTTAAAGGCCCGGAGATATTCGGTGCGGCAAGCCGTGCAAAGGCAGAGCTTGAGTTCTCCGGTCATACCGCTCCCGGCAGCGTTCTTTACCGTCATGCATTCATGGCATTGGATTGGGATAACAGCACACTTATTCTGGGGCAGACATGGCATCCTATGAATGATTTGTTCCCAAGTACCGTGGGTATTGCCATCGGTTCTCCTTTCAATGCCTTGAACCGTAGTCCTCAGTTGCGTTATGAGTATTATCTGGATAGTGAAAAGAAGACCAAACTGACAGGTGCTGCTATCTTCCAGGCTGCAAACACCACATTCGGCCCTGCCGGCAAGTCTTACAATTACATACGCAGGTCGATGTTTCCCATGCTGTATGCAGGCATAGACTTCACCATTGGTGATCTCAAACTGGGCGGCGGACTTGAATATCAGCGCATATCACCTGTAGTTGATCTTGCCGACAACAACAAGAAATACTATATGAACGGTTTCTCGGGAATGATCCAGGCCCAGTATGCCAAAGACAAACTGTCTATCAAGGCCAAGACTCTGATAGGTCATAACATGTCACATTTGGGCATCTGCTCGGGTTTCGGAAGAGTAGCCTCAATTGATTATGTTGATTTTGCCCCTCTTGCAGCCTCATCATCGTGGGCACAGATACAGTATGGTGATGAGCTTAAGTTCGGTTTGTTTGGCGGATATATGAGCAACTGGGGTGCCGGTAAGGATCTGAGTGCTGTTTATGCCGCTGAGAACGGGACAATTGACAAGATGTGGAGGATATCGCCCAATGTCCAGTACACTGTAGGCAATGTGGTGCTGGGATGCGAATATGAGCTCACCACTGTGGCATACGGTACACCTAATGCCAACGGCATGGTCAGCAACACTCATGATGTTACCAACAACCGTCTGCTGCTTTCAGTAATGTACGCGTTCTGATAGCGCAAAATACTACCAAAGGGGACGGTTCCGTTTGGTAGCATTTTGGGGGATTCTTAAAAATACTACCAAACGGAACCGTCCCCTTTGGTAGCATTTTGGTTGAATGAAGATAGGGGAGATTGATTTTGGGGAGAGGCCGGTGTTTCTGGCTCCAATGGAGGATGTTACTGACCCGGCGTTCCGTCTGCTGTGCAAGCGGTTCGGGGCCGATATGGTCTATACCGAGTTTGTATCGAGCGATGCGCTGATACGCGAGGTGAACCGTTCCATGCAGAAACTGACCATCTGTGATGAAGAACGCCCCGTAGCAATACAGATTTATGGTAAGGATACGGAAGCTATGGTGGGTGCAGCCCGTATGGTCGAGGCTGCTGGCCCTGATGTGCTTGACCTGAACTTTGGCTGTCCGGTAAAGAAGGTGGCCGGAAAGGGTGGTGGAGCCGGCATGCTCCAGAATATCCCCAAGATGCTGGAGATTACCCGCGCCGTGGTGGATGCGGTCAAGATTCCCGTTACCGTCAAGACCCGTTTGGGTTGGAATGATGATAGCAAGATAATAGTTGAGCTTGCAGAGCAATTGCAGGATTGCGGAATTAAGGCTCTGACCATTCACGGGCGTACTCGTGCCCAGATGTACACAGGACAGGCCGATTGGACGCTCATCGGTAAGGTAAAGGAGAATCCCAGAATGAAGATTCCCATCATCGGAAACGGTGATATCACCACTCCTGAGCGTGCAAAAGAGTGTTTTGACCGATATGGGGTAGATGCGATAATGATTGGCAGAGGCAGCTTTGGGCGGCCCTGGATTTTCCGTGAGGTGAAGCATTACCTTGAGACGGGAGAACTTTGGGATGATCCGGGATTCCAGTGGAAGATGGATGTGCTCAAGCAGGAGACTTTGGACAGCATAGCACGTTTGGACGAGCGCAGGGGCATAGTTCATATACGCCGCCATCTGGCTGCCAGCCCGCTGTTCAAGGGTTTGGAGGATTTCCGGCATACCCGCATCGAGATGCTCCGCGCTGAAACAGTTGATGAACTCTTTGCAATCATGGACCGAATCTCAGCACAGTGGGGTGACAAAGGAGACGGTTCTGTTGGGCATGAATCATAACTAAACGATTTTGAAAAAAGAATAGTGCAATATGGACTCTTTAAAAAATGCTACCAAACAGAACCGTCCCCTTTGGCATGATTTTGAAATCATGGCACCGGTGGGTTCTTGGGAGAGTCTGGCGGCAGCTTTCCAGGCCGGAGCAGGTTCGATTTACTTTGGTGTGGAGAAACTGAACATGCGTTCGCGCAGTGCGAGCCATTTTACGCTCGATGACCTGCGTGAGATTGTATCTCAGTGCGATGCACACGGCGTAAAGAGCTATTTGACATTGAACACGGTGATGTACGGTGAGGATATACCTTTGGTGCACGATATAGTCGATGCGGCGCTGGAGGCAGGGATATCGGCCATAATAGCATGCGATATTGCCGTGATGACCTATTGCTGCAAGGTGGGAATGGAGGTACACCTCTCTACGCAGCTTAACATCAGCAACATAGAGGCGCTCAAGTTCTATGCCCGGTTTGCCGATGTGGTAGTTCTGGCGCGTGAGTTGAATCTGGATCAGGTGGCAGAGATTCACCGTCAGATTCTGGAACAGGATATTCGCGGGCCCAAGGGAGAACTGATACGCATTGAGATGTTCTGTCACGGTGCCCTCTGCATGGCAATAAGCGGCAAATGCTATCTTAGCCTGAATGAGATGAATGCCAGCGCCAACCGCGGCGCCTGCATGCAGCTGTGCCGTCGGGGTTACATAGTGAAGGACCGCGAGACAGATATAGAACTTGCTATTGAGAACCAATATATAATGTCGCCCAAAGACCTCAAGACCATACGCTTTATGGACCGTATGATCGAGGCCGGCGTGCAGGTGTTCAAGATTGAGGGCAGAGCCCGCGGACCTGAATACGTGCGCACCGTAACGGAGTGTTACAGTGAGGCGATAGAAGCCGTCATTAAGGGCGAATTCACCGATGAAAAGAAGGAAAATTGGGATAAACGCCTGGCTACGGTTTTCAACCGCGGATTCTGGGACGGCTACTATCTTGGCCAGCGGTTGGGAGAGTGGAACGATGTCTATGGATCGCAAGCCACGGAGACAAAGGTCTATGTCGGCAAGTGCACCGACTGGTTTTCAAAGATTGAGGTTGCTGAGTTCTCTATAGAGGCCGCTCCTATAAGCGCAGGTGACAAACTTATGGTAACCGGAGCCACCACGGGTTGCATCACATTCAATCTTGATGACCCGCGTGTGGATCTGAAAACGGTAGAGACCGTTCCGCAGGGAGTCCGCGTATCGTTCAAGACCCCGGAGCGCGTACGCCGCGGTGACAAACTCTTTAAAATAGTACCAAAGGGGACGGTTCCGTTTGGTACTGTTTTGAAAAAATGATGCCAAACGGAACCGTCCCCTTTGGTACTGTTTTTGACAAACTATCAGATAAGAATATGAAAAAGTTACTGACCATTGCCCTGTCGCTGCTGGCTGTTTCTGCCAGTGCGCAGAACGAGTATGAGATCACGGTTGAGAGCAAGCAACCCTCAGGTATCATTGACGAGATGCTGTACGGCCAGTTGTTTGAGCACATATATTTCAGTGCCAACAACGGTGTATGGCAGGAACTGATCTATGGCCGTTCATTCGAGCCGGAGCAGTATCCCGGCATACCGCCACGTGACGGTTATTTTGACGGCTGGTTCATGGACGATGACATGATCCTGCATTCACCCACCCGTTATGAGCAGCCGCTCAACATCACCACCGTCGAGTCTGATGACTACGAGATAACGATGGATGTAAGGTGGCGTTCATACAAACTGGCACGCCGTTCTTGGAGTGGCGGACTTATGGATATAAGGTTTGCATTTGCCCAAAAAGCCGATGGAAACGCATATTTTGCCCGCATCCATGATCCCTATTATGAAGGCCGCACATTCACTCCCGCACAGACCCAGTCTCAGATTGATGCAGCAAATGAGGCTAATGCTCGCGCCGCATTGCAGCAGCAGAGCTCCACGGCCGATTTCTCAATCTGCGCTATGGAGGTGCGTGAATCACAAGGATTTGGAGGACGTCCCGGCAGAAGAATGAATACGCTCACTGCATTGGCATCGACCCCTGCTACTAAGAATCAGGTGAACGAGAATCAAGACTGGCACAAGCTTCGCATAAGCCGCAAGGGTGCCCAAGTTACAATGTACTTTGATGAAAAGGAGGTTGTAAGTTATAATGAACTTGAAAAGACCGGTAAGAACGACATTGTTTTTTGGGTAAACTATACCGAAGCCACATACCGCAATATCACCGTCAAGAGCGGTGAGCAGACTGTTTTCACCGGCACTCCCAAGGATGTTCAGATTCCGGAGGTTGCTCCCGAGTGGACTGCGTTCGGTGAGGGCAAGTACCGTCTTATCAAGGACGATGCCGTAAACATGCGCTACTCGCAGGAGATTACGGCAGGCAAGAAGGCTGAGGCCGGCATGGCACAGGGCCCGCAGAACATAATAGTACGTGAAAAGTATGTCGGCTCACTGTATGCTAAGGGTAACGGTGAACTGATAGTGGGTCTGCGTAACGAAAAAGGTGATTTTGTGGCACGCCAATCACTTGGAAAGGTGAGCAAGGAATGGAAGAAATATGATTTTACACTCGAACCCAGGTCTCTTGGAAATCAGGAAGATGTCAAAATCAGATTGAAAATGGCCGGAGGCAAAGTGGTGCAGGAAAGCGGAGACGGCGATTTTGCAATTGTGGTCAAAGGTGGAACCGTACAGGTTGACATGGTTACAATGTCCACTCAGACCGGTAAGGACCTGGGCGGTTTCCGTCCCGATATACTGCAGGCCGTTAAGGAACTGCATCCTACCTGCCTGCGCTGGCCGGGTGGCGGATATGTGGCTCAGTATGACTGGCAGTGGGGCATCGGCCCGCAGGAAAACCGTGAGCGCTGGGCACACTGGATGTGGATGGACTATGACCAGAACTGCTTTGGTACCGATGAGTTCATAAAGTTCTGCCGTGAGGTAAATACTGAGCCGGTGATAGTAGTAAGCGTCAAGTTTGAGCGTCCGGCCGAAGAATACGACCAGATTCTGCAGGATGCAGTGAACTGGGTGCGTTACTGCAATGCTCCCGCCACCGATGAGTGGGGCGCCAAGCGTGCCGCCAACGGACATCCCGAGCCTTATAACGTGAAGTATTGGGAGATTGACAATGAGATGTGGGAGATGGGTATTGAGCGCTATGAGAAGTGTGTGCGTGACTTCAGCACCGCCATGCGCAAGATTGACCCGTCAATTAAGATCATAGCCTGCGGCGGATTCGGTGAGGACGAGCAGTTCATCAAGCGCAGCGGCAGTTATTTTGACTATCTGAGCCTGCACCACTACGAGCAGCAGGGTGGTTATGCCACAGGTCCTGCCCGTTTAGGCCAGCAGTATGACCGTTACGCCCAGATGATTGCCGATAGCCCCAACCCCAACATCAAGCTCTTCATATCGGAGTGGAACCTGAACAGCATTGACTGGCGTACCGGTCTGTTTGCCGGCGGATTCCTGAACATGTGTGAGGCCCGCGATGTGGTTGCAATGGGTGCAGCAGCACTCTTCATCCGCCGTACTGATGCTCCGGACTGGAACAACGCTTTCATCAACTTTGACTACAAGGACCTGTTCAAGGCTCCCAACTGCCAGGTAACAGAGCTCTGGTATAACCATTTCTCAAAGTATCGTCTGGCATATAGCGGTGAGACCGGCAACGTCAGTGTCAGCACCACTATGTCTGAGAACGGTGCCGATGTCATTGTAAAGGTTGTCAATCCTACTGAAGAGCCTGCAAAACTTCGCATCAAGGGTGATTGGGCAGGAGTTTCATCAACTGAGTTTGAGTACTATGCTCCAGGTTCTCTGACAGTGGCCAACAGCATGGAGGACAAGAATGCCGTTGCGCTCAAGAAGGCATCGGGCAAATTGGACGGAAATGACGTAATTCTTGACATACCTTCTCTATCCGCCGGAGTTCTGACCATTAAGAAAAGTTTCTAAGCGAGCAGAACTTTTTGGGGGATAGGTGATAAAGCTTACTATTTGCAGTAGCAGGACTATAAGTTTGGGGAGCATCAGTGCAGTGGCGTAAAGCGTAGGCCCCTGGAAGATCCCGTTAAGAACGGCGCTGCGTTCAACGACTTTTAGATTTGCACCGTGATTCCAATATGGGTATTACGGTGCTCTTTTTATTTTTGTACTTGAAGTGAAACAACCGGTTTGAATGAACTAATTTAACGACATGACTTAGTATCA
>Ga0265298_10002683_pt1 | contig 24342 bp, 17 predicted proteins | sample AusTroGonzalo_MG_3_FD_193486 | JGI IMG/M metagenome (GOLD analysis project Ga0265298, IMG submission 193486) | Bovine rumen microbial communities from tropical cattle in Woodstock, Queensland, Australia - Gonzalo_01 | ecosystem: Host-associated > Mammals > Digestive system > Stomach > Rumen ...
CGTATTTACGCAGGTGTTCGATTTCGGCATCCCAAGTGGGTTCGTTGTAATAGTTCATCTTCATGCCCATGCAGAAGCCGCCCATGCCGCCGCCCCACATGCCACCACCCCACGGGTTGCCGTTGTTGCCACCGTTGTTTCCGCCATTGGAATCCATCGGGTCGGCATCGCAGGTACCGCTCGCCTGACCGAGATTCGGCCAACGTTCAAAGTTGCGGTCCGCAGCCTTTTTCAGAACTGTTTTGAGCGAATCGATAAAATGATCGATGTTCTTGGTATGCCAAACGCCACTACGCAATTCTTTCCAGCGTTCCTTGTATTTTTTCTGGAAGCCATCGTTGTTCCAAAGATTCTGCACCCACTTGGCCACAAACCAATCGCCGGAACCGCCTTTTGCGCTCTGCGGAACACGCCAGCCCTCGGCCTTTTCACCACCTACACGCTGGTAGGCTCCAAATCCAAGGTTAAAGTCCCAAGGGGCGCCCAACTGCAACTTGCCGCCCTTGCTGTCTTTATCCTTGAACATGTAGAAGCTGCAAATATAGGCATCTGTATTGTTGGTGACGTCTTCATGCATAATATAGTCTACAGCAGCATCAATGTCCAAAATATCGGAGCAGCCGTTGCTGTTGACATCGCCGTTGTCACAAGTAGATTCGATCTTGTTAAAGAAGTTCTTGATGTAGTCCTGCTGTTCCTTGGTCGTGTTCTCTTTTTTCGGAGAACGCATCACAACCGGCGAACCATCTTTACTCTTGAAGCCCTCCTTATCGAGACCGCTCGTGGAGTTATTTTCCACCTTGTCAATACTGAGCACGTAGCCACCAGTCAATTCATCGCCACTGGTGTCTTCATCTTTGAGCTTTGCGATATGCACTCGGGCCTTGGCGCGCTTGATTTTTTCAAGAAGCACGTAGACACCCTTGTACTGGCCGTTCAAATAGAGTTCAAAGAACTTGAAGCGGGAACTGTAGCGCCCCGTTCTCTGGTAAAGCCAGTGTGCCAGCGCGTTACGAATAAGAGTCTTGTCCACATACGGGCCATGAAACACCCAGTCCGCATTCTTGGGCATGCCGAGAACCTTAAGGCTCGTGTCTTGCCCCGTCGGGTCATGAAGCTCTACGCCGTAGCCCTTCTTCGGAAAGTCCGCAGAAGTCTGCCCGCGAATCTTGATGCCGATATCAATTTTATCGACCTTCGAAGAATCCGAAAGCGTATTCGAGCCGTTATCCACAATGCGCATTTCACCGGGAATCTTGTCGGCACCTTTCGCAAGATTCTGGCCTTTCGTATTCACGACAATCAGCGGCAAGTCATATGTTTGCGCAAAAGCAACGCTTGCGAAAAGCAGCGCTGCTGTACAGAGTAATAACTTAGGTAGGCGAATCATAAACACCCCTCCCCCATTCTTAAATTCTATTAGCGACCGAGCATCTTCCCGTTGAGTGTTGCGATCCAATGCGTATTCTTCGCCTTGCTCGGAATCTTCATGGTCGTAAGACCCTTCTTGATTCGAGTCTTGTACAAGACCGTACCATTCAGGTCGATCAAAGCGAATGTGCCACCCAAGCTCGTCTGGATTTCAAGCATGTCACCGTTCACGTCAAAGTAGTTCGTCGGAGACAGTCTGCTGAAATTATCAGCGATATCCTGCGGGGGATTGTTATCGGGAATAGAATCCTTCTTCTTGTCGTTTTCCCAATCAGGTTCATGAATGCTCGGGTCCACGGGCTGAGTCACGATCGGGCTAGACGGTTCCGTAAATCCGAGCTTCTGGTCCATCCACTGCATTCTTTCTTTCATTTTCTTACGGAGGTGTTCTACTTCGCCGTCCCAAGTATCGGCATTGTTGCCACCCATACCCATGCCATAACCGCCACTGCTAGAATTGCAGTACTTCATCGGCTCCGGATCAGGATCGTTCTGGCCACTGTTTTTGCCCAGGTTCGGCCAACGCTTGAAGTTTCTATCGGCAGCCTTGGTCAAGTAGGTTTTCATGGAATCCAAGTAAGCGTCCATGACCTTGGTATGCCAAACGCCACTGCGGAGTTCTGCCCAGCGCTTCTTAAGTTCGCTCTGGTAATCGCTTCTCTTCCACATGCCGGTAAGCCACTTGGGAGCAATCAACGAGCCGCCGCCCATGCCCCACATGCCACCATTGCCGCTCTTGCTGCTGCTTTCAATCTGCCAGCTGTTGCCCGAGCCGCCAAAGCCCATCATGCCGCCATTACTCATAGCGAGGTTAAAGTCCCAAGGCGGACCAAGGGTAACCTTGCCTTCGGTAAACACGCCGTTCTTAGTTTTGTCCTTAGGCTTGTGCAAGAAGAAGCTGCACCAATAGGAGTCGCCGTTGTTGGTGATTTCCTGATGCAACACGTAGTCAACGGCAGAACCGAGGTCCACGTACTTATCAAAGCCGTCACCATTCTTTCCGTTCTTGAACAGAGCTTCAAGATCGTTCAGGTATTTCTTCAGGTATTCTTCCTGTTCCTTTTGAATATTCGCTTTCTTAGGATAGTGCAGAATTACATTCAAGCCGTCAGAGGTATTGAAACCTTCCGCCTGAATACCACCCTGGTTATCGCTGCCAGCGCCACCCGTGTTGGTGCCGACCTTATCAAAAGCCCAAATGTAGCCACCGGTAAGGCTATCGCCAGCAATATCGGTTTCTTTAAGCTTGCTGACGTTCACACGGTACTTGCCACGTTTGATTTTTTCGACCATCACATACACACCGCGGTACACACCGTTGATGTACAGGTCGAAATGCTTGGTACGCGGAGCATAACGGCCAGCTTGCCTAAAGAGCCAATAAGCAAGTGCGTTACGGAGCATACTCTTGTCAACGTAGGGACCGTGGAAAACCCAGTCATCGGCAGGCGGGAGCCCGAACATGCTCACATCCATGCCTTCACCCTTTTCGTCGCGGACTTCTACACTGTAGCCCGGTTTCGGGAACAAGGCAGAAGATTGACCTCTAACCTTGATGCCAATATCGTAGAGAGTACCCTTGGCACTGTCCGCCACATTGTTCGTCTTTCCATCCAAAACGCGCATGGTCGCCGGAATCTTCTCGGTGACATTCTTATCAAGACATTTCTGCTTGGTGTCAACGAAAATAATCGGCAGATCGTAAGTCTGTGCAAAGGAGAAAGACGCGCAAAGCGCCATGCCAGATATAATTTTAGCCCAATGGCCCATACATGCCTCCAATCTTTATTCCAAAAATATATTAAAGCGTGCAAATTTTTTAGTTAATTTTTGTTAATGTGTTGACATTCACAACAACACATAAAAACGTTCAAATCCGGCCATTTTTTAAGAAATAAGGTCATTTTAAGGCTAATTTCGGGCATTTTCGCATTTTACGCAAACAACAAGAAAAACACATTTTCGTTTAAGAAGTGTGTAAGAATAAAATTGTCCATATTGGATAAATCACGACATGGGAATTTTATTCCCGAAAAAAGTCCGTTCGCAACCAAAAGTGATTTTTCAGCATCTAATTGGCATAGAATTTTTGTATAATATTAGTAACCTAAGGCTATAGGAGGTAAACATGTTTACCGGTTCGAAGGCTCAAAAAAGTTTAGCGATTCCGTTTGCGGCCAAGCACGCTTGGCTGTGGTTTCTGCTTGCCGTCATTTTATGCATGCCCACCTCTGTTCGCGCTAACGAACAGTTCACTGCAGCAGAACTCGATACCCTCGTTTCGACGATTGCGCTTTACCCTGATCCGCTGTTGGTGCAGGTGCTAGCAGCCTCTGTTCACGGCGACGAAATTCCGGGTGCCGCCGATTGGGCAAACCAGAACAAGCACCTTAAAGGGCAGGAACTTGCCGAGCGCATCAAGCTCGAAGACCTCCCCTACGACGAAAGCGTCCAGGCACTGATTCCCTTCCCGACGGTTCTTGCCACCATGGCAAAATACCAGGTTTGGACCGACCAGCTGGGCGATGCTGTCGCCACCCAAAAAGAAGCCGTGATGGACGCCGTGCAGCGCATGCGTAACGCCGCCTACACCCACGGTCACTTACAAACTAACGAACAGGTCAAGGTCATCAAGGAAAAGACGATCATCATCGAGCCCGTACAAAAGGAATACGTTTACGTTCCGGTTTACAACCCGCACGTTGTCTACTACGTTTATTCCAACGGTTATCCGGGACTCCGTTACCGCACAGGCGTCTGGGTCGGGGGCTATTATGACACCTGGGGTTGGGGCACAAGCCGTTTTGAATGGGACACCCACTTGATTTACGTGCACGACTACCGCTGGTACCACAACAGGCCCCTGCCGCCTCGCCCGCCGCGTCATCACAATCCGCCGCCGCAGCCTAGGCACAACCACTATGTGGCACCTGCAAGGCACGACTCCTATACGCCTCCTCCGAGCAGGCCCGTGAAGGTTCCCATGAACCACAACACTGTGCCTAAGAGCAAGGCCGAAATTCATAATGCGGCTGCACACCCGAACACGGTTGCAACGGTCAAAACCACCAAAGACAATTACTGGCAAGAAGACAACAACCAAAACAACAATCAGGGTTTTGGAAACATCAAGACAACCCGCAGCAGTCAGAAAAACTATGATGATTCCCGCAGCAGTCGTAACAACAACAGTCGCAGCAACGGGAACAGCAACCGAAACAGCAATAGCCGCGGCGGTTTTGGCAAAAGCATGAGAAAGTAAATCGCATCGCCAAGGTGCAACATCATTCATGAAACAATTATTCTGCATTCTTCCTGTAGCCTTTTTGCTCGCCGCCTGCGGCGGAAAAGGCTCTACCGATGCATCGGCCGATTCTATCCAAGATCCCAAAGACACCCCCAAGACTTCGCAATACCCCTGCAAGTCAGCCTTAGAGGGTGTTATTGTTTATCTCAACAAAGAGAAGGTCGGCTACATCTGCAAAAACGAATACTGGGTCGACTACGAAGATCAAGAACTGTTTTCAAAAATTGAAAATGGGCCTGCCTGTACCGATAACGAAAAGATTGCCGTTATCTCCTTCAGGACATCGCATACCACTATCGTATGCCACGACCGTGACTGGTTCTTTGGAGACGAATAACCATTTTATTGCTAAATTTTGCGCGTAAAAAACTAAAGGATTAACCATGGAAATCCCTGAATCTTCGAATTTTGTACAGGACATCATCGTTAACGACCTCGCCACGGGCAAGCGCACCAAGGTGCATACCCGTTTCCCTCCTGAACCGAACGGCTACATCCACATCGGACACGCAAAGTCTATCTGCCTGAACTTCGGTACTGCAAACAAGTACAAGGACTTCGGCGGCATCACGAACCTGCGTTTTGACGACACGAACCCCACCAAGGAAGACGTGGAATACGTGGACTCCATCCGCGAAGACGTGAAATGGCTCGGTTTCGAATGGAAGGGCGGCGAATACTTCGCCAGCGACTACTACGACCAGATTTACGCCTTTGCCGAAAAGCTGATTGAAATGGGCAAGGCTTATGTGGAAGACCTGACCCGCGACGAGATGCAGGAATACCGAGGCAACGATGCCGGTAAGCCCAGCCGTCCGAGCCCCTTCCGCGACCGCAGCGTCGAAGAGAACATGAAGCTCTTCCGCGAAATGCGCGACGGCAAGTATGCCGACGGCGAAAAGTGCCTGCGCGCCAAGGTGGACCTCTCTAGCCCGAACATGAACATGCGCGACCCGGTGATCTACCGCATCAAGCACTGCACCCACCACCGCACCGGTGACAAGTGGTGCATCTACCCGATGTACGACTTCGCCCACCCGCTCAGCGACTGGATCGAAGGCATTACCCACTCCATCTGTACGCTTGAATTTGAAGCACACCGTCCGCTGTACGATTGGTTCCTGATTGAACTGGGCCTCGACAACCGCCCGCAGCAGATTGAATTTGCCCGTTTGAACCTGACCTACACCATGATGAGCAAGCGCAAGCTCTTGGAATTGGTGCAGACCAAGGCTGTGATGGGCTGGAATGACCCGCGTATGCCGACGGTTTGCGGTTACCGCCGCCGTGGCTTTACCCCGAGCTCTATCCGTGAATTCTGCGACCGCATCGGTGTTTCTAAGGCCGACTCCATGGTCGACGTGAACTTGCTCTACTTCTGCATCCGCGAAGAATTGAACCAGACTGCAAACCGCGTGATGGCCGTGATTGATCCGGTCAAGCTCGTGATTGACAACTGGGAAGACGGCAAGGTCGAAATGATCGAAGTGGAAAACAACCCGAACGACGAAAAAGCCGGCAAGCGCCAGGTTCCGTTCGGCAAGGTTCTCTACATCGAAGCCGACGACTTCATGGAAGAACCGCCGAAGAAGTATTTCCGCCTGAAGCCGGATGGCGAAGTCCGCCTGAAGGGCGCCTACTTTGTGACTTGCAAGAGTGTCGAAAAGGACGAAAACGGCAAGGTCACCGTGATCCACTGCGAATACGACCCGCAGAGCAAGGGTGGCGAAACTCCCGATGGCCGCAAGGTCAAGGGCACCATCCACTGGGTTTCTGCAGAACACGCCGTGGACGCCGAAGTGCGCCTGATCGATAACCTCTTTACGCTGGAAGACCCGGCTGCAGTCCCCGAGGGCGAAGATTGGCACGACTACCTGAACCCGGAATCCATGGTCATCAAGCAGGCCAAGGTGGAACCGGCCCTCGCCAACGCCAAGCTGGAAGACCGCTTCCAGTTCATGCGCCAGGGCTACTTCTGCCTCGACAGCGAAGATTCCAAGCCGGGCCACCTCGTCTTCAACAGAACCGTTGGATTGAAGGATTCTTTCAACCCGTCGAAGTAAATCACCGATAAACTTCGCAATACCACGTCATGCGAGCTCTCGCTGTATGATTTATACAGCTTCGGCTCGCATTTCTCGTCTTGCTCGTTTCTAGGCGATTTACGAGCCATTATTTGATATATTCCGCGGCAAAACGTTACAAACAAATTAAATTATCAAATCTTGGAAGTCCTACAGGGCGTTTTTTTGTGCATTTTGCACTTTTAAGTACCCTCTTGTAAATAAAAAAGCTACATTCAGTATGATAAAGAATCTGAGGCGCTTATGGAAAACGCAAAAAAGACCATTAACCTGTTCCTTAAGAACAAGTATAACAGCGTAAACGAACTCAAAGCCGAACTGTACAAGGCGGGTGTTGCCGCCATGGAAGAAGGCTGGACGTTCATGGACGCTAGTTTCCAGCTGGGCGGAAAGGCCCGCGACGATGGTATGGACGGAGAAGAGGTCGAACAGACCCTTCGCCGTGCGTTCTCCGCCGAAAAGCGCACAGCCGAACGTCCTCAGGAACAATCTGCGCCGGCGCAGAACGCTGCCCCGGCTGCGGAAGGAGTCCCCCAGGCACAAGCCGCGGCCGCCCCGCAGGCGGTTGCCATGCCAATCATCACGCCGCTGTCGGCGAACATGATTTCCATGGAACAGATGCTTGCCATGGGTCTCGACACCCAGTCCCTGGAACTGTTGCAGAACTTCAAGATTGACCCCGAAGCCCTTTCTATTCCATGGCCTGCCGCCGACTGGCGTAAGGACCTGGCCAAACTTTTGGAAGCGGCATTCGACCCCGAAGAAACGATTTCGTTCAAGGTGTCGAATACCCCGGACAGCACCGAAGAACTCGTATCGAACATCATTGGACAAGACGACTCTATCAAGAAAATCATGAAGAGCCTCGACAGTCCCGAAGGCGCCCTCCTGTGCATTAACGCAGTGAAGGGTGGCGACGATGTCACGGACGAATCTTTCCGTTACCGCTACGTGGTGGTCGACAATCCCAAGATGTCCTTGGCCAAGCAGTTGGCCTACTACAAGGCTTTGAACCTCCCCTGCACCGCCCTTGTGAACACAGGCGCAAATTCTGTGCAGGCATGGGTCAAGATTTTTGCCAACGACGAAGAAGAATATAACGAACGCGTAGACTTCCTTTTCAAGACTCTTGATTCCCAGGGATTCAAGGTCGACCCGAGCAACAGCAACCCGCACATGATGGTGCGTATGCCGGGCGTGCTCCGCGGCGGTAAACAGCAGTACTTGATCGGTCTTGAACAGGGCGCCAAGAACTTTAAGGAATGGCAAGAATGGGTGGAATACTCCCTCGACGGAAAGCCCCTCATTGAACTTGCCAGCGATACCGAAGAAGCCCCCAAGAAAGACCAGACGATTGTCGAAAACATGCTCCGTGCCGGCGAATTCTTCTTGTTCACGGCACCTCCGAAGAGCGGCAAGTCTCTTGCCCTTATGGACTTAGGCCTTTCGATTTGCTATGGCGAAGACTGGTTCGGCAACGCAACGTCTTCTAGCGACGTGCTGTTCATCAACTTTGAACTGACCAAGTCCGTGTTCCTGAACCGTCTTTATTTGCTGGGCGGCAAACGCAACTTGAACGCCAGCACCCCGAAGTTCGGCTTCCTCAACTTGCGCGGCACGGCACTCTCGCCTATTGAAACGGCACAGTTGATTGCAAAGCGTATTCAAGGTGCCAAGCGACTTGAAAACCACGACTACCGCGTGGTAGTGATAGACCCGATTTCTGCAGTGTTGCATAACCCGAAGTCTACACGACTGAATGGTGCACCCCACCAGATTCTGATGCAGATGGTCGACACCATTATCGCCCTCACGGGTTGTGCAGTCGTGTCGTCTTGCAACCTGGACGAATACCCCTACCTGGAAGCCCGCGCGGACTCTCTCATCAAGCTTTCGCCGGTGGAAGGTAGCCTGAACCTTTACCAGATCAACGGAACCTTCCGCGAATTCCCGAAGATGCTCGCAAGAGAATGTTCTTGGATTTACCCGAGATTCCTGGTTTAGTTCAGTTTTCAGATTTTGATTATAAAGTGAACATACAATGAAGAACAATTTTAGAAGTACGAACACACGCGCACGTGGAAACTCAGCACGCCGCGGCAAGGTTCAAGACGAAGCCCCGAAGGCAGAAAAGCCGGTACGTAAAGCCGCGCTGACGTTTGAAGACATCAAGCAGCAGCTTGCCGCATGGGCCGAAAACGAACGCATTCCCGGAAAGTTCCAAGCTTGGTTTACAGCCGATGCTAATCCGGAACATTCTGACTGGCGTATTATCAAGACTTACCGCGGACAGCAGGAATCCCTTTCGATTGACGCACCCGCCCGCGGCATGGATGTTCCTGAACTTGTCTCCCGCGTTTTTGAACAAGTCAAGAAAGAACACCTGCATATCTTCAAGAAGGCACTCCGCCAGATTTGGTTCCGCGCCGTCGGTGACGGACGCTATGCCTTGCTCGTTCAGGTCAACCTGAAGGGCAGATTCTCTGCTCACGGTTACAAGACCTTCGTTGATTTTGTACAAAGAAACTGTCCCGAAGTCATCAGCTGCCACCACATTCAGTGCCTGCCCGACCAGCCCTTTGATCCGGCCGGAACAATTCCGATGAAGGTGGAAGCCAAGAGCGCTTTCGGTAGCGACTTTATGCCCATTGGCGAAACCGGAATCAGCATGCATGTGCTGGACTGGACACCCCGAATTCATGACGCCTGGATGGGCCTTCCGAAACGCATTGAAGATGCGATTCACCCGAATGCAGAAGACAGCTTCTTTGAATTCTATTCCGGAAGTTCCTTTGTGAGCGCCACGCTTGCGAACCAATTCAAGAGAGTCGTTTCCATGGACTGCCGCGAATACGCTATGATGTCGTCGCGCTTGAACGCCCGCAACACCGTAGATGACAACATGAAATTCATCCGCAGTCATGTGGAACAGGAATTCTTCGGTAAGTTCTTCAGCAAGCCCGAAAACGAAGGTCGCTGGACGTTCTACTTCAACTTGCCTGGCGACGAGCCGTTGGCACAAGGGGTTGCACAGGCAGCCGCCCTTTCAAGACCGGAACGAATTCTTTTGCAGACTTCGAACCTTGAAGTGGCTTCTCGCACGATCAAGCAGTTTAGAAACGAAGGCTACATGCTGCGCAAGAATATCCCGCTGTACCTGGAACCGGGCTCCGGAAAGTTCGAAATCCTATTCCTGTTCGTACCTGACCGCGTAGGAGTCTTGGGCCAGAATCCGGTTCAAAAACAGCGTTCTAGGACCATTCAGCGCCCGCAAGAACGCGTTTCTGGCCGAAAAACGCAAGAAATTCCGCATTTTAGCCAAAAAGCCCCTACTTTTAAGCAAAGAAAAGGTTAAATTATTGATATAACAGCCTGTAAGGGATTATTATGCGACTTTTGAAATGTGCATCCATCTGTCTGGGACTTTCCGCATTGTTGGCGTCTGCCTACATTGTCAAGGAAGGCGATACCCTTTGGGACTTGAGTGACGAATTCCTCAAGGACCCCTTTGCCTGGCCAGACCTTTGGGAAAATAACCGCCACATCGAAGACCCGCACTGGATTTATCCGGGCGACTCCATTTACCTTGGCGACTCCATTCGCGAAGGCAATGTGCTGCAGGTCGAAAAGAAGAGCAAGTATCCCTGTAATGCAACCATTTCGGATTCCGCACTCCCCAAGGGTAAGGGTCTGACCGTTGCAAACGCCGGTTGCGATGACGGCGACGAACGCAATAGCGATTTCGAAGGCATGCTCGGCAACCTCCGCGACAAGGACAAAAAGGCTGTCAAGAAGGCCAAGGCCAACGACGAATATTACTACAAGCAGCGTCCGGCCCCCAAGATCTTTAACGGTTACTACCAGATTCACGCTCCCGAAATCTACACGATTGATTCCTTGAGAAAGGACAAGCGCTTTATTTCGATCAAATCGGGCGAAAAGAAGGAGCCCCTGATTCACATGCCCGAAACCGAAGTGGTCGTGGGAATCGGTAAAAAGACGGACGCCAACCTGAAGCGCGGCGACCTCGTGGAAATCGTTGATGCTAAGGCAATTAACGTTCCCGCAGCCAAGGGTAGCAGCTTCGACCGCTATGCCCTGCTCCGCCTTTCTGGCATTGCAAAGATTACCGCTATTGGCGATACGCTTTCTCGCGCAAAGATCGTGACGACCTTCCGCGAAATCAAGATTGGCCAAGCCAAGGCAAGACTCAAGCAGCCGCTCAAGACTCTGAACGTGTCTGGCTACAGCAAAGTCAAGGAAGCCAAGCTGGATGATTTGGCCATGATTCGCTATTCCATGGACCCGATGCTGATTATCGGCGCATTCTCGTATGTGCTTGCTGATAAAGGCATTAACGAAGGTTACAACACTGGCGACGCTGTTGCCATTTGGGAAGAAGACAAGACTGACGAATCGCTTCCGCCTCGTTTGATTGGCCGCGGCATTATTGCCAGGGCTGCAGACAACGAATCGAGCATTCTCATTCGCGAAATCTATTCCAACAGCAGACGAATCGAAGTTGGACACAGGGTATCGGTGACCCACCGTGCACAGATTGTCAAGTAAGATTCTCGCCTTAAGTCCACAAATTCTGTAGGGACTGGCAATGCAGGTTTCACGTAATAATCTGCTGTTTGTCCTATTGTTTGCGGGAGGAATTGTCCTCCCGACGGCTATTCTTTCGTTTCTGAGTTTTAGAAATATCCAGAACGAAATATACCTGTCGCAAAAAAACTTTGACGAAAACCTGAACGCGTTTCAGAACGAAGTCGAAGAAGCGATAGAAAAAGAACAAGCCAAGATTTACCAGGAAACCAAGGCGGCATCGCTATTCCTTTACGAGCAGCCGCAAGGGCTTTTGGACTTTGGACATGCCGCCGAATTCAAGTCGGTAGAAGGCCTGGACGCAATCTTCTTGTTCAACAACGGGAACTTGATTTACCCCGACATTACGTCTAAGAAGTTCTTCAAGTCGTCCAACTTTTCAAACAGCGTCCCCACCACCTTAGACAAGAAACTCTACCAGGTTGAAACCAGCGGTTTAAAGGACAGCATCGCCCAAAAGATTTACCTGGAACAGCGTTCAAGGAGCCTTAGGCCAACAAGTTTCTTCTTTGAATCCAAGGAAGAACAAGTCCAGAATATTCTTGGGCTGATTCGCTTTTACTACAAGAACAAGAAATACGACGAAGCGTTGCACCTGCTGGAAATCCTTGAAAGCAACCCGCACCAGCAGGGCTACTTGCACGCCGACTTGACCTACGCCGTCTACCTGTTGCACTTTGAAATCCTGGTATTCCAGAGAAAGCACCAAGAAGCACAAGACTACTGCCTTTCTGTATTGGCCCAGTTCCTGGACAAGCAAAACATCGACGATATTTCGTCGTCCAGGTATTTCTTTGAATCGGCCTTTACGCAGATTCTGTCGTTTGAAAACTTGTCGCAAGAAAAGCGCGAAGCCTTCTGGAACCTGCGCGAGAACTTCAACCGCCAGCTGGGATACATGGACATCTTGTATTACAACAGGGACTTGTTCCATGAAATCTTGAACGACGACGTTTCATCGAAGGAAGGAATCCTTTACAAGAATACCGAAGAAATTACCTTGTTCAAAATGTCGTACCCGTACCTTTCGGGAGACCAGGTGGTGATTGCCGTCATCAACAAAGACGCTTACAAGGCACGACTCCAGAGCAAGCTCAAGACCGTCATTCAAAGCTACAAGAACATTCCCTTCTCGATTACCGAAAACAGTGACAAGCTGATCATGGGCGAAATTCCGGAAGGCGCCCCCATTATTGCGCAGCACTATATTTCTGACGCCTTTGAATGGGAATTCACCTTGTACGAAAAAGACATGCAGGACATTCATAAAGAAACGAGACACCGCATGTTCTTGATGTACGGGCTTATGCTTTTCGCCCTCATCACCGTTATTTTCGGTTCGTTCTTTATGTTCCGATTCATTACCCAGGAGCGCAAGCTTTTGGCCATGAAGGCGAACTTCTTGTCTAGCGTTTCGCACGAATTGAAGACTCCCCTGACATCGATCAAGATGTTTGCCGAAATGATGGCCCGCGGACGTTTGCAGCGCGCCGAAAAAGTGCAGGAATATTCTACGCTCATTGGCAAAGAAGCCTCGAGACTTGAAAACCTGATTGGCGCCATTTTGAACTACACCCGAATGGAACACGGCACTGGCGCCTTCAAGTGGGAACGATTGGACTTTTCTATTTGCGCAAAGAAAGTGTTTGACGCCGTCGAAGACATCGGTGTCGAAAAGGGACTTACGTTCTACACGCACTTTGAACCCAACGTGTTTGTGATGGGCGACTACACAGCGCTTTACAGCTTGGTTCAGAATTTGATCGATAACGCCATCAAGTATACCGAGGCTCCCGGAGATATCAAGGTCGATGTCAAGAGCGACAGCGAATGGGTCATATTCTCGGTAGCGGACACCGGTATCGGCATCGCTGCTTCTGAACAAAAAAATATATTTAATGATTTTTATAGAGTGGGTGACGAAATGACTCGAAGCACCAAGGGCTCCGGGCTCGGCCTTGCAACCGTCAAGCGCGTTGCCGAAACACACAAGGCGACCATTTCGTTGGTCAGCAAGCCCGGAAAGGGTTCCACCTTCACCGTCAAGTTTAAAAAGGCAGAATAATCATGAACTTCAAAATACTCATCGTAGAAGACGAAGAAATCATCCGCTTGGGCCTCCAGGACAATTTTGAAATGGAAGGCTACACCGTAGAAACGGCCTGCGATGGTGAAGAAGCGATTGCCAAGGCGGATTCCTACCAGCCCCATTTGGTGCTGTTGGACTTGATGATTCCGAAAAAGAGCGGCTTTGAAGTTTGCCGTTACATTCGTAACAAGCACCCGGATACCTACATCATTATGCTCACCGCAAAGACCGAAGAAACCAGCAAGGTGGCTGGTCTTGAAATGGGCGCCGATGACTACGTGACAAAGCCGTTCTCGATTTTGGAACTTCTTGCACGCGTGAAGGCCTTCCGTCGCCGCATTGAACCGCAAAGCGGTAGCACTACCGTTCAGGTTCCCGAAGTTCTTGAATTCGCAAACATCAACATTAACGTCAAGAAGTTCGAAGCAACCAAGGGCGGCGTACCGCTGGACTTGACCACCCGCGAATACCTGATTATGAAGTTCTTCTGGGCTCACCGCGGCGAAGTCATTTTGCGCGAAACCCTGCTTAAAGAAATCTGGGGCTACACCGACGAAAATATGCCCTCGACCCGAACGGTGGACAACCATATTGCCAACCTTCGCCGTAAAATCGAAGACGATTTGGACAATCCGAAATTCATTATCTCGGTGAGAGGCGCCGGCTACAAGTTTGATGCATAAAAAAGATGGCTGATAAAAGGTTAAACATAAGTCCCTTCGTAGCGATTCGCACGGCAATGACGCTCGTGTGGTTATGCGGGCTTGTCTCTTTTGCCTCGGCCGAAAAGATGGAAGCCTCCATTCAGGAAGCTCTTTACCTGTTCGAACTGAAAGGCGAAACCGCAGACGCCATCAAGATGCTCGAAAAAGCCGCCATGCAGGGCGACGAAGACGACAAGGAAAAGGCTTATTTTTACCTCGGCAAAATCCAGGAACTTGCAGGCAACAAGACCTCGGCCAATTTCTACTACGAGCAGAGCTTGGCAAGGACCAGCGAAGTTCCTAAAGCCTACTGGCTTTCGGAACGCGAAAGCGCGACCAGCAGCAAGCCCGAAGCGTTGTTGAAGGCTCCGATTCAGTTGAAGAGCCCCATCCAGAAAACCTTTGGTAAAGACCCCACGTTCTTACTTTTGAACGACGGATCCATTTGCAAAATCAAGGATGACCGCCTTGAAAAAATTGCCACGGTTCCGGCAAACAAGCAAATTTTCAACATCGACCGCCAGGGAATCTGGTACCAGCCCATTGACCAGGATAGCCTCGTATTCAAGGCATTCTATGCCAGCAGCCCGAGCAAGAGTTTCCCGATTACAGACATTACGCACCTTGTGGTTGACGGCAACAGGGTGATTATTCAAGGCGAGAACAAACTTTCTATTCTGAACAACAAGCGCGTTGTCACGCAAGTAGCCGACAAATACAACGGCTGCGTGCCCGAAGGATTCTTTGCGCCCACCAACGAATTCGTTTTGAATTGCACCGACAACGCCCTTCACTTTATTTCTTCTGAAGACGGCTCCACCAAGAAATCGATTGCCCAATTCGACGTAATTCGAAATGTCTTGATTGACAAGAATATGCTCTTCTTGGTTTCGGGCAATTACCTTTACGGCTATATTCCCAAGGCAAGGACTTCCCCGCTCTGGAAAATTTCGGTCAGCAATATCGAAAGCATGTTCCCCTTTGAACGCGAGATTGTTCTGCTCGAAGCTTCGGGAAGAATTTCCTTGATTGACAGAAGAACCGGCATGATTCGAAAAACCATTCGAAGCGATGCCTCTTCTATCCACCCGCTTGCCAAGGGTACGCTGGGTTTATTCTCGGGCGAAGGCGCCATTACCGCCGTCGATACCATTCTGAATCCGCTGTGGCATTTCAACTTCACAAAGCCAATCGAGCAAGCCCCCATTTTCACAAACGGGAATCTGTACTTGTACTTTGGCGACCGCAAGCTGGTTTCGCTTTCGCCGCATTACTACGGCAAGAAAGTCTTGCTTTCTGAAATACTGGCGCAGAAGGCGGCAGACCTAGCCGAGCACGAAGAATGGGAAGACTTGCCAGGCGTTTTGGATTCCCTGTTCAAGCTGGAACCCGGCAATGCCGAAGGCTGGTTCTTTAAAGCATTGTACCTGGAACAGAACAGCAACAACGAGCGCGAAAAGCAAAAAGCATGGTCCGAAGCCGTTAGACTTTCTAGCAGCAACCCGCAAGCAACCCAGCTGATTTTAAACCGTTACAGCAAAGCCATTGGCGCAAAGTTCGTAACGCTACTTCCGATTTCGCCGAAGACTCGCTACCCGCAATTCTTTAGCGGCAAGCGAAACCTGTACACGATCGACCCTGCTGCCGATAGGCTTTTCAGCATTAACGCCGAAACGGGCGAATTGCGTTCTGCCAAATACATCGGCGCTCTCGACAACAGCCCCGTTATCGATAACGACGAAAACACCTTGGTCATCGCTTCGGGCTACAACATTTCAATTTACGATTTGAACAAGGATGTATCCCCCGCTAACTTGCAGCTTCCGGGAAAAGCATTCAAGATGAACGTGACCGAAAACGCCATCTATGTTTCGACATGGAACGGATTCTTGCTCAAGATTTTGAAACCCGACAATAAACTGGCTTGGTCGAGAAAGATTTTCTCTGTTCCCTTCTTGCATTCCAAATCGGACAAGACGATTTACGCCTGTAACCTGGAAGGCGAATTTGTCGCCCTTGATGACGAAGCCGGACAGACCGAAGAAAATTCCGCCCGCAAGATTCCTGGACAGATTTCGCACTTGCTCAGTGCCGACTCCATTACCGCAATCGCCAGCGGCAACAAGATTTACTTGTTCAACCTGAAAAAGAAAGAAACTCCCCCGCTCCAGATTCTAATGGAAAACGCCGTTTCTTCTTTGCAGGTGATTACGGATCATGGCGAAAGGAAATTCCTTGTCGGTCTTTCGGACCAGTCCATTTTACTTTACTCTGAAGCAGGCGCCCCGCTGTGGAAATACAACGGCAAGAATGCCGTGTTCCCGAAGCCTTTTGTGAAGGATGGATACGCCTGGATTGACCAAGGAAACGAAGTCATTGGCATCTCTTTGAAGACCGGTAAAAAAGAACGGAAATACAGCACTCCAGGCGGAGCTGGCACACCGTTTATACTGAATCATACTTTGTTCAGTGCCTCTCCAAAGCGCTTGCTATACGGATTCACGCTATAATGCCAAAAATGCCCTGAAAAAGGGTGTTTTTCTTATCTTGTAAACAAATTTTGGTGGTTTTTTTGTTAAAAACACACTAAATTTAAGATATGGATTATGGGAATATAAAGAATTCTTTGGGATGCACGGTTAAACATCGTGCTCGATATTTTTTCACTCTGGCATCCGCTCTTGGGGCGTTCTTCGTTATCGGTTGTAACGAAGAAACAAAACCGACTCCGGATAAGATTCAGTCGGAATACGAACGCAGCGAAACTCTGTATATCGGTGGTTTTGACTGGACACCGCCTTCTTCTTTCAACCCGTTGGATTACAATCCCAACTTCCCTATCGACGGCAACAGCCGCATTACCTACGAGTCGCTGCTGGCCTATAACCAGTTGACCGGCGAACTCGAACCCATGCTTGCCAACAGCTACACCAGTGACGAAGACAAGATCACGGTGCACCTGGATACCAAGGCAAGATGGAGTAACGGTTCTCCCGTTACCGTCGACGACGTTCTTTACACCTTCAAGATTGACTCCTTGCTGCCCACGCCGCGTCACGGCAACTGGCAATTCCTGAGCGAAATCACCAACGACGGTGGCAACAACATTTCGTTCCATTTCAGCAAGAACAAGAACCCCTTGATCATCTTGAACGCCATTGCTGAAACTTCGATTCTGCCGAAGGCCGTGTTCGAGCCGCTCATCCAGGGGGCGAAGTCCGGCAAGACCTACGACATGAACATCATCACCGCATTCAAGAACGACTCGATGCCGGTGGTTTCTGGACCGTACAACCTCAAGACTTATTCCCCGGACCAGATTGTTCTGGAACGTAACGACAAGTACTGGGGCAACTACAAGTTCAGCGGAAAGAAGCCCTCTCCCAAGTATATCATCCATTCCCTCTACAACAGCAACAACCAGTTTAACAGCGCTATGACCAAGGGTAACTTGGACATTTCGTCGGTGTTCTTGCCCCGTATTTGGGAAAAGGCTCGTGACAGCATTCGCGCCTGGAGCCGCAACGAACCGTACCATCTGCCCGGTTCCATCACAACGCTTTTCATTGCGCACACCCGTACCCCGTTCGATGACGTGGAACTCCGTCGCGCCATGATGCACGCCATCAACTTCGAAAAGATCAAGGCCCGCGCCATTTCGAACTACACGCCGGTGATTCAGCCCGGGTTTATCTTGCCCTTCGGCACCGAATCCAAGTACTTCAACAAGGAAGACGCCGACAAGTACGGTTACTCCTACGATGTTGAAAAGGCCAAGGAAATCCTTACGAAGGCCGGCTACAGCTGGGATGACAACGGAAGGCTGATCGACAAGAAGAAGCAGCCCGTCCGTAGCTTTACCATTGAATGCCCGCAGGGCTGGACTGACTGGGAAGATGCCATCAAGGTCATCGTGGAATCCCTCAATGAAATCGGTCTTGCCGCCGAAGAAAAGTTCGTTGACTACAGCGTGTGGGACAAGAACCTGCGCCTCGGTACATTCGACCTTGCCATGAAGACTCAAACCGCCGAACTTTCGGCAGCGTCTCCGTGGAACCGCTTCGACCAGGTCATGGGTTCTGTTTCTTACAAGCCCATTGGCGAAGAAGCTTTTGCAAACCAGGGTCGCTACAAGAACGAAGAAGCGGACAAGCTGCTCGAAAAGATTCCGGCTCTCACCGACGAGAAGGAACTTACCGAAGCTTACCGCGCTCTGAACAGAATCTTTATGGAAACGATTCCGGTACTTCCGATTATGTACCGCCCCACGCAGTTCTACCAGTTCTCGACCAAGCACTGGACGAACTTCCCGACCGAAGAAAACCCGTACGCCCCGCCGCAGAGCCTTGTGGTTGCAGCTGGCGTGAAGGGTCTTTGGAAAATTGCTCCGCAGCCAAAAGCGAAGTAAAAAAGTCGGATTTACAGCTTTTGAAAACGCCCGTTTACAGGGCGTTTTCTGTTTTTAGCCCACAAAAAAACTATTTTTAACTCGATACTTCTTAATGGAGGCCCCTATGGGTAAATCTCGTTTTATTTTGCCGAATGCGTTTACCAGCATGAATTTTCTTCTGGGCGTTTTTGCCATCTGCTGGGTGACCGGCGCATTCAGTTCCTTTACTACATCTGACCCTATTCGCACCGGTGCCTATTTCATTATCTTGAGCGTTCTCTTGGACAAGCTGGATGGCTTTGCCGCCCGCCTCGTGAATGCAAGTTCCGAGTTCGGCGCCCAGTTCGACAGCCTTGCCGACCTGATTGCTTTTGGCCTTGCTCCGGCATTCACGATTTTCTTTGCCTATAAGACTCTCTCCCCGGAATGGTTCCAGGCCAACGGTGCACTCCTGATTGTCACCTTCTCGATTTACGTGCTTTGCGCCGCCATGCGCCTCGCCAAGTACAACGCCTGCGACAGCGATACCTACCACCACCACTTCTCGGGTCTTCCGTCCACCTTTGCAGGTGCAATCAACGCTATCCTGATTGTGTACCTGAAGGCCAACGGTCTGTTTGAAAATCCCGAAAGCCCGATGATGATTATCCCCGTTCTGGTGATGCTCGTGACCGGTCTCTTGATGGTGAGCCCGCTCTTCTTGCCCAAGCTCCAGCCGCGCAGGAACCAGCTGTTCAACATCGGCCAGGCTATCCTTATCGTGATTACCTATATCTGCGGCTTCCTGTTCATCTCTGAAAAGGTTCCGTTCATTCTGGAATACCTGCTGATCCTTTGCTCCAGCTACCTGGTTATCGGGTTCACGGTAGGCCTTGTCCAGCGTAAGAAGATCATCGAAAACGCTGAAAAGAACAAGATCGAAGAACGCCGCTAAACGTTTTCAAGCCACTGCGCAAACGAAAGGGCGTAGCGGTCAAACAAAGCCTCTAAAGACATTCTCGGAAGTTCCAGGGTGATACACTCTGGACTTTTTTGTTCCTTGCACCAAGTGCCGAGGCTGCCGGGTGTCGGATACCCGATGTCGGCGTGCCATGGGACACCGAAGGCTTCGCACAGAGATTCGACCAAAGGCGAACACACGGGAGCGTCGACACAGGCCATAGGCGCATGCATCGAAAGGACCGCCTCGGGCGAAAGCTTTTGGATGAGAGCCACAAGGGCGGCCGTTTCGGGCTCGCTTCCGGGAGCGGCCCCAGCCGAGAGAAGCGTGTCGCGCGGGGCTTCTAGAATGGAGCGGGAGCCGACGGGGTCCTTACTCCAATTTGATGTCGGGAAATTGCGGTTGAGGTCTACCCCGTTGGCGTTTCCGCGGGTGCCTAGCGTGACGCCGTCGGGATTGGCGCAAAGGACGAAGGCAACCGATTCAAAGGGCTTTTCGAATGCCCGGAGCACGCGGCTCAGCAGGAACGTGGTTTCGGGTTCTTCGCCATGAATGCTAGCAATGACCAGCAGGCGCGTGCGGCCAGTGCTTGGAATATAGCGCAAGGAGGCGCCGAGGGCGGAGCGGCCGTATTCGGCAAGAGGCATGCGCAGGATTCCGCGGGATTCAGGCGAGAAATTCATAGTCTACTCTGGGATAGATTACACGAAGTATGGGTAGATAAAATTTTCGGCAAGGGATTCGAGATTGTCGAGCAGTGCCGACTTGCAAGCGATATCGGTTTTCTCGTAGATGGCGCGGAGGTCTTTCAGCGAGAAGTTTTCCAGGTACTTGCGAGAAGTCGGCAAGTGCGCAATGTGCCACTTTTCGGGCTGGATTTTACCGCGGCCAGGCACGAAGACGCGCTCGAAGCCGAAGGACTCGCCCGCCCCAATGAGTTCAGTCAGTTTCTCGTGGAAGGGGCGGAACATGCCGTCACATTCGGCGGGCGTGAGTTCCACCTCGTAGCCGGCAGGGCATGCATTGCCATCGACCACGTCCAAATCGGTCCCCAAATGGTGACGGCTTGCGCCAGGGAGCGCCGACCAGGTTAAAATCGCATACATCAATTCTTCTTCGTCGCTCGGGCGCTCCATGGGGAGTCCTTCGGCGGAAAGCAGTTTGAGTTCACCGCTTGCCTTGCGATTCCAGATCGAAAGCTGTCGTTCAAACGGGCGGTAAGCCGATTCGATACGGAGAGCGAAACCGGATTTCGCAAAGGTCTCTTTTAATTTGTTGTAATCATTGAGAACTTGTTTGTCAACGATGTATCCATCCACTTCGACAAAATCAGCAGAGTCAACCGGACGAAGGCCGTAACAAATCTTGGAGTCCATCAGACATGCCCTCCCATCTTTTCAATCAAATCTAACCACTGCTTGGTCGTTGCCTTCTTTTTGCGCACGACCTTCTTTTTACCGAGAACTTTCGAAACCGCATCGTTCAACGGCGAAGGATTGGCGTGAGTCCATGCAATCGCGAGAGCATCGGAAGCATCGAGCGGCAAGTCGCCACCCTGGATTCCGAGGCGCGCAAAAATCATGTTGGCCACCTGTTCCTTGGATGCACCGCCATCGCCTGTAACGGCCTGCTTGACGACTCGCGGACTGTATTCGCTATAAGTCATGCCTCGCTTGCGACAAGCCACAAGAACCGCGCCGCGAATATGCCCCAGCACCAAGGCGCTCTTGGCATTCTTCGCAAAAAAGATTCCTTCCATCCCGAAAGATTCAGGCTTGTACTTGTCCAGCAATTCTTCGAGCCCGGAAACGATATGCAGCAAACGGTCTTCGAGCGCATGGCTCGCCGGAGCATGCAAGGTTCCATACTCGAGGACCTTTACTTTCTGCCCGTTTGACTCGATAAAAGCATATCCGGTCGTTATGGTACCGGGATCTATTCCAAGGACAATCATACCCTAAAAATTAAAAAGATTTACTACCCTATCGCAATAGAAATAACTAGATTTCTAGTGTATAAAAGAGGACTCCTATGATTATTGACCAAGAACATGCAGGAATTGTCATGCGAGCCAAGACCCATCCGCGACAGCTGGGAATCCCTTTAAGTCGCTGGGGCCGAAACCTGATTGCATGCTGCCCGTTTCATTCTCCCGAAGAAACGTCTTTGTTCTTTTATGACGCCCTAGGTTACTGGCGCTACCGCTGCTTGCAGTGCGGAAGCGAGGGCGATCTCGTTGAATTTGTAATGCGAAGCCGTTTTAACGGCATGGACGAACCTGCCGCCCGAGCAGAAGCCGTCAACTTTTTGGGAAATCTCGAGCCGGAACACGACCTGCAAGAAGAACACCCGTGGATCAAGGAAATCGGCGGCGAAAAGTCCAAGGTCCTTGAAAACTTTGTGCGCTACTGCCACTGGGCCGCTTGCAAGAGCCCGTCTTCTGCAGAATTCTTGGCCGCACGCGGTTGGAGCATTGGACAGGCCCAGCTGTATGGCATCGGCTATTATAGCGGAGACCCGGAACCGTTCGTAAGTTTTTGCATGATGTCGGGTATCGAACGCCACCAGATCAGTTTCTATCTGGACAACCTGGATGCTTACCACGAACCCCGCATCACGATTCCCGCCCGCAATTCCAAGGGCCTGATTCATTCTGTTTACGGACGCGTGATTAACGAAAACGACAGTCCGCACACCTATGTTTCTTACGCCTCGGGCCCGAGCGACATTCCGTTCAACATCCAATCCGATGTGACGAAACCGATTGTCGTCGAAGGATTCTTTGACGCATTGACTGCAGACCTCGCCGGCATTCCGGGAGTCGTCTCTACCATGTACCAGGAACTCACCCTGAGCCACCTGTACAAGCTTAAAGCTTGTGGCGCAGAATCGGTGACTGTAATTCTTAGACGTGAAGTAGACCGCCGCGAACAGGAATACCGCATTCAGAAATACCTGAAGATGGCGGACCGTCTCAACCTGAAATTCAAATCGATTGTTCTTCCGAAAGAAGAAACCGTCGACCTGGTTGTCCGCAAAAACGGGGCAGACCAGCTGATTTCGCTTGTCGAAAAAACGGAAACCGACACCGTGCATACGCACCGTCGTTCCATGCTGTTGCAGGACATCAAGGAGAACTTCGATACGGCCATGGGTTGCCCGCCCGATGTAAGCGTCGGTTATGCGCTCAACACCTTCCCGAAACTGACTCAGGAAATTGACGGTATCCAGTCCGGATGTTTCTATGTGTCTTCGAAGCCTTTCGGTCTCAAGACCACGCTCCTTTCGAGCCTTGCCCTGGATTTGATCCAGAGCAACCCCAGCCTCAAGCTGATTTACATTGCCCTCGAAACGCCCCGTCGCCAGATCTTTGACAGGCTGGTGGCCATGCTCATTGGCGAATCGGTGTTGACGGTTCGCAAGCAGAGCGAAGACGAAGCCGTGAACCAGAAGATTCTGGAAGCTACCCGCGACTTGATGGCATTCGTGCGCAACAACCGCCTTGAAATTTGGGACGACCAAAACGACTTTGACAACATCGTGCTTCTCCAGAATTTGAAAGAAGAAGTCCGTGAACACAGGAACCTGGTTGTCATCATCGACGGCATTGACCACTTGAAGGTCTCTGACCATGCCGACCTTTCGGACATTCACGAAAGACGTTCCTCGGTGATTCTCGACCTGTACAAGGCTCTGGACATTCCGATGTTCTTGGGCGGCGAACTCATTGATTCCGAAAAGGGACTCGTGGGCCCGCGCGCCTACCTGCGCGATTCCGATGCCATTTACTGGTTGGAATCCAAGGGCGGCAACATGTTCTTGACAGTCGATTCCAAGCGCCTCGGCAACAACCAGCTTTACCAGGGCACGCTTTCAATTGACCCGGCTTCGAACCGCATGCAAGAAGAAGCCGAGCTCGAATAATGTTCACGATTGTCGATTTCAACAATTTCTGGAGTCCCTCGGGCGGTGGCGTCCGTCGCTACCATTTGCAGAAAATGGCCTTCTACGAAAGTCAGGAAGAAGTCCTGTCTGTTTTCGTGATGCCGGATTCCAAGACTTACACCGAGCAAAAGAGCAAAGGGCTCATTATCGAGCATGTGGAAGCGTACCGATTCCCGGGCAAGTGGGAATACCGCTTTATGTGGAGGCCTTCGCAGATTAGGCCCGTGCTTGAAAAGTACAAGCCCCAAGTGATCGAAGTCGGTTCGCCCTACATTTTGCCGACGGTGGTGCGCCACGTGGCCAAGAAGGTGGTGCCCGAAGCCATTCTTTTGAGCTTTTGGCATGCCGACTTCCCCATTACCTACGTGCAGCGCCCGGTCACGAATAAGTTCGGCCGCACCCTAGGCATTTTAGCCAAGAAGGTTGCCTTCTGGTACGCCCGCCAGGAATTCAAGCATTTTGACGGCATCCAGGTTTCTTGCGACGAAGTCCTAAAACGACTGGAAAAGAATCACCTGCCGAAATCCCACTGGATTCCGCTGGGTTGCGACATCCAGATGTTTTCGCCCGAAAAGCGCGACGATAACCTGGTCCAGCAACTGAAAGCCGGAAGGCCCGAACGCCTCACCATCTTTTTCCCGCACCGCTTTTGCGAAGAGAAGGGAATCGAGCTTTTGCTGGGCGCCTACCCGCTGATTGCAGAAAAGCTCGGATGTGAACCGGCCCTTGTTTTTGCAGGCACAGGCCCTTACTTGCCGCAAGTGGAAGAGGCCGTCCAGAAGCACACGCATATCCAATACGCCGGATTTATTTCGTCTATTGATGAAATGGCAAGGCATTACGC
>Ga0265298_10002684_pt1 | contig 24341 bp, 18 predicted proteins | sample AusTroGonzalo_MG_3_FD_193486 | JGI IMG/M metagenome (GOLD analysis project Ga0265298, IMG submission 193486) | Bovine rumen microbial communities from tropical cattle in Woodstock, Queensland, Australia - Gonzalo_01 | ecosystem: Host-associated > Mammals > Digestive system > Stomach > Rumen ...
GCTGAAAACCCCCGACCTGAAAGCTTTGGTCTTGGAAACCTACGGTTCGGGCAACGCCACCACCGCGCCTTGGTTCCTCGATGCGCTTAAGGAGGCCATCGACGGAGGCCTTATCATCCTCAACGTCACCCAGTGCAAGGCTGGTTCGGTGGACATGGGTAGGTATGAGACCAGCCTCGACATGGCCCGCATCGGGGTCATCAGCGGGCACGACATGACCACCGAAGCCGCCGTCGCCAAGCTCATGTATCTCATCGGTACAGGCCTTCCAAAACCCCGAATCCTTGAAATCATGCAAAAATCCATCCGTGGAGAGATGACCCTTTGATGCTATGATTCAAGCATTTGAAATTTTATTGGAATAAAAAATCAAATATTTTTGTTTGTCAAATGAAAAAATGTGTACTTTTGGCAACGATTTCAGATAAGGTTGAGGCGGTTGGAACATATTGGAGAGATGTCCGAGTGGTTTAAGGAGCACGCCTGGAAAGTGTGTGTACTCCAAAAGGGTACCGCGGGTTCGAATCCCGCTCTCTCCGCAGAAAAGTAATGATTGTTTCATCAGAACATAGTAATTCAACAAAGTAATAATCAAACATTTAAACTAAACTATGAAAAAATTAATTGCTTTCCTCATGGTTGCTGGCCTTTTCACTTTTGGTGTCAGCAATCTCGTCGTTGCTCAAGATGAGCAAGCGCAAACCGAGCAGACCGAACAAGTCGTTGCTCCTGAACAGACTCCCGCTCCTGTGGAGACCGTCGAAGAAGTTGCCCCAGTGCAGACCGCCGAGGCCGCTCCTGTCACTTTCCGCGAATCCATCAAGAAGCAGTTCATCGATGGTGGCCCCGGTTTCATGGGCATCGTGTTGGTCATCCTGCTCATCGGTATGGCCATCTCCATCGAGAGAATCATCTATCTGACATTGGCCACCGCCAATTCCGAGAAGCTCCTGAAAGGCATTGAAGACAAGATGAAGAGCCACGACATCGAAGGTGCCAAGCAGCTCTGCAAGAACACCCGCGGCCCTGTGGCCAGCATCTTCACCCAAGGCCTCATCCGTTATCAGGACGGCCAGTCGCTCGATGAAGTCGAGAAGTCAATCGTTTCCTACGGTTCCGTTGCGGGCGGCAAGCTCGAAAGCGGACTGAGCTGGATTGGCCTCTGCATCAGCTTGGCTCCTATGTTCGGATTCATGGGTACCGTTATCGGTATGATTCAGGCCTTTGATGACATCGCCGCTGCCGGTGATATGAGCCCGACGGTCGTTGCCTCCGGTATGAAGGTCGCTCTGTTGACCACCGTGTTCGGTCTGATCGCCGCCATCATCCTTCAGATTTTCTTCAACTTCATCGCTTCCAAGATCGAAAGCATCGTCAACGACATGGAAAACTCCTCCATCTCGTTTATGGACATCCTCGCTAAGTACAACAACAAATAAAAAGTGATAATCATGAACGGTAAGTCATCCAATATCTCGAAATGGGTATTCGGCATCCTCGCGCTGATTACGGTCTGCGTGGCTGGCTGGTTCTACCTTAAGGTGGGCACCATCAAGCCCGACTTCAAGGCTGGCAATCCCACACCTCGTGCCGACTTGTACCTGAATTGGGGCTACATCCTGATTATCCTTGGCATCGTCATCGCTTTGGTCTCCGTGTTCATCACCGCCGCCATCAAGGGCGTCAAGGGCAAGACCCTCCTGTTCGGAGCCATCGCAGTCGCTATTATTGCAGTTGTAGCCTATATCATGTCGAAAGGCGCCTTCGCCCTTCCTTACCAAGCCGGTGAGAAACTGTATTCCGGCAGCACGCACGGATGGGTCGAATTCGGCCTTAATTTCTTCTACATCACTCTTGTAGTCGCCATCCTTTCAATCCTGTTCTCAGTATTATACAAGGCAGTTAAAAAGTAAAACATCTCATCATGGCAAGAAAAGTTCCAGAAATCAATTCGAGTTCGCAGGCTGACATAGCATTCTTGCTGTTGTGTTTCTTCCTGATGACGACCTCGATGGACGTGGACTACGGTATCACCCGTCGTCTGCCTCCTCCCGTCGAGCAAAACGACGAGGACGTCAAGGTCAAGGAAAGGAACGTGATGAATGTAATGGTAAACAAGAGCGATAGGTTGTTGGTCAATGGCCGTCCGTCAGACATCTCCATGCTGAAGGACCTCGCCAAGGACTTCATGACCCCAAAACCGGGCGACGAAACCGCTCCTGAAGTGGAAACCAAGACCTTCGACCTTGTGGGCGACGTGCTCATGTCGAAGGGCGTCATCTCCCTCCAGAACGACCGCGGTACCTCGTATGCTATGTATATCAGTGTGCAGAATGAGTTGGCACGCGCCTTCAACGAAATGAAGGAAGAGCTTGCTTGGAAGAAATTCCACAAGCATCTCGACCAACTCAATGAAGATCAAACCAAGGCTATCAACGAGGCTGTGCCCGTGCGTGTCAGTGAGGCCGAGCCTGTTGAATACAAAACCAATTAAAGGAGGATTGAGATATGGGTAAATTCAGAAAAGAAGGGAAAAAGGAAGTGCCGCAAGTGAGCACCTCTTCGTTGCCCGACATCGTTTACATGTTGATATTCTTCTTCATGATCACCACTTCGATGCGCGACGTCGAACTTAAGGTGAAGACCGCCATGCCCAAGGCATCAGAGATTCAGAAGCTCGAGCGCAAGGCATTGGTAAGCTCCATCTACATCGGCCCGCCGCGCGACACCAAGCTGGGTACCGAATCGCGTATCCAGTTGGATGACGCCTTCGCCCGTCCGGCCGACATCGCCGACTGGATTCAGAAGGAGCGCGACTCGCGCAACGAGGCCGACCGCCCGCTGCTGACCACCGCCCTGAAGGTGCACAAGGAGACCCGTATGGGTGTCGTCACCGACGTGAAGCAAGAGCTTCGTAAGGTGGGTGCCTTCCGTATCAACTACACGACCCTCAAGGGTAGCGCGTTGGAAAACTAAGCTTCGGGTAGACCGAACTGGAAAAATGGCTGCAACCAAGGTTGCGGCCATTTTTTTGTGGAAATGCGTGTTGTTTTCTTATTTGATTAACAAGACGTTAATTAAAAACCCGTACTTTTCCATACCATTTTTTTCTTGACAAAAGGAATCGTATTGTATACTTTTGCAACATGTTTCACATTAAAAACTCAAAAAAATGAAAAAGCACTTAACTACATTGTTGGTCTTGATTTGTTGCCAAGTTATGATGGCACAAACAGACGGAAGCCTTATTGTCAAGGAATATAGCCTCGACGAATGGCGGGTCATTCATGGCAGAACTTATGTCGACATGAATGATGACGGTGAAAACGAGTTTGCATACGAAGTTCAAATAAGCTCCTTTGGGATGAGCGCTCCTTATGTATTGGCGATAGGCGCAGGTTGTTTCTATTGTATTGATTCGACACAATATCCTGTGCAGAATTTCTTTGTCGATTTAGATACCCCCTTAAACGATAGCACATTGAATTATGGAACTGGTTTTGGAGTATTCCAGTTGCTCTATAACGATAAGTGTTGGAATGCCCAATATCATTTGGACACATTGAGATATAAAGCTGCTGTAAGAAAAGGCCACGCAGGCGAATATTATTATGGTTGGTTAGAGGCTTATTCGGTAGTCACCTATAACTATGACTCGGTTTGGTTTTACCTTGCCCGCACATGCTACTGCACCATACCAAATTATCCCTTGCATTGGGGGCAGACGAGTTTTGACTGGGTGGATATAAATGAAAACGAAACATCAGCCTTCGCCACCGTCTATCCCAATCCCACCACAGGCCTCGTCACCATCACTGGCAAAGACCTGAAAGCCGCCGAAGTCGTCAACACCCTCGGCCAGCGCGTGGCCACGGCACAGGGCAAAGGCGAAACCCTGCAAATCGACATCGCCAATCTTCCCGAGGGCGTTTATTTCGTCCGCATCACTGACGAGCAAGGGCGCAAATGTGTGCGCAAGGTGGTGAAGGAATGAGATTGGGGGGATTGCAAATCCCCAACTTCTGTTCCAGCGGATTGCAAATCCGCTGGAACTGGCACGCGCGGTGTGTCCCTACACGGGGCCAGTTGTAGGGACGCACCGCGTGCGTCCGCCAAACAGAGCACATAACAGTGGTGTCAAAGGGTGCCTTCAGTCTCCTTTTTCCTCCAGCTCCAAACGATAATGCCCACCACCGCGACGGCGCTTAAGGCAGTCACGCTGAGAGACATGGCCCCGAAATGGTCCACGTCGACGTTGATGACGCCCTTATTGTTCAGGTAATAGAGCAGCACCGCCGAGCCGTTGTTGACGAAGTGCATGGCGATGCTTGTCCACAGCGAGCCGCTCACGTAGAACATGTAGCCCAACAAAACGCCGAGGAACATGCGCGGCAAAAAGCCGTAGAATTGGAAATGGATGAAGGAGAAAATGGCCGCCGAGAGGATGATGGCCACGTGCGGGTTCATCTTGCGCGTCAGCGACTGCTGCAACACCCCTCTGAAGGTCATTTCCTCGCCGACAGCGGGTATCAAGGCAACGACGACCATATTGAGCAACAGCCCACCAATAGTATCCACATTCAGCATCTTCTCTGTTGCTGCCTTTGCAGTTTCTTCCAAGGATTTAATCCAGTCTTCGAGCCATGTTAAGTTTTTACCGAAACTCAAGTTTTCGTTCCATGTGGTCAGTTGGGTGGTGACAGGTATGCAGACAAACATCAAGGCCACACCTATTAACATGAGCCACCATGGTGGAGTGAGGCTGCGGAATCCTAACTCTTGCATTCGGTGCTCCTTGCATGTAATGTAATAATACACGATGGGCGGCACTATAAACATAAAGATGGAGTTGATGCCCTGTCCGATTTTTATTCCAGTGTCATTAGTAAAGAAAATAGCGGCCAATACAATACCTATTAGCGTACTAAACAACAAGATAACTAAATACAAAAAGATGCGCATCCCTGTGGATTGCTTGAGGTTTTCAGTAAATAAGTTGTCTTTCATGGCACTTGATTTTGCTGCAAAGATACGGTTTTTGTACTTTTGCGGCGTGAAAACTTAAGTTCGGCGTTTCGACAAGCTCAACGACCTAAACGACCTAAGGTCCCTGAGCCTGTCGAAGGGCCGACACAATAAAAACACCTATGTTTAGAATCGCCCACCTCGAATTTGAGCATTATCCGCTCCTCCTCGCCCCGATGGAGGATGTCTCCGACCCGCCTTTCCGCTATGTCTGCAAGATGTTTGGCGCGGATGTGGTCTACTCGGAGTTCATTTCCGCCGATGGCCTTATCCGCGATTCGGTAAAGAGTATCAAAAAACTTGATTTTGAGGAGTTTGAGCGTCCTGTTGGCATTCAAATCTTTGGCAACGCTGTTTCGCCGATGGTGGAGGCGGCGCGTTATGCCGAAACCGCCCATCCTGACCTTATCGACATCAATTTCGGTTGTCCGGTGAAGAAAGTGGCCTCGAAAGGTGCCGGTTCAGGCATCATGAACGACATTCCCAAGATGGTGGCCATCACCAAGGCCGTGGTGGAGGCCGTGAACACACCAGTGACCGTGAAAACACGCTTGGGCTACGATGAACAACATAAAGAAATCGTCGACATCGCCGAACGCCTGCAAGATGTGGGCATCGCCGCCCTGACCATCCACGGACGCTTGCGCACGACAAAATACAGCGAGCCAGCCGACTGGACACTGATTGGTGCTGTGAAGAACAACCCCAGAATGCACATTCCCATCATCGGCAACGGTGATGTGGTGGATGGGCCTACAGCAAAACATTTCAAAGACACTTTCGGTGTTGACGGCCTGATGATTGGTCGTGCCACTTACGGCAACCCATGGATTTTCAGCCAGATAAGGCATTATTTGGAAACAGGGGAAGAGTTGCCCTTGCCCGATGTGGCGGAGCGGGTGCGTGTCAGCAAGATACATTTGCAGCGTTCCATCGAATGGAAGGGCGAGCATATTGCCTTACTCGAAATCCGCAAGCACTGGGCCGCCTATTTCAAGGGCCTGCCCAATTTCAAACCGTTCAAAATGAGACTGATGGAGATGTTGTCGGTGGAGGAGATTTTTGGGATTTTGGAGGAGATTCTTGTGTACTATGGCTTATGACTATGGCTTATGGCTGCTGGTCGACGGGGTTTTGGTTTTTAGGCTTTTATAGAACTTGCTTTTATTGTAAACTTTTAAAATATAGCTACTTATGAGAAATTTTAGGAATTATGATGTTTGGACTGCTGGAGTAGATTTCTCCGCTCATGTCTATGAATTAACGGAAAAGTTTCCGAGGAAAGAACTGTATGCACTATGCGATCAACTTCAAAGGGCTTCGGTTTCAATACCATCTAATATTGCCGAGGGATGCTCAAGAAGATCTCAAAATGAATTCGCGCATTTCCTTGAGATTTCATTGGGTTCCTCGTATGAAGTTGAAACTCAGATGGAAATTGCTCTTAAATTGAAATATGTAACCAAAGAGCAATACTTTAGCATTATAGAAGAGGTTCAATCTATAGAAAAAAGATTGACCAGCTTAATCAACACTGTTCGGCCAGAATAAGATAAAAACAAGAGGATAAAACTCATAACTACTGTAGCCGTAGCCATAGTCATAGGCCATTGGCCATAGTCAAACCACCCCCTCCTTCAAAACCCCATTAACGAACAAGTTCCGTACGAGTTCGTCGCGGCGGATATTATAAGTATGAATGCCCAATGCCTGTGCCGCCTCAATATTCTTCTTTGAATCGTCGATGAACAAAGACTCTTCAGGCAACAAGCCTTCATGGTCAAGAATCAGTTCAAAGAAACGCGGGTCGGGTTTCTCGAGATGTTCAGCGAAAGAGAAATACGACTTGTTGAATAGCTCGTCAAACTCACGATAGCCGAAACGCAATTGCAAATCCCTGACATACAAGTCGTAATGAATCTCGTTGGTGTTGCTCATCAAGAAAATCTTGTAGTGTTTCTTTATCTTTTCGATGGCTTCAACGCGCTCGCGGGGGATGTCCAACAGCATGGCATTCCAAATGGAGTCGAATTTTTGGTCGGTCATTTTTTCTTGGCCGATAAGGGCTTTGATTTTCTTGCGGAAGGTCGGAGCGGTGTAGATGCCCGTGTCGAATTTGCTCATGATTTCGATAAACTCCTTGGAATGAGCCAGTTCCGAAGTACTGATGCCCAATTTTTCGAGTTCCTTATACACAATGGTTTCGTCGATGTCCAAAACTACGCCGCCGAGGTCGAAAATGATATTCTTGATTTTTGCGCTCATTTTTGAGAAAATTTCAGTCTAATTCGGTGCAAAATTGTAAATTTGCAGCGCAAAAAGCAAGGAAAAAGTAGGTTTTTGTGATTTTTGGCTTGCTTTTTTGCGGTCCCATAGCGCAGTTGGTTAGAGCAACTGACTCATAATCAGTAGGTCCTAGGTTCAAGCCCTAGTGGGACCACGAAACAAAAAAGCCACTCGAAAGTGGCTTTTTTTGTTATTCCATTTGCGTGTAGTCTCTTGCCAAACCGCCTTGCGAGGTTTCCTTGTAAAGCGAAGGAATGTCCTTGCCGGTTTGTTTCATCGTTTCCACGACCTTGTCGAACGACACGTGGTGTTGACCGTCAGAGAAGGTGGAGTAGATGTTGGAGTCTAAGGCACGAGCGGCGGCGTAGGCATTGCGCTCGATGCAGGGTATCTGGACGAGGCCGCACATCGGGTCGCAGGTCATGCCCAAATGGTGTTCCAGCGCCATCTCGGCGGCGTATTCGATTTGTGTCGGGCTACCCCCAAACAGTTGGTTGGCCGCAGCGGCAGCCATAGAGCAAGCCACGCCCACTTCGCCCTGACAGCCCACCTCGGCTCCCGAGATGGAGGCGTTGGTGCGCACGATGTTGCCCACCAATCCCGCCGTCACCAAGGCGCGGATGATGCGTTGGTCGGAAAAATCGTAACTCCTTGATAAGTGGTACAATACTGCTGGCATCACGCCGCACGAACCACAAGTCGGGGCGGTCACGACAACCCCGCCCGAGGCGTTTTCCTCGCTAACGGCCAAGGCGTAGGAATACACTAAACCGCGACTCTTCAAGGTATGCGTGTAGCCCGATGCCTTGATGTGATAGGTGGCGGCCTTGCGGCTCAGGTGAAGTGGTCCGGGCAGTACGCCCTCAGCCTGCAAGCCCCGTTCCACGGCGGCCTGCATCACCTGCCACACCTCCATCATGTAATCTTCAATCTCTTTTTGGTTCTCGTATTCGTACACATATTCCCAATAGGTGCGCCCAGTTTGCCCGCACCATTTGATGATGTCGGTCATCTTCGAGAGCGGGTAGACCTCCGGCGACTCGTCGATTTTGCCCTCCTCTGCCAAGTTGCCACCGCCGATGCTGAACACCTGCCATTCGCCGAGCAGGTTTTTCTCTTCATCGAAAGCCTTGAATAACATACCATTAGGGTGAAATGGAAGGATGATGTCAGGCTTCCAGACGATTTCGGTGGGTGCCTGAATGGCGCTGAGGATGGCCCAGTCGGTCATGTGGCCCTTGCCTGTGGCGGCGAGGCTGCCGTAAAGCGTCACCTCAAACGAGGCTGCATTTGGGAAGCGATTGTTAAATATGGAGGCGGCCTTTTGCGGTCCCATGGTGTGGCTGCTCGAAGGGCCTACACCAATCTTGTAAATGTCTTTGATGGTTTTCATGGTGCAAAATTAGAAAAAAACTTACCTTTGCAGCCAATAATAATGAAGAATATGGCAGAAGAAAACAAACCCCTCACCGAACTGGACGAATTGGGCGAATTCGGCCTTATTGACCAACTGACCGCAGATTTTCCCTTGCGCAACGCCTCTTCGCTGAAAGGCGTAGGCGACGATGCCGCTGTCATCAACCACGAAGGGATGCGCACGCTCGTTTCGGTGGATATGCTCCTCGAAGGCGTCCACTTCGACCTGACTTATTGTCCTTTGAAGCACCTCGGCTACAAGGCTGCCGTTAGCAATTTCTCCGACATCTACGCCATGAATGGCACACCCACGCAGATTGTGGTCGGATTGGGTGTTTCGAGCCGTTTTTCCGTTGAGGCGTTGGATGAACTGTATGCCGGCATCCGCTTGGCTTGCGAGCGTTACCATGTTGATATGGTCGGCGGCGACACCACGAGCAGCAAGACGGGCCTCGTCATTTCCATCACGGTTATCGGCATGGCGAAGGAGGAGGACATCGTCTATCGCAGCGGTGCGAAAAAGAACGACCTGCTTTGCGTGAGCGGCGATTTGGGTGGGGCCTATATCGGCCTGCTCATCCTTGAACGCGAGAAAGCGGAATTCCTCTCCAATCCCAACATGCAACCCCAACTGAAGGGCATGGATTATGTGCTGGAACGCCAACTAAAACCCGAAGCCCGCAAGGACATCGTGGAGCAGTTCAAGACCTTGGGCATCAAGCCGACTTCAATGATTGACATTTCCGACGGTTTGGCCTCCGAAATTCTGCATCTCTGTAAGGAATCGGGCGTGGGCTGCCAACTTTATGAAGAGCGCATCCCCATCGACCCGACAACAGATAAAATGGCCAAGGAATTTCAAATCGTGCCCTCAGTGGCGGCTTTGAGCGGTGGCGAGGACTATGAACTGCTGTTCACCATCGACCAGAAAGATTACGAGAAAATAAAGACCATTTCAGCGGATGTGACGGTCATCGGCTACATGACTGACGACAAAGGCGTGGCCGAGATGATCACACCCGACAACCATGTCATTCCGATTAAGGCGCAGGGGTGGGACCACATGAGGAAGGAAAAGAGTTAGTTTTATCACAAAACATTCAAAACAATGCAAAACCTCAAAGATAGTTGTTGGCGGCTCCACAACCGTGTTGCCGCCGGAAAGGAGCCAGTTGGCGACTTTCCATGCAGAAACAATGTTTTGTGGGTTTTGCAGGTTTTGTGACCAAAAAAGTATGACAGACCTCCCCGAAATAGTAAAACAAAAACTCGCCGCGCTGCCCAACAAGCCCGGCGTGTACCGCTATTTCGACAAGAAAGGCGAACTGATTTATGTCGGCAAGGCCAAGAATCTGAAACGGCGCGTCAGCAGTTACTTCAGCAAGGAGCAATACGGCAAGACGCGCGTCCTTGTGAGCAAAATCGCCGACCTCGAATACAGCATTGTCGATTCGGAATCGGAGGCGTTGCTGCTGGAAAACACGATGATCAAGCAGTACAAGCCGCGCTACAACATCATGCTCAAAGATGACAAGACCTATCCGTGGATTTGCATCAAAAAGGAGGCTTTCCCGCGGGTGTTCCTGACACGAAAGAAGGTCAATGACGGATCGGACTATTTTGGTCCTTATCCCTCGGTGCGCACGGCACATATCTTATTGGATTTGCTCACTCAAGCTTACAAAATCCGTTCGTGCCGCACGCCTCTAACGGAGGTGGGTATCGAGAGGGGCAAATACAAGGTCTGCTTAGACTATCACATCCACAAGTGCAACGGTTCCTGTGAGGGCTTGATTTCCAAGGAAGACTACAACGCCATGATTGACGAGATTCGCGAAATCATCAAAGGCAACATGAATGGCGTGTTGCGCGGATTGAAGGCGGCAATGATGGATCACGCCTCTCGGATGGAGTTTGAGGAGGCGCAGCAAATCAAGATCAAGTATGACCTCTTGGAGAACTACCGCAGCCGTTCGACCGTGGTCAGCGCAACGATTCACGATGTAGAGGTGTTCTCTTACGTGGACGATGGCGAAGCGTTTTTCGTCAATTATATGAAGGTGAAGGACGGCGCGGTGGTGCAGTCGCATTCCTTTGAGGTGAAGCGCAAGTTGGAGGAGACTGCCGAAGAGCTTTTGTTGTTGGCGGTCACTGACTTGCGGCAGCAGTTTGGCGACCATGCACCTGAAATCATCGTGCCGGTGAAGTTGGACTACGCCCTTGGCAACGTGGAGGTGACCGTCCCGCAACGCGGCGACAAACTCAAACTCTTAGACCTCTCTCGCCGCAACGCTGTGCAATACAAAATCGACTTGGAGAAGCAACGCTCCTTGGTCGATCCGGAACGCCACCAGAAACGGGTTTTGAACCAACTGAAAGAGGCCTTGCAATTAGACGAAATGCCCGAAGTCATCGAGTGTTTCGACAACTCCAATTTCCAAGGCGACTACGCTGTGGCAGGCATGGTGCAGTTCGTGAACGGTAAGCCCAACAAGGCGGGCTACCGTCATTTCAACATCAAGACGGTGGAAGGCCCCGACGACTACGCTTCGATGAAGGAAGTGGTGCGCCGCCGTTATTCGAGGCTCATCGAGGAACAGAAACCCTTGCCCAATCTCATCATCACCGACGGCGGCAAAGGTCAGATGGAAGTGGTGCGGCAGGTGATTCAGGACGAGTTGCAGGTCGACATTCCCATTGCGGGCTTGGCCAAGGACGACCGTCATCGTACCAATGAACTGCTGTTCGGTTTTCCGCCCCGCGTGGTGGGCTTGAAACCCAATTCGGAGGTGTTCCGCCTGTTGGCACACATTCAGGACGAGGTGCACCGCTTTGCCATCACTTTCCACCGCAAGAAGTTCGAGAAAGGCTTCATGCACTCCGAGTTGGCCGACATCAAGGGAGTAGGGAAGAAGACCGCCGAAAAGCTACTCTTGGAACTGAAATCAGTGAAGGGTATCAAAGAGGCTCCGTTGGAACGGCTTTCGGAAATCGTCGGGCCGGCGAAAGCGCAGATTGTGTTTGACCACTTTAAATGAAAAAAGCCAGCAAAACTGCTGGCTTTTTTTTTTCATCTGTGGCTTAACAACTGATATTACTTCAGTTGGAAATTGACGGGCAGCATGTAGCTCACACGCACAGCCTTACCACGTTGCTTGCCGGGTTTCCACTTCGGCATGTTCTTCACAACGCGCATGGCTTCCTCGTCGCAACCACCGCCGATGCCACGGAGCACCGAGACGTTGGAGACGCTACCATCAGGCTCGACAACGAAGTTGACGAACACACGGCCTTGGATACCGGTTTCGCGGGCAATCTGAGGATACTTGACGTTCTTGGCCACGTATTCCATCAGTTTCACTTCACCGCCAGGGAATGCAGGCATCTCTTCCACAATCTTGAAGATTTCCTGTTCCTGAACCTCTTCTTCAACGACTTCGGGAGCGACGTACTCTTCGATGATTTCGTTCTGCTCCACTTCGGCGTTGATTTCGATGTCTTCCACTTCAACGTCGTCTTCCACGATTTCGAGTTGCGTGGTCTGCTTGGGCATTTCCACAGGCTGTGGCTTTTGCTCTTCCTGCTTGGTGATTTCCACCATTTCTTCGTCCAACACTTCGGTCTGACGGAGCAGGCTGGGGTCGATTTCGCGCTTGTCGTAGCTCTTGTGCTCGAAGGCCAACCAAGCGACGAGCAGGCTGATAATCAAGCCTATCTGCGTGAACATCAGTTTCTTGTTCTCAAGATTAGCCTTAGGTGATTTTTTCTCTTCCATGGTTATGTTTGTTTTAGATTTTACTTTTCAGTTGACGATGCGAAAGTAGTAATTATTTGCATATAAAACGCAAGCAAATCGAATTTTATTTTTTTTGGCGGTAAAAAAGATGAAAAACGCCTACGCCGAGGCAGGTTCCGAGGGCATCGGAGAAGAAATCGTACCAGTCGCCGGTGCGGCTTGGCACGATGGTTTCCTGCATGATTTCGGTGAGGCCGCCGTATGCGATGCTGATGATGACGGCCAACCAAAGTGCTCTTTTCCTGTAGGCTTTTCCGTTGGCGACGAACTGCGCCCTGTAGCCCCAAAGGCAGAGGAAGGCGAATCCGGCATACATGAGGACATGCACCACCTTGTCAAGTCCGACAATGGGCTTGGCGTGTGGAAACACAGAACCCGGGATTCCGGTCAGAATCAGGATGACGATTCCGCACAGGATTCCCGGGTAGCTATTTCTTGTCAGTCTTTCCAAGGGCTTAGCCGATCTTTGCTTCGTAAGCGGCGGCGTCTAAGAGGTTGTCGAGTTCGGCGACGTCGTTCACTTTGATCTTGATGATCCAAGCCTCACCGTAAGGATCGGTGTTGACGAGTTTGGCATTTTCTTCGTCAGCGAGGGCTTCGTTGACTTCAAGGATTTCACCGGCGACGGGCATGAGCAGCTCGGCGGTGGTCTTCACGGCTTCGATGGCGCCGAATTCTTCTTGGGCGTCAAGGGTTTCGCCGACGATGTCGGGGTCAACATCAACGAAGGTGATGTCGCCAAGTTCATGTTGTGCGTAATCGGTAATGCCGACATAAGCGGTCTCGCCTTCAAGGCGGATCCATTCGTCGTCGTTTGTGTACTTCAGATTTGCTGGAATATTCATTTTTAATTGTTTTAGAGTTGTCTTAATTTGGCTGCGAAAATACATATTTTAATGGCTCACTCCGCATTTTGGTGAAAATTTTATTGCGCGAGGCTGAATCGGATGGTCACACCGGCAAAAGTGGTGGAGTTGCGGAAGGTGTTGGCCACAAACGGAATCGCGACGTCGCGCTTGAAGAAGGCTTGAGCGCTCAAACGTTGGCTGAAGGTGTAGTCGGCGGTGAGGTAGATGTTGATTTTGTTTTGACCTGCCGACACTTGGTTGTTGTTCTCGTCGATGCGGCGAAGCACGGTGATGTCTCTCTTGAATCCGATGTCGAGTTTCATCACAAGGTCGTTCTTGACGGTTTGCGACTTTCCGCTGCCTCCGATGGGTGTGAACGAGAAGGAGAGGTTCTTGATGCGGTAACCCGCGCCAATCACAATTTCCCTGCTGTTCACTTCGGTGAGCTGGTTGTTGGTGAAGCTCATCGTCATGGTCCTCGACTTCTTGAACTGGAAGTTGGTGGTCATGGAGTTTTGCAAGCCGAGGTCGATGCCAATCAAAGGCGCATATTGCTCATTCAGCACGATTTGTGAGATGTCGTACTTGGGTATGATGATGTCCGAATTTTCATAAGTCTGGATGATGTTGTCGGGGTCGTAGTTCACGTTGCTGGCCCACGAGTTGATGGCGTAGTTTGACTTGTAGGAATGCGAGATGCTCACCGTCTTGAAGATGTTGGAGATGGCCGGAATGTTGGTCAATCCGTTGTAGGTGAGGTTCCAGTTGGGCAGCGGAATCCTTGGGAAGGGATTGAGGTTCATGGTGTTGGGGTCTTTGCCGGTGTAGGCGGCAATGAAGGAATACAGCAACACATCCATTGAGCCTGAGGTGTAGCCTTTCGGGAAATAGTCGCCCGCGACGCTGTCGAAAACGTATTCGTTCACTTGTTCAATCCACATTGGGTTGTTTCGGGCGATGCGCTCGGCGATAATCTTGCGGTAGCTCAACAGATTGTCGAACAGGGGCGAGGCGGTGGAATCGGATGGCGCGAACGATGTATTCCACATGAGATAACTCATGCTGAAATTGCCGCCGTTGGTGGGCGTGAACACGTCGAATTGGTTCGATGTTTCATTGTAGCGGAAGTAATGCTGCTGGTTTTCGGCGTAGTTGCGGTTTCCGGTGAAGTCGATTTTCAATCCGGGCAACGGCTCGGCGTTGACGCGGTAGTTGATGACCTCGGTGTTGCGGCGGAGGTAGGGGTCGCTCAGGATGGAGTCGGTGGTGAGCCAACGCTTGACGTCTTCCACGTTGAGACTGTTGGCGACGGCTTTGGTGAAGATGTCGGCGTCGCTGCCAAACGAGCTGCCGAGCACGAAGCCGACACCCGGCGCCCAGCCTTGGCTGTCCATGCCAAAGTATTGCGCCTTGGGCATGAATCCGGGCAAGGTCTGTCCGTTGGTCATCGAATAGGTACCCGACACCTTTTTGACCAAAGTCAAGATGCGCAAACCATTGTCAAGGATGATTTTTCCAACGTTCACTTTGGGTTTCATTTGGGTTGAGTCTGACACTTTCTCGCCCTCTTCGCCTTTTTCCTTTCCTTTGTTGGAAGGCTCTTTCTTGTTGCTTTTCCCGCTCTTGTTGTTGTCGTTACGCCGTTGGGGCGTGTTCAGATTTTTCAGGTAGGGCACTTTGCTGTATAACTTGGTGAAGTCCAAAGTGGCATTGCCTTGGATGTTGTTGGAGTTCTCAATGGTGTTGCCCAACCGATCTTGGATGGATCGTGCCGAGGCGGTCCAGCTGTAGGTGCCTTGGTAGTTGGCGCTGAGGTTAATCCAATTGAAAATCGGAATCTTGTTGATGGGCAGGGTGTAGCTGGCATTGAAGTTCTGTTGGAAACGCGACATCGAGCCTAAATGCTTCAGCTCATTCTTGATGGTGTCTTGGTATTTTTGCCATTTTTCTGGGTCAGCGCTCTTGTCGACGTGTCCGGCAGGCTCGTAAACGTAAGCTTGCGCTTGTGCCGAGTAGTCGAATGTCAAGGCTTTGGTGAGGTCGTATCGCAGTTGGTAGTTTCTCGTCCAGTCCCATTGCTTGGAGTAGGTCGGGGTGATGATGATTTCGCCGCCGCTCTTGTTGCGCAACTCCCGCTCCGAATAGTAGCGATACATTTCGGTGTTGAAGGTGATGCTCTTGGGCGCGTAATAGAAGTTGATGTCCTTGATGATTTGGAAAGCAGGTTTCGAAGCCCATTTGGCCTTGGCGAAAGGTGTCACGTTCTTCGGGTTGCCCGCGTAGTTGTATCCCAATCCGCCTCGGTAGGTCTTTATCATGTAGTACTTGATGTCGGTGTTTTCTTGGAAGGTTTCGTTATAGCTAAACGAGGCGTTGAAGTTCTCGATGTCCCAAATGTGCACTTTGGGCGCGTTGCCACGTCCGCTTAAACCACGGTTGGGGTCTCTCGGGTTAGGCTCCGATTTTTTCTGTCCATCTTCTTCCTCGCCTTTTTTCTTCTTTTTGGCCACACGTTCCTTCCTGACATTCATAAAGTTGATGTTCTTGTAGCGGGTGAAGTCGTGGATGGTGGAGGTGAAAGATTCCCTTTCCTCATCGCTGTTCATGGCGGCGAGAGCGTCCTTCATCTTGATGTCGGGATCGTAGGGGTTGTAAAGCGGTGTGATGTTGTTTTCGCCATAGTCGATGTGCATCGGGATTTTGAGTCCGGTGCTTTCGAGGAACTTGCCCAATTCAAGGTCGGTGCTGACGCTGAAGGCGGAGTTGGCCTCGAAGGTGTTGCTGGTGATGTCGCTGTCCAAAGCCCCGAAACCGGCCGAGCTGTAGGAGCCTGTGAGGGTCAACCTGCCCAAGTCGGCGAGGGTGGCTTCAAGTCGTCCCGTGGCCGCAATGCCGCCATGGCTGCTCAGGTCGGTGAGGCGCAGCTCGTTGACCCAAACAACGGCACTCTTTGGCAACCCGTCGTCGGTGTCGGCAAGGTTCTGTCGCCTCGGGTTACGGATACCAATCATCATGGCTTCCACGTCGCTGATGCTCGGGTTACCGATGACCTTGATGGTATGGTAATAGTCCTTGTTGTCAACATTGCCTTTCTTCACCTTTTCGGAATAGATGTAGTTGAGCCTGACGTTGCTGTTGGGCTGATTCATGGCTTCGTTGCGCCGTTGTTTCACCGCGACAAGGTCCTCCAACTTGATTTCCAAGTTGTTGATTTCCGGCCAAATGGCTTCCTTGTTGGTGTAAGGCGTTCCCCATGGAGTGACTTTCAGTTGCACCTCATATTCGTAATAGTTTTCCGTAAAGTCGGTGCCGAGGCGCATGAACACAGTGAGGTCTTGGTCGTCCAACGGGTCATCCTCGTGGGCGGCTTCGGCGTGGACGAACATCTTCAGGTATTTGTATTGTCGGAAGTCGAAGTCGGCGGTCTTGTAGATGGCGCGACCGTCGCCGTCAACGAGGTTCTGCACGGTCATTTGCAGCGATTGCTCATTGATGCGGGTGGTTTGCGTCATGCCGATGACTCTTTCCTGAAGGATGCCGGGCGGGATGACGTAAGGCACAGGCTGGCGGCGACTGTTTTCGTCGACACTGACTGCCGAGATGTCGAAAGTGGTCTCGTTGGAGATGTCATTAGGCTCATATTCGCCGGGCGCTTGAATGCTTTGCGAATAGGTACGCCATTCGCCCTTCACGAGGTCTAAAGAGGCGAAACGCAAGACGATGGGTTTTTGGAATTTGGTGACGAACATACGCATGAAGCGGATGGACGAGAAATCGTCAATGTGGCCGATGACGCGGTCGGGCTGCTTCACGGGAATACGGAACTGGTACCATGTGACGCTGCCTAACGTGTTGTTGGGCAAGGCGATGCCCGAAGCATGGAAGATGTCGGCGATGTGGTTTTGTCCGACAACCATCTTGGCAGGGTCGAGGTCGATTTCGTATTGGTAATAGCGTTCCGACTCGCTCAAGGTGTTGTCATTGTTGATGTCTTCGGCGTTTGGCAGGGTTCCGTTACTGGAGGTGTAGCCTTCAGTTTGTTGCACATCGGAGGGCGAGTTGCCATCGGGGCCTGCGAACTCCTTGTATTTTTCCAGAATGCTGGAGTGGATTACATCGGTGTCCCATTCCGAAGAACGGAAGTAGTGGTAGTTGTCGCTCGATGGGTCGTCGTAGGCCTTGCTGTAAGCGGCAGAACCCTCTCCGAAGCGTTCTCTGATGGCTTTCAGGTAGTCGTTCTCAAAGAAGCTACGTTCGTCTGCATCTTGGAGGCCGTCATAGCCAACATCCTGATACTGACGGGCGTTGGCATCGTTGCTGAAAGTACCGACGAGGTCTTGCAGGGTAGGTACGCGGCCCCAAATGGTGGTGTCGACGTTTTCCACAACAGCAGAGGTGGGCATACCGTTTTCATAAAACTTCCTGCCGTCGCGGAGGATGTCTTCGGAGATGTCGCCCAAGTTGATGTAGAGCTTGCCGGGGTTGTTGGCAAATTCCTCATCGGCGAAGGGGTCCATCAGCCAGAATTCGATGTATTCGATGTTGGTGGCCTCAAAATCGGTCGACTCCATCTTACGCATGATGCCGCCCCAACGGCTACCTGGGTCGTTGAGTTTGCCTTCTTCGTTGATACCAGCGGAATAGAGAGTGGGATTTACGTCATAGTTGTAGGGACCTCGGTCTTCAGGATAGTAGGCCATATTAAACACCGATACGTTGGTCTGCGTGCCTGCGGCGATGTCCTTTGTGGGATAAATCTCGGTTTCAAGCACCTGACGGACACTGTTTTTCGAGAGTTCATCGTTGGTGACGTTGCTCGGACGGTAGTTGGAATAGGTGTCATAAAACACCGAATTGTCGATGACGTACCACGACAGCTTTGCGCGGTTTTTGCCGTAGTTGAGTCCAGTTCCGGCAGCGGCTTCGGGGAAAAGGTCGGTTTGGTTTTGGGGTGTGCTGGCCATATACCACAAGGAAGGCAGGCGCAGGTCGATGGTCGATTTGGCACCTTCAAAGTCGTCGATGTAGGACGTGCCGGGTTCGCTGGCCGAACGCGAGAGACCCGGAATGAAACGGGCAAACTCACCATCAAGGTTGATGCGCGAGGGGGCTTTGGTGCTGAGACCGGGCAATTTGTCTAAAAGACTGGTCAGCCAACGGGCTTCGGTGTGATAGCTGATGTCGGCACCGTAGATGGTGTTGGCGATGGCTTCCTCACCGTAGTTGATTTTTTGAGTGTACGATTTCTCGCCCAAGTAAAGGATGGTTCCGCCCAAACGGAAATCGCGGTTGAACTCATGCTCAACGCGGGTGCCGAGGAAGGTCTTCTTGATGGCACTGAAACCCGAGTTGGCCTCCAAAGCGATATTGATGGGCGTGCCGGAATTGAGGATGCCTTCGTTCAGAATGGTGACACGACCCAAGGTGTAGTCAACGGTATAGTCGACGTTCTCAACCAATTGCGCACCGCCCGCTGTGACGGTCACTGACCCTTGGGCCACGTTCATCGCGTTCAGGCTGATTTCGCTGCCCGACTGTGACGAGTAATAACCTTTCAGGCTGAACTTGTTCTTTTCGGAATACTGCTCGGCGGAGGTTTTCGTCATGGTGTAAAGCGAGTCGTAGGCGTATTTTTCGGCCAAATCAGGCTCGTCGGGGAAAACTTTGGTGTGGATGTGTTTGCCGAAAGGCTCCAACACGGGGAAAAAGATGCGTCCGTTCGACGAGTTGATGGTACCGCCTTGGGTGGCCGCTTGGTCCAAGAAGTCGAACACGCCATCACCGCCAGCGATGGGGTTGTTCTGCGTGGTCAGGTTGTCCAAGCCCATCAGGTGAAGCAGCGAGACACCTTTCACCGAACCTTCCGTGAAATAACCGTAGGGCGTGCTGTTGGAGTTACCGTTGTAGAAAATGTTCAGCATGAAGTCTGACGAGCTGATTTGGTACGCCCTGATGTTGTAGACATTCTTCATCATCAGGTTCCAAATGGGCATGTTTGTGTTTACCGTAGTGCCTTTCAGTAACTTGGTAACCAATACTTTGGGCGTATTGATGCCTTGGTCGGAGAATTCACCCACTTGGTAGACCTCATCGGAGCCAACGATGGTGTATTGGTAGGCCACGGCCAGAGTTTGGTTGGCGTTGAGGGTGACATTCAAGGAGATGAAGCCCAATTTCGAGTTGAGCGAAAACTCGGTGTTGGTCAAACGGCGGGCATTTTCCACTTTTTCAAAATCGCGGCCCGAAACCATGTAGCCCGACCTGCCTAAGCGCATGGGGTCGTTGCTCATGTAGTTGGTCACGGTGCTGATGTTGCGGATTTGGGTGGTGTCCATGCGGGTCACCAGATTGTTGGCGGCGTTGCGTGGGTAGAGTTTGTTGTTGGTCGGGATGACTTCCGGATTGTAGATCCAATTGTCTTTTCCTTCACCCAAATCGTTCAAGGCAAGAATGTTACGGGTATTCTGCGTGGAGGTGTTAGTGTTGGTAATCCACACCTCGATTTTGGTGATGTTGACGCTTGAGGTGACGGTCGGAAGGGTGGAGAGGGCTTCTTCGTAACGGTCTCTGAAATACTGGCTGAGGAAGAAGTGACGGTTGTCCTCGTAATCAAGGCAGTTGATTTGAAACTCGTTGGTTTGCGCCCCGCCTTGCACTGTAATGTTCTGTGACTCACTCTCTTGGTAGGAAACGATGGACGAAATGGTCGTGTTGCCGAATTTCAGTTTGCTCTTCACGCCAAACAATTGTTGCGTGCCCGTGATGAGGGTACTGTTCAAGGGGAAGTTGACGTTACCGGCTTCCAAAAGTTGGATGATTTCGTCCTCCTTGCCTTCATATTTCAGGGCGAGCTTGTCCTGATAGTTGAAGGTCGCCTTGGTATTCTTGTTGATGTTGAAGTTGATTTTGTCGCCAATCTTGGCCATAACGTTGAGTTGGATATCTTGTTCGAAGATGAAGTCGTTATGGCGTTTGCGGCGTTCGCTTTGCGAGGGGTCGTCGCGGTAAGTGTGCTTGTAGCCGAAAGTGAGGTCGACGGAGCCTTGCGGGCGGATGTCGATGGTGTTGCTGCCGAAGATGGTCTCGAAGGCTTTGCCGCCGATAAACATGGGCGGGATGATGGAATTGCCGTTGGTGGTAGAGCGCGAGTTTTGGCTGCGGCGTTCCTTCCAATATTGCTGTATGCCTTTTTTGTTCTGATACTCAAAGTATTCGCTTTGCGTGAGGGTGGCGGGCGTGTCGTAATAGAAGTCGCCGATGCGGCGTTTGAAGGTGTATTGTCCCGTCAGGGGGTCGTAGATGATTTCGGTGGTGAAGTTGTCGGGGTCGTTGAGGTAGAGCGGCGACTGGTTGTTGAGGTCTTGCAAAGGGTTGCCCGTGTTGACGGGGATGGGGTAGATGACTTTCGTGGTGTCAGGCTCCACAGCGAACGGGCTGGGGTAGAAGATGTCGTAATTGCCCGCCTTCGCCGTTCGCGGTAACAGCAAGGCAAGCAACATCAGGGGCAAGGCAAGGAATATATATCGTTTCATCTTGATTTACAATACTTTGAGTGCTTCTTTGATAAGGATTTCCACACTGGCGTCGGGCATCTGTTTCAGTAGCTTGTCTAAAGTCTTGTCGACAGCCGCCTTGCTGAAGCCCAATATCGTCAATGCTGATAACGCTTCATTCTTGATTGTATTGTTTGGCGCGGCGAAAATTTCCGTCGGGAAGTCGTTTTTCTTCAGTTTGTCTTTCAGGTCGATGACGATGCGCTGTGCGGTCTTTGCGCCAATGCCTTTCACGGCTTGTATGGTCTTCACGTCGTCGTTGGCGATGGCGTTGCTCAACTCGTTGACGGTCAACGAGCTGAGGATGAGTCGTGCCGTGTTGCAGCCCACACCCGACACCGAGATGAGCAACTCGAACAGGTCGCGTTCCTTGGCCGTGAAGAAGCCGAAGAGGTTGTGGGCGTCCTCGAGGATTTGCTCATGGGTGTAGAGTCGCACTTCCTCCTTCTCGCCGATGGCTGTGAAGGTGTTGAGCGTGATGTTGATGCAATAGCCGATGCCTTGGTTGTCCAAGACAACGTAAGTCGGTGATTTTTCGGCTATTTTGCCAGCGATATAGGCGTACATTTGGCGCAGTTTATATTAAACTGCAAAAATAGGAAAAATAAGGATAGGAATGAAAAAAACCAAACAAAAAAAAGAGGACTTTTCAGCCCTCTTTTTTGTTGGTTTGTAAAGCAAATGCTTATTTGCCGTGTTGGCACTCGTGGCCTTCTTCACCTTCGTGTTGGCACTTGTGGCCTTCTTCGCCTTTGCAGCAGGGCTTGTCACCGTGGCAACCACCGAGGCGTTCCATGATGAGGTCTTTCTGCTCGTCAACGGTCAAGTTGGCGAAATTGTCCCATTTGGCCTTCATTTCGGCGCACTTCTTTTCGCATTCGGCCTTTTGTTCTTCGGTCATTTCGGCCATTTCCTTGCAGATTTTTTCGCCGGCAGCTTCCATTTCAGCCTTTTTGGCTTCCATTTGGGCGTCCATTTCGGTGAAAATGCTCAAGGCTTTCTGGTTCAACTCGGCCTTCATGGTCTCGTCCATTTCGTCCCACTTGGCATACTCGTCTTTCAGAGCTTGCATCGGGCAATCGTGCTTTTCTTCGACCACTTCGGTCTTTTCTTCCTGAACAGGCTCAGCGGCTTGTTCGGGTTGCTTGGGGGTGTTGTTGCAGGCCACCATGAAAAGGCTGGCCAATCCGAGTGTAAGAAATAATTTCTTCATTTTTAATTGATTTAATGACGTTGTTTTAATGTTGTTTCCTGATTTTGAGGCCGCAAAAATACGAATTATTTCAATAGGGCTTAAAAAAATGTGAATTTTCACGAAAAAAATCTTTTTATAATAAGGTTGTTTATTTGTCGGGGAATGTCTAATTTTGCGGTCGAATTTTGTTAGGATAAATACGTTGGTCGAGTTTCCTGTAAAAAGCTGAAAAACAAAGTGAATAGCAATTTGACAACATATCAACCGTCTGATGAATCTGTCGTTGTGTATAAAAGCAATGATGGTATAGTGCAATTGGAGGTGCAGTTGGCTAACGAGACCGTATGGCTGACACTTAGCCAACTCGCTATACTATTTGATAGGGACAAGTCAGTCATATCTCGCCATTTGCGCAATATTTATGCTGAAGGCGAACTCACGAGAGAGGCAACTGTTGCAAAAAATGCAACGGTTCAAGATGAGAGCGGTCGAATGGTTATGAGACAAATTGAATATTATAACCTTGATGTCATTATTTCGATCGGCTACCGCGTGAAGAGCTTTCGGGGCACGCAATTCCGTCAATGGGCAAACAAGGTGCTGAAAGAGTATCTTTTGAGAGGCTATAGTATCAACCAGCACTTAATGTATGTGGAGCGCATTGACCATCAGTTGCAGGAACATACGGAGCAAATACACGAATTGCAGGACAAGGTAGACTTTTTTGTGCGTACATCGTTGCCACCGAAAGAGGGCGTGTTCTATAACGGACAGATATTCGATGCTTACATCAGTCGTTCCATACCCAAGACTTTGCAACTTGACATTGACAAGCTGAAGAAACAATATCCTCCGATTGAAATCCAGATAAATGACAATTACCACGACCGTTTTCTCATTGTTGATAAAGATGTGTACCACATAGGGGCATCTCTTAAGGATTTAGGGAAACGGATATTCGCTTTCACTAAAATGGAAACACCGGTGGAGGTGATTTGCGGTCGTTTAACTACATAAAAGTAAAGCAATATAAAAATATAACTAATTCATAATCAAAACTTAAACATTTAAAAAATGGCAGAAAAGAAATTTTTGACATGCGATGGTAATCAGGCTGCGGCCCATGTTGCCTACATGTTCAGTGAAGTGGCCGCCATTTATCCTATCACTCCGTCATCCCCGATGGCCGAGTATATCGATGAATGGGCCGCTAAAGGTCAGAAGAACATCTTTGGCGAGACCGTCAAAGTGGTTGAAATGCAATCCGAAGCCGGTGCTGCCGGTGCCGTTCACGGCTCGCTGCAGGCTGGCGCCCTTACCACCACCTACACCGCCTCGCAAGGTCTCTTGCTGATGATTCCCAATATGTACAAGATTGCCGGTGAGTTGCTTCCGGGCGTGTTCCACGTCTCGGCCCGTGCCCTTGCCGCCCAAGCCTTGTCCATCTTCGGCGACCATGCCGACGTGATGAGCGCCCGTCAGACGGGCTTTGCCTTGTTGGCCACCAGCAGCGTCCAGGAAATCATGGACCTCGCTCCTGTGGCACACCTCGCAGCCATCGAAGGCCGCGTCCCGTTCCTCCACTTCTTCGACGGTTTCCGCACCTCTCACGAAATCCAGAAGGTTGAGGCCGCCGACATGGAGAAACTCCGCAAACTCGTCAACTACAAGGCTTTGAAGGAATATCGCGACAGAGCCCTCAATCCTGAGCACCCTGTCACGCGCGGTACCGCCCAGAACCCCGACATCTACTTCCAGACCCGCGAGTTGCAGAACAAGTATTATGATGCTCTGCCCGACATCGTGGCCAAGCACATGAAGCAGATGACCAAGATTACGGGTCGTCAATATGCCCCGTTTGTCTACTACGGCGCTCCCGATGCCACTGACATCATCATCGCCATGGGTTCCGTCAACGACGTCATCAAGACCGTCATCGACAAGGAGAACAGAATGGGTAAGAAACTCGGTCTCGTCACCGTGCACCTCTATCGTCCCTTCAGCGTGAAGTACCTCATGGAGGTCATGCCGGAGACCGTGCAACGCATCTGTGTCCTCGACCGTACAAAGGAGCCCGGCGCCAACGGCGATCCGCTCTACCTCGATGTCGTGGAAGCATTCAAGGACTGCGAGTGCAAGCCGATGATTATCGGTGGTCGCTACGGCCTGTCGTCAAAGGACACCACTCCCGCTCAGATTCTTGCCGTGTACAAGAACCTCGC
>Ga0265298_10002685_pt1 | contig 24338 bp, 18 predicted proteins | sample AusTroGonzalo_MG_3_FD_193486 | JGI IMG/M metagenome (GOLD analysis project Ga0265298, IMG submission 193486) | Bovine rumen microbial communities from tropical cattle in Woodstock, Queensland, Australia - Gonzalo_01 | ecosystem: Host-associated > Mammals > Digestive system > Stomach > Rumen ...
TGCGTTATCGTGTGCGCGGCAACGACTCGAAGTATAGCGAGGTGATGATCAACGGCATCTCGATGAACGACCCCGAGACGGGACGCCCCGTCTTCTCCAACTGGGGCGGTCTCAACGACGCTTTCCGCAATTCCGTCCTCGTCGAGGGCCTCGGCAAGACCGATGCAGGCTTCGGTGGTCTCGGCGGCTTGACGGCCTACAGCACCCGTGCCTCGCAATACCGCAAGCAAATCTCGCTGAGCTACGCCTTCAGCAACCGCTCCTACAACCACCGCGCTACGGCCTCCATCGGGACGGGCGAGATGGGAAAGGGCTGGTATATGATGGCGGCGGCTTCGGGGCGTTATGCGGGAAAAGGCTACACTGAAGGCACCTTCTATCAAGCTTACAGCTACTTCCTCTCCGTGGAGAAGATATTCAACGACAAGCACAGCATCAACCTCACCGTGTTTGGTGCACCCTCGCAACGCGGCGGCTCGGCTCCCGTGGTGCAGGAGGCATACGATCTCGTTGGCTCCAACTATTACAACCCCAATTGGGGCTACCAAACCATCGACGAGAATGGCAAGCAGGTCATCCGCAACTCGCGCGTGAGCACCTACCACCAACCGATGGCGCAACTCACATGGGATTGGAAACCGAACAAACGCACCGAGTTCAACACTACGGTTTATTACTTCGCCGGTCCGGGCAGCCAGACCAGCCTTGAATGGGGCGAAGCCAGAGACCCGCGTCCCGACTATTATAAGAACTTGCCGAGTTATTACATGACCAACGCCCACAGTACGGCGGAATACGAAGCTCAGCTTAACGCTTGGCTCAACCGTGATTCGAAGGTCACGCAAATCGACTGGGACGCACTCTACAATGCCAATCGCAACCACCTTTTCACCGTGGAAAACGCCAACGGACAAGAAGGCAACACCATCACGGGCAACGCTTCCAAGTATATCCTTGCCGAGCGCCATTACGACAAGATGCAGACGGGCAACGCCACCTACTTCAAGCACGAGTTCAGGCCCAACCTCATCATGACGGGTGGTTTCGCGGTGAGTGCCTCAAGGACGCATTACTATGAGAGCATCAACGACCTGCTTGGCGGTGACTACTACTACGATATTAATAAGTATGCCGAGAACTTGGAAAACGACGAATGCCAGACCGACCTCAACAACCCCAATCATGTGGCCAAGGTCGGCGACATCATCGGCTACAACTACAACGCCAACCGCAACTATGGCCGCGTTTGGGACCAAATCGATTGGCTCGTCGGCAATTTTGACATTTATTTGGGCTTGCAGGCCGAATTCACCCAGATTTGGCGCGAAGGCCTTTGGAAAAGCGGCTCTTTTGCCGACAATTCCTACGGCAAGGACGAGATGCACAACTTCTTCGACCCGAGCGTGAAGGCTGGTGTGACATACGCCATCAACGGACGCAACCACCTCGTGGCCAACATGGCCTACATGACGCAGGCTCCGCAGTTCAGGGACATTTACGTGTCGCCGCGTACCCGCAACACGGTTGTGGAGGGCGACCTGAAGAGCGAGCGCATCAATGCTTTTGACTTGAGCTACCTCTACCGTTCGCCGAGCTTCAAGTTCCGCCTGACGGGGTATTACTACACCTACCAGAACCTCATCTGGAACCGTAGCTTCTATTGCGAAAATGTGTTCCTGAACACCACCACCAGTGCCAATTCCTACACGAGCCAGTTCGTCAACTTCATCATGACGGACATCAATCAGAAGAGCCTCGGTGTGGAAATGGGAGCCGAATGGAATGTCACCCCGACCATCACTCTGCAAGCGGCGGCGGCCAACGGTATCCATGTGTATAACAATAATCCTCTCTTTTCGGTATATGATGATAACAATGCAACAGCTTATATACAAAACAGTATTGTTTACTTGAAAGACGCTCCTGAAAATGCTCCTGAGGAAGCCAAGCGTACGAAAGGCTATCATGTGTCATCAGGTCCCGAGACGGTGGCCTCATTGGGCATCAAGTACAATTCGCCGAAATACTGGTGGGTGAGCCTGAATGGTAACTATTTGGCCAACATGTACTTCGACGTGAACCCATACAACCACACCGAGGAAGGCATGATGCACTACGCCCAGGGCGACATCCGCATTGAGGACGTGCTGACCCAAACCCCGATGAAACCCGCCTTCACCCTCGACTTTTATGGCGGTTTCTCAAAGCGTTATAAAGGCTATTATTTCCTGTTCAACTTGAGCATCAACAACCTGCTCAACAACAAGAGCACCATCCTCTACGGTTACGAGCAACTGCGCTTCAATGCCAACAACCCCGACATGTTCCCCGACAAGTACTCCTATATGTACGGGCTTAATTATTTCATCAGTTTCACGGTTAGGAAGTAAGCAATTAGCCATTAGCGGTTAGCTATTAGCTCGGCCACCTTGTAGCTAATGGCTAACAGCTAAGAGCTAACAGCCAATAAAAACAAGCAATCAACGACAAACAACAAACACTAAATAAAATGAAAAACAGAGTATTAAACGCATTTCTGCTTCTTGCTATGGCGGGCCTGATGTTCTCCGCTTGCAAGAAAGAGTATCCGCAACCGCCTATCCAGGATCTCCCGATAGGCACGGTTTACACCATCGACTCACTGATAAAAATGGAGTCGCATGATTTCACGGGTGAAGACGCCTCGGTGTATGGTATCGTCACCGCCGACGAGCAATCGGGCAACCTCTACAAGGCTGTCTTCATGCAAGACCGTGCTACGGGTGCCGCCATCGAGCTTTACTTGAACGCTGTTTCGGGTGTCCGCATTGGCGACTCCATCCGTGTCTATTTGAGAGACGTTACTATGGCTTTGTACAACGGCCTGCCCCAGTTGAGCAACTTCGAGGCTGATGGACACATCGTCATTCTGGCCAACAACAAAGAAATCGAGCCTGAGCTGACCACCATCGCCAACATCAACGCGGGGCAGCATTTGGCTGGCTTGGTGCGTTTGGAGAACGTGAAGTTCACCGAACAGAACACCTTCGCCGAGCCTAATACCTATGGCAACCGCACCTTGATTGATGCCTTGAATCCTGCCAACAACGTGATTGTGCGCACGAGCAATTATGCCAATTTCGCCAACGACTCGCTGCCGCAGGGCACGGGCAATCTGGTGGCCATCGCCTCGGTGTACAACAACACGTGGCAAATGATCATCCGTTCGGCAAAGGAGCTTGAGTTTGAAGGCTACGTTCCTGGCGGAAATTCCGGGTTGCCTTATTTCCAAGACTTTAGCTCATCGTTCGGCACCTATACGACTTACAGCGTGGTCGGCGACCAAGAATGGGAAATCGACTACAACACGGCGAAAATGACGGGTCACGTTGGCAACAGCAACTTCGTCAACGAAGACTGGCTGCTTTCGGCTCCTGTCGCCCTTACTGGCGTCGACCATGTGAAGGTGGCTGTGAATTATGCCGCGCAATACCAGAACAGCAACACGGAGGATGTCACCCTGCAAATCTCCAAGGACTATGTGGCCGGTACCGACCCGCTCACAGCCAACTGGACTCAGATGAATGTCACTTATCCGAACACTTCGGGATGGTCCGACTTCCAAACCGTTGAGACCAGCCTTGACGAATTCCTTGGTGAGACCGTTACGGTGGCCATCAAGTTCCTTTCGTCAGAGACGCAATCCAGAACGGTGGAAATCAAGTATATCCTCGTCGAAGAAGGCGTGCCTGGAGGTGGTGGAGGCGGCGGCGGCCAAGGCCAAGGCGGTGAACTCCAAAACATGCCTTACACGCAGTCGTTCGCTTCGGATTTTGGCACCTATATGGCTTCTGATGTATTAGGCCCTCAGTCATGGGTGAACCAATTTGAAACAGCAAAAATGTCAGGATATGCTGATGGCTCTTCTCATGCCAATGAAGATTGGCTAATATCGTCGCCGGTCATCATCACAGGTGTCGAACACGCCAAGGCTGTTGTTAACTATGCGGCCAAGTATCAGGGTGCGACGGACAATGACGTGACCATGCAGGTTTCGACGAATTATGAATTTGGTGCCGCCCCATCCACCGCAACTTGGGTAGAGTTGCCTGTCACCTATCCCAACAACTCCAGCGGCAATGCTTGGACTTTCACTGATCAGGAGGTCAGTCTTGACAACTACATCGGACAAACGGTGACGGTGGCTATCAAGTACACCTCAACCGAATCCGCTTCGCGTACTATCGAAATCAAAACCATTACCATTCAAGAAGGTGAAGCTGGTGGCGGTGTGACACCTCCAGGTCCAGGAACAGGCGAAGGTAGCGGTACTGCTGATGACCCATATAATGTGGCTGCTGGTATTGGTTATCAAAACCAAGGTGATGCTTGGGTAAAAGGCTATATTGTTGGTGCTGTGAAGAGTGGACAAGAGCATAACACCGTCACGTCTAATGACGACATCGACTGGGTCGCTCCGTTCGGGCGAGCCACCAATGTTTTGATTGCTGATGACGCTTCATGCAATGAAATTGCTAACTGCTTAATTGTGAAGATGCCATCTGGTTCTGCACTTCGTTCACAGGTCAATCTGGTAGACCATCCAGAAAATCTTGGTAAGCAACTTATCGTTTTCGGTACTTTGAAAAACGGCTTCGGCAAGCCAGGTCTGGACAGTCCTGGTACCGAATCCGATTTTGTATTTGAAGGCGGAGAAACACCTCCAACTCCACCTACACCAGGAACCATTTTCTCAGAAACCTTTGCCAATGGACAGGGCCAGTTTACAATCCATGATGTATTGCTCCCATCTGAACTGACTTATGTTTGGACGCACGATGCTTCCCGCAAGCACATGAAGGCGAGCTCATTTAAAAGCAACACTCCATATAAGGCGGAGAGTTGGCTGGTTTCGCCGAAAATAGACCTTTCAGATGTCAATTCGGCCGTGCTGACGTTCGAGCAAGCCATCAATTATGCAGAACCTGAAGGCAGAATTCATGTCATGATTTCTAGTAACTTTGATGGGGAAATTGCAAATGCCACATGGACAGAATTGGAGTTTGACCAATGGCCTGTCAATAATGGCAGTTGGACGTTCGTTACTACAACGATTAATTTATCCGCTTATACTAACCATACTGTTTCTATCGCTTTCAAATACACCAGTGAGGCGACCCAGGCTCAGTGCCCGACTTGGGAAGTGAAGAATGTCGTGGTAGAATAAATGAAACGATTGATTATCCAAAAGCCTGCCTTCGGGCGGGCTTTTTTTGTGGTTTTCGTCGGAAGTTCGCAATTTTCCGCTATTTTTGCACGTTGAAAGAAAAACGAATTTGGCATGTCAGAGAATTTAGTCATCATCCCGACTTACAAGGAAAAAGAGAACATCGAGAAGATTATCCGTTACGTCTTCAACCTGCCGATGGCGTTTGACATCCTCATCATCGACGACAACAGTCCCGATGGCACCGCCGACATCGTCAAAGGCCTGATGACGGAGTTCAGCGACCGCTTGTTCATGATTCAACGGTCGGGAAAGTTGGGCTTGGGAACGGCTTATATCACGGGCTTCAAGTGGGCCTTGGAGCGTGATTACCAATACGTTTTCGAGATGGATGCCGACTTCTCCCACAATCCCGACGACTTGTCGCGCCTCCACGACGCCTGCGCCAATGGTGCGGATTTGTCGGTTGGTTCGCGCTACAAGACGGGCGTCAATGTGGTCAACTGGCCCATGGGTCGCGTGCTGATGTCGTATTACGCCTCGGCCTACGTGCGTTTTGTCACGCGGATGAAAGTGCGCGACACTACGGCAGGTTTCGTGTGCTACACGCGCAAAGTGTTGGAAACCATTGATTTCGACAGGGTCAAGTTCGTGGGCTATGCTTTCCAGATTGAGATGAAATACACCGCTTGGAAGCTCGGCTTCAAGATTGAGGAAGTGCCGATCATCTTCACCGACCGTCTCGAAGGGCAGTCGAAGATGAGCAAGGGTATTTTCCGCGAGGCCGTTTTTGGAGTGCTCAATTTGCGCTGGCGTGGCTTGACAGGTAAGATTAAACCGAGAAAATGAACTATTATATCAAAAATGCAACACTTGTCAACGAAGGCCAGACCTTTGTGGCAAGTGTTTTTGTTTCGGATGGCAAGATTGCCAAGATTGTGCGCGAAGGCGAGGCTTTCGATGCAGGTTCGTCTCAAATCATTGATGCTCAAGGGAAATACCTCATTCCTGGCATCATTGACGAACACGTGCATTTCCGCGAGCCGGGCTTGACGTACAAGGCCGACATTTACACTGAGAGCCGCGCAGCCGTGGCGGGTGGCGTGACTTCCTTCATGGACATGCCCAACACCAATCCGCAGACAACTACGCAAGAGCTTCTGCAACAGAAATTTGACCTTGCCGCAGAGAAGTCGTTGGCCAATTATTCCTTTTATCTTGGCGCGACCAACTACAACCTCGCCGAGGTCGTGAAGACCGACCCGAAGCGGGTATGCGGCATCAAGCTGTTCATGGGGTCGAGTACGGGCAATATGCTCGTCGACCAGAATGATGTTTTGGTACGCCTGTTCAGGGAGTCGCCTTGCCTGATTGCCGCACATTGCGAGGACGAGCAGATGATTCATGCCAACACGGTGCGTTGCAAGGATTTGGCGGCCAAGGGGGAAGTCATCGCCGACGCGGGAATCCATCCTTTTGTGCGTACTTCAGAGGCTTGTTACAAGTCGTCATCCAAGGCCGTCGACATGGCCGAAAAGTTTGGCGCAAGATTGCATGTGTTGCATATCTCAACGAAAGCTGAATTGCCGTTGTTTTGGAATGACATTCCGCTGAAAGACAAAAAGATAACCGCAGAGACTTGTCCGCATTACTTGTGGTTCGACGAGCACGATTACGAGGAGAAAAGTTTCGCCATCAAGTGCAATCCGGCCATCAAGTCGAGCCGCGACAAGAAGGCTTTGTTGGACGCGCTGAGAACGGGTTTGATTGACACTATCGGCACCGACCACGCGCCACATCTGCTTGAGGAGAAGTTCACGGGCGATTATTTCACGAGCAAGTCGGGTTTCCCGTCCATTCAGCATTCTTTTGAGTTGATGGCCAATGTGTTGCATGACAATTTGCCATTGCTGGTGCAATTGATGTGCCACAATCCTGCCATTTTGTACCAAGTCGACCGTCGTGGTTTCCTCCGCGAAGGCTATCATGCTGATTTGGTGTTGGTGGATATGAACGCAAACCATTGTATTTCAAACAAAAATGAGTATTCCAAATGTGGTTGGACACCATACGACGGTCTGGAAGTCCATTCACAGGTGACACACACCTTTGTGAACGGCAATTTAGTGTATGAGAACGGCGTTTTCCACGAAGAAGATAAAGGCAAAATATTGATTTTCAACAGATAGTCCCGTAGGGACGACTGATATTAGGCAGGTGGTGAAGCGTAGCGAAACCCCTGCCAACATAAATGAACGATATAAGCAGGTGGTGAAGCGCAGCGAAACCCCTGCAAAAATGACGAATAAATCCGATTGGTAAATAAAATTCAACGAATATGAAAAAAATGTTTTTGTTTTTGGCCACGGTTTTGGTGATGGTAGCTTGTGCGCCCAAGTTGACGGAAAAGGTGGAAGCCAGTTTCCCGAACGGGCAGCCGCAATACGTGAAAATGCTCGACAAATCAGGCGATTGCGTGAAGGAAATCGAGTATTATGAAACGGGTCAGGTGAAGATGGAAGGTGCGATGAAAGACGGCAAGCGCGAGGGTGAATGGAAGGCCTATCTCCCCGACGGACGCCCCCAAAGCATAGGCTCCTTCAAGGCTGGCAAGATGGATGGCGCTACCACGGTGTATTGGGAAAATGGCAATTTACGATGGGAAGGCTTCTACAAGGCTGGCAAGCATTGTGGCAAGTGGAAATACTACGATGAGCAGGGCAATTTCCTCAACGAAGTCGATTACGGCGAATGAGGCTTATCGCTGCTTGTCCTTCCAACTGAAAAGATTCATCCCGAAAGTGAATTCGGCATAGTCGATGACGGCCTCATGGACTTTCATGAACGAGCCGACGAACATGTTGTGGTTCTCACCTAAATAATACTTGAACCCTAAACGTTCATAGAAAGTGCGGTAGCAGGGTGGCAGGTAGGTGTCCTCAAAGTTGCTCTCCGATGACTCGGCCAACCCCCAAGTCTTCTTCTGGTCGGTGCCGTAGTAGATGCCGTGCCAAAGGTAGTAGGCTCCACCGATACAAAATGCAAAACGGTTGTAATTGATTTCAAACATCGCCGAAGGAGCGAGGTGCAGACCGCGTGCAAAACTGTATTCCATCAACGGAATGGCATCATCGCCGGAGAAGTACTCATGTCCTTCGGCGTACATTTGATGTGCCTTTTCATACATGCGCTTGGTCTCGCCGGTCCAGCCGAAGTCTAAGGCCACGTCATAGCTGAATTTGGGATGAAACTGACGGTGCACGCCGAGTTGGATGGCATCGGCGAAATAATACGGCCTTTCGTTGGGCAAGTCGGGGAGCATGGTGCCGTCGATGGCTTGATAGCTCCGCATCCATTCGTTGGTTTGCAAGAGTCCGAACGACTCGGTGGCAAAGAGGGTCGTGCTTTTTTGGAATTCGGGATGAGGCTTTTCCTTGGGAATCAGATGGGGTCGCCCGTTGGGATGGTAACGCAGGCCCACCAACCAACTGAATACATTGATGCCGCAGTTGGGCAGGCGCAAGGCTGCATTGGAAGAGTGTGAGAACTGGTAGCGCACCAGCAGGTCGAAATTGTCTTCAATCATAAAGGTCGGGCCAGCATCGATAGCAAGATGTACGTTGACAACAGAGCCGATGAACTCGTCGCCGTGTTTGGTCCAGAACGAGAGTCCGCCCATGAGGTCATAATCGAACGACCAGTATTTGCCGCGATAAAGATGTCCATTGATGAAACCACCCGTCGAGATGCAGTCGCCGAGGGCACGCCAGGTCACTCGCTCATAGCCGTTTTCGTTGCGGTCAACATATTCGACGCTGTCCACGTTGTTTTTTTCGAAACGCAGGAAAGTGCCGAAGATTGGGTAGTTGAAATCTTTTTCCCACTGTTTGCGACCATCGGTTTGTCGGGCCACACGCAGGTCGAGGCCGTATTGGGGCAGCACCTTCATATAGGCGTGACGCTCTTCAAAAGGAAAGTATTTTCCCAGACGAGTGTCAACCTCCCAGATGTTGCGTGGGTCGTTCCAAAGGTTGGTTTGGGTTTGCGAAAAAATGAAAAAAGGTGCGAGTAATAGTGCGAATAATAAAACTGATTTTTTCATGGTTTAAAGCAATAGTCCATAAGTCCATTCAATATAATCGATGGAATTAAGGTGGATCTTCATCAATGTGCCTATGAACATCCGGTTGGACTTGCCAAAGTATAGCTTGTAGCCAACCCGCTCATAGTAGGGAGTATAGAATTCAGGAAGATATTCCGAACCGTGGTAAAGGTAATAGGCCATTCCGGCGCAGAAAGCGAACCGCCCGAAAAGAATCTCGAAATCGGCAGAGGTGGCAATGTGGGTAGAGTTCCAAAAGTTGTAGGGTTCGCCGGCGAGTTGGTGACAATAACGGGTTTCTCCGGTCCACAACAGGTCAATAGCGGCATCCCAACGGAACTTGGGACTAAATTGTCGCGAAAAGCCAAAACGCAAGGTGTTGCCGATGAAAAACGGGGTTTCGTTGGGCAGTTGACCTTCTTGTCGGGTATAGGTTTGCAGCCAACCGATGCCTTCCGAGACGAAGAAGTTGTTTTGCTTCACGAAAGGCTCACGGTCGTCGCGGATGAAATCCAACCGTCCCTTCGGATGATAGCGCAACGCCAACCTGAAACTGTGGCTGTTGACGCCGTTGTCGGGAAGGAAAGTGGCGCCGTTGGAGGAGTGGTAATAGAGATAACGTGCGGCCAAATCCAGATGTTCAGTGAGTTTGATGGTTGGACCAAGGTCGAAGCTGACATGAAAATTCAGTGCCGAGCCTAACATTTCGTTGCCGTAGCGGGTCCAGAGGTCGGCACCGTAGATGATATCGTAGTCGAACGACCAGTTCTTGCCACGATAAAACGGCCCATTGATGAAGCCAGCCAACGAAAAACACTCACCGATGGGGCCGTATTGGTTACCTTCGTGGGTGTAGTAAATGACGCTGTCCAAAGTGTTGTGTGTGAAGCCTATCATCAGCCCATACGAAGGGTAGGCGTATTCTTGTTGCCAACGCTTCTCGCCCGTGGTCTGATGTCCAATTCGGAGGTCGAAGCCATATTGCATGTAATCCGAGATGTACTTGTGCCGCTCACTGAACGGCGTGTAATGACCCAAATCAAAGCCAGGCTCATAATACAAAGACTGACCTATGCAAATCGAGGAAAAGCCTAAAGCGCAAAACAAAATCAAAAGACAGCGTCCCCTCATTTCAACTCCTAACTTCAAGCTCTCAACTCCTAACTCTTAACTCCTAACTCTTAACTCCTAACTCCTAACTTACTTTAAGCTCCAAGTGGTACCTTCCTTGCCGTCCTTGAGGACAATGTCGTATTTGGCCAATTCGTCGCGGATGAGGTCGCTGGTGGTCCAGTCCTTGTTGGCGCGGGCCTGCTTGCGGATGTCGATGATGGTTTGCATCAGGCCATCGACGAGGGCGCCGCTGCCGTCGGAGGCATTGCTTTCCACCAAGCCGAGGATGTCGAAAACGAAGTCGTTGAACAATTTGTTGAGCAAAGCCAACTCTTCAGCGTTGATTTGCGCTTTGCCGTCTTTGACGGTGTTGACGATGCGCACGGCCTCAAACAGGTTGGCGATGACGATGGGCGAGTTGAAGTCGTCATTCATTGCATCGTAGCAAGTGTCCACAATTTTCTGGACATCAAGGTTCCCGGCTCTTTCCGTGGCTTTCAGGCCCTTGGCTGCTTTTACTGCTTCCATCAGGCGGTTGTAGCCTTTTTCGGCGGCTTGCAGGGCTTCGTTCGAGAAGTCCAAAGTGCTGCGGTAGTGGGCTTGCAGGATGAAGAAGCGGATGGTCATGGGGCTGTAAGGCTGCGCAATCATCTCCTCGCCTTTGGCATTGATGTGGCTGCCGTTAAAGAACTCGTCCAAGGTGATGAAGTTGCCCAACGACTTGCCCATTTTCTGTCCACCTATGGTAATCATGTTGTTGTGCATCCAATACACGACGGGCTGTTTGCCGTTGGCCGCCACGCTCTGCGCAATTTCCGACTCGTGGTGCGGGAACATCAGGTCCATGCCGCCGCCGTGGATGTCGAAGGTCTCGCCGAGGTATTTGCAACCCATCGCCGAGCACTCCATGTGCCAGCCCGGGAAGCCGTCGCTCCAAGGTGAGGGCCAGCGCATAATGTGCTTAGGCTCAGCCTTTTTCCACAAAGCAAAATCGACGGGGTTGTGTTTTTCCTCTTGGCCGCTTAGCTCGCGTGTGGTGTTGAACATCTCCTCGAAATTGCGACCCGAGAGGATGCCGTAGGGGTGTTCCTTATTATATTTTTCGATGTCGAAATACACCGAGCCGTTCTCCACGTAGGCATAGCCCTTGTCGAGGATCTTCTGCACCATCGCAATCTGCTCGATGATGTGTCCCGAAGCGTGAGGCTCAATCGAAGGACGCAGCACGTTCAGTTTGTCCATCGCGGCGTGGTAGCGGTTGGTGTAGTATTGCGCCACCTCCATTGGTTCGAGGTTTTCGAGGCGAGCCTTCTTCGCGATTTTGTCCTCGCCTTCGTCGGCATCATGCTCCAAATGGCCCACGTCGGTGATGTTGCGCACATAGCGGACTTTGTAGCCAAGGTGCTTCAAATACCTGAAAACCAAGTCGAAAGTGATGGCCGGACGCGCATGACCGAGATGTGCGTCACCATAAACAGTGGGACCGCAGACATACATGCCCACATGCGGGGCGTTCAAAGGCTTGAAAGGCTGCTTGCAGCGCGAGAGGCTGTTGTAAATATATAAGGTGCCGTTCATTTTACTGGTGTTTTGTTGATTATGCGGCAAAAGTACAAAATTATATGGTAGGTAGGCTTGTAAAGTAAAAATGTATATATTTGCGGGGTGAAAATGAAGAAAAATGTCAACTCGGCAACTTGAAATAGAAGGTTTGATAAAGCATCTTGGAGCGGAAATACTTCCGAAAAACGCTCGATTGATGCTTTTCGGTTCACAAGCCCGTGATGAGGCTACAGCCAATTCCGACTGGGATTTGCTTATTCTTCTCGATGGTGAGAAAGTGAGCAATGATGACTTTGACAAGTGGGTGTTTCCTTTCATTTCTTTGGGTTGGTCGCTTGGTGTTGAAATCAATCCAGTGGTTTATACTTACAATGAATGGCGACAGAGGAGTATTACTCCTTTTTATAAAAATGTGATGAAAGAAAGGGTTGAGTTGAATTAAAGTTGAAGAATACATAAACAAGATAAAATCATTAGTTGAACAAAATAATCGAACAAAAGAAAAAGATAAACACAAAAGGCATATTATAATCAGATAGCACTTGTTGCTGTCCTTGAATCCCAAATTTTCCACTAGTCCTCGATTGCGGGGGCAACATTCCAAGGACAAGTTCAAATGCCGTACATGGTACGGCGTGGAATACTTGTTAGGAATGTGGGGCGTGGAAACCCTGGGATTCAAGCAAGGAATTGATTCCACGCTGTTTTTTTTGTTGCCTGTGCGGTAATTTGGCACAATTGGGTGATAGATTTGCGGCGGAAAACAACAACCTAAAAGCAAAGGCAAATCTAACAAATTGATTAACTGATAAATAATTAAAAAATGGAAAAGACAAGAAAATGCCCTTATTGTGGCGAAGAAATCATGGCAGATGCTAGAAAATGCAGGCATTGTGGCGAATGGCTGACGGACGAGGCCGAGCCAAAGAAAGAGTATGAAAACCAGTCCAAACAAGAAGTGTTGGCGGAAACAAAACTTGTTGAGGAGCCGATGGCAGAAATAATTCCAAACAAGCCAAAGGAATCCTTGTTCAAGTCATGCTTTTGGGAACAAATCACCAAGCACTACTGCGATTTCAAGGGCAATGTTGACAGAAAAACCTTCTGGATTTGTTACCTGTATTGGGTGTTGGTAATGTGGGTGATAGGTGGCATTTCAGTATGTTTACCTTCAGTGGGAAACGCGTTAATGTGGATTGTCTCGCTTGGACTAACACTGCCATTTCTTGGCTTGTCGGTGAGACGGCTGCACGACATCGGAAAGAAAGGCATTTGGATTCTCATTGCCCTTGTACCATTGGTCGGCCCGATTTGGTACATTGTACTGATGGCTAAAAAAGGAGAAACACAAAACTCAAACAAATGGAATGTGAAAGACACGATTATCACCATCGCTATGTTGGTCGTTAGCCTTGGCCTTTTCGCGGTAGGTTTGTTCGCGTTAGGGTCAGAAACGGATAACGCAAAGGAATCGTTGTTTGGAAGTGTGCAGAAGTCTGAAACGGAGGAAATCGAAGAACAAGTCCTCGAAGCTTACAAGGACGGCTCAATCCATAGCCTTATGACACCCGACTTTAAGGCTGCGGAAGATGCCGCAATGGAGGCGCAGTCCATGTTTGGGGAGATTTTCTTTGATGCTGACATGTTCTACAACACACAAGACGAGATGCCCGACAATATCGCGGTATCGGAAGTGAATCTCGTTGAAAAAGACAAAGCTCATGTGAAGGTCACACTCGGCTTCGCCAGCGGTTATACGGATGTCGTTGTCTTGGTCATGGTCAAGGACCAAAATGCGCCGAATGGAAAATGGTTCGTCGATGATGTCATATCGTATTATGTAAATGACAAGGGCGAGACGGTCTGTTATAGCCAAAAAGAGGCAATGAATGAGTTTGTCGATGAGCAATATGGATCTCGCGCTTATGTCCCCGATGAGTCTGAAAGCGGCTTCAGCTATTACACCGACGAACAAGGGAACGAATGGATGGTTTTGGAGGATGGGACGCTTGTCAATCGAGGAAATGTGAATGAGGATGATGAAGCTGAAGTGGAAAACGTTGAAACTAATGTTGAGGCCGACCAAAACGAAGTGGTTGAAGGAGAAAAAGAACCTGCAATTGAAGAGGAAGGCGAAGACGAAATTTTTGCAATCGTGGAAGAAATGCCCCAGTTCCCTGGCGGAGAAGTGAAATTGATGGAGTTTATCGCCCAAAACATCAAGTATCCCCAGATTGCCCGCGAAAGCGGCATACAAGGTCGTGTGTTCATTGGTTTTGTCGTCGAGCCTGATGGCTCCATATCTAATGTTAAGTTGCTCCGTGGTATAGGTGGTGGCTGCGATGAGGAAGCCATACGCGTCATCAATTCTATGCCAAAGTGGAGACCTGGCAAGCAACACGGAAAAACCGTGCGTGTTGCCTATCAAATTCCAGTGATTTTCAAAATGCAGTAAAATTTTGTACCATGAGTGAATACAAGAAATGCCCGTATTGTGGCGAGGAAATACTGTCAGAGGCCAAAAAGTGTAAATATTGTCGAGAATGGCTTACAGACCAGCCAGAAAGTTTGTCGGGTGAGAAGGAGGCATCAATTCTGAAAAGCAAGGTGAAAGATGCGTACTTCAAGGCACAAGAGCCAGGCTCGTTAGAAAAGATTAACCCTCGAAAAGTGCTTCTTGACGAGTTCATCATCAAGGATGGCATTTTAACCGTAACAACAAAAAAAGGTACAAGTCTTTCCGCACCAATAAACGAGGTTGAGGTTGGATATAGCGAAACCAATGTTGGCAAAGCATACACTTTCAAGTACAACGACAAGAAACTCACATTTGCGGAGATGCCGGAAATGCTGTCGGACGAGGAATGGGTTGCTATTGAAAGAATAGTGGAATCTTTTCCGAACTATGGTTTGTCATCTTTGGGAGCAATAAAGAAAGCGTTTTATATCGCAGCCGGAATTATTTTGTTAGTCATTATTGCCTTTCGGTTGGTAGGCAAGTGTTCGTAATCCAATTAAAAACCAGATAAAATATGAGTGAATACAGAAAATGCCCTTATTGTGGCGAGGAAATCATGGCCGAGGCCAAAAAATGCAAGCATTGCCGGGAGTGGCTGACAGATCAACCTGCTGAAAAAAATGGAAATGTGGAACATGGACCCGCTCAAAACGATAAGGCAAGGGCTGAAAGTTCGTCAATTCAAGCTTCGCAGCCCGTTGTCACCAAGCAACAACAGCCGATTGTCAATGTTTATACTACAGCAGCTCAAGTACGAGAACACAAACAAAGGAACGGTATCGGTTTGACAGGTTTTATTTTGTCATTGGTGTGTTTGTTTACATCATGGGCACCAGGACTCAACATCGTCATGTGGATTCTCGGCTTGGTGTTCTCGGCAGTCGGTGTGTTCAGAAAACCCAAAGGATTTGCCATCGCAGGCTTGGTCATTTCAATGATTAGTATCTTGGTTATAATAATTCTTGCTGCTGCCATTGGCGAATTGGCGAGTGAGTTGTTTAAGGAACTTGGGGTGTAAAAAAATGAAGAAAGCGTTGATGATCATAATGATGGTGTTCTTTACCAAAGGTCTTCAAGCTCAAAGCATCAGCCATATCGAGAGCACAAAATCGTGGTACCACATCTATGACGAGACGGGAAAACTGGCAAAGACTATCAGCACTTCGCAAGGTGAACTGATGGGCTACAGTGCTTCGTTCTACATCCTCAAACAAGGCTCTTTCTTTATGACATACGACTTCAAAGGGAAGCGACTGCACACTTTTGCCGTCCATGAAGTTGGAGAAATCCTTGCTGTTACGGGCGATACCTTCACCAGCCGCCGAGGCTCATGGATTTACACTTGGAGCAAGGAAGGCCGAAAGATAAAAACTCGGTCAGCGTGATAGGGCACTGTAGAGTCCCTTCAGCAAAGGCGCATCAGAATTTTTCGGGTGCGCCTTTTTCCCGTACAGATTTGCGATTGAAAAAAACTTGTACCCTCAAAAACGGATGTTTTAAAAAACACTTTGGTTTTCTGGTTTTGTTTTCCTACTTTTGCGGTGAATTCAAAAACATCAAGCAAATGAATAGAATGAAAACGACCGGATTTTTAGCCATAATTGGCCTGTTGTTTGAGTTGTTCGCGAATGTTGCTATGGCACAGTCAGGGCAACGTTATGCCGAACCCGTTTTCGATGAGGTGACCATTTCCACGGCCATCCCTTTCAGCAGTGCCGTGAAGGAAGGGGAGACTGCACCAACCACGTTGTATCTCGACTTTTATGAGCCGGCGGGCGACACCCTTTCGGCGCGTCCATTGGTGATTACGGTCTTCGGTGGCGCTTTTGTCGCAGGCAGCCGCGATTACGTCGACATGGTAGAGTATTGCACCCGTTTGGCCAAACATGGCTATGCGGCGGCCTCCATCGACTATCGCCTACTTTCGTTTTGGAACCTCAATTCCAGGTCGCTAACTCGCAGTGCCTACATGGCCTCGCAAGATGTCAGTTCAGCCATCAGGTTCTTCAAGGCACACTGTGAGGACTATCGCATTGACACCGAGCAGGTTTTCCTTCTCGGCAACTCGGCAGGCTCCATTGCCATTTTGTGCGAGATTTTCATGGACGAGAGCGAGCGTCCAGTCGAGACCTATGAGAATCCAGACCTTGGCTCGATGCACAGCTCGGGCTATGAGGAATATGCCGGTTTTTCGCCTGCTGTGGCGGGTGCCATCCCGCATTGGGGCGGGGTCACCGAACTCAGTTTCATCAGCACGGAAGAGTATGTGCCACTATGCATGATTCACGGCACCGACGACACCACCGTGCCCTACGACTCGGGCTATTGTTTCAATGGGAGTCTCCCCAATGTGATGCCCTACATGTACGGCTCCCATACCATCGCCAATTATCTTGATGAAATTGGCATTACCGATTACGAGTTCCATCCGTTTGAAGGCGAGGGACATGCGTTTTACCTCAACACGATTGGTCAGTTGAACGAGGAAAAATTCAATGTTTGCTTTGCCATCACCCGTGACTTTTTGTTCGATCATCTGAGTTTCCCGACTTCGGTGCCCGAAAGCGAAAAAATGTTGGTTCGGGTCTATCCTAATCCTGCCACCGGCTTGCTGACCATCCGCGTTGGCGAGGCCAGGTCATCAAAGCCATTGAATGTGAATGTCGTTGATGTGATGGGGCGTGTGGCTTTTGCGGAATCTGTTTCTGCTTCGGAGTTTCGCTTAGATGTCTCACAATGGCCTTCGGGCGTTTATTACTTGCAAGTTGAGCAGGACGGCCAGCGTTTTGGACAGAAAATATTGAAGAGGTAAAGTTTCGTGTGCATTTTGGCAAACAAAATCCAAGAAATGGTGTACAACCTACCAATCCTTTTTGTACCTTTGCGCCGATAAATCAGTTGTCAGTTTGAAGTTTGCAGTTGACAGTTATGCTTTGTAGACTTCATAATTGTGCAACTGATAAATTAAAACTAAACAACTAAACAACTGAACAACTAAACAACTTAAAACTAATAAAAATGTACGCTAATTTTCAAGAGTATCTGAAGAAGGAATTGGCTCAGATTGAAGCTGATGGCCTTTATAAACGTGAACGTATCATCGAGAGTGCCCAGGGCGCTGAAATCATGGTTGGTGGCAAGGTGTGCCTCAACTTCTGCGCGAACAACTACCTCGGCTTGGCCGACAATCCCGAGCTGATCCAGGCCGCCAAGGACGGCATGGACGCCCGTGGCTATGGTATGGCCTCCGTTCGTTTCATTTGTGGTTGCCAAGACCTCCACAAGAAGTTGGAAGCCAAGATTGCTGAGTTCTTCGGTACGGAAGACACCATTCTTTATGCAGCCTGCTTCGATGCCAACGGCGGCGTGTTCGAGCCGCTGCTCGGTCCCGATGATGCCATCATTTCCGATGCTTTGAACCATGCTTCCATCATCGACGGCGTGCGCCTCTGCAAGGCCCAGCGTTTCCGCTATGCCAACGCCGACATGGCTGACCTCGAGAAGCAACTCCAGGACGCCCAAGGTTGCCGCTTCCGTCTCATCGTCACCGACGGTGTGTTCTCCATGGACGGCAATGTCTGCCCGCTTGACAAGATTTATGAACTGGCCCAGAAATACAATGCCATGGTGATGGTCGACGAAAGCCACTCCGCTGGTGTCGTGGGTCGCACGGGTCGTGGTGTTACCGAGCACTACAACCTCCGTGGCAAGATTGAGATCCTGACAGGTACCCTCGGCAAGGCCTTTGGCGGTGCCATGGGTGGTTTCACCACGGGTCGTAAGGAAATCATCGACATGCTGCGTCAACGTTCGCGTCCGTACCTCTTCTCCAATTCGATGGCTCCGGGCCTCGTGGCCGCTGGCATCCGTATGTTCGAGATGATGAGCGAGACCAACGCCCTGCAGGACAAGCTGCATGAGAACACCGCCTATTTCATCAAGAAGATGACCGAAGCCGGCTTCGACTGCAAGCCTTCACAATCCGCCATTTGCGCCGTGATGCTTTACGACGCTCCGCTGTCGCAGAAGTTCGCCGCCAAGCTGCAGGAAGAAGGCATTTTCGTCACGGGATTCTACTATCCTGTGGTGCCGAAGGGACAGGCCCGTATCCGCGTGCAGGTGAGCGCCGCCCACGAGCGTGAGCATTTAGACAAGTGCATCGCCGCCTTCGTGAAGATTGGTAAGGAACTGGGAATTTTGAAATAAGGAATAATACAATGAAAAAGATATTGATTGTTGGTTCCGGCGGACAGATCGGAACAGAATTGGTGAAGAAGCTTCGCCGCACTTACGGAAATGAAAACGTAGTTGCGAGCGATCTTCGCCCTTTGACTGGTGAGATTGCCGAGACTGGTCCTTTTGAAAGAATTGATTCCACGCAGATTATGCAGATTGTGGAGGTGGTGAAACGCTACAACATCGACACGATTTATAACCTCGCCGCCATCCTTTCGGCCACGGCTGAGAAGAACCCCATGCTGGGTTGGAATGTTGGCATCGGCTCGTTGGTGAACTGCCTTGAGACGGCCCGCATCTTCAACTGCGCCGTCTTCACGCCTTCATCCATTGGCGCTTTTGGTGCTTCAACGCCGCACGACAACACTCCACAAGACACTATCCAGCGCCCGAACACCATTTACGGCGTGACCAAGGTCACGGGTGAATTGTTGAGCGACTATTACTTCACCCGCTTTGGTGTGGACACCCGTAGCGTCCGTTTCCCCGGCTTGATTTCCAACCTGACCTTGCCTGGCGGTGGCACCACAGACTATGCTGTTGAGATTTACTACGCCGCTGTGAAGGGCGAGAAGTTCTATTGCCCCATCAGCAAAGGCACCTACATGGACATGATGTACATGCCCGATGCCTTGGATGCCATGGTCGACATCATGGAAGCCGACCCGACCAAGCTGGTGCACCGCAACTCGTTCAACGTCACGGCCATGAGCTTCGACCCGGAAATCATCTACAATGCAATCAAGAAGTACTATCCGAACTTTGAGATGGAGTATAAGTTCGACCCGATCCGTCAGGCCATTGCCGACAGTTGGCCGAACAAGATGGATGACAGCTGCGCCCGCAAGGAGTGGGGGTGGAATCCCAAGTACGACCTCGACAAGATGACGGTCGATATGATTGAGACTTTGAAGAAGAAGCTATTGTGATGCTCTTTAGCCAAAGTTTATTGCAAAGGCCGCATTTCTTGCGGCCTTTTTTTGTATCTTTGCCGCTTCAAAATGAGGTAAAATTATTTCAAATCATTGGTTTTTAATTATTTAAGTTATGAAAAACGAGAAATTGAAGCAACAAATCCTGGCTTATGCTTTATTGGTTTTAGGCTCGGCCCTTTTCGCCATCGGCGATGTGATGTTCGTGAACCCTTATCACTTGGCACCTGGCGGCGTGTATGGTCTCGCCAACGTGTTCAATGCCTTGTGGGGTTGGAAAATCTCTTTGGCGGGCATTTGCATGGACATCCCTTTGCTCATCATTGGCACCATTATTCTTGGTCCCAAGTTTGGTGTCAAGACGGTCATATCGGTCATTCTGATACCTGTGTTTACCTATATTCTTGAAACATGGTGGGGGTATGCCCCTGTCATTCACGATGGTGCGTTCTTCGACACGGAGCTGCAGTCGTCGTTGTTCTTCATGGATGGGGATGTCCAACGCTATTTCATGCCTGACTTCTTCTTGAACACGGTCGTTTCGGGACTCATTTATGGCTTGGCCATCGGTGTGATTTTCCGCTCTGGCGCCACTTCGGGAGGCTCCGACATCATCGCCATGATTGCCCACAAATACACCAAAATCAGCCTCGGAACGCTGGTGCTCATCGTTGATAGCATTATCTCGTTAACCACCCTCGTCGCCTTCGAGGACATTCGTCTGCCTATCTATTCGGTCATCCTCATCTTCATCGAGAGCAAGATTATCGACCTCGTGGTGGAGGGCGTGAAGAGTTACAAGACGGCCTTCATCGTTACCGACAAGATTGACGAGGTGCGCGATTTCATCATCAAGGACCTCGACCGTAGTGGTACCGTGTTTGCTGGAAGCGGCCTTTATCAAGGTGCCGAACGCAAGATGATTTATGTGACCTTGAACCGTAGCGATTTGGTGAAACTGAAGGCCAACCTCCGTTTCTTAGACCCGAATGCCTTCGTCAATGTGATTGAAAGCTCGGAGATTATGGGCAATGGGTTCAAGGCTCTGCCGACGGAGTGATCCATGAAAAATATAGGAATCTAATCAGAAGGTTTGAAATTATTTGGTTTCAAACCTTTTTATTTCAAATTATTTCATTTCAAATCGTTTTATTTCAAACAAAATGCTTACATTTGCTGCGTAAAACTAAATGATTTGCGCTATGAATCAACCTTTTGTTTATGGTAAAATGGTTGAAAATGAGTTCTTTATTGATAGAGAGAACGAAACAAAACACTTGGTCGAGAACTTCAAGAGCCTAGTAAATACCTCACTCATTTCTCCTCGAAGGTGGGGAAAAACCTCTTTGGTCAACAAGGCTTTGTCAATCTTGGAGAAGGAAAAAGGCTATTTTATAGCTCAAGTCGACATTTTCAACTGCCGTACAGAAGAGCAGTTTTACAAAGCATACGTCAACGCCGTATTGCAGGCCTCAGCCTCGAAATTAGAGGAGTGGGTGGCCCTGATGAAGCGACATATTGGATCCGTCGGACCAAAGATTACACTGGGCGAAGGAAGCCAGTCTTATGAGGTGTCTTTTGGCATCGATTTCAAGGAAGTGCAATACTCGGTGGATGAGATTCTTGATTTGCCTCAACGCGTTGCGGAAGAAAAAGGCAAGAAATTTGTCATTTGCATTGATGAATTCCAGAATGTGGGCGAGTATGCTGAGTCGTTGGCATTTCAACGCAAGTTGCGTTCCCACTGGCAGTTGCACAATTCAGTTTGTTATTGCCTTTACGGGAGCAAGCGCCACATGCTTTTGGACATATTCGGCAACTATGAGATGCCTTTCTACAAGTTCGGTGATATGATGTTTCTCGACAAAATTGCTGAAACGGATTGGATTCCATACATTCAAGAACGGTTTAAGAAGTCGGGGAAGCAGATTTCCGCTCCATTGGCTTCGCTGATTGTCCGTTTGGTGGACGCGCATCCTTATTATGTGCAGCAATTGGCCCATCAAGTATGGCTGCGTACGGATTTGGAATGTTCCGAAGCTGTCGTTTTGGATGCGCATGAGAGTTTGGTTGATCAGATGAGACTGCTGTTCAGCAACTTGCTTGATTCATTGACGCTCAAACAAATCAATTTCCTCCATGCGGTGGTGGATGGGGTTGAAAACTTTTCGTCGAAAGAGGTGCTTGATAAGTATCAATTGGGTACTTCGGCTAATATCAAGAATTTGCGTGGAGCTATGTTGCAGCGCGACTTGATAGATGTGCTGCCAGGCAACAAGACCGAACTTCAAGACCCGATTTTCGGGGCTTGGTTGAAGCAACAAACGGTCGTTTAATCACAAAAACCGGCAGAACATTCAAAACCGTTCATGTCTGGTAAGGAAAACTGACAACCAGCGTTTTCCTGCGACTGCCCAGTTAGGCAGGTCGCTATGACAGCCCGCTGTTTTGTATATTTTGTGATAATACGTTAATACTTCACCAGCATTTCCTGCAACAGCCTTTTTATCTTTTCCCGCAAAGAAACTGGTTCCAGCACCTCAATATGTGCATTCATAGTAAGTAGCTGTTGGATGAAATCGTACGAAGGTTTCAACCGCCATGAAAAGATGGTGTAATCGTCAGTTTCTTCCACAATGCGCTGGCTATGATGCAAGGGCAAGCCTTTCAGGAAATTACTTTGGTCTTTGTCTGCCTTGACAAGGATTTCTTCGGTCTTCAAATCGGGTTCCACATAGATGCCGAAAGCTTCTTGGAAATAGGTCTGTAAGTCGAAATATTCTGGTGCCTTGAAGGTAGTTTCAGTGAGGTTGAGCGCGTCAATGCGGTCTAAGGCATAACACCGTGTTTCGTCCTTCTCGTTGAGGGCTATCAAATACCAACGTTGCTTGAAGAGTTTCAACGCCAGTGGCTTGCAACGGTAATCCTTGATGTCGTCTGTGCCATAATACCGCCTGTATCGCATTTCGATTTCAAGGTTTTTCTCCAAAGCCTCCATGAGCGGTTCAAGATGCTCAATGCCGCCTGGAACGCGCTCAAATTGCACTCGATTGCGCAAACTGAAGTCGGACGAAAGCCTGTTGTTGATGGCAAAACTGTGAAGCAGCCACATTTTCAAGTCGTTGCCCAACATTTCCTCGCGTTCACCTTGGGGAATGTAATAGGCGTTTCGGCTTTTGTCGCACTCAATGTCAATACCGAACACATCGGCAATGTATTGGCGATAGTTGTGGAACGACCGCTCAGGGATGGGGTCGTTGTCATCGTCTCGCGTCCATTTGTCGTTGAGTTCCTTCAGTGTGATGCCTGCGTCGCGCCTGTCGGCAATGGTGTTGGCAATCCAAATGCATTTGATGAGTTTGTCCATAAGGTGCTTCATAATTTGAAGGCAAAGATAATGGTTTTATGGACTAATACCCGATTCTCGGTCTGTTTTCAACGATGTTTTCCTCTTCGCAAAAGCCGATGAGCATTTCAAGACATGGCCTTTGACCTGTTAGGATATGCTCAACGGTGGCTTTTCGTGTGATGTTTTCCATCTGTCCGCCACTGAAATCATAGCGTTCGGCAAGGATGGCTGTTTCGCTTTCAGGCAGGTCGGGCATCATGTTTTGCCAAATGTTGAGACGTGTATTGCGGTCCGGCTTGTGGAAGTTGATTTTATACAGGAAACGACGCTCGAAAGCGGGATCCATGTTTTGTGTGAGGTTGGTGGTGGCCATCATAATGCCATCCAAGGTTTCCATCTCTTGCAGGATGATGTTTTGTAGCGTGTTTTCCATCTTGTCCACGGCGTGTTGGGTGTCGGTGGAACGTTTGCCAATGATACCGTCCGCCTCGTTGAAAAGCAGGATAGGCTCCTTGTCACAATACGTCACGAAATTGCGGTAACGGTCGAAGACAGCTTTCACCTTTTTCTCGCTTCCGCCTACCCACATGCTGCGTAATTCCGACAGGTTGACCTGCATGATGTTTCGACCAGTGGCACGAGCGATTTGCAGCACGGTCTCGGTCTTTCCCGTTCCAGGTGCACCATACAAAAGACAAGCAAAGCCGCTGCGCATCATTCTCTTTTTCATTCTAAGGCGAATTTCGCTGAAGCTGTCGGGGTGAAGCAAACGCTGTAATTGCTCAATGTGTGCTTTGTCGGACTCATTGTAAAACAATTGTTTTTCAGGGATGGTTTCCGGTTTCAGCAATTCGTCAAGGTTGACTGGGGGCTGTTTGAGATGCGTTTGGAGTTGCAGGACATCCTTCGCGTGGTCGGTCAGTTTGAACTTTTCGCCACCAAAGAGTTCGTGGCCTGCGGGTTCCACCATCCTGTCCATGATGAGGCGGTGCTGGCCGTTTCGGAGCCGGTTGAATTCGGCTTTCGCTTTGCGGTCGTCTTCCAACAGATCGTCGAAATCGCGAAGGCACAATCCGTCGTCTTGGTCGATGAGCAGACTGAGGCAAAACTTCAACAGAAAGACCAGTTCGTTGTTTCTGTAATGCAGTTTCGTCACCTGGTTGACAAACTCCAATTGCGGATTTGCATTGAGCAATTCCCGGATTTCTCCGACAAAAAAATCGAAGCTTGTCTCGTCACTCGTCATTTCGCCGAACAGTTTGTCCAATGCAAGGATGAAAGCCTCAAAATCGAGACCGCTCATGGTTTCGGCTTCTGTA
>Ga0265298_10002686_pt1 | contig 24331 bp, 27 predicted proteins | sample AusTroGonzalo_MG_3_FD_193486 | JGI IMG/M metagenome (GOLD analysis project Ga0265298, IMG submission 193486) | Bovine rumen microbial communities from tropical cattle in Woodstock, Queensland, Australia - Gonzalo_01 | ecosystem: Host-associated > Mammals > Digestive system > Stomach > Rumen ...
TGCGCCGTTCGGAGCGGTTCCGGCGACGAGCGCGCGCGCGTAGCCGTCGCACCCCGGGAAGCCGCATCCGCCGCAGTTCGCGCCGGGGAGCTCGGCCGTGACCATGCCGATGCGGGGGTCTTCCTTCACGCTAAGGTAGCGGTCCGCGACCGCAAGCGCCAGCGCGGCCACAAGGCCGATTCCCGCAATGATTGCAATGGCGATTGTCATAGATTTCTCTCCAAAGTTAACTTAATCCATCAACCCACAAACCCCAAACCCATCAACCCACAAACCTAGTAAGGAAGCTTCACCAGCCCCGAGAAGCCCATGAACGCAAGGCTCACGAGCCCGGCGGTCACGAGCGCGACGGCGATGCCGCGGAAGCACCTGGGTGGGTCGGCGTGCGCGAGCTTCTCGCGGATGCCGGAGAAGATGACGAGCGCGAAGCCGAAGCCTATCGCAGCGGCGAACGAGAAGAACACCGACTCGAAGAAGCCCGTGCCCTGCTTGCAGTTGATCTCCGCTGCGCCCAGGACCGCACAATTCGTCGTGATGAGCGGAAGGAAGATGCCGAGCGCGGCGTGCAGCGGAGGGAGGAAGCGCTTCATCGCGATGTCGATGAACTGCACGAGCGCAGCGATGACGAGGATGAACGCGAGGGTGTGGATGTAGCCGAGCCCGTATGGCGCAAGCAGCCAGTGGTCGATGCACCACGTCACCGCGGAGGCGACGGTCATGACGAACACGACGGCGCCGGACATGCCGACGGCAGTGTCGAGGCGCTTTGACACGCCGAGGAACGGACAGCATCCAAGGAAGCGGCTCAGAACGAAGTTGTTCACCAGAACCGCGCCGACCAATATCATCAAGTAGTAGCTCATAACCTGTTGTGCCCCATTTTAAGGCCTGTGGCCAATCTTTGCGATATTATACCATCATTTCCCCGCGCGATGCAAGGACAGGACATGTCATCATGCAGTAGCGGAGGAGGTGAGAACCTCGCAACCGTCTTCCGTTACGAGAACGAGATCCTCGATGCGGACGCCGAGATTGCCCTCGAGGTAGATTCCGGGCTCTATCGTCACGAACATGCCGGGACGGAGCGTCCAGTCGGACTTCTTCGACGCCGTCGGCGCCTCGTGGATCTCGAGTCCGACACCATGTCCGAGCGAGTGTCCGAAGCACTTTCCGAATCCGCCTTTTTTGATTATGTCGCGCGCGACCTTGTCGAGTGCCCTTCCCGTCACGCCGGGGCGAACAGCCGCGATTGCCGCGCGGTTCGCCTCAAGAACGAGGTCGTAGACCTTCCGGTAGAGAGACGGAACCCTCGCCCCCCTGGTGCGCGGCACCACGTTCCGCGTCATGTCGGAGCAGTATCCGTCGAGCTTCACACCCATGTCGACGAGCACTGGCGTGCGTCCGTTCCAGACGGTCCCGTCCGGCACGTGGTGGCATTCCGCGGCGTTCGCCCCGACGCAGACAATCGTGTCGAACGCCTCGCCGTCGCCGCGCTCGAACATCATCGAGCGGATGAGGCCTGCCATCTCGCGCTCGGTCATCCCCGCCTTGAAGCGCGTCGACGCCTCCTTCCATATCTCGACGTTCATCCTGCTCGCCGCGCGCATCTTCTCTATCTCCTCCGGAGACTTTACGGCGCGCGCGCGCTCCAGCTCTCGCGTCGCGTCCGCGAACCGCGCGCGGGGGAGGATCTTCCTGAGCTTCTCGAACTCCGCGACCGAAATCGACTTCTCGAATCCGATCCGGCGCGAAACGGAGCCCCTGCCGCCCCAGAGCCGCCTTAGGTCCGGGGCAAAGCGCTTCACGTCGCGCACCGCGAGCTTTGGCGCGACGCGGCGGGCCATCGGGATGTAGCGGAAGTCGGTGTAGAGCGCCGGATCCCCGTCCGCGACGACCGCCCACGCCTCGCCGTTGCAGTCGACGCCCGTCGCCGCGCGCACGTTCGCGCGCGTTCTAAGGATCATGTCCTTCATTGGTCGAGGCCGGCCATGGCTGGGATATGGACCTCCTCCTTGACTTCAACCTCGGAGGAGCCGAATATGTAGTTCGCGGCGAACTGCTCGATCTCGACGGTGTCGTGTGCCGTCTTGGAGGAATACGACTCGTCGCCTCCGGCTGCCTCGAGCGCCCCCTTCCCAGCTTCCGCGCGGAGGTCGCGCTGCATCTCGAGCGAGCACAGGATGTACGACGTGAAGCCGAAGAGCGCCGATAGGACAAGCGCGAGCGCGAGCATCCCAAGCGCCATCTCCATAAACGCCTGGCCATTGCGGGAAAGCCGCCGAGACGCGGAGCGAGAGAGCAAGTGCGCATGCCCGCGCGGAACGAACGCAGCGTCGAGCTCCTCAATGCCCATGGCTTGTCCCTCCGTGTCCGCTTCTGCCGCTGCAACTGCGCACGCACGTGTCCGAATACTCCCTGAGCCAGATCTTGCCGGCCTCGCGGAACTGACTGGCCTCCCATGTCTGGAGCTGCGCGCAGTAGAAACACCCCATCAAGTTCGCCGGGCCGTGCTCAAGATAGACGCCGAGATGGTGGCGTATGTGCATGACCCAGTCGTAGTCCGCGGTCGAGAGATCCTCCCCGCCGACGGAGTCGAGCGGGACGAGCCTCGTGTGCGAGAAGCAAGGGACTACGAACGACTTGAGGGCCGTCGCAACGTCCGTCTCTCCGTCGAAGTTCTCCACTGTGCCGAACGGTTTCGCGGCCGCGGCCCAAGTGAGAGACGACTTTGTCTCTATCGCGACGGCCTCGACGTCCTGCACGCAGCGACAGAGCGCGGCGCATCCGCGGACGTTGTATTCGGGCTTTATCTCGCCTACGATCGGGAACTCGTACCCGTCTTCGTCGCCTGCGAGGGAGAGTCCATCGAACCACCTGCCCCAGCCGCCGCCGTAGCTGACGTGCGGGCCCTCGAACAGAAACCACGTCTGGTTCCTGTTCGTGATGAGGGAGGACGACGCAAGCTCCTCCTGGGTGAGCTCGCGCCCGCCATAGTACCGGCACACGTGCTGGATCTCGTTCGTCGTCATCAGGTCGGTGAGTGCGCCGCGCCACGCCTTGACGTGCAGGCTGAATATCTCGCTGTTCTCCATCGTGTCCTCGTCGCGCACGGGAAGCGGAGCCCAGTCGTGGTAGCTCGAGTAGCTGTCAAGAAGACCTTCGGCATTCCAGTGGAACCAGCACCAGTTCGCGCAGGCAACGGCGTGGTAGAAGTCCTTCATCAGCAGGAAGTGCCCGCCCTGTGCGCCATAGAACTCGACGTTGTCCGGACCGCAGGCGAGGCCCTCGGAGAGAACGTTCTCGATGGCGAATGCGTACTCGCCCCACGCGCCCGGGTATGGCTCGGGGTATGGCTCGCCGCTCTCGTTCGTGCCGCCCATGTACACCGTGCGGATGACTTCGACGTGCTCCCTAAGGATTTCGGCAAACTCCTCGCGCACCTTCATGCCGTTCTTCTTCGCCGCCCTGTTGGCGAACCTCAGCGCCTCCACTGGGCCGAGCAGCGCAAGCCTGCGCTGGAGCATGACATACGCCTCGCACGAGCCTACCTCGTTCCGCGCGGCTGCCAATATATGCGCGACGTTCAGCTTGCCGATCTCGTTGAGGAGGCGGCCCTGCTTGCGGGCGGCGGCAAGCGCTGCGGCGTCGCCGGCGTTCTGGGCGCGGTTCTTGCCACGGACAAAGTCAAACGCGTCAACGTTCAGAAGCGCAATGAGGAATATCCCCACCAGGATCATCAGCAGATAGAGCGCGACCTGACCCTTCCTCATGTCACATCCCCTGGTCGTTCATGTAGAGGGGGAAATGCGACTCAACCTTCGCCTCTCCCCTTATCTCGATTGGGTCGTCGTCCCCGTCGCCCCTGGAGTAGAAGCGCGGCACCTCGATCGCGACGCAAGACTCGACCTCATTGCCGATTCCAGCGCGGACATCGAAGTCCATCGTCTGCCAGCGCTCGTACTCGAGCAGGCCCTTCGCGTGCGCCTCGTTCTCGGACTCCATGTAGCTCGGAATGAGCGACGCCTCACGCAACACGGCGGTCTCCGGCCAAAGACGCGTCCCGGCGACGGGTATCATCGCCACGCGTGCAGACTTCAGGCACATCCAGTCGTTGAACCCCACGGCCTTCGCGCGCGCCGCGCGCGCCGCCGCATGGTCGAGGAGTATCTGCGCCGTCACCATGTGCGCCACCTGGAAGACCAGAAGGAAGATAACAGTGAGGAAGAAGACGGCGATAACCGTCTCCATCATCGCCTGGCCTCGGCGGAGGGACATCGAGCGTCCCTCCCCCTCAGTCTTCGCCAATCTGCCTAATCGTGTCTTCGCTTATCGACTCGACCGATGACTTCGCCTTATCGCCTTCCTCCTCGGAAATGGCGCTGGCGGCGCCGGCGGCCTTCTTGCCGATTGCGCGGCTCAGGTAGGTGAACACCGCGATGAGCGAGACAGCGATGAGGCAGACGATGATGATGTACTCCACCATCGTCTGGCCTTTTCTCAACGCCTTCATCATTTTCTTTTCTTCCTTTCCCTTCTATGGATAGTCTGAACTGACGAGCGCCTCGGTCCTTACGACGTTCCTCCGCGCCGCGACAACGAGATGCCACATCGCGGCCACGACGACGAGGAGCGCGCACAGCGCAAGCACGTACTCCAGCGCCGCCTGCCCGGACCTCGCCACGCCGCGGCTCACTTGAAGTAGCGGTTGTAGAGGCCCTGGAACGCCTTTCCGTGGCGCGCCTCGTCCTTCGCCATCTCGTGGACCGTGTCGTGGATCGCGTCGTAGCCGAGCTCCTTCGCGCGCTTCGCGATAGCAAGCTTGCCGGCCGTCGCGCCGCACTCCGCCTCCATGCGGCGGCGGAGGTTCTCCTTGGTGGAGTCCGTCACGATGTCGATCGTCTTGCCGAGGAGCTCGGCGAACTTCGCCGCGTGCTCGGCCTCCTCGAACGCGATGCGCTTGTACGCCTCGGCGACCTCGGGATAGCCCTCTCGGTCGGCCTGACGCGACATCGCGAGGTACATGCCGACCTCGCAGCACTCGCCGTTGAAGTGGTCCTTTAGGCCCTGCGTCACCTCCGCGTCGTCGACGATTCCGTCGCCGACGTGGTGCTCGCAGACGAAGTCGAGCCCGCCGCCCTGCTTGAGGAACTTCGCTCCCGGCACACCGCACTGGGGGCACTTCTCCGGGGGATTCTCGCCTTCGTAAACATACCCGCAGACCGGGCAAACCCACTTAGCCATTTTACTGGTCCTTTCTAGTGAAGTGTTGTGTTTTCGCTACGGAGATCACGTCTCCTCGAACTGGTCCTTGCCGACCCCGCACATGGGGCACGCCCAGTCGTCGGGAAGGTCCTCGAACGCGACGCCGTTGTTGCTTGCCGGGTCGTAGACGTACCCGCATACCTTGCAGACGTATTTCTTCATGATGCCTGGTGTCCTTTCCTGTTTTTTGACTTTGCCACCATTTTACCACAGTCCACGACGGAGCGCAATAGGGCACGCAAGAAATTCGACAATGGCGAAAGGCGGGCTGCGCACTGCAGACTCCGTTGTGGAAACGCCCCCTGCGGCTATATTGCCTGCGCCCAGGCGGGGCGGGGCGTGCGGATCTCGACTGGAACGCCCGTGACGGGATGCGCGAACGAGGCGGCGAGGGCGTGCAGGCAGTGCCCGACCTGGTGCTCGACCGCGAAGGCGCCGTAGAGCCTGTCGTTCACTATGTGCATGCCGGCGAACGCAAGCTGCGCGCGAATCTGGTGCGTGACACCGGTGTAAATCGTCACCTCCAGGAGCGTGCGCTCCTCGTTCTCGACTGTGGCGAGTCCGATTGGCCTGAAGCTCGTCACGGCGTGGAGCGGACGGAGCCTCTCGCACTGCGCGCGCGTGAGCCGGTTGTGGCGGAAGTCGACCATGCGGCAGTACGGAAGCGTCGGATCGTGCACGAGGTCGTTCTCGAGCGTGCCGCCAGCCGCGACCACGCCTTCGACAAGGGCGAGGTATGTCTTCTTCACCGTCTGCGCGGAAAACTGCGCGCGGAGCGCGTCGAACGCGGCGGCCGTGCGCGCGACGAGGACGAGTCCGGAGGTCCCCGCGTCGATTCTGTGCAGCGCGCCGGCCATGAGGGGCCTGTCCCCAAGCGGCGCGCATTCGGGATGCGCGGCGACGACTCCGTTCATGAGCGTGCCGAGCTCTGCGTGCGAGAGAGGCTGGACCGGCATGCCGGCGGGCTTGTCGTAGGCAAGGAGCGCGTCGTCCTCGAAGACGCATTCCGCACGGACCGACGGATCGGGCGCGACGACGTTGTCCGCCGCCTCGGCGAGGCTGCGCACCTCGACCGACTCCCCTCCGCGCAGCTTCATGCCCTTCGCGGCGCGTCTGCCGTCTACAAGCACGCTGCCCGACTCGATCGCCTCGCGCACGAACGCGCGCGTACTCGTCGGGAAAAGCGAAAGAATGGCGGCGTCAAGCCTGACGCCGCCCTCCTTTATCGTTATGTTACGGTCAATGATCACAGGCTGACAACCTGTAGCCCCTATTCATATCTATCCATGACGCTTGGCGCGATCGGGGCCATTCCCTCCCATGACTTGCTTGAAGACCATGGGAGGTCGGTGTCCTCCGCGGTATCCGCGATGCAGCCCGCGAGGGCCCAGGCGCCAAGCGCCAGGATGACAGCCTTCCTGAGGACGCCCATCTTCGTCAGTCGGCGAAGATGACGTCGCCGAGCTTGATGTCGTCCTGCTTCCAGGAGCCGAGAATGTCGCAGATGATGTAGTTCTTCTCGCGGACTTCCTGGCGGAGGCGGATGCGACCGACGAACTCGCCAGCGGCACCCTTGAAGCCCGGACGCTTCACGCCGAACTCGATGACCGGAATCGGATGGTCGAGGTTGTCGCCCTTGAGTTCCTTCATCGTCTTGTCGGTGAACTCGACGATGGCGAACATGTTCTCGTTGTCGACCTCGATGACCTTGCCCTTGTCACCGGCGGGCAGGGTGGTGATGTCGCTCTTGTCGCCAGTGCGGTTCTGGGCTTCGGCAATCATCTGCTGGATGAGCTTCTTGAGCTGCTCGACAAGCTTCTGGCTCTTCTGGAGCTCCTCCTTCGCGGCCTCGGTCTCGTCCTGGGCGGTCACGACCTCGTCCTTGAGCGAGGTGATCTCGGCGTTGAGTTCGTCGATCTGCGACTTGATCTTGACGATCTGGTTCTCGAGATCGGCCTTGGTCTCCTCGAGCTTGGAGATCTTCTGGGTCTTCTCGACAATCGTAACCTTGTCCTGGCGCGCCTCGGGCTTCAGCTTGTTCAGCTCGGCCACCTGCGCATCGAGGATGCCGTGGAGCTTCACGAGCTCGGCACGGGTGGTGTTGAGCTTGGACTGCATCTTCTTGGAGCCTTCGAGGAGCTTGCTGAGGAGCTCGTCCTCAGTGCCGGGGCCCTTCGTAAGCGGCTTGATGCCGTCCATCACGATCTTGCCCTCGTGGTCGAGGACATAGACGTTGCGAAGCTGCTCCTTGGTGGGCATGTTGTCCCAGCTGAAGGTCTCGAGGTTGTCCTGCTCGAGGTAGGCGTTGTACTCCTCAAGGATGTTCTCGGTGTCGGGGATGTCGACGAGCTTGGCCTCCACCGGAGAGACGTCCTTCTTGATCTCGGCGGTCGCGTCCTTGTTCGGCTCGACCTTCTCGACCGTGCTCGCGATTTTTATGAGGTACTCCTCCTGAATCCCGTTGCGCTCAGTAAGAAGCGCTCGCTTCTTATTGAGCTCAATTTCGAACCACAGCGACGTGGCCGAAAGAATCAAGAACAGGTACACAAGTACATGCAATGCTTTATTCATATGAGTGTATTCCTCTACGTGTCGGGTAAAATGATACACCATTTTCTTTCTAAACGCAACGGTTTTTTGGTAGAATATTCTCCATGATTTTTGAGGTGTTAAAAGAGGATGTGCGCACGAAGGCGAGGCTGGGGCGGCTTTTTACCCCCCACGGAACCGTCGAAACCCCCGTTTTTATGGACGTTGGGACACTTGGGACGGTCAAGGCGCTGGAGCCGCGCGACCTCTCGGAACTCGGCACGCAGGTCGTCCTGGGCAACACCTACCACCTCATGCTGCGCCCCGGCGCGGAGGTCCTCGCGGCCGCCGGCGGGCTTCACCGCTTCATGGGATGGGACGGCCCGATCCTCACCGACTCGGGCGGATTCCAGGTCTTCTCGCTCGCCAGGATGCGCAAGATCACCGAGGACGGATGCCGCTTCAACTCGCACATCGACGGTCACGAGTTCTTCCTCGGGCCCAAAGAGTCGATGGCGATGCAGCGCACGATCGGGTCCGACATCGCGATGGTCTTCGACGAATGCCTGCCGTACCCCTGCGAGCGCGGGCGCGCCGAGAAGTCCGTCGAGCAGACCCTCCGCTGGGCGCAGGTCTCGAAGGACCAGCCCCACGCCGACGGGCAGCTTGTCTTCGGCATCGTGCAGGGAGGAGTCTACGACGACCTCCGCCGCCACTGCGCCGAGGAGCTCGTGAGGATCGGCTTCGACGGATACGCGATCGGCGGCGTCTCGGTGGGCGAACCGGAGGAGTGCATGTACCAGGCGGTCGACGCATCGGTCCCGTACCTCCCCTCGGACAAGCCCCGCTACGTGATGGGGCTCGGCGTCATGCACCAGATGGCCGAGTGCGTGGCGCGCGGCGTCGACATGTTCGACTGCGTCATCCCGACGCGCATCGCACGCCACGGCACCGCGATCACGCGCCGCGGCAACGTCGCGATCAAGGCTGCGAAGTGGGCCTTCGACCAAGGGCCCGTCGAGGAGGGATGCGAATGCTACTGCTGCCGCAACTTCACGAGGAGCTACGTGAGGCACCTGCTCGCGTGCGGCGAGATCCTCGGACTCAGGCTCCTCACCATACACAACGTATGGGCGCTCAACCGCTTCATGAAGGAGATGCGCGCCGCCATAGCGGACGGCACGTTCTCCGACTGGAAGGAACAAGTAAGGAAAGACACGACAAACAATGAATAACTGCACCATGATATGCGACGCCGCGCCTGCGGGGGCACCGGCCACCGCGCCCGCAGGCGCTCCCTTCGGGATGATGGTCCCGATGCTGCTCATCCTCGCGATCTTCTACTTCATGATGATCCGCCCGCAGCAGCGCAAGGAAAAGGAACGCCGGAAGATGATCGAGGAGCTCCGCGCGGGCGCGAAGGTCGTCTTCGCCGGCGGCATCATCGGCACCATCGTCGAGGCGACCGAGAAGACCTTCAAGGTCGAAACCGCCGCCGGAACCGAGATGGAGATCCTCCGCAGCTGCGTCCAGGGCGTCGTCACGCCCGAAGAACCGGCCGCCAAGTAGGCAAAGGAAATGTCGATAGCCAGGGGCAAGTTCGGCATCGAGTACTTCCCGCACCCCCAGAACGAGGAGTCGAAGGGCGCGGGATGGATCGTCCTCGCCGTCGCGCTCGCGGCGGCGGGGCTGCTCGTCTCCGCCGGCGTGCGGCGCCTTCTCGCCCCCGCCGACGAGCCCCCGGCGCCTCCGTACGAGACGCCGCCGTCCGAGGCCCTGCCGCCCTCCGCCCCCGAGGCGACCGGCACCAACTCCGCGCCTGCTGCCGCCAAGAAGCAAGCACAGCCCGCGCCATCGGTCGTCGCCGCGCCGCCTCCACTGCCGCCCGGCGCGGAACGCAACCGCCCGCATGCGGCGAACATTCTGCTCCTCAAGCTGGAGAAGGCGCGCGAGGCTAACGACGCCGAGCTCGCCGTCGCCACCATCGAGCAGCTGCGCGCCCTTCCGGGCGAGACGGTCGCCGATCTCGACGACAAGCTCGCGCGGCAGCTCGGCGAGCTGAACGTGCAGCGGCTCTTCGTCGCGCGCAACAAGCAGTGGGTGCGCCAGGTCGAGGTGCGCCCGGGAGACTCCGCGACGCGCATAGCGCTTGAGAGCGGCTCCACGCTCGCGTCGCTCCTCAAGCTCAACTCCCTTCCCTCGGCCGACAAACTGAAGATCGGACAGAAGCTCTTCGTGATGGACCACCCGAAGTTCACCCTCGTCGTCCACCGCGCCGCCAAGTACGCCGACCTCTCCCTCAAGGGCAAGTTCTTCAAGCGCTACGACCTCGCCGGGGCAGTGGGCGCGGCGGAGGGCAACTACGAGACGCCCGCAAAGCTGCGCGCCTTCCTGAACGAAAAGAGAATCTCTTTCAAGCCAGAAGACCGCGCCGAACTCGAGACGCTCCTCCCGGCGAAGACCCCGGTCCTCGTCTCGGAGAGATAGCGGTCCGCCCATTTATATGGAAGAAAGACTTCAGAACATCCTGAGCCACGCAGGCGTCGCCTCGCGCCGCAAGGCGGCGGAGATCGTGTCCGCCGGACGCGTCACCGTCGACGGCTTGGTGGTCAAGGAACCTGGCGCGCGCGTGGACCCTGCATCCGCGAAGATCGCCGTCGACGGACGTCCAATCGCGGCGCCCGAGGCAAAGCGCACCGTCATGCTGTACAAGCCGGTCGGCGTCCTTTCGTCGACGTCGGACCCCTTCGGCGGCGAGACTGTCGCCGACATCGTGAAGACGCCCGAGCGCCTCGTCCCAGTCGGGCGCCTCGACAAGGACTCCGAGGGACTTCTCCTCATGTCCAACGACGGAGACCTCGCGCTCCGCCTCACCCACCCACGCTACGAACACGAGAAGACGTACGTCGTGCGAGCCGCCGGACGCTGGACCGAGGACAAGCTGCGTGTCCTGCGCGGACCCGTGAAGATGCCGGACGGATACGTCACGCGCCCAGTGCCGGTCAAGGTGCTCTCGGGCCCCGTCGCAAACGTGACGACGCTCGAGTTCCGCCTGCGCGAGGGGCGCAAGCGCCAGATACGCTACATGTGCTCCGCCGCGCATCTCGTGGTGGTGTCGCTGAAGCGCATCGCGGTCGGGCTCCTCCCGCTCGACCCGGCGCTCGCGCCAGGCGAGTGGCGCGACCTCACGCCAGAGGAGCTCGGGCTCCTCAGCGGCAACCGTCCCGCCCGCTGACTTCCCCTGGCGGCGCTCAGGCGATGCCGTCGCCCGCAACAAGCGACTGCCCGACCGCGACTATGCGCTTGTCAATGCGCACGCGTATCTGGCTTACGTAGTTGCGGCTTATCCTGTACTTCGCGGCGACCTCGCCGATGTCGCGTCCCTCGAGCGCGTACTCGCGGTAGACGTTGCGGTCGCGTTCCGAAAGCGCAGTCTTGGTGAGCACGTGCTCCACGGCGGACTTCAAGACAGCCTCGCGCCAGTCGGCGTCGAGCTGCTCCGGGGAGGCCTCCGGCGCGGCGAGCGTGTCGGCTATCGTGCGGTCGGTCGACTCGGGCGTTGCGCCGCCGATGGAGGAGTCTAGCGAAACCTTGCGGTCGGACGCCCTCGCGACTTCCTTCCTGTGTGACATGTGCACCTCGTTGACGATCATCGTGGCGAGGTAGGAGTGGAACTTGCCCTTCTCCGGCGTATACTGCCCGCTGCGCAGGACCTCGACGAGCTTGCCGAGCACGGTCATGACTATGTCGTCCGCGTTTTCCTCGCCGCCCTTCATCGCGGCGAACTGGCGAATCGCGGCGGAATAGGAGTTCCAGAACCTCACCCACGCCGCGGAATCCTCGCCCGGCGGCAGGTTCTTGATCTTCGCGATCAACGTTGCAGACGTGACCGGGAAGGTGCTCATCGCTCGGCCGCCTCCCGGAGCTTCTCAATCGCCACGTCGAACATCATCCTCAGCGGTGCATTGTCGCCCGCCTGCATGTAGTCCGAGTCGCCAAACCTTAGTCCGTCGAACGGCGAGACGTCGGAGTCTTCTTCAAGCTTCTCTCGCATCGCCTCGAAGTCGGATATCGCCTTTTCTATAGTAATGTTCCCGCTTCCGAGCGCGGAAAGCGTGGGATGCGTGAGGACAAGCGCGTCAAGGCGCGAGGCCTCGAACTCTCCGCGCGACGGCATCACGACGTTGCCGTCCTTGTCCATCTGGATATCGCCCTTCGCCTCCACAGGCACGCGAAACAATTCGTCGAACGAAGGAACGTCCGGACGCGACCCGGCGTTCTGGAGCTTCAACCGCCACATCTCGCGCTGCACGTGGAACTCACGCGCCTGCCAGGCGAAGGCAATCGCAAGCAGCACCGCGATGGCGCTCACGTATCGCGCTGCGTGCCGCGCGACGTGTCCGCGCGACTTGGCCTTCAGCCACCGCTCCTCCGACTCGAACTCGAACGCCTCGCGGTCCGCGCGCTTCTCGTCGGCATACGAAAGGCACTCGCGCCCCTGCGGGTTCGCGTGGAGCAGCTTCGGCAGGATGCGCCTCCATACCGGGTCGTACGTCTCGAGCGCAGCCACCACGTCCGTCCTCGCGTCGCACCACGTGCCCGTCAGCAGCCGGTACGTGATGACGCCGAGCGCATACCAGTCGCTCTGCGGACTCGCTGCGACGCCCATCTCCAGCTCCGGGGCCATGTAGCCTATGGAGCCCATGACGAGCGCCCTTCCCTCGCGCATCTTGACGATCGTCTTCACAACGTCGACGACAGTCTTCCCGTCGCCCTTCGAGTCGAACACCTTCGAGACGCCGAAATCGGCGATTACGACATGTCCGTCAGGCCCGACAAGCACATTCTGCAGCTTGAGGTCGCGATGCACGACCCCGTTCGCGTGTATGTACGCAAGCCCCTCGCGCAGGTCGTCGTACCAACGCCCGATTGTCTCCTCGTCGACACTGCCCGGTTCAACGTCGGCGAGCGACTTGTTCTCCCCCGACTCGTCGAGGATGAGGTCCATCACGAAAAAGGGCTTGCCGCTCGCGGCGTCGGTGCCGAAGTCCGTCACCTTCACTATCCTCGGATGCGAAAGCCGCGCAAGCAGCCTGCCTTCGTCCTCGAACCTGCGGCGCACGTCGGGATCGTCCTTCTCGTAGACGAACAGCTTCACCGCGTGGCGCGTCCCAAGGCGCGGGTTGACTGCCTCGTACACTTCGCTCATGCCGCCCTTGCCGAGGAGCCGGACTGTCTCGTAGCTGCCGATAGTCATGAAGTCGTCCTTTCGTCTTTTGCCGAGATTATACCATATTGCGCGGCGCAAATCCAAGGACCCCGCAGTCCGGCCCCACCAGGAAGGAGCGCTCTATCGCGTCGTGCACGTACGCCTTCGCGCCGCGCACCGCGTCCCCGAGACCTCGACCCAGGGCCAGCTCGGCCGCAAGCGCGGCCGCAAGCGAACATCCGGTCCCGTGCGTGGACACGGGGTCTTCGATCCTCGGCATTGAGAACTCGGAGAACTCAGAACCGTCGAACAGCACGTCGACCGCGCTCGACCCCTCGCCGTGCCCGCCCTTGACGAGCACCGCGCATCCGAACCTGCCGAAAAGCTCCTTCGCAAGCTCCCTCGCGCGTCCCGCGCTCGCGCCGCGCGCAGCGTCCGCGTCGCACGCACGCCCGCACAGCTCCTCCGCCTCGGGAAGGTTCGGCGTCATAAGCGTGGCCAGCGGAAGCAGCCTCGACTTGACCGCCTCCATCGCGTCAGCGGAAATGAGCTTCGCCCCGCTCGTCGCGATCATCACCGGATCGATCACCTTCGCGATCTCGCCGTGCCCGGCAAGCGCTTCGGCGACGACCTCGATCGCAGCGGGATCGGACAGCATCCCGGTCTTGAGCGCCCTAATGTCGTACACGCCGAGGACGGCGTCGAGCTGCGCCTTGACGAATTCGGCGGGGACGGCGTGTATCGCGCTCACCTCGCGCGGATTCTGCGCCGTCAGCGCGGCGAACACCGTGCAGCCGTGAAGCGAGTACGCGTGGAAGGCGCGAAGGTCGGCCTGCACCCCCGCGTTTCCGCCGGAGTCGCTTCCGGCGATCGTGAGACAGCATGGACGGACGTCAGCCATTGCGCTTCTTCGCAAAGCGCCCCTTGGAGAGCGCGGCGCCGAGAATGAGGAGCACGAGTCCGGGAACAAGGAAGAACTGGTACCTCTCGCCAAGGCGCGCCTCCTCCTCGTTCTGCTCCATGAGCGCCACCTGGCGGAGGTGCCTGCGGTAGATCGCGCCGAGCGTCGTCTCCGCCGTGCCCGCAGTCGCAAGCGGCACGTAGCGTCCGCCCGACGCCTTCGCAATCGCATCGAGCGCTGTTTCCTCAAGCTTTACGACAACGGGCTTGCCGTCGAACTTGACGACGCCGCGGCCGTCCTCCGACGGAATCGTCGCGCCGTGCTTCGGGTCGCCGATGCCGACGGTGAAGATCGGGATGCCGCGCCTCTTCGCCGCCTCGGCGTTCTTGAGCGCCTCGCCGCGAAGGTCTCCGCCATCGGATATGAGGATTATCGCGTTGTGGTCGTCCGCGGCCGGGTCAAGCGTCCCGAGCGCCGCGCGGATCGCGCTGCCGAGGTCCGTCTCGCCCCGCGGCGCGGACTCGGGGCTCATCCGCTCGAGCGCGCTCCTAAGGTACCCGTGGTCCGTCGTGAGCGGACATACCGCGACGCCGGTGCGGCGAAACGCGACGAGCGCGCAGCGGTCTCCGGCGAGCGAGTCGATCAAGTCGGCGACGTCGGCCTTCGCACGCTCGAGGCGGTTGGGGCGGACGTCCTGCGCAAGCATCGAGCGGGACACGTCTATCGCCACGACGACGTTCCGCGCGCGCGTCACCGTCTTCTCCATCGACTTGCCCCACTGCGGACGGGACGCGGCGAAGAGCGAGAAGAAGAGCCCGAGGACGATGCACGCCGTCTGAAGTCCGGTCACGGACGAGCTTGGCACCTTCAGCGTCAGCTTCGAGAGCGCCTTCTCGCGCCGCGCACGGAGAAACGTCCACCACAGTCCCGCAATGGGGACCAGAAGCGAGAACACAAGGAATATCGGATTAGCAAACCTCATGATGTCATCCAACCCTCAACCCACAAACCGACCGACCCACAAACCGATCAACCCATAAACCCACAAACCCATAAACCCCTCCTCAATGATCGTGCTTCCCTTCGCCATGCCAGGGGATGAAATCGGGAACCTTGTCGATTCCGGCGGCGATGCGCTGGCGCACCGCCTCGTAGACGAGAATCGTCGCCGCGGCGGAGACGTTGAGCGAGTCGGCGAGGCCGAGCATCGGGATCCTCACACGAAGCTCAGCGCCGTCCATCCACTTAGCCGTAAGCCCGTACTGCTCGGCGCCGAGCGCGATCGCGACGTTGCCGGTCAGGTCGACCTCGAAGTGCAGCTTCTCCGCATGCGGAGTCGCGGCGAGGATCTTGAACCCGCGCTCCTTCAGCCAAGCGAGCGCCTCGTCGCTCGTCGCCTCGACGATCGGCACGGAGAACATCGTGCCGGTCGAGGCGCGTACGACGTTCGGATTGTGGATGTCGGTCGTGCGGTCGCAGACGATCACCGCCGCGACCTTCGCGGCGTCCGCAGAACGCAGGATCGTCCCGAGGTTCCCCGGCTTCTCGATCGCCTCGGTGACGATGACGAGCGCATTCTCGGGGAGCTTCAGGTCCGCGAGCTTTATGGAGACGTGGGGGCCGACCATGAGAAGCCCGTCCGGACGCTCCTTGTACGCGATCTTCTCGAAGCAGACTTTGGAGCAGGTGTACACCTCGGCGCCGAGGCGCGCGCACTCTTCCACTATCGCCGGCTCGTTCTCGTTCTTGAGGTAGAAGTCGGGACAGTGGAAGATTGCGCGCGGACGGTATCCGTTGTCGAGGGCGCGACGGCATTCGCGGTAGCCCTCGACGATCATCTCGCCGGACTCCTCGCGCGTCGAGCAGCTGCGCAGCTTTACGACGTACTTGAGCTTGGGGTTGCTTGGAGAGGTGATGTCCATCCCTGCCTTACTTCGCCTCAAACGGCCCGAGCGGGAGCGACGCCTCGTTGTAGAGCGTGCCGGCGGTCCTGTTCTTGCCCATGTAGCGGACCTTCACCGGCGCGGCGACCTGCTCGCTCGCGAGGACGATCTGGGGTCCGTCGATGTAGTCGGTGTCGCCCTCCTTGCCGTCCCTGCCCTTGCCCTGCCGGTAGTTCACGACCTTCGCCGGCTGCCAGGCACCGTCCGCCCCGGCGAGCTCAAACGCCGGAGAGCGCGCGCGGTCGGGCGCGTAGACGTACCAGTTCTTGACGTTGTCGAACGTCACGGTCGCCTTGCCGTCCGCGAACGAGACGGACTTGCACACGGGCGAGTCGTCCTGCGGGATCGCGAAGCCGTAGTCGCGCTTGAGCGCATGGACCACGAGGCGCTTCGCGACGATCTCCTTGTTGTTCGGGTGGATGTCGTCGAAGTTGCCGACGTCTGCGGTGACTGCAAGCGCGGCATTATTCTCCTCGGCGCAGAACTTCGTCTGCGCCATGCAGATTCCGAGCCAGTTTTGGCCGAACGGCGCTAGCTGGACGAGGTAGAGCTTGAGGTCGGGGTTCGCGAATTCGCGGCGCCATCCCTCGTAGAGCGCGTGGAGCTTCGCGCAGTAGCGCTGCGCCTCTCCCCCGTTGTGGCAGCCCTGGTACCAGATGAAGCCGCGCATCGCCATCGGGGCGAACGGAGCGACCATTCCATTGTAGAGCACGGTCGGCTGCTGTTGCGCGGCGGTGATCGGGCCCTTCTTGTCCTCGGACTTCCAGTCCGCCTTGACCTGGTACTCAGCCGTCGCCTTGATGGACTCGTCGCAGCCGTCGTATCCGCTCCGCGGCGTCCAGGCGTCGATGTTCGTGCCGCCCCAGCTCGCGTCGAGGATGCCGATCGGCACGTCGAGAGCGAGGTAGAGCTCGCGAGCGTAGTAGAACGCAACGGCCGAGAGCTCCGTGCCGCGTCCGCCCATTGCGCCGCGGCCGAAGAGCTGGAGGTCCTCCGGCGTGAACTTGCACCACTTCGCGGAGACCTCGACGGGCGTGGCCGACCACTTGTGCGGGCTCTTCACGTAGCGGACGCACGGCAGGCACGTCATCGTCGTCATGAGCCCGCCCTTCATGTCGCGGTAGCGGGTGCCCCAACCCCAGATCGGGCACTCCATGTTGCTCTGGCCCGACGCGAACCACACCTCGCCGACGAGCACGTCCTTGACCGCGACGGACTCGCCTCCGGTCGACGACACCTTCATCGTGCGGCTTTCCTTCGACGCCTCCATCGGGTCGAGCTCGACCTTCCACGCGCCGTCCTTTCCGACGGCGCCCGTCTTCGCCTGTCCGGCGAACTCGACCTTCACAGTGCCGCCCGCCTTGGCGGACTTGCCCCACACCGGGACCTTCATCCCGCGCTGGAGAACCACGCCGTCCGTGAACGGCGCGCCCATCTTGATCTCCGCGAAAAGCGGAATCGCGGCCATCGCCGCAACTACTGCGATCATTGTCCTGTTCATTGCCTTCTCCTTTTTTATTATGGCCGCAGGTTTCCATGGCACCATGGGGCCATTTCTGTAATTATACCAAAAAACCGCCCCTTTGGAGGCACCGTGGCGCGCCCTACTTGGCTGCGCCGCGCGTCGCGAAGACGTTGTTCGCGTAGCGCGCGCCGAGCTTGCCCGGAAGGCTCTCGTCGTACTTGAGTTCCACGAACTTGCCCTGGTTGATTCCGCCGAAGCGCTGCCCCTGCGCCCCGATGAACACGTTGCCGGACATCGCGGGCATCGAGTCGGAGCCGTCGGGGTTCATGAGGGACGCCGAGATCTCCACGAGCATGTTGTCGCCTACGCTCATGATGTTGTCCTTCACGACGAAACCGGTCGCTTGGTTGTTGTGCGAATTGCCGCCCCAGTACCGCCAGCACTTTATGTGCGCGCCCTGCGTCTTGTCGGGACGCTGCTCGCACAGGCCCTTCGCCGAGTCGCGCATGAGGTTCTTCTCGAAAAGGATGTTCTCCATGCGGCTCGGGTTCTTGACGGGGTCCGCGATGCAGTGGAGGAAGTATTCTATCGAGTAGTTGCACCGCTCGATCACGTTGCGCGTGTACTTCACGTCCTTCATCAGGATGATAGGGTCCCCGACCTTCCAGCTGCGCATGTCAAACTGGTGGGTGATGCCGGCGTCGTACACGTCGTGCACGTAGCAGTTGTCGATCGTGTATCCGTCGCATCCGCCATAGATCTCGACGCCGTTTCCATAGCGCGTCGGACGCTTTGCGCCGTAGAACGACTCGCACTGGATGGAGCCTCCGATCCACCCGATCTCGCAGTTCGTCACCTTGAAGTTCTTCACGGTGCCGCCGCCGATTCCGTGCGCGCCGACGTACATCACGCAGATGTTGTCGACCGTAACGCCGTCCCTCGCGCCGAAGGCGTTCTTCTTGACGTTGAACTCGATCGACTTGAAGCGGCTGCCGGGGTTCTCCTTCGAGTAGAGGTACAGGTAGCCCGTCCCCTTCGCGTGCGGCTGGAACCTGGTCTTCGCGGAGTAGTCGTGCCAGAAGTGGAGGTCCTCGGCGAGATCGGCGTAGCCGTTGTTGAACGGACGCTTTCCGTACTGCTGGGTGAAGGTGCCGTCGTCGTTGTAGATGGGGATGATCTTGATCGCGTGCTGCTTGCCGCCGTCGAAGACGAGCGTCCCGACGTCCTTGTCGCCGATCTTGTACCGCCACACGTTCTCGACTTCGGTCTTCTCCCATTTCGCGGGGTCCGCGCCGTCCTCGGGCGAGGAGTAGACGCGCGGCTTCGGCCCTTCGCCGTAAGCCGTGTAGGTGACGCCGACGCTCGTCTTCACGCCGCCGCGGAAAATCGCGCCGCGCTCGAGCAGGACGAACGACCCGGGCTCGAGGTTCTCGTCCTTCAGCCGCGCGGGAGTGCGCCACGCAGTCTCCGGAGTGCGCCCGTCCGCCGCGTCGTCGCCCTTCGGCGAGATGTAGCGGCAATTCGCGCCGGCGGGGATTTCCATGTTGGGCGTCGCGCGGATCTTTGCGATACGCCAGTCGAAGAGGCGGCCGATCTGCGCGTACGCGGCATCGGATATCGGTTCGAGGCGCCCGGTCTTGCATCCGGAGAGCCCGATGAACGTCTGCGCACCGAACGCGCACGCGGCGAGGCCAAATGCGAAAAGGACAGTCAGTTCTTTTTTCATGGTGGCAACATTTTACCATATCCATGCCCGACGCGGGCAAATGACATGGCAACTTTGTCGACCCCTCCGCGCGTTACTGGGCAGGGGCAACCGGCATCTGCGGCATTCCGCCTGCACCACCGAAGCCCTGGCCCATTCCCATGCCGCCGAAGTTGAAGCCGCCCTCGTTGACGAAGAAGATGATGGTCGCCGGCTGCTTCTCTTCGCCGGTCTTTGCGGACCGCGCCTTGAACGCGGCGTCGACCTTGTCGCAGATCTGCTTCTTGAAGTCCTTGACCTGCTGGGCGGTAGTGCTGCTGTTGATCGTGAACATCGTCGGCATCGGGAATCCGCCGTTCTGCATCTGGGGCATCTGGGGCATGCCTCCCGGACGCGCATTGGGGGCTGCGCGGCCTCCCTTGCCGGGCGTGGCGGCCTTGGGTTCGGCGAACGCGGCAAGCGCAAGCGCGACGCCGCAGAAAACCACAAGCGATTTCTTCATTTTGCGTGTTCCTTTCTGTTTGTTTATCGTCCTGTCACACCGCCTGCCCGCCTGGCAGGTTGGCGTGATCGAGATTGTACTTGTCGCGCCAGAGCGCCACCGACTCGTGCGCAACCGCGTTTGCGGGTATCGCACGGTAGAAGAGGCTCGAGGCAATGTTGAAGAGGTTCCGGACCGTGTACAGCGAGGTGCGCTCGTCGTGGAAGACGGGCTTCACGTCGGCGTTGAACGGGACGTCGCGGCATCCGTCGCACAGCACAAGCCCGCCGTCCGCCGCGCAGTCGAGCATCCAGGAAAACGCCACGTCCGACGCACACCGCTCGCGGAGCGTCTCCTCGTCCGTCGCCGACGGGTCGCCGTAGCCCCCTCCGACGTCAGAATGCCCGCCCGCGAACCAGCGCTGAACGGCCTTGTCGCCCTCCTCGAAGAGAAGCGCGTCGAAGTCCGACCGCCATTCGTCGATCGCCAGCGCATGGAACACCTTCTCCGCGATCGCCGGACTCCTCTTCACGCCGTAGTCGCTCCCGGGACGCGCCTTCACCGTGTCGAAGAGCCCGAGGACCGCGATCGGCACCTTCTCGTGGCGCCCGGACTCGAGCAGTTCGCGCGCGGCGGATTCGTCGCGGCGGGCGAAAGCCTCGATGCCGACGAACTTGTCCTCGGCAGGACCGGGAACCCCGCAGAAGTCGAGCAGCGCCGCAAGCCAGCGCGCGGCAAATGCGCCGCGGCTGAAGCCGAAAAGGAAGACACGCGGATCGCATCCGTCCGAATGCGCGTTGGCGACCTCCTTCTTCAGCCACCCGTACGCCTCCTCAACTCGCTCGCCGAGGGCCAAACCGAACGCCTGGTCGAGGAGCACGGACTCCGACCGGCGAGAGCCGACGCCGTCGAAGTACTGCGCTACCTGCTGGACGTCGCCGGAGAGCTTAAGCCGCTCGCACGCGTGGTACATGCGGGCGATGTTAGACCATTCGCAACGCGTCTTCTTTCCGAAGTCGCAGTCGGTCCCGTCGATGAAGACGGCGAGGTTTCGCACGGCGCTCATCGCGCGGCGCCCCCTTCTACTCCCCTGGGGTTGAGGCGGTAGTCGATCTCGACCGGCATGTATAGCCCGAACGAAAAGACGGCCGCAAGCGCGTCAAGGTAGGTATACTTGACCTGGACGGAGCCGAGAGTCCTGTCGTACGCCTTCTCGTCGCTCCACTTGTTCCAGCTGCGGCCGCGGCTCCACCCCTTGCCGCGATATACCTCCTCGACTGAAGGGTCGGACGCGCGCTCGAGTCCGCTAAGCTTTGCAGTCATGCACCCTTCGGCGGCAATCGCCACCGCAAGTGCCGCGAGCGCCCCCGCGAAACGCGAACCTGTCATTCCAAGAAACATGTCGCTCCTTTCAGCTTTTGTCAAATGTAGTATACCAAATCCCCTCACACGGAATCAACACACCCGATCCTCCACTCTCTTCCCCGTCCGAAGGAGCATCAGCCCGAGGAGGGAGAGATTGCCAATGACCTGGTTGGCGCTGTGTCCGAAGAGTACAAGCTGCAGAGGCGAGAGCAAGGCCAACCAAAGAATTGCCTCACACCCCCCTAATCCCTGACCCCTAACAAAAATCTCCCCACCACTCTCCAACTCCAACTCTGAACTCCAACTCCTTCCCCCTGCCCCCTTCTCCCCAACAATCCATTCAAGCGCGAAGACCGGCAGCAGATAGAGCATCGCATAGTAGTACATGTTCCCCGCCGCCAAAAGCATCCCACCAACCATAAGCAGCTTGTCGCGCCTGCAGACACCATAAACAAGCGCTGCAGCCCCCATCAGCTGGCTTGCAACCGCCACCAGCCTCATCCCCGGCCACACCTCCTGCACGTCCAGCCCGACGATTATCCTAACCGTCCTCCACAACTGCACAAGCCCGATGTCGCTTCCCCGCTGCATGAACTGCGACTGGGCGGCGGCATTCATGACCATTGCCGAGAACTCGGCAAGGCCGTCGGACATGAACATCCACGGAACGAACACGAATACGGCGGAGAGAAATCCGCAGAGAAGGACGGGGCGCCATCTCCACTTTGTGAAATAGACGAGTCCAAGCGCGAACGGCGTGATCTTCATCGACCCTGCGACCGCAAGGCACACGGCGGCGACAAGCTGCTTCCAGCCCTTCTCGTCGTCCCACCAGGCGAGGAACATCCCTGCAAAAGCAGCGGAAAGCCAAGTCGTGTTCCCCCTCTCAAGGTTGAAAAGAAATGGCATCGAGCACGCAAGCAGAAGCGGCCACCAAGATTTCAAGATCAGACACAACGATGCAAGGAACAGCAATCCCGCAACCGCGCACCAGAGACAGGCACCGAATCGCGTCGCTGGGAACGGCTTGAGTGGCAGGATCCCAAACAGCGGATACACCCTGTCTCTCCAGCCGGTTACATAGAATGTCTTTTCTCCGTCCGTATACCAGCCGCTCTTCAGGACACCGATGTCATCGATGACAATAGGCTCATGCTTTCGCGCATCGACAAGCCCCTGATATCTCTCCGGGTGTCCGACATACCCCTGCTCCAGGCACATCCGCGGCATCCAGAAGTCGGACAGCTCCTCTCTGCCTTCAACGTAGAACAGCTTGCGCTGTCCAAACATTCCCAACGCCGCAGCCCCCGCCCAGACCACGAACAATCCGGCGAGACAAGCAAAGACAACCTTGTGCGAAAGGCGAAACATGAGCTTTTAGAAGACCTTCATGCTGCAAACTACTTTACAGCGCAAGTCTGCGTCAATTCTACCAGATTTATTCCGCCATCGTCAATAGCCCGACTGGCGCAGCCAACGAGTAGAGTTGTCATGCTGGCTTCTCGACTCATTCATCGGTCACATGCGATGAATTCTACAAACAGGCCCGGCTTCTATCTACCGACTTGAATCGACCCTACCCCGACCCTTCACAACAAGGGAAGCAGCATCCAGATAACCCTTTCTGCAGAAAGGCCTACCACTTGCGCCGAAAGTGCCTATGGAATCAAAGCAACCGATCGTTCACCACAGGTTGTTGTTCCAGAAGGTCTCGAGGGTGGGGGCGCAGGTCATCGGAACGTGAATCCTGTATGCCTTGTGCATCTCGGACTGCCGGCGCGCCTCGCTCTGCTGCGGCAGGTATTCGTTCAGATACCAGTTGTAGTCGTCGCGATAGAAGCGCCAGTACCTGTTCGTGTAGGCCGGAAGCGTCGCCGCTTCCGAGGCGCGCATCACGCGCAGGATCGAATTCGATATCTCCGAGAAAGACGAGAACCGGAGATCGTAGGTTTCCATGATGACTGCGGCCACGAGGTCGTTGGTATTTGCCGCCAGACGCTGCTGCGCCAGCTCGTAGACATTCGAGTAGTTGCCCTGGTACCAGTCGTTCGTGACGGCGTGGTAGGTGTTTTCCGAGGGCACGGCAAATGCCGCTACAGCCGTTCCCGCCAATAATCCTGCGATTAGTTTATTCATAGTCTATTCTCCTTGGTTCGGGTACAGTATCTGCATCCCCAGCTCGACGGTCGTGGGCGACACAAACTGACGGTTGTAGTCGAACGCCCTCGACCATTGCACGTGGTTGTCTGCGTTCGCCGTGTTTGGCCAGAGACGCCTTTCCTTCGCGCCCTGCCGAAGCCACATGTTGGTCACAAGCATACCCGTGGTCTGGGCGAAATTTGTCATGGAGAGCGTGTTTCCCGCCTCCCAGCTCATGGACGACGTCCCGTCCCCGAAAAAGAAGTCGCTTGTCCCGTAGTATATCCTCGAAAGCTGACGCCGCCATTCCGAAACGCCAATTCGCTTGGTTCCAAAGCTGACAAACAGGTTGCTGACCTTGGACAGTCGCGTCGGCAGACCATGCCAAGTCATCACAGCGCCGAAGCCCACGCCTTGTATATCCGACGTCGGCGCGTCATTGACCTGGTTGTACAGCCATACGGTCGGCCGCGCGGCGGAGTCGGGCCGGCCGATGTAGTCCCCGTTCCCGCCGCTCACAAACCAGCGCTCGCCAAACGCCTTGCTGTTGCGCTCGTCCTGGTTGTAGTTCGCGATCAGCCAGTCCATCTGCGCGGCATACGCCGCAAGGTCCCCTTCGAGAATGTCGTCTATGCTTGCGCCTGCAAGCGGAAGGACGATGTTCCCCTCGGTCCACGGAGAGCCGTCGACGCGCGAACGCAGCCGGATGACGCCGCCGTGCTTTGGATTTGCAAAGTCAGCGCAAAGGCCGTGCATGTTTGCCAGCGCTCCGCTTTCCGCCGTGTTCGAGAGAATCTGCCATTCGGCATTGTACGGAGGGCAGACGTCGGGATTCAGTTCAAGGCGCATGTTCACCGAAAAGTCACTGACAGAGAAGTCGTTGGTGTTTACGACCCGGTAGTACGGTATGGCGATGTGCTTGTCTACGAGGGGACTGTTGGTCACGCAGAACGGACACGGCGTCTCCCCGACGAACGGTGGCTGGTTGTTGTTCTTCTCGGTGTCCCTGAGTTCGCTTTCCATGTGCAGGTACTTGACCTCTGCGACGGTCATCGCCTGCGTGATAACGTATGACGCGCCGCCCATGTCGAGGCGAAGCTCGAAAAGCACGTCCCCTTCCTCGTCGCTTGCCGCAACCCCCTGGACCTCCATCCAGGCATCACCGCTCCCAAGGACGCTGATCCTGGACAAGCCCTGCACGCAGGACAGCGTCATCGTCGCGTTTGTCTCGCACGGCGGATTGAACGAGCCATAAACAGTGTGCGAATTGCCGTTCTTCATTATCACCGACGGGCACGAGAGCGAGAACCACACCTCCGGATTGGACTCGTT
>Ga0265298_10002687_pt1 | contig 24330 bp, 22 predicted proteins | sample AusTroGonzalo_MG_3_FD_193486 | JGI IMG/M metagenome (GOLD analysis project Ga0265298, IMG submission 193486) | Bovine rumen microbial communities from tropical cattle in Woodstock, Queensland, Australia - Gonzalo_01 | ecosystem: Host-associated > Mammals > Digestive system > Stomach > Rumen ...
CTCTAAATATTTATACATTGCGAGCACATTAATTTCGGCAGTATATTCGGTAATTTCTGAAAAAACTGGTATTTTTTCCACACTTTTTCCTAATCTTCTCTTTTCTTGGATCTCTAACATTTCATTATAAGCTTTAACGTTTACAGGGTTAGAGAAGAGTCTAATTCTATATCCATCAGTCATGGTCTCTAACTTAAGTGGAATGAAATTATAAAAAGCAAGTAATGAAGAGATTAAAAGAAGAATTAAAGATGCAGAACCAAGCCATGGTGCTCCTGGATTTACTGCAGTTTTAACTTGAGAATGAATAACAATACACGTAGCGAGTTCTATAGCAAAACCGAAAAGCGGGAACCAAACAACCCAGTTAATGTTCTTCTTTTCTCTTTTTGGTGCAAATCTTGTCTCACCACTTAAGCCATTAAATTCTCTTAAGCCAAATTTCCATTTGTTTTCTTCTTTATAGAAGCATAACCATAATACGTTGAAATATGTGATGCTATAACCACCAATAGCGGCGCCTAAAACATGTAATAATTCGAGTCCTAAGGCATTAATTAGATATGAAAGAACAACCGTAACAAGTAAATACGGGAATGGTTTCATATGTGTTGGTCCATATTGAATTACAGCATCTTTAACAAATGCGAATCCAAAGATAATTGCTAAAACGATTAACAACATGTAAACGACTAGGCTTCTGATTTCTTCTTTTCTCATAAATCTTTCTCCTATATGACCCTTTTAATATCTGATTGATATTGGGTCACTAAATATCTCCAAATAGTATTAAGTCTTTTAATAAGTGATGCGTTCTTCTCATTTCTTTTGTTTGAAATCCAGAAATTAAGCTCTTGAGCGGATAATACAGATATGTATCTTACAATTTCTTGACCAGCAAACCCATGATTTTTTAATAAGTTTCCTACTTTTACATAGAAGTAAGAGAAGAAAAATGAATAGAGTTTATCTGATGCGTATGACTTGTTAATTGATGAAACGTACTGATAATTTTCGCTTATATAAGAAATCATCTCTTTTAAAATAGGCTCATAATCCAAGAACTTTTTGCCATAACCTACTTTTGCTTTTAAGAACGTAGAATCTACTACATCAGCAATGTCTCTAAAATGATAGTAAAAAGTTTGACGATTCGAATGAACGTAATCGCAAAGCATAATTACATTAATTTCATCAAGAGGTTTGCTTTTAAGTAAGCTTTTTAATCCTTCTTGGAATATTTGTTCAGTTTTCATAAATTACAAAGTTCTTTTGCAATCTTTGCTCCTAATCTTGCATTATTTAATACAAGTTTAATATTTGACTCTAAAGAGTCTCCACCAGTTAACTCAACAATAGTCTTGAGTAAGAATGGTGTAATTTCTTTTCCTTTTACGTGTGCTTCATCAGCCATCTTAAGTGCTTTTTCGATAGCTGCATTAATGACTTCTGGATCCATTGCATCTTCTTCAGGAATTGGGTTTGCAACAAGGATTCCACCATCTAATTTGTTTACACGTTTTGCTTTAATTATCTTTGCGACCTCAAGTGGAGAGTTAACAACATTCTCGATTTTGATACCAGAATGTCTGGTGTAGAAGTCTGCAAATTCATCTGTTCCATATGAAAGTACTGGAACACCTTTTGTTTCAAGAATTTCGAGTGTTAAATTCAAATCTAAAATAGCTTTAACGCCTGCTGAAACGACAGTGACATTGGTTTTACCAAGTTCTTCAAGATCTGCGGAGATATCGAAGTTATTTTCTGCACCTCTATGAGCACCGCCAACACCACCTGTAACAAAGACTTCAATTCCTGCCATGTTTGCAAGAATCATTGTTGCTGCAACTGTTGTTGCGCCCCATTCTTTGTTAGCGAAGATGATTGGTAAATCTCTTCTGGATGCTTTTTTAACGCCTTTTCTTTTTCCGAATTCTTCGATTTCTTCATGGCTCATTCCAATAACTGGTTCACCATCGATAATTCCGATAGTTGCAGGAATCGCACCATTTTTTCTAATTTCGTCTTCTACTGCATAAGCTGTTTGAACGTTTTTTGGATAAGGCATGCCGTGTGAAATAATAGTAGATTCAAGAGCTACGACCGGCTTATTGTTTTTTAAAGCTTCTTGAACTTCTTTAGAAATGATCATGTTTTCTTCTGACCTCCCTTTGTTTATCTAAATACTTATGGATTATTGAAACCCCAAATGAAAGCGCAATGTAAATAATTACTCCGATGAATAAAACGGTTATAAGAGCAAAAATACGAGCGCCGGTTAATACAGTGTAATCAATGTCAAAGATGCTAACGCCTTTGGCGAGAATATCTGCGAATAATAAAACAAATCCAATGAATAACAAACCAATAACAAGTAATGTTCTAAATATATCGAATGGTAAACAAACACGAATAAAGATAACAAAACTAAAGATTGAGAATGCTAATACGGACAATGTTTTTGCAGTTTCATAGTCTTTCGAGAAAATAAAGAAGAATAAAACCATCAAGATTTGAACAGTTGCGGCAGGAATAAGTCTAAAAACAATATTAACCAAGAATTTAGATTTAACTTTTTCGTCATTAGGTTGTAATGACAAGAATAACGAACCAATACCAATAGTTAAAACTTCCCAGATAAGCATATTTTTAAGTCTAAATGGATATCCATTAGTGGTTTTGAATATTGGTAATAGGAATAATGCAGTTAAGACTACAGCAAACGCAGTTTTAACCAAGAAGTTTGAAACAGATCTTTGTAAGTTATTAATTACACGTCTACCTTCTTTTACAACATCAGGTAAAGATGAGAATGAAGAGTCTAAAGACACTAAATGGGCAACGTTCTTTGCGGCGTCTGAACCAGAGGCCATAGCAATTGAACAATCGGCAACACGTAATGCAAGAATGTCATTAACGCCATCACCAGTCATTGCGACTGTACGTCCTTGTGATTTTAATGCTTCAACAAGAACAGCTTTTTGTTCAGGAGTAACACGGCCGAAAATAACATATTTCTTCGATGCTTCTCTAACTTCATCATCGCTCATTCCGTCTAAAGAGACAAATTTGTCAGAATTTTTAATTCCTGCTCTATGAGCAATCTCAGCAGCAGATTCTGGGTTATCACCTGTAATAATGCGAATATCAACGCCATTCTTTTGGAACCATTTAATATTTTCAGGTGCATCACCACGAATATGGTCTTGTAAAACAACAAATCCAATAATTTCAGCCTCTTGGAGTTTTTCATCTATTGTTATTACATGTGAATGTTGTGCTAAAACGACTACACGCATGCCGTCTTTTTCATATTTCTTACACATGGAATCAACTTCTTTATTTGTGTGTGGAATAAATTCTCTAGCGCCAAAAACAATTGAACGACCGTCCTCTAACATAACTGCGGAGAACTTTCTTTCTGAACTAAACGGAATAGAAGAGAATGCATCAAAACAGTTTAATGAAACAAATTCTTCTCTAATCGCTCTAGCGGTTGGGTTATTATCTTTGGTTGCTTCGACTAATGTTTTTAAAATCTTTCCAATGTCTTTTTCACTTGTGTTGCTTGTGCTAATGACTTTATGAACGGTTAAACTACCATCAGTGATAGTTCCAGTCTTATCAAGACACAAAGTGTCTACTCTTGCTAAAGTTTCGATACAATACATGTCCTGAGTAAGCATATTTCTCTTAACTAAACGAATAACGCCAACAGCTAATGTGACTGAAGTTAAGAGGTACATGCCAATAGGCATCATACCGACTAACGATGATGCGATAGAACCAACTCTTTCAGTAAATATATCATTGTGAATATTTGAAAGATCAGTTCTAAAGACAATAATTTGAATAATGCCAAGTGTAACAACAATAAATCCAATGACCTTGAAAATCATTTTTAAGGAAGAAAGTATTTCGGATTTAACTCTTTTAAACTTAGATGCGCTTTGTTGAAGTTGTTCGGCATAGTTGTCTTTTCCAATATGCTCAACTCTATAAAATGCATGGCCGGAAGCAACAAAAGACCCGGAAAATACCGAGGATTTTGCTGTTTTTGATATATTTTTTGACTCACCTGTAAGAAGAGATTCGTTCATCTCAACAAATCCTTCAATAATGGTTCCGTCACAAACTAATTGATTGCCTTGTTTGATTTCAACAATATCTGAGAGCACAACTTCATTCGCACTTATTTGTTGAATCTTGCCATCTCTTAAAACATTTACTTTAACTGATGAAACAACTTTGAGCTTATCAATTAAAACTCTTGCTCTAATATCTTGATATAGACCAATGCAAATGTTCAAAGCTAAAATGCCATCAAAGAAGAAATTTAATACCTCCATTCTAGCAACAATCATTGCAGCAGTAATAATGTAAAGGAGGATGTTGAAAAAATTAAAAATATTATCATAGATAATACGTGCATATGATTTAGTAACTCTTTTCTTTGGTTTGTTTACTAAACCAGCCTTTTTTCTTTCTTCAACTTGAGCGCTCGTTAAACCTTTTTCCAAATTAATTGGAAATTCGGTTATAAGAACATCTTTTCTTTTCTTAGACATATACTCAACAACAAAAAGTAATTAACTTTTACAAGACTAGTATAACAAGATTTATATACAGTGTATAAATATTTTATCGTTTACTTCTAAAGAAAGCGCTCATAATCGATGAACATCTTTCTTCTAAAACACCACCAGTGATTTCTGGATGATGATTTATATTTTCAGCTTCAAATAGCGAGAAACTACTTACAAGTGCACCGCCTTTTGGATCTTTTGCGCCATAAACGATTCTTTTAATCCTTGTCCAAAGTAAAGTGCCTGCACACATAGCACAAGGTTCTATAGTCACGTACATCGTACAATCTTCTAGTCTCCAACTATTTAGCTTTTTACATGCTTTTCTAATCGCGACTATTTCAGCATGTGCAGTTGGATCATTGCTTCTTTCCCTTAAGTTATGACCTCTAGCGATAATTTTGCCATCTTTCACAATAACTGCTCCAACAGGAACTTCGTCAAAATTTGCGGAAATTTCCGCTTGTTTTAAGGCTTGAAGCATAAATTTTTCGTCTAAAGTGTACATACAAATAAACCATCGCACATGACCTAGATTACTTAAGGCTGCTACATTCCTGTCCTGACCTGGTTCGTAGTAGACCATTGCGATGGCTTAAAAATTATAACAACTTAAAATAAAAAAGACCACTCAATTGAGTAGTCTTATCTCATTTTTTAACCTCTAAAAATTAAATTGAGACAAAAAAGCAGGGAAATCCCTGCAATTTTTATTATTTTTTGATTGGTTTGATAAATTCAAGTCCGCCCATCCATGGTCTTAAGACTTTTGGAATTTTAACTGATCCGTCTGCTTGTTGCATTTGTTCAACTAAAGCTGGGAAGACACGGCTAGTGGCAAGACCAGAACCATTTAAAGTTCTAGCATATTTAGTTTTGCCTGTTGCCTTATCACGATATCTAATCATTCCGCGTCTTGCTTGATAATCGTGTGCAGTTGATACGGATGAAACTTCTTTATAAATTCCAATTGATGGAATATAAATTTCAATATCGTAAGTTCTTGCCATTGATGCAGAAATATCTTCTGCAGCAAGTTTAGATACACGGAATGTTAAACCGAGCTTTTCAAGAAGAGAAACTGCTTTTTTAACAAGTTCTTCGAATGCTGGCATATCGCCTTCTTCGGTGGTGTATTGGAACATTTCAATTTTATTAAATTGATATCCACGAATCATACCACGCTCTTCAGTACGATATGTACCTGCTTCTCTACGATAGCATGGAGTATATGCGAAATATTTCTTTGGAAGTTCATCTTCACTAAGAATTTCATCTCTATGCATATTTACAAGAGCTGTTTCAGCAGTTGGAAGGATAAATTTCTTTGGTTCTGCATTAGATAACCAAAACACGTCGTCCTTAAATTTAGGGAATTGGCCTGCAACATATCCACTTTCTTCATTAAGTAAATGAGGTGGAAGAATCATTGTATAGCCATCTTTTAGATGTTCGCTAACAAAGAAGTTAAGAAGTGCCCATTCAAGTTGTGCACCAAGTCCAGTGTAGACCCAACAACCATGCCCGCTCATTTTTGCGCCACGTTCGTAGTCAATTAAGCCAAGAGATTCACAAAGATCAACATGGTTCTTTGCTTCGAAATCGAATTTAATTGGCTTTCCATATTCATGGATAACTTTGTTATTTTCTTTTCCACCAGCAACTAAGTCATCATCTGGAAGATTTGGAAGAGGCATTAAGAAATTTTTAATTTCTTCTTCAATCTTTGCTAACTCTTCTTCATCTTTTGCTGACTTAGCAGCAATTTCCTTAACTTGAGCGAAAATTGCATTCACGTCCCCTCCATTTTTCTTAACTTGAGGAACTGAAGCAGATAATTTGTTTCTTTCTGCTTTTGCGTTTTCAACTGAGATAAGAAGATCTTTACGTTTTTTGGAAAGATCTAAGAGTGGAGCAAAATCAACATGACAACCTTTTTTTGCTAATTTTGCAGCGATTTCCTGAGGATTTTCGAGAATTAGTTTTATGTCTAACATAATTTTTCTCCTTAAATGAGACTATTCGTTTTCTTTATTTTCGGCGACTTCTTGAGTGCCTTCTTCAACTTCGCCTTCTTCTTCATGAGGAACGACTGTGATTGAAGAAACTCTTTGTTTATCGTCTTCAAGTCTAATGACTTTAACACCTTGTGTTACGCGGTGAGCAACTTTAACTTGATCAAGAGGAATTCTAATAACAGTACCATTATTGGTAACCATCATTAAGTCTTCATCTCCATTAACAGCTCTCATGGCAACGAGTTTACCAGTTTTAAGTGTTGCGTTAACAGTAGTGACACCTTTTGCGCCACGTTTTGTTTCACGGTATTCACCGATTTCACTCATCTTACCAAAACCACGTGTGGTAATAACTAAGATGTAATTACCTTCAAGTGATGTTGTCATGCCAATGACTTGAGCATTTTCATCAAGTTCGATACCTTTAACGCCGGTAGCAGTTCTACCAAGTGGGCGAGCTTGATTTTCATTAAATTTAACTAACTTACCTTTGCTTGAAGCTAAGCAGATAGTTTCATTACCTCTTGTGAATTTAACATCAAGAAGTGCATCGCCTTCACGAAGTGAAATAGCAATCTTACCATTCTTTCTAACTGATTCAAATTCTTGTGCTGGGGTACGTTTTACAACACCTTCTTTTGTTGCAAAGAATAAGAAGTTTCCTTCATCATAAGATTCAATTGGAATGATGGACATGATCTTCTCGCCTTTTTCAAGTGGAAGTAAGTTTTGAATTGGAATGCCTTTAGAAATACGGCTTCCTTCTGGAATCATGTAACCTCTCAAACGATAGACTCTACCTAAATTGGAGAAGAACATGACATCGATATGTGTTCTTGTATGAAGCATAATTGCAACTTCATCTTCATCATTAAGAGCTGCACCACGAACACCACGTCCACCTCTATTTTGTGTACGGAATGTATCAGATTCCATTCTCTTAACATAGTTATTCTTACTTAGAGTAATAACAATTTCCTTTTGTGGGATGAGTGCTTCATCTTCAATTGTTGCAGCTTCATCAGAAATGTCTGTCTTTCTTTCATCAGAATATTTTTCTTTAATTTCGACTAATTCTTCAACAACGACATCTACGATATGATCTCTACTTTCAAGGATGTAGTGATATTTTGCAATGTTTGCTTCGAGTTCTTTTCTTTCATCTTCGAGTTTTCCTTCTTCTAGACCAGTAAGTCTACGTAAGGTCATTGCTAAAATAGCAGCTGTTTGTTCTTCGCTAAATCCGAATTTACTCATCAAAGCCTTAGTAGCTTCTTCTGGAGTTGCGCTCTTTTTGATAGTTTCAACAATCTCATCGATGTTACTAATTGCTTTAAGTAAACCTACAACAATGTGGTCACGTGCTTCGTCTTTTGCAAGTAAGAACTTTGTTCTTCTTTCAACAACTTCAACTTGGAAGTCGAGATAATGTTTTAAAATTTCAGTGATTGGAAGAATCTTTGGTGCGCCATCAACAAGACAAAGCATAATAATGCCCATGCTTGTTTGAAGTTGAGTCATCTTATAAAGTTGATTTAAAATAACTTCTGGAATAGCGTCATGTCTTACGTCAATTACGATTCTGACATTACCTTTTGAAGATTCATCACGAATATCTGTAATTCCATCAACAACTTTGTCTCTAACAAGATGAGCAATATTTTCAATCATGTTAGCTTTGTTAACTTGATATGGAATTTCAGTAACAATAATTTGTTTTTTGCCAGTTCTTTCGTTTTCTTTAATTTCAGCTTTTGATCTAATAACGATAGAACCAGTACCGGTTTCAAAATAATCTTTGATTCCGCCTCTACCTAAAATTGTCGCGCCAGTTGAGAAATCTGGACCATGTAAATAATCTTGCATGATTTCAAGAGGTGTAATTTCAGGATTTCTTGCAACTGCCACAACGGCGTCAATTGTTTCACCTAAGTTGTGGGTTGGAATATAAGTTGCCATACCAACAGCAATACCATTTGACCCATTAACAAGGATATTTGGGAAACGAGATGGTAAAACTTCTGGTTCAACTTCAGTACCATCATAGTTATCAACCATATTAACTGTATTACAGTTAAGGTCTCTAACCATTTCGGTTGCAAGTTTTGTCATTCTTGCTTCGGTATAACGCATAGCAGCTGGTTCGTCACCGTCAACAGAACCGAAGTTACCATGACCATCGACGAGTGTATAACGCATAGCGAATGGTTGAGCAAGTCTAACTAATGTGGAATAAATTGCGGCGTCACCATGTGGGTGATATTTACCCATGACGTCACCAACAATACGAGCACTCTTTTTGAAAGGAGTTCCTGGGAACATACCGGTGACATGCATACCATAAATGACACGTCTATGGACTGGTTTACAGCCATCACGTACATCTGGAATTGCACGAGCAACGATAACTGACATTGCGTAGTCAAGGAATGAATCTTTGACTAATTGAGATAAGTCTGTGTCGCTAAGACCTGCGGCAATACCACTTTGAATTTCAGGAGCGGCTTCTTGTTCAGTTTCTTCTTCGACGACTTCGTTTTCTTTTCTTTCCTCTGCCATTTTCTTACTCTCCTTTCTTAGATATCTAAGTTCTTAACGAACTTCGCATATTTTGCGATAAAGTCTTTTCTTGGTAAAACTTCATCACCCATTAAGTCTGTAAAGACCTTGTCTGCTTCAATAGCATCACTCATAGTGACACGGAGCATCTTACGTGCTTTAGGATCCATTGTTGTTTCCCAAAGTTGTTCAGCATCCATTTCACCAAGACCTTTATAACGTTGGAATGGATATCCAGGTTTAAGGTTGAGTTGTTTTTTAATAATTTCGAGTTGGTCATCGTTATATGCGTAGTAAGATTTACTATGGTAATCAACCTTGAATAGTGGTGGTTGAGCAATATAAACATAACCAGCTTCGATAAGTTCTTTCATAAAGCGGAAGAAGAATGTTAAAAGAAGGATTCTGATGTGGCTACCGTCAACGTCAGCATCGGTCATAATAACAATCTTGTGGTAACGAGCTTTTTCGATATGGAATTCTGGATCAATACCAGCGCCGATAGCGACAATCATGTTACCAATTTCAGCATTTTCGAAAGCTTTTTCTTGGGTTGCTTTTTCAACGTTTAAGATTTTTCCACGAAGTGGAAGAATTGCTTGAGTTTCTCTATCACGTCCGTTTTTAGCTGAACCACCAGCAGAGTTACCCTCAACGATGTAGAGTTCGCACTTTTCTGGTTCTTTACTTGAACAGTCTGCAAGTTTTCCTGGTAATGTTGTAACTTCTAAGCCTGTTTTTCTACGAACTGATTCTTGAGCGGCTCTTGCTGCCATACGAGCAGTTGCAGCCATTCTGAGTTTTTGAATGATTTCCTCAGCAATTTTTGGGTTTTCCATCAAGAATCTTTCAAGTGAATCACCAACGACTTGGCTAACAATCTTTCTAACTTCGGAGTTACCGAGTTTAGTTTTTGTTTGACCTTCGTATTGTGGGTTTGGGTGTTTAATTGAAATAATTGCAGTTAAACCTTCCAAAATATCACTTGTTTCAAGATCATCTTGTCCGTCTTTTAAGATTTTTGCTTTTCTTGCGTAATCATTCATGACACGACGCATGGCGAGTCTAAAACCTTCTTCATGGGTTCCGCCTTCGTGTGTGTGAATGTTGTTACAGAATGAGAAGATTGTTGGGTTATATGATTCGTTATATTGCATAGCAACTTCACAATAAATATGACCTTTATCTTCGTCACCTACTTTATATTTTCCACGGCCTTCGCAATAGATAACATCTTGCATGATAGGTTGTTTATTAAAGTTAATTGATTGAACGTATTCTTTAATACCACCTTCGAAGCAATATTCTTCACTTAAGGCTGGGGAGACTCTATCGTCTTTAACAATAATTCTGACACCCTTATTTAAATAAGCCATTTGTTTTAAGTGGTCACAAATGATGTCATAGTTATAAACTGTTGTTTCAGTAAAGATGGTGTCATCTGGTTTAAATGTAACTAAAGTTCCTGATTCGTTTGGATCACATTCGCCAATAACTTCGAGATGTTGAAGTGGTTTTCCACCACGTCCAAATTTCATAAAATGAACTTTACCGTTTTTCTTAACAGTTACTTCTAACCATTCAGAAAGAGCGTTAACAACTGAAGCACCGACGCCATGAAGACCGCCAGAAACTTTATATCCACCAGTTTCACCGAATTTACCACCAGCGTGGAGAATTGTAAAAACTGTTTCAACGCCTGAGAGGCCTGATTTTGCGACAATGTCGACAGGGATACCACGGCCGTTATCATCAACGGTAATAGTGTCGCCTTTGTTGATTGTGACGATAATTCTGTCACAGAAACCTGCAAGGGCTTCGTCAATAGAGTTATCGACGATTTCCCATACAAGATGGTGAAGACCAGCTGCTGCGGTTGTACCAATGTACATACCTGGACGTTTACGAACAGCTTCTAAGCCTTCGAGAACTTGAAGATCCTTAGCGGAATAATCAGCATCAGGTTTATCTTCGTTTGATGCGTCTACATTTAATTCAACGTTTTCATCTAGTTCTACCATGTAGCATTCCTCCTTGTAATGATATGCTGAGACACTTCATAGACAGAAGCATCCTTAATGTTAGTTTTGGTTGAGGTGATAAACACCTGTTCGAGTTCTTTTACAAATGTAAGAAGTCTCTTTTTATGTTCGTCATCTAGCTCTGACATTACGTCGTCTAGAATAACGATTGGTTTTTTCTCATTCTCTTCGATTAGGAAGAATGGAGCAACCTTTAAGGCGATAACCGCGATTCTGTTTTCGCCTTGAGAACCTTGTTCAGCGATGTTTTTGCCATTTAGGATCATCTTGATATCTTCTCGATGAATTCCTATTTGGGTTGCTTTGTGTCTAATGTCGCTTTCTTCATTATGCTCGTAAGCACGCGCGCATGAAGTTTTGAAGTTGTCGTCTAATTTAATAAACGGCAAGTACACCAATTGGGCAACTTGATCTTCGCCCTTTAACTTTGTTATTAACTTAGAGAGAATGTTGTTTATCTCGTTAATGTAAGCGGCACGATATTTGCAGATTGTTTCTTCTACATCAATCATTTGGTCAGTTACAACTTTTAGTTGTAGCTTATCAATAATGTCGCTTTTGAGAATTGCATTTCTTTCTCTAAGAAGCTTTTCAAACATCATTAAGTTTTCTAAGTATATTGGTGACTTTTTAGACAAGTTAATATCTAAGAAGTTACGTCTCACCAAAGGTGAGTCAGAAAACATAAGCGTATCTTTAGGTTCAAAGACTATTACATTTATAAGTTTAGAAAGATAGGATATTTTCTTTACGACTTTACCGTTACAAGTGAACTTTTTGCTAGAAGAGGTCATTAGAGCGCCGATATCTTTCTTTATGGTATCTTGCTCGACTTGAGCCTCAATCTCGCTATATTGGCGGTTATTTTTGATTAAATCGCTAGTTTCAGATGTACGGAACGACCTCGCCAGAGACAAAAAGTAAATCGCTTCAACTAAATTTGTCTTTCCGGCAGCATTTTCACCAACGATGACATTTAACTTTGGATCAAACTCAACTTTGGCGTAATCGTAATTTCGGAAATTCCTGAGGACGAGACTATTAACAATCATTTTTTAATCTCGAATTTTTGACCGCAAACTTCAACAATTTCTCCACCCCTAAGTTTTCTTCCTCTTCTGCAGTCGATTTCATTATCGATTTTAACTTCATTTTCGGCTAAGAAACTTTTTGCTTCTCCACCAGATTCGATAATGTCTGCTAACTTGAGAAATTGACCTAAAGTAATGTAGTCAGTTGTGATAAGAATTTCGGTCGATTTTTTTAACATAAAAAAGCAGTTTTTCTGTCCTCTTGCAATATTCTAACATATATAAAAATAAAAGGGAATATTCAATTCCCTTAAATTCTAATATGTTTTTAATATGTGTTTTTCGCTATTTATGAACGCAATGGAGTGACTAACATCTCGATGGATTCATCTTTGACATTACGGACAACAAACGGCTTCATTTCGCCTACAAATGCGATGGTAACATCCTCGCTTCTACAGGCACGAATTGCGTCTCCAACAAATGATGCTTTGAAGGAAATTTCGAGGTGTTCTCCTGAATATTGAAAAACTTGAAGTTTTTCGTTTGCGCTTCCAACCATGGATGAACGTGAAATCATTTCAACTTCATCTTGATCCATAATTAGCTTAACAACACCTTCATATTCTGTTGAAAGAAGGGAGACTCTTTCCATAGCTTTTAAGAACTCTTGAGCATTGACTTCGAGGTAGTAATTGAAAACTTTTGGGAAAATATTTTTGGTGTTTGGATAATCACCACTTGTTAATCTTGTTGAGATTACTGAATAGCCAAATGCAAAAACTGCTTTCTTGTCATTTACAGCGAGCGTGACTTCATCTTCTGCATCAAAACTACGGACAATGTCGAGTAATTTCTTTGCTGCAATGTTAGCGACAAACTTAACTTCAAAGTTAATTTCGATTGATTTTCTAGCAAGTCTTGCGGTGTCAGTTGCGGTTGCGGTGAGTTTCATATCGCCTGCTTCGAGGCTGACAGCGGTCAAAATTGGTCTAGTTTCCTTAATAGAGGCTGCAAAGGCAGTCGATTCAACTAAGGTTTGAATATCTGAGCCAGCAAGTGTTAAAGATGCCCCAGAAACGGTTAAATCGATGTCTGGATATTCTTCAGCACGAATTGAATTGAGTTTGAAGTTTGATTTTGAGTCTTCAATTTTAAGCATTGATGAATCAATGAGTTCAAATGTACAAATTTCATCATCTAAGTGACGAACAACTTCAAGTAAAATCTTTGCTGCTACTAAAGTAGAACCTTCTTGTGAATTGCGAATAATTTCTTTTTCGCCAATCATAAAAGGAACTATTGTACATATAGTAATATTGTTATCAGAACCTGTAATTTCAAGTCCTTTTTCGGTTAATGCTAATTTAAAATTTGCAAGAATTGGAAGTTCTGCTTTTTGAGGAATTGCTTTGCTAACTAATGTTAAACCTTTCATCAAGGATTCTTTATCGATTGTAAATCTCATAATTATTTATTTCTCCCTTTATAAATTATATTTATTATTAGGTGTGTGGATTATGTGGATAAGTTTGTGATTTTTTATATTTTAACACTTTATTTTCTCGCGCACACGTATTTATATTAGATTTAGGCTTTTAAGAGTGATCTTACCTCATTAATTACTGTTTCAATATTTGGGTTAGTTTTCAACTCTTTTTCCACCTTCTCAACACCGTTCATAACAGTCGAGTGGTCCTTGCCACCGAAGATCATGCCGATTTTGGTGTATGGAGTATCAAGCATTTTTCTAATCATATACATCGCTATATGTCTAGCGAAGACTATGTCTCCTTGTCTTGATGTTCCAGTAAGCTGAGATGGTGTTTTATTGTAGTAATCTGCAACTACTGCAATGATTCTTTGCTCGTTAAGTTTTGTCTTAGCTTGTTTTACATCAATCAAAGATTGAAGAGCTTCACATGCGATTTCCATCGTAATGTATTTTGTTGGACGGAAGCTTGTAACGTACCAAAGAAGTCTATTGAACGCTGAGTCGATATCTCTGATGTTCTTTGAGAAGTTTTCTGCGATGAGTTCAAGAACTTTAGGATCAAATGAATTAATATCGAGTAAGCTGTTTTCAATCTTGTTTTTAAGAATTGCTACGCAAGTTGCTTTATCTGGTTGATTAATTGAGATAGTTAATCCTGCTGCAAATCTTGATTTTAATCTTTCATCAAATGCCTTTAATTCAGATGGATGTTTATCTGCAGTAATGACAATTTGCTTACCACGTGAATGCATTGTGTTGAAAATATCGAAGAATGTAACAAGGGTTTGTTCTTTAGATGAAATGTTTTGAATATCATCAATTAATAAGAAGTCAAAGCTTGTGCAAAAGTCTTTAAATGCAGTACCTCTAACGTTACCTCCAAGGAACTTAACGTATTCATTAAAGAAGTCGTTTGAGTCACAATATAAAGCCTTCTTTCCCGGCATATTTTCGTGAACATAGTTCACGATAGCATGCATTAGGTGTGTTTTTCCAAGTCCAGAATTTGAGTAAATGAATAATGGGTTAAATCCTTTTCCTGGATTTTGCGCAACGAATAATGCTGCTTGTTTTGCCTCTAAGTTTGATGGACCAGAGACAAAGCTATCGAATGTTAATGAAGGATTAATGATTTGACTCTTAAAAAATAGTTTTTCATCACTTAATTCATTAACAACCTTAATGTTTTCTTTAATATTAAATTTAACTTTTATAGGTTGGCCTAATACAGTTTTTGCAGCTTCTTGAATCAAAGTTGTGTACTTTGTAGACAGAATAGTAACTGCAAGATTAGATCCAACAACTACCGTCATAGTCCCGTTTTCAATCGAATGAATGTAGGATTCACCTAGATAAACATCAAAGAAATGACGATCTTCAATGTTTTTTGCAATCTCGTTTTGAATACGTGACCAGGCGTTTTGTAATTCAGAAATAGTCTCGTTCATAATAATTCACCTAATCTTGTTGAAACAAAGTATACTATTTATTTAATAAATATCAACGCCAATTTACATATAAAAAAGTTTTCCACAAAAAATATCTAAAAATAATGTAGATTTTATCGTAATTTTTCGAGTTATCCACAATTTTTAAGAAATTTTTTATTAACTATGTGAAGATGTGTGGATAAGTGGGGAAAACTTAACTCACAACAAAAATGTAAGTCACACTGGCGATTATTTAAATATATTCGATGAAATCTAAATAATTTGAGATTTACACAAAAGTTATCAACATAAAATTAACACGTTGTGAAATTTTGTAATTTTTGGGGAAAACTAACCAAAAAAGTAAGGAAATATCGATAAAAAATGTGGAAAAAGTTAAGAAAAGTGAAATCCTCTATTAAATAAGGTCGTGTGTATAAGCATACGCGCTAAATAATCTTTGACTACATATCAGTGCGTATGTATAATTACAGCGCGTGCTAAAAAGGCACAGAGGAGAATTCATATGAAAAGAACATTTCAACCATCAAACAAACATAGACGCAATGTTCATGGCTTCCGCCAAAGAATGAGAACAGCTGGTGGACGTAAAGTCTTAGCAGCTCGTAGAGCTAAAGGAAGAGCTAAACTCTGCATTTAATTTTTAATGATCGTAAAAAATCGCATTAAAAAATATTCTGAATTTCAGAAAGTAATTAACGAGGGCGAAGTCAAAAAAACTAGTTTTTTTGTATCACATGTACTTGAAAACGAATTAGGTTATTCAAGATTTGGCATCTCAGTTCCAAAAAAACTTGGAAACGCTGTCGAAAGAAACAGAGTCAAAAGACAAGTTCGTTCAGCAATTGGTTTATCAACAAAATTTGAAGAGTCGATCGATGTTGTCATTATTGTAAGAAAGACATATTCAACCGATGATTTTACTAAAGTAAAAACTGAAATTCAGCAAATTCTAAATAAGTAGGAAACATACGTGAAAAGAAGAAACAAATTATTATTAGGTGTAGTAGGCTTAGCTGCTATTGGTTTACTTGCAACCGGATGTACAGCCAACTTTGCTACTAGTAAAGAAAAAAGTAGAATTGCTTGGGCTGTTGAACCAGGCGCATCTTCCTTCGTTTACGAAGGACCAACTGAGCAAGATGGAAGCATGGTTTACAATCAACCTACCGAATCTGCTCCAAATATCAGACAAATCGTTTATGCAGTTATTGATGAAGATTACAACGTTGTGAATTATACACATTCACCACTTTTAACATCTGCAATCAAATCTGCAAAAAGTTCATCTATTGGTGTTCCATCATTCAATTATTTCGTAGAAATAGATAAGCTTGTTTTCGAAATTGCTTATAAAACATTTACTGAAAATGGCGGAACAATTAACAGCCAAGAAGATTTAAATGCTTGTTTAAAAGAATACGGTTATATCAAATATTATGATCCTGATACTAAAAACACATACGATAATTACAAGAGAATTAGTAATTATCTCAGAAACAAATTAGGACCAACCGAAGCAGCCACAGTAGATTTCGAAGGACACTACCTTTCAGTATTAAATACTGAAGTTAACAAATATCGTTCTTGCATTACAGTCTATGACAAAGAAATTGAATATGGTACTTTTGAATTAAAACTCGAGCAAGTTAAATGGAAAGATGCGTGGGGTAAAGGCGGACACTTAATCGAGGGATTAATCGTTTATCCTGTCGCATGGTTAATTGATGCATTCGCACTTACATTCGCGGGTGGTAAAAATGCAGCACCTTCAACTATTGCTGAGCAATATGCAACAGGTGTACCACAAATTTTATCTATTCTTGTTGTTACAATAATCGTAAGATTATTCATCTTCCTTTGTACATTTAAATCAGTTCTTTCTCAAAAGAAGATGACTGAACTTCAACCAGAATTAGCAAAAATTCAACAAAAATATCCAAACGCTAATACTAACCAAGCTCAAAAACAAAGACTTGCTGAAGAGCAAATGCGTTTGTATAAGAAAAACAAGGTTAATCCATTATCACAACTATTAGTTCTTGTAGTCCAATTCCCAATATTTATTGGTGTTTGGGGTGCTATGACAGGATCTGCTGTTCTTGCAACAGGTAAGTTCCTTGATCTAAACCTTTCTGACTCTATTTGGGCAGTTTTAAAACTTGGTCCAAAAGGTCACGGAGGATGGTGGACAGCATTAATATTAATTTTATTAATGTCTGCTGGCCAATTCTTCTCAATGAAGGTTCCACAATGGATTCAAAAAGCAAAAACTAATAAGATTGCTAGATTAGGTAAAAACCCAGCCCAACAACAACAAAATAGAACTGCTAACATGATGTCTTACATCATGTTGGGTATGATTATCGTTATGGGCTTCACACTTCCAGCCGCAATGGGAGTCTACTGGTTTGTCGGAGCTATTGTTTCCTTAATTCAAACCACATTTACAAGTGTCATTTTTGCGGGCGACAAAAAGAAAAAATAGGAGACGTTTATGAAGAAATATACAGCGAAGACTGTTGATGATGCAGTTAAGTTGGCAAGTGAAGAACTTGGCATCGATGAAAATGACGTCATCTTTACAGTTGCTGATGAAAAAAGAGGTTTGCTTTCTAGAAAAGCAACTATCGTTGTTTACGAATTATCCGATGCAATTGAATTTGCAGAAGATTATGTCGAAAGCGTTATTAAATCATTAGGAATTGATGAAGTAAAAACAAGAACTTCATTAGAAGACGACATTATTCGCATCACTATTGAAACAAATCACAACCCACTTTTAATTGGTAAAAACGGTGTTACCCTCCAAGCACTTAACGAAATCGTTAGACTTGCAGTAAGTGGTAAGTTCCGTAGAAGATTTAGAATTCTTCTTGATATCGGTGATTATAAGAGCAGCAAATACGCACGTGTTGCAAGTGTTGCACGTAGAACCGCTAAAGAAGTTCAAAAAACAAAAGTTGATGTTGTGCTTGATCCAATGCCTTCAGATGAAAGAAGAATCGTTCATAATGTGTTATCAAATTTCTCACACATTACAACTGAATCATCAGGCGAAGGACATCGTAGAGCAGTCACAATTAAATACGTTGAAAAATAGAGATTTTAATCTCTATTTTCATTATAAAGAGATATGTTTGAAACAATCGTTGCATTAGCCACTCCACCTGCAAAATCAGCCTTAGCCATTATCAGAATGAGCGGGGATGATTGTTTTAACGTTGTCTCTAAAGTTTTCACAAAAGACTTAACACGTGTATCTAAAAAAGGTATACATTATGGCTTTATTATTGATAATGATAAGAAGATTGACCAAATAGTTTTATTAACCTATGTTGCGCCTCATTCTTTTACAGGCGAAAACTCAGTTGAAATCATTACTCATGGGTCAATGTTGATTGTAAATCAAATTATGGCCTTATTGCTTAAGAACGGGGCTAGAATGGCCACTAATGGGGAATTCTCTTCTAGAGCATTCTTAAACGGCAAAATCGACCTTGTTCAAGCTGAAGCTATTAACGATATGATTAACGCCACAACAATTGAGGCTAAAGACTTATCTATGGTTTCTTTAACAGGTGAAACGTCTAAAGTGTTTAAACCTATTAAAGATCAAATTGGAGAAATCTTATCCCATATTGAAGTTAATATTGATTATCCAGAATACGAAGATATTGAAGTCACTAGTAAAGAAGAAATTCTTGAAAAATGTGCGGGAATTATAGGGAATATTGATGTTTTAATTAAAGATGGTGAGAAAAATAGAATCTATCAAGAAGGCGTTAAAATCGCTATTGTTGGAAAACCAAATGTTGGTAAGTCATCTTTATTAAATGCACTTATTAAAGAAGATAAAGCTATCGTTACATCAATTGCAGGCACTACACGTGATGTTGTTGAAGGTGATTTTAATTTAGCAGGTGTTCCAGTTCATTTATATGACACCGCAGGAATTAGAGACTCTGAAGATGTAATTGAACAAATCGGTATTGATAAAGCTAAAAAGGCAGTTAAAAACGCTGATTTAGTTTTATTTGTGTTAGATGAAACAGGTATCGATAATGATTTATATGATTTAATCAAAAACCAAAAACATATTATTGTAAACAATAAGGCAGATTTAATTACCAAGAAGAACGATGGTAGCCTTTATATCTCTGCAAAGAATAACGACGTGAATGCGTTATTAAATAAAATTAAAGAAGAATTAAATATTGGTGATGTTGTTATTAAACCTACATTTAACAATACACGTCAGCTCGGAATTTTAAAACAAATGGTCTTTTATCTTAATAATGCAATTGAAGATACAAAACAAGATCAGCCAATCGATCTTATCTCCGTTAGCATTATGGCAGCATATAACTGTGCATTAGATTTATTAGGACAAACCAACAAAAACGATTTAACAGATGAAATCTTTTCAAGGTTTTGTGTTGGAAAATAATATGATAGATTCACACTGTCACATTAACGACGAATTATATAAGAATAACCCCGAAGAATATGTAAAAGAAGCGGAAAAAGCCGGGGTTTTTGAATTTTTAGTTGTAGGTTTTGATAGAAAATCATCTGAAGAAGCTCTTGAGATTTCAAATAAGTTCAAGGGTTGTTTTGCGGCAGTTGGAATTCATCCTTCCGATGTAAAGAAAATGCAATCAGGTGACTTAGAGAAGATTAAAGAATTAACTAAAGAAAAGAAAGTTATCGCTATTGGAGAAATTGGTCTCGATTATTATTGGGACAAAGACGAAGATGTTAAAAAAGAGCAAAGAGAATATTTTATAAAACAAATTCAATTAGCGAACGAACTTAATTTGCCTATATCAATCCATTGTAGAGAAGCTATTGATGATTGCTTACAAATTTTAAAAGAAAACCCAGTCAAACGCGGAGGCATAATGCATTGTTATGCTGGAAGCGTTGAATACATGAAAGAATTTACAAAATTAGGTTTCCTTTTAGGATTTGGTGGAACTGTTACATTTAAAAATTCAGTTAAACCAAAAGAAGTTGCTATGCACGTACCTTCTAATTTTTATGTTTTAGAAACTGATGCACCATATTTAACACCACATCCATTTAGAGGAAAAGAAAATCACTCTAAATACCTATATTTAGTAAGAGATCAAATTGCAGCTCTTAGAAATATAAGTCCTGAACAAGTCGAAAAAGAAACTACCGAAAACTTTAATAGAGTATTTAAGGTATGAGACAAGTTGTAAATGGAATAATAGTTGTTGAAGGCACTACTGATGTAGCCTTTTTATCAGAGTTTATTGATGCAGAGTTTGTAACAACCAACGGCTCAGAAATTCCTGAGAAAACCATTGAATATCTACAAAAATCATCGGAAAATCGTGATATTTTCGTTTTAACTGATCCTGATTCACCTGGTAAAAAGATACGCGATACATTAGATGAAAGAATTCCTAATTTGAAACACTGCTTTATTAGAAAAGAAGTATCAATCAAGAAAAATAAAGTTGGGGTTGCGGAATCAACTAAAGAAGAAATTTTAGATTCCTTAAAGAATTACTTAACTATAGATAAAACATCTATCGGAGTAATAACTCACACTGATTTAGTAAATCTTGGGTTAGAGGGTCAACCAGATTCGTCTGAGAAACGTATGCACGTCATTAATAAATTTCATTTAGGATTCTGTAATGCAAAAACGTTTTTAAAAAGAGTAAACTATTCTCATCTAACAATTGAAGATTTAAAGAGTTGCTTATGAACGAAAAAGAATACTTCGAACAAATTAAAAGCTATAAGTTAATAGCCAACAAATCACTTGGCCAAAACTTTTTAGTGAATTCACAAGTTGCTGAAAAGATTGTTAATTTATTAGAAGTTAACGAAAAAGATAAGGTTCTTGAAATCGGTGCAGGATTAGGTTCTTTATCATATTTCTTAGCAAAAACCCCAGGAAATTCTGAATTAATTGATATAGATGAAAGAATGTTAATGTTCTTAAACGAACAATATAAAGACGCACAAAACGTAACTGTTAAAAGACAAAATATTTTGAAATATGATCTTACTGGTTTTACAAAAATAATTGGCAATCTTCCTTACTACATCACATCTAGCATCATCGAAAAGTTATTGCTTGATGGTAAAGATGCTCAAATAATGGTTTTGATGACCCAAAAAGAAGTTTATCCAAAATTATTAAAGACTAATAAGTCTCCTTTATCTTTATTCTTAAATTATGTAGCAGACATTTCTTCTGTAATTGATGTTGGCAGAAATAACTTTGCACCAGTCCCACATGTAGACTCAGTTGTCTTTGTTATTAAACCAAATGAGAACATTAAAAATCCTGAAAACGAGAAGCTATTTAAGACAATCAAACAACTCTTCTTGTTAAGGAGAAAAAATATCTTAAATAACCTCACAAATTTAGTGAAAAATAGAGAAAAAGCCATAGAAATCCTGGATAAAATGGGTGTAGATACAAACAAACGACCAGAAGAACTTCCTATCGAGTTTTATATTAGTTTATTGAAAATGTTATAAGAAAGAGTAGACTTTTTGCTATGTACGTAAAGGCGCCTGCAAAAATTAATTTATATTTAGATGTATTAGGTAAACGTGAGAACGGTTACCATGATTTAGATATGGTCATGCTCCCATTAGAATTGCATGACACTATTGGTTTTGAGCTTGTACCACATCAAAATAAAACGCACATTATCAGTGACATGATTGAAAGAATTATCATTGATCACAATCTTATATATCGAACACACGACCTCCTTAAAAAGGAATATAACTATAATCAGAACTTTATTATTACAGTTCACAAAGAGATTCCTGTTTATGCTGGAATGGGCGGTGGATCTTCTAATGCTGCTGCAGCTTTAAGAACTTTCAAAAAGCTTGGCAAAATTAAAATGACTGATGAAGAAGAAACTGCATTTTGTCTTAAACTTGGCGCAGATGTTCCTTTCTGCATGAAAAATGTTCCAGCCCACGTTGAAGGCGTTGGAGAAAAAGTAACACCAATTAAAATGAAGAAACAATACGAAGTATTAGTGATTAAACCAAAACAAGGTTTATCCACTAAAGACGTATTTGAAGAATCAGACAAATATGAACTTAAACACGGCAATGTAAACGATGTTATTAAGGCTTTAGAAACCGGAGACGATGATTTACTCGCTAAGTCAGTATTTAACTCATTAGAAGAGGTTTCTATGACTATGTGCCCAGAAGTTAAGAAGGTTAAGGAAATGTTCCTAAAAGACGGCTTTAAAATCGTTTTAATGACCGGATCAGGTTCATGCGTCTTTGCTCTTACTACAAATAAAGCTCTTGCATTAGCAAAAGCCTTAAAATACGAACATAAAGGTTACGAAATCTATCACACAAGAACACTTAAAACAAAATGATATTTATCGAGTGTTATGGTAAAAACGTCTATATAGACGAAGAACTGGTAGGTTATATATCTCCAGACGGTGACTTCTTCGCTAAAGGGCACAAATTCGGTGCCATGAGTGCGGAAGGTGATATCTACCTTCAAGGCGAATATGTCGGTTATATCGAAGATAATGATATAATCATTAACGGAGAACCAGGCGGATACGTTAACGAACGAAACGACCTAGTATTCTCCTCAGAAGCATTACTTAAAAACAAATAAAAAATCACGAAAGTGCGGGGCGCCCTCGTGATTTTCTTTTTTCTTAGGTGAAAATGAGAAATTAGCGTCTAATCGTTTCTCTTCTTGGACCTAGTGTTTGAAGCATCTCATCGAGTGAGAAAGTAAGAGGATCATCAAGATATTGATCATAACGTTTTTCAGCAGTTTTTTTGCTGACTTTCTTCTCGTTTCCTAAGTTTCTTATTGTTTCAGACATAAGAATCCTCCCTAAGGTTTAATGAGGCCATAATACCTCACAACATATTATAATAAAACTTGTTATAAATAGCAAGTTTTATTTTTATTAAATTAATCAAACAAAAAACCTCAGCCGAAGCCGAGGTTAGATTTGTAAGTTATTAGGCTTATTTTTTGTGTCTAATTGCAGCTTGAGCAGCAGCTAAGCGTGCAACTGGAACACGGAATGGTGAACATGAAACGTAGTCAAGTCCAGCTCTATGATAGAAGTCAATTGAGTTAGCTTCACCACCTGTTTCACCACAGACACCAATGTGGAGGTCTTTACGTGTGCTACGACCGAGTTTAACAGCCATATCAACAAGTTTACCAACACCACGTTGATCAAGTGTCTTGAATGGATCTTCTTCTAAGATCTTATTACCATAGTAATCTGGTAAGAACTTAGCAGCATCGTCACGTGAGAAACCAAATGTCATTTGTGTTAAGTCATTTGTTCCAAATGAGAAGAATTCAGCTTCTTGTGCGATTTCATCTGCGAGAAGTGCAGCACGTGGGATTTCGATCATTGTACCGACATGATATTTCATGTTAAGGCCAGATTCTTTAATGAGTTTGTCTGCTGTATCACAGATAATCTTCTTAACGAACTTAAGTTCTTTAACTTCGAGTACGAGTGGTACCATGATTTCTGGTTCGACCATCTTACCAGTTTTCTTGGAAACTGCGATAGCTGCTTTAACGATAGCGTTAGTTTGCATTTCGCACATTTCTGGGTAAGAAACTGCAAGTCTACATCCACGGTGACCCATCATTGGGTTGAATTCGTGTAAGTATTCAATTCTGTCTTTAATTTGTTGGACAGTTCTGCCTGTTGCTTTGGCAAGCTCTTCGATCTTATCCTCTTCTTGTGGGAGGAATTCGTGTAGAGGTGGATCTAATAAACGAACGTTAACACCATATGGTAACATTGTTTCAAAGAGTCCTTCGAAGTCTGCTTGTTGCATTGGTTCTAATTCTGCTAATGCAGCACGTCTTTCTTCAACGTTATCAGCAAGAATCATCTTTCTCATAGAGAAGATTCTGTCTTTATCGAAGAACATATGTTCTGTACGGCAAAGACCAATACCTTCAGCACCGAATTCTCTTGCTTGTTTTGCGTCTCTTGGAGTATCAGCATTTGTACGGACTTTTAATGTACGAGCTTCATCAACCCATCCCATTAATCTTCCGAAGTAACCAGCTGTGAGGTCTGGCATAACTTTCTTGATTGAGCCAAGATAGACTTTGCCA
>Ga0265298_10002688_pt1 | contig 24325 bp, 1 predicted proteins | sample AusTroGonzalo_MG_3_FD_193486 | JGI IMG/M metagenome (GOLD analysis project Ga0265298, IMG submission 193486) | Bovine rumen microbial communities from tropical cattle in Woodstock, Queensland, Australia - Gonzalo_01 | ecosystem: Host-associated > Mammals > Digestive system > Stomach > Rumen ...
TCAAGGCCTTCGGCGGGACGAACACCTGGAACCAGAAGGGCGTCTATGTGCAGCTGCCGGACGGGCGCTGGAGCGTGGCTTCCACCCATGATATGCCCCACGACAACGGCACGATCAAGGACAACGACTTCAGCGGCCACCTGTGCGTGCATTTCCTCCGCACCATGGAGGAAGCGAAGCAGAACGACCCGAAATACGGCGTCGCCAACCAGGAAACGATCCGGAAGCTCTGGAAGAGCCTCACAGGTCAGGACGTGCCGGATTAAGATCCTTCACTTCGTTCAGGATGACACAGCCAATTCACAGCATTCCAGATTATTGATAGAGATGATCATGGAATTCCATGCTTATTCAGGTCTTCTATCAGGATCGTATATCCATGTTCTGACACGGTTTTCAACAGGCTTTGCACCGCGTCGTCCAGTTCCGGCGTCACAAAGGCCAGCAGCTCGCTGACGGACTCGCCCTTCTCATTCAGCAGCTCGGTGTTCTGCTTCAGCGTCGCGCTGTCGTAGATCGGCATTTCTTTCTGCTCGCCGGTATCCTGCAGAGTCATGTTGCCATAGGCCCTGAACAGCAGTTTCATGGTTCCGGCCTGATCGGGAGAGGAAACGCTCAGTTCCGTTTTTCCCTTTGCATCCATCGTCAGCTGGGCCGTCAGTTCCGCCGCGGGCAGCATCCTTCCGCTGCTGTGCAGCTTCGCGTTCATCCTTATTGTGCTCTGGAACGAGTTGGTGGGGATGCCGCTGATTTCCAGCTTCAGGTCCAGCAGGGCCTGTCCCTCCCGGATCCATTCAGCAGTGATTCGCATGCTGCTGATTTTCTTTTCATAAAGAAGGTATGGACGGCCGGTCTCCGCCGTCTTCGGGGTAAACAGTTCAAAGAAGGTCCCCGTTCCGTCTTTCCGGTAGCGGAAAACCGTTTCTTTTTTCGCGTTGGCGCACAGGAACGTGCCGTTTGATTCCGTAATCGTCAGGCTTTCCCCTCCGGCAGCTTCCTTCAGGATGCCGGGCAGGAGCTGCAGGGCTTCCTCCGCGGCCGCTTTGTTTCCCGCCGGCAGGGATGCGGTGATTCCTTCCAGCCACTGCCGGAAGATGTTGTCCGTTCCCAGCAGCTGTTCCCAGCTGTCCGCCATCCTGTCCAGCTGCTCCGTCCCGATCGTCGTCTGGTCCTGCAGCTGTGAAACTTCCTTCTTCCAGGCTTTCACGACCTCCGTGGCCGCCTGCTTCGTGACGTCCGGATTCAGCAGACCCAGCGAAACCGCCGGCAGGCCGGTCAGCTTCGTAAAGCGGCTGGCATAGGCCATGAGCTTCCGTGCGTCCCCGAAATAGTACGGCTGCGCCCCCAGCAGCGTGCTTTCAACGCAAACGTCCGTCGGGTTTCCGAAAACGCGGATCGGAACCGCCTTGTCCGGTTCTCCCACCGGCATGAGGCGTGCTGAAATATCCCTTGCCCTGGTGACGGGGTTCAGGAGGATATCCGCCTTCAGCTCCAGCCCGTTGATCAGCTCTTCATACCCCCTCATGCGGTCCTGTTCCGCCTCCGGGTATTGCCTTTCGTACAGCATGAAGCGGAAATCCGCCAGGTAATGACGCGTATTGATTTTGGTTTTTGTTCCGCTGCTGCCCCCGCTTGAGCTGCTGCCTCCGCTTGAGCTGCTGCCTGTTTTCGTGTCGGAATATCCGAACGCGTAGGGAGAAAACAGACTGGAAGCGAAGGCGAGAACCGTTCCTGTCCCTTCCGCGATGATCCCCGCCTCCCCGCCGTGCAGCCGGGCGATATAGTAGGTCCGGATGACGTTTCCGGAAGCGAAATATTTCTTCGGAACCGTCAGCTTCATTGAAATCCGGTTCCCGCGCAGGTCGGTCAGCCGCACCGGTTCATCGTTCCCGACCTTCAGGTAAACGGAAACATCCAGGTACTGCCGTGCGCCTGCTCCTGAGGAAGCAGCTTTCAGGGCGTTGTCGATCAGTTTTTTGTTTTCGGTGGAAATGCTGCCGCTGATGTCGTTCACCCGGACAGTCAGGAGGATGCTTTCCCCCTTCATCCGCCGGGTCACAGCCTGTTCACCCGCGACGGCCAGGATCAGCTCTTCAGTCATGCCTGTCAGTTCGATATCGGGAACGTTCGTGCCGCATACAATCTCGCTGCTCACCGTTCCCGGTTTGGTCTCACTGCTCTCTGATTCCGGCTCGGTCTTGCTGCCCTCCGATTCCGGTTCGGTCTTGCCGCCCTCCGATTCCGGTTTTGTGACCGGCTCTGTTACGGCTGCCAGCCGGATGGGTTCTTCAAGTTCCGGCAGCCTGGATGCATGCGAGGCCACGGCCTGCAGTTTCTTACCGACGTCTGCATCCGTGACGGTGTAAGCCGCGGCGTCAGCCTTTTCGATCGGGATCCATTCTTCCGCCTGGTCGCCTTCCCTGTACCACTGCCAGGTGACCCTTTTGGCCTCCTGCGGGGCATAGGAAGCGCTCAGCACGTCCCCGATCCGGGGCGTTCCCTCGATACTGACGCCGGTAATCGCAAGGTCTGTCGTGACTTCCGCCGTTTGGGATTGCGGATAGACTGCGAGCAGCCGGGGTTCGCCCCATCTGGCTTTCACCGTGTAGGTGGTGTCCGGCTCCAGACCTTCAATAACCTGCCCCTTCGACCAGGTACGTCCCTTGTCTGCGCTGTACTGGTAGATGTGTTCGTCGGCGTCGTCCGGCTCAGCCGCCAGGAGGACGCGGAATCCCGTGATGGTTTCCGGTACATCCGGATAAAGGCGCTTCGTCTTCGCCTCGGCGGGTTCGGAAGGCCCGGAGGGGAGGAGTTCTCCCGTCTCCATAAACCTCGCGTAGATATAATACCGGGTATTCGGCGTGCGGAAATAGAAAATCACGCGCCCGTATTTATCCGGCGTCTTCCAGTCCTCTTCCCCGGGCAGTTTGTCTTTATCCGCGTAAACAATGGCGTACTCCTCGCCGGGCCTGGCCTTCACCTCGATGATGGTCGCCGATACGAAGGAAATCACCGGCTGATCCGGTACTTGCCCCAGTTTTTTCCATCCGGCCAGGTAGGTCCGGTTATCGTCCATAAATTCCGGAAGCGCAACATACTTTCCTTCGCTCATCCAGCCCGTGAAGAGATACCCTTCCCGGACCGGCTCCACAGGCGCCTGTACCCGGGATCCGTACGGTGCGGTGATGGGCGCCACTGCTGATCCGCCTGCCGTGTCGAAGGTCCAGGTGTGGTTCATGGGTACCCAGGTCGCTACGGTCACAATCGTCCTGGCCGGCATCAGGGCAGGCAGGGCAGGGTTCCATCCGGCGAATTCGTAGTGGTCACGGGTCGGAACCGGCGTGCCCGTAATCTCATCGCCGAATTTGTACTGTTTCCTGAGAAGGTTCTTTCCGTCCATGGTTCCGCCGTTCCCGCTGAAGTAGACGGAATAATCGTTATTCTCAAAGACGGCGTAAACCCATTTCACAACCTCGTCAGCATTAAAGGTAACCTCGGTCACTGTGTTCGTTGAGTCCGGCGACAGGGCCCATCCTTTAAACGTCGCACCGGTCCGCTTCGGTTTATCTATGTTTGTCAGGTCGACTTTATTTTGTTCCTTGGTCAATGTAACAGGATCAATAGGGCTGCCGCCCTGTGTGATAAAGACGAGGATATGCGGAAGATCAGTATATAACGCCTTCAGCGTGATGACGTTGGGTTTCGTTTCCGTCCCGATTTCAGTCACCAGGCTGAGGTCCTCATAAAGGAGGGAGGACCCGGGTTTGTAATAACGCCCATTTTGATCCGTCCAGCAGACGAACACCATCCCATCCGGCGGCGTAACGGTGGCTTCGGAAATTTTTACCGCTGCGCCGGGCGTAATATTCTCCTGGTCGGCGGGACCCTGGCTGCCTCCATTCAGATCGTAATGCAGCGTTGCTTTCCTGAGTTTCCAGTTCGCTCTCAGCGTCAGCGTATAGTACAGGTAGGAGGATCCTTCCCGTTTTTCCGGAACCATCGAGTCACAGAACAGCGGCAGGGTCCTGTAGACCTCGTTCCACCGGAGGCCGCCGGCGGAGGTCCATCCGTCCAGCTCATATCCGTCCCGCGTCGCCGCGGAAAGGTTTTTCCATGCAGCCACCGGAAGGGCTTCGCCCCAGGTGGCCAGGAAGCTTCTTTTCTGGGAGACGTTCAGGAAGGCCTTTGTCGTTTCGTCCGTATAGTTCACCGGATTGCGCCAACCGTTCATATTGTACGTCGTTTTGTTGGCGTCCACGGCCTTGAGGTCCACGTGCACCTCCACCCGGGGCCGGACCATCACAGGATACAGGCTCAGGTCTTTCGCGGGCATGGTTTCACTGTCCAGCAGGAACAGGCGGAAATTCGGGTATTCCTTTCCGGTGATCGGTTCCTTCACATAGACGTAATCTGTTCCCGCCGGCTTTGCATCCGTGCTCCATCCCGTAAAGGTGTAACCGCCCTGTGCAACCGTTTTCCCGCTGTATCCGCCCAGGGACGCGCCGTAAAGAACCCTGAAGGTTTCCGGGGTCCCTTTGCCCTCCATATCCGGGTAGAATTTCAGCGTAAACAGGTTCCGTTCAAAGTAGATATTCAGTTCTGACTGGTCTTCCGAGATCAGGATCACCCTGCTCTGCGGAATGGGCGTTCTCTGGCTTTCGTCCGCCAGGTATCCGAAGCTGTAGGAAACCGGGATATACCCGTCTCCGTTGTCTCCCGAGGGGACAATGTTTTTCAGGTAAGCCTCGTCAATGGAATACGACCCCTGGACCGTAATGTCCGTCGGGATTTTGGACGCGTTTTCCCAGCTTCCGTCCGCCGCCTGGAAAACAAGGGTGACGGAACCTTCCGGTTTGAACTCCAGGCTCTTTTCCGCGGTGATCTTTGTGCCCTGCTTATCCGTGACCTGAGTCACGATAACCTTCAGGGTATGGTTGATGTCGTCCAGCGTCAGCGTGTAGGCGCTTTTCGTCTGCCCGCTGACCGGCTGGTCATCCCGGTACCACTGGTACGACAGGTTCCCCGCCAGGAGGGGGAAGGCCATGACGCCGATCACGTCCCCGACGCTCAGGTTAGTCTCCGGGAAGAGGGTCAGGCTGTCCAGCTTCTGCATCGTCATGGTCCGGAGCGGGTCGGACCAAACGCCGGCTGCTTGCTCCCCTGCCTCTTTGGTTCTTCCGTAGATCAGGTAGATTTTCCCGGGGTCAAGTCCTTCAAAATCAAGGGCTCCCGTGTCGGAGGATTGCCAGTTTGCGGGATTGTCCCTCTTCTCCTCCGCTTCCTCCGCCGACCCGGCAATCAGGTATTCATAGCCGTTTTCGCTGATAATCGTCAGGTAGGTGACACCCCGTTCAGCCAGGTCCGGGATCGGGGCCTTCTCCCCGCCTCCCTCGGTTAGCACCACCAGGGTCAGTTCCGGCCGGTCGTCGTCCGGATCCGGCATCACAAACTGATAGTTTTTTCCATGGTCGGCCGGGAAAGCTGTGAATTCGGTAAACGCCCGGGGCTCCTGGTCGCCCTCGGCGTAATAGCTTGCGCTGAATCCGGTAATCTTCGCGCCGCCTTCAGGTTCAAGGTGGACGTATACCGTGTCCCCGGGGACGGCTTCCAGCCTCGCGGACTTCATATTATCCGCGGAAAGTCCCATCAGAATATTCCCATATCCTTCACGGTCCGTTTTCCCCGTCACCACCCGTTTGCGGCTGTATCCGCAGGAACACTTGTAGAAATCTTCCCTGCTCCGGTCTGCGCCGAAGATATGCGCCTCCGGTTCGTCGTCGAATCCGCAATATTTGCAGGTAATACTGTGATTGGTATGATCCACCGGCCTGATGCTTCCTTCCGGATGGAAGCAGGGTTCGATCTTCACATAGCGGACGTCCCCGTCCTGGAGTTTTTTTATCCGATCTGCTGCTTTCACATAATTCCCCGGAGCTCCGACGGACACCAGCGCGTGGCGATACAGATCCAGTTTACCGTCGTCTTCATCCTCGGCTCCGCCGATGGAAGCGCCCGAACAGGTAGAGATTTCAATGACGCCGCCGTTAATTGTGGCTAAGCCGGCACTGCAGTCATCCCCGCTGCCGATACCCGCGCCTTCTCCATCCTTGACCGTGACAGTAAGGCGTGCGTTCTCGATGGTGATAACTCCATTATTGGTATAGCCGTCCGATCCGCCGCCGATGCCGGCAGCGTTTTTGTTGGACACCACGTCCACCTTTGCGTCCCGAATGACGATGGAGGCCCTGTTATCGTCATCACCGAGGTTTCCGTCCTCACCGGTTCCGATGCCCGCGCCGTTCTTGCCGCCCTCGGCGTATACATAGGTATTCGCGCCGGAGATTTCAATCGACTTCTTTATATTTCCGCCGTGGCCGCCGTACCGCGGTCCCAGTCCGATGCCGGCGCCGTTCTTCCCGCCGTAGGCATGGACATTCCCGCCGCTGATGACAATCGGGTAGAACAGGTCGCAGTCCTGGCCCCCGCCGATGCCGGCGCCGTCCTCTCCTCCCCAGGCGTTGATGGTTCCTCCTTTGATGTATATGTTCCCGGCGCTGTGGCCGTTGCCCTCTCCGATGCCGGAGGCGTTCCCCCCGCCCCATGCGTTGATGGTCGTAAAGGTGTCGGGATACCCGTCGGGAACGCCGATCGTTATGTTACCCCACACATATTTACGCTTGGCACCGCCGATTCCCGCGGCGTCATCGTCTCCCTTTGCAGAAATGTTGCCTCCGTAGATCGTAATGTCGCCGCTCCCGGTGTCATCTGTAGAGCCGATGCCGGCCGAATCATCATCGCCCCTTGCTTCCAGGCTTCCGGTTCCCTGCTCCTGGGCCCAGATGAACAGCCTCCCGCCCTTTCCCGACCAAACGGCGATTCCTTCCGGGGCGGTCATCTTTGCGCCGTCGCACAGGACAAGGTTCACTTCGCGTTTGATATAGACGGTATCGTCCATTTTCACGTCCTGCCGCACCACGTACCAGCCGTCCTCCGCGCCGCTGTCGTTCCAATCCGTATTGTCAGATGTCACTTCGATGACCTTTTTCCGGGTCATACGCGCGCCGTTCATGGCGATATAATGCGTTCCCCTTCCGAAGGTGATCTCTTTCAGGATCACGTCCTCGTCAGGCATCACGAACTGCCAGGAGAATCCGTCTGCGTCGATGTTGGTAATGTTTTCAGGCTCGCCGGCAGCCTTGATCTCGGCATAGACCGTTTGGCTGTTCTTTCCGATCACCTTCAGCGTCTTCAGCCAGTAATCCTCATAGCCCTTCGCGCAGGTAAAGGTAACGGTGGGCCGTTCATCCGGCGAGGCCTTCTCCGGGTTGACCGTGACCGTTCCTAACGTCCGGTCGTAGGCATCGATGGTAATGGATTTCTGCACGGACGTCAGCGTGGCGGTAACCGACAGGTCCGCTTTGGGCATTTTGCTCGTATAGGTAAGGGTCCGGACGTCGCCCTGCTCCGTTTCCGTCGGTCCGGAAAGCTCCAGGGACTTCTCCTGATCCTTTTCGAGATACACCGCGTCCACCCGGCAGGAGATTTTCGGCACCTGCACCCCGCACGTAACCTGGATCGTAAACGTGGTTCCGGCGGCAGCCGTGGCAATGGCCGTCCCCTTGTCGTCTGTAACCAGGATCGTTTCCTCCGCTCCGGCCGTACTGGAATTGAGTTTCGTGGAAATGGCGTATTCCTCCGCCTCGGCGGTGCTTTTGATTTTCACCCATCCGCCCCTGCAGGCCGCGACGCGGTCGTCCTGCGCAACCGGGTCGCCGCCTTCGGCATTGTAGACTTTTGTGCTTGCCGAAAAGGCGATACTCCCGGAGGTACTCTCGCTGCCGGAGTCCCGGTAGGTTTTGTCGCCGCGCCCGATCGCCTCAGCCTTGTTCGGGTCTCCGGCTTTATAATCTCCGTCTCCGCTAACCGCGATGACTGTGGCGGGACCGTTGATGCTCAGCGTTCCGCCGGAGCCGGCCTCACCGCCGCCGATTCCGGAAGCGCCGATTCCGCCCTTCGCCGTCACCTGTCCGCCGGAAATCACGACGTTTCCGCCGTTTCCGCCCACCATTTTTTCATAATTGATATCGTCCGAGAAGTATTGTCCTCCGCCAATCCCAGCGCCGTTATCCCCACCGGTCGCGGTCACCGTGCCGCCGCGGATGCTCAGCGTTCCGCACATACTGCCGGCCTCGCCGCCGCCGATGCCGGCCGCGCTGTGGCCGCCTGTCGCCGTCACGATACCGCCCAGGATCGTAATCGTCCCGCTGAATTCACCGTTTCCGCCGCCGATGCCGGCCGCGAAATCAGCGCCTTTGGCTTTGATGGTTCCGCCATAGATTTCCAGGGTCCCGGACTTCCGGTTCGATCCGTTCGAGCCGATCCCGGCGGAATCGATGACCGTATTTTTCGTGATCTGCGCGTCCAGGAACGCGCTGCTGTCGTCCGCTCCCTCCTCGCGCCGGATGACCAGCTTGTTGCCGTCCGCCAGGTTGATGCCTTGGGGCGCGGTCAGCGTTTTTCCTTTTCGAAGCACCAGGTTGACCGTTCCCTGGATCTCCGGCCGCTTGGTAAAGGTCAGGGCGTCTTCCGCGGCGTACCAGGTTTCCTGTCCCGCCTTGCCGATGGTATCCATGTCGGCTTCCAGTGCAATGCATTCCTGGTCTCCCTTGACGCCGTCGCAGGCGATCGTGAGGGTTCCGCCCGCGGCGGTGGTTTTCATCAGCACGAATGTGGAGAAACTGCCCGTCTCAAAGGAAAACGCTTCCGGTTCGTTTCCCTCCGGTACGATCTCCGAATGCAGCACTTCCGGTTCCCCGGGCCGGTCTTCCGCAAAGTGCAGCACCTGCACCTCCGCTTCCTGTTCCGTCAGCTTCATGTTCGATACTGAAATGGAAACGGACACGGAAGCTTCGTCCGCGGGCTGGTAGTGTTCCTCCGGATCGTCGGGATTCACCAGGCAGATATCGAAAGCGTAGAGTTCCTCCACTTTCCGGTCGTTCTGCAGCGTTTCCCCCGCTTTGTCCAGGATGGACGAATATTCATCGCTGCCTTCCCGGATCAGGCGCACGGAAAGGACTGCGTTCGCGGGAATGCCCGAAAACGCGCCGGTTTTCACCGTGATCCGGTAGACCTTTCCGTCTTCACCGACCAGTTCTTGTTCAAAGATGTGCGGTTCATTGTCGTCCGTTTCCGGATTGTCTGATTCCGGGTTGCCTGCTTCCGGGTTGTCCGCTTCCGGGTCGCCCGCCGCTGTTTCCTCAGCCGTCTCCGGGCTTTCCCCGTCCTGCTCTTCCGCAGTTTCGCCCGGAAGGTCTTCCTCAGTAATCGTCGTTTCCGCCGGAAGCGCCGCTTCCGCCGTTATGCAGGCCTCCGTATGGATGTGTTCCGTTTTGCCGCACACCGGTTCTTCGGACAGCTGCCAACATGCTTCTTCATGCCGGTGTCCGGGATCGGTCACGGTCTCAGTTTCTTTCCAGTTCTCCTCGCTTGAGACAAAAACAGGGACTTCAAGCTTTCTGCAGATCAGTTTCTTTTTGCCGTTCGCATCGGTCCGGTAGCAGTCCTCCGAATGCCGGTGGGTGCTGGTCGGCTTATCGCAGATCAACTTTTTCACGGTTTCGCCGCTTTTCCCTTCGCTTCCGGTGCTTTCCTTTTCAGGCAGCGTGCAGACGAGGACATCCGTCACCTCATAGCATGCTTCGCCGTGGGTATGACCTTCCTTTTCTTCCAGGCCGCAGGTCATCTCTCGGGTCACCGTATAGCATTCGTCCGTATGCCGGTGTCCGTCGGTCTCCGCCCGCTTGCAGGTCAGTTTCTTCTCCGGGGTATAGCAAGCTTCGGTGTGGTGATGGCCCTCTTTTTCCTCCAGGCTGCAGCTCAGCACGTCCGTGGTTTCATAGCAGGCGTCCGTATGCAGGTGTCCGTCGGTTTCTTCCCTGCCGCATACCAGTTCCTTCTCAATCCGGTGGCAGGCCTCGGTATGCTGGTGTTCCTCGTTTTCCTCCAGGCCGCAGATCAGGGTGTCCGTGGTCCTGAAGCACTCCTCGTCGTGGTGATGCGCCTCTTTTTCCTCCAGGCCGCAGGTCAGCGTTTGGCTGATCGTGTGACAGGCTTCGGTGTGCTGGTGGCCCTCGCTCTCCTCCAGTCCGCAGGTCAGCGTATCCAGGATCTCGTAGCACTCGTCTCCGTGCTGGTGCGCCTCTTCCTCCTCCCGGCCGCAGGTCAGCGCCTTGCTTTCCGTATAGCAGGCCTCCGTATGGGTATGGCCTTCTTCCTCCGGTTTTTCACAGATCAGTTTCTTCTCTTGGGTATAACACTCCCGGGTGTGGGTGTGGCCTGCTTCCCCCGGTTCGTCCTCAGGCGTTTCGGCTGTTTCGTAGCATTCGTCCGTGTGTTCATGAGGTTCGGATTTTTTCAGCCCGCAGACCAGATTTCCCTCTTCATCCCGACAAAACTCGTTATGCGTATGGTAATAGACGTCCTCCTCGTATCCGCAGGTAAGTTCATCCCCTGTATAGCATTTGTCGCTGTGGTGATGCGTATGAAAATTGGAAACAAACACCTTCCGGAGAGTCGTGACGGGTTCCGTCTCTTCCCTGCCGCAGATCAGGATCTTTTCGTAGCATTCAGGGGTATGAACATGCTCCTCCAGTCCGCACAGGTATACCGGGGAAGCTGCCTCTTCCGCGGCAGCCCCGGGGATACTGCCGGCCAGCAGTGCCAGCACCGTGACCGTTGAAATCATGCGTTTATACCGCACATTCCGCATCTGCTTCATCGTTGTTTTCTTCTCCCGATTGTTACGTTTCCGGCCGGCCGGATTTTCTTACGCGGCGTCTTCCTGCGGATCCGCGGCCATCTGAGGGGTTTCGTCTGCCGCGTACCATACGCCGTCCACACATACGTAATTATTTCCGGCAATATCTGTGGCCTTGTTTTCGCCCGCATGCTCCGCCCAGATCTTCTGGCATTTCCTGATAATGACCGCAGGATTGCCTTCCCGGATGTTTTCAATCCGGATATAATCCGACTCAAAGGTGTTCCCGTCGAAGGTCGCCCTGTAGAATCCGTTGAACATGCTGACAAATCCGTCCGTCCCGTCGTTCATCGCGAACAGGTGGTCGCCCAGGGAATAAGCCGGCAGGTCCGCGCCGTCCAGCGTGAAGCTGCGCAGGGTAATCCGCATCGCCAGCGGCAGGGAGATATCCCGTTCTTCCAGGATGTTCGTCACAACCTTCACGATGCTCTTTTGCCCTTCAGGCGTATCGAAGAACATGCAGTGATACTTTTCCTCGCCGTTCATGTCGGATTCGCTGTCCCGGTACAGGTACATGGATTCGGTCACCGGTTCGGCGCCTTCCGCCAGCATGTTCACGCTGGTGCGGAAGATCTTCATCTCGTCCGTTTCTTCGTTCAGCAGCATGTAGTACAGCGGCGTGTCCTCGTCCGGCGCGGTTTCAGGCGTTAGTCCCAGCCAGTATCGGGTCCAGCCGTCTTCCTGTCCGTCTTCCGTCATGCCGCTCAGGATGGTACCCTCCGGCAGGCTTCCGCCGTCGTTCAGTGCCACCTGGTTGATCTCTTTCTGGTTCGCGCTCAGCAGGCTGATAAAGCCTTCCGCCAGCCGGTCCCTCATCCAGGACGCGGAAACCTCATGCATGCACAGTTCGTAATCCGCCATGGAGGGCAGCGTCAGCACGCCCGTCTTCATATCCAGGGATCCGGTGCTTCCAATGGGAATGACCGGATCATCGAAAGCCTTTCCGTTCAGGGCGGTGATGATATCGATATAATGGTTCACCCCGTCGCCCAGCGCATCGCCGAAAATGACGTCCGCGACATATTCGATTTTGTGACCTGCGGTCGCGTACAGCCGCGTGGAGTTCGGCAGCAGCAGGACTTCGTGGAATGTTCTCCCGTTCGTCCACAGCCGGTACTTCGTGAGATCTTCCGTTTCCAGCCGGATATCCTTTTCCAGCATGATTTGCAGTTCCAGGACAAAAATCTTTCCGGCTTCCGCGTAATCCTCGTCGCCGTACCGTGCCTTGGTGATGCCGTTCAGCTTGGCCGTCACGGCCTGAATATCGTTTAAGGGGGATAGCGCTTTGCTGAATGCCGCCTGGATGTCCGCCCTGTTCCGGTCGTTGTATGCAGTCCTGTTGTCTGTGTTTCCCTGGCCTTCCTCGCAGAAATCGCACCGGTATTTTGCCGCGCCCCACGCGAAATTTTCGCCGCCGTCTCCGCTGGAGTAGAGTGATTCATGATGGGACTCCATCGTGTAGCGAATGGAATCCGTGGGATGCACCGCGATATGCGTGAACTGTCCTCTGACGGAAACAGACTGGGCGTTGGTACTCCGGATCTGGTTGTACGACTGGCCCTGGATCACTACGTCCGCGTCCGCGGAGCAGAACAACGCGTCGGCCGTCGCGTCTGCCTTGACATAGAAGTAAGGTTTCTCGTCGCCTTCCCCGTTCTGCGCCAACAGGGTCACTCCGCCGGCCCTGGACTGCAGGGTGGTGTAGTCGACCCAGATGGTGTTCTGCAGGTTCGCGTTGATTTCAGACCATGCGTCGCTGAATCCCATGAATGCGGATCCGCTCGCCTTGCTTTCAGCCTTCACCCGCATACCCGCGTTGTTCACTTCGATGTGAATCGCTCCCCGGTCGCTCTGGATCTGGACCTGGGCGGGTTTGTCCGCAGTCTCTGTCTTGTTGATGACGATGATGGAAGCGAAATTCAGTACGTTGGTCGCCGACACATCAGGCTTGACGCCGGCGCCCTTCGCCTTTGCGGTGGCGTGTGCATAGATTCCGTATCCCTTGCTGTCGTCCGCCGGGATTTCGGGGTTCGGGTTGTCCGGAACCTGGCCGCTTTCCTTCTGGGCAGCGTCGCTTGCATCCTTAATCTTCTGCTGCTTCGCCTTCTGCTCCGCCTCGTGTTCTTCCATGTCCTTCTTGGCTTCAGCCTCGTCCACCGAATCCGGATCGACTTCCTCCTGTCCATCCACCGGAAGGGGATCGTCATCGTCCGGGGTGCCGTTTTCCACGGTGTTTTCGTCTCCCTGAGCAATCATGCTGGTGGATCTGGCCAGGATGTTCAGGTCCTTCGCCGAGAAGATACGCACGCCCTGGTCGATGGCAATCTTGTTGACAGAGTTGATAACATTTTTCGCCGTGGCATCGCCGATCGCAACCAGGCCGCCGGCCTTTACATAGCTGTCCGCCACAATGTTGTCCGCCGTTCCGGAAACAGACGTAATGGAGATCTGACCCTGATGCGTCTGGAGCATACTGTTCTTATCCAGGTAGATGCTCCCCTGCCGGTCGATTGTGTTTTCAGCATGGACCTTTTCTCCGGCGATGACGCCCGCGCCTTTCAGTTTGGTTCTCGCCTGGGCGTTGGTGTTGGTGTTTCCCAGGAGGCTGAGGTCGCCGGTTTTCGCCAGCAGCGTTGTCCCTTCGCCGACGCTGATGGTGTTCCGGTCCGTGACGCTGTTGCTGCCTTCCATTTCGTTGTAGTCGAAGGCCAGTCCCAGGCTGCCCGCGTCGAGGACGGACTTGGCGCCCGCGGCGGAACTGCTGTTCACGTTCAGGTTCCCGCTGTTGGCGGTCAGTTTGGCATTCTTGCCCACCAGCACGCCCGTGTTGTACCAGGACTCCGTGGGAATGCTTGCAATCTTGACACCCACCAGGGTAAACTCGGTATTCTTGACAAAATCAGTCTCGGCATATCCGCTGTTCGCTGCCTGCAGGTTCACGGCGTCGCCGCTGTTCAGCACCGTATCGTCGCCGATCAGCACCATCGCGGTCTGGTTGTCGTCATTCGTTCCGACGCCCGCGTACATATTGGAAACGTTGACGTCCGCCAGGGAATAGTTTCCGGGGGCCGTGCCTTCGGCCCGGGCGGTCGTTTTGCTCGTCGCCAGGACGTTGGTCTTTCCGGCCACGTTCGCGGTCAGCGCGGTCAGAATGCTGTTGAAGCTGTCTCCCGTGGTCGCCCGGGAGTCGAGGCCGCTGCCCGTCAGCAGTCCGATTTCAGTGCCGATGCTGGTCACGGCTTCCGCCTTCGTTTGTTTGCCGTCTTCCATGCCGGCCGTCACGTCGAGGGTATCGGCGTTCAGCACGCTGGACGCGCTGCTGCCGCCGCGGATCATGGCCGTGGATTCCAGGTTTTCCCTGGCCCTTGCCCGGTTCACGTCCACATTGACCAGCTCAATGTCGAATTCATCTTTGGCGCCGGTCATGCCGACCGTGCCGGTGGTTTCCGCAGCCTTTCCGAGGCTCTTCAGGCTCACTGCTTTGGCGTTCACGGTCGCCTGGTCGATCTCGATGTCAGCCGCCTGCTTCATGGATCCTTCCGCCTTGGCATAGTTGACGCCGATGGAAACGCCGGCGATCTTCAGCTTGGCGGAATTTACGATAGCGTTCGTCTTCACCGCGCCCGCAGCTTTCACGTCCACGTTGCCCACGGTGGATGTTCCTCCCGCGGCGTACAGATGGGTGCCCGCGTACGCGGTGTTTTTGGCCAGCGCCACGTTCACCGCCAGGTCCGCCACGTCCAGCTTGAAGCCGCCCATCGAAGGTGTCACGTCCGCAACGGTGGAAATGTCGTATTCCGTGCCGATGGTCATGTTCCCGGCCTTGAAATCGCCGCCGTATTTCACGTACGTATCAAAGGTGTCCTGGCTGTACGCGCCGCCGATCATCGCGCCGACGGCCAGGCCGGCCACGGTGGAATTCTCGATCTTGGATTGTGTCTGATCGGAAGCGCTGTTCCTGGCCTGTAATTCCGCCCCGTTAAAGTTGGATTGGGTGCCCAGGTCCACGTTGACCAGGGACACGGTGCGGCCGTAGGCAAGCACCACATTGGCCGTCAGGGTGATCAGGGAGCCGTTGCCCGTCAGGGCGTGCGCCCTGGTGTCGGCCTTCTGGGTTGCGTCGAAGGCAGCCGCGTGTCCCACCGTCATTTTGTCCGTCTGGACGACGGTCCTGGAGTCTGCGTCGTTCATGGCGACGACCGCGGTTCCGGTTGCGGCGGTCCCGGGGGCAATCGCTATTCCGATCACGTCGGCGCTGGCTTTATTCTCGCCGTGACCGTGCACGGTCAGATCTCCGCCGACGCTGATCTCCTTATCGCTGTGGATGGAAGCCTCGTTCAGGCTCTTGTTCCGCGCCACTGCCGCGTTCAGTCCGATGGCCACCATTCCGATATCGGCGGAAACGGTCTCCGCCGTTGCTTCGGTGTGGTTGCTGTCCTTTCCCGCGCCGGTGCGCACTGTCAGATCCTTACTCAGGATCGCCCGGGTATCCTCAAGGACGGCCCGGTTCTTTGCCTGGATATCCGCGTAGTTAACGCTCAGTCCGATGGCGGCGGCTCCCGCGTCCAGCTTGGCCATGCTGGCGGAAACCGTTCCCGCCAGGTCGGAAGTGACCCTGGCGCCGGCCGCGGTCACGTCCGCGTTGGCCAGTCTGGCTATTGCCTCCGTCTCGTTCAGGGCCAGCAGCACATTGCCGCTGATGGCGATTCCGCCCGCGGCGATATCCAGCACCAGCGGGATCGCCGCACTGGTGATCTCATTATGGATGTTCAGCGTATCGTCCAGCGTCAGTTTGACCTGCGCCTTGTCCTTCTCGCCGACTTCCGTGTTGATCTTCGCGTTCACCTGGGATACCGCGGCGTTCAGCAGGATCGCGGGGGAAGCGATTTCCAGGCTGACGGCTACGCCGAGCAGGTAGGAGTCCGCCTCTGTGTCGTTCACGGCGTTCACTTCCAGACTGTTTGCCTGGATCTCCGCGCCGCCCCGCACTTTCGTGTTCTGGGTGATCCGGTTGATCGCCAGGGCCAGGCCGGCGTTCAGGGCCGCCATACCCGCGCTGACGGACGCGCCCAGCACCGTCTGGTCCGCTTTCGCGGTTGTTGCCACGCGAACGTTCCTGCCCTTCACCTGGGCGTTTTCGCCGATCTCGGACGTCACCGTTCCCTGGGACTGCGCGACGGCCGCGCTCGCCGCGACCGCAGTGGTACCGCCGGCTACTGCCAGGTTCATCGCCTTGACCTTGCCGTACTCGTGATCCGCGGTGACGTTCACGTCCCCGCCTGCGTTCACCTTTCCGCCCAGCACTGCTTTCGTTGTGTTATCCGTCAGGATCAGCGCAAGGCTGACAGCAATTCCGGCCGATCCCGCGCCGACCGTCCCGGAGATCACCCGCAGGCCGTCGCTGGAGGGATCCACCGCGTCTGTCAGTTTCTGGATGGCTTCGTCTCTGGAAGCAGCTTCCTTGCCGGGTTTACCTGCTTTGGAATTCGCGGTGACGGTCACACCCTTTTCGCCGACCTTCTGCAGGTCGCCGAGGCTGGAGGCGGATACGTTGCTGCGAAGCTGCACGACTGCGGCACTTCCGCCGATGCCGAGGGTACCGGCGGAGATGGCTGCGCCGATCAGGTCGGCCGTCACCGTCTGCTCCGCCGTCACGTTCACGCCGAGGGCTTCCCTGATCACGGCGTCCTGGGTGATCCGTGCAATCACCGCGTCAGACGGATCTCCTTCATAGCTATAGGTGTTGATCTCCTTGGCTTTCTTCACGTCTCCGGTATCAGACGCCTGCTGGTCCTCGCCGCGCATCCTTTCGCCTTCGTCGTCGTAGGATCCGTTGTCAAAGTCCTTGCTCACGTATCCGGAGGTGGCGTCGAAGCTTCCTGTCCGCTTCCCGCTTCCGTCGTCGGTGACGGTGCCCACACCTTCCTGGCTGATCGTGTGCCCGTCGCCTTTCAGGTGCGTTCCGCCGTTCTTCAGTTCGTCGTCGCTAAAGCCGCTCTCCTCGCCTTCTTCGGTCACAGGCTTCCTGTAATTTCCGGTCAGGGATGCAAGCTTGTCGTAATCAAACGCTTTTTCGTCCTTGTTATCCGCATTGCCGTAGGCCAGCGCGTCCGCGGCGTCCTGGCTGATGCTGGTTCCGGAAACCAGGGCCAGTATGGAAGCGCCGATCGCCTGTGAACCAGCCGTGACGCTGGCAACGATATTGCTGACGTCGTGGTTTGCAGCGGCGTTCACGTTGACCGATCCGCCTTTGGCCTGCGCGGTTCCGCCCAGTTCAGCCGTCACCGCACTTTCCATGAAGCTGATGACGCCGTTGACTGCCACGCCGAACGAACCGAAGCCTATGGCAGCGCTGCGGCTCTTCAGCTTGTAATCGCCTTCCGCCTCAATATTCAGGTCCTTTCCGACGGTGATTTCGCTCTGGCTTTCGGCAACCGCTTTGGCCGTATCCTTGCTGATCAGCAGGTTCAACGCGCCGGAGAGGGCGGTTCCCATTGCGCCGGCCGCGCCGACGGTATACTGGTTGATGTCCTTGTTCGATTCCGCGTGGATCGTGACGTTTCCGGCACCGGCGTTCACCTTCGTGCCCTTCAGGAGCCGGGCGTCTGCCCCGCCGGTAAACAGCGTCACGACAGCCACCGGGCTGGCGGCCAGTCCGGCTGCGCTGGCGGCCACCGTGCCTGCGGCGTCGAAGATGGTGGTATCGTTGTTTGCGCTCAGGCTGAAGGAGCCCTTTTCCGCCTCGATCTGTCCGGCGGCGCTGGCGTTGACGATGCTCTTCAGCAGCTGGACGGCCGCGCCTATTTCGACCGCAGTGCCTGCAGTGGCTCCGCCCGCGCTGATGGTCAGTTGAACCAGGTCGTCCTTGTTCTGCGCCAGCACGTTGACATTGTCGCCCGCGTGCATGGCCCCCGCGATGGCTTCCACCTTCTTGGCAGCACGCAGCAGGGTCAGCGCTGCGCCTACACCCGCGCCCAGTCCGAAGTTCACGCCGCCGGCCAGGAGCTGCAGCTCGGAATGGTCCGTCGCTGTCACATCGGTATCTCCCGCCGTCGCTGTCAGGATGGAGGTATCCGTCTTTGCCAGCACCTGGTTATTGTTTTCGAGTTCCACGCCGCCCCCGGTCACGCCGGCGGATGCGCCCGCCGCGACGGAGGCTGCTGCAATCTGCTGGCTGTCCCTCGCGTTCGCTCCGGCGTAAACACCCTTGATGTCCTTGCCGCTCTTTGTCCGGATGGCGTCTCCCGCCCCGGCAGCAGTTACGTTCATGCTGTCCAGGAGGGTCTGGACCTTGTTCGATTTTTCAATATAGACGTTCGTCAGTCCGGCCGCCGCGGAAGCATTGGCCAGAGCCACCGTGCCGTCCATCGCCAGAGTCTTGTCACTGAACCAGGATTCGAACAGCACGTTCTTCCCGCCCTTGACCGTTCCCCCGGCTGTGGTGATGCCAATGTCGTTCTTTTCCTTCATGACCAGGGCGTTTCCGTTAAGGGAAAGGCCCGTGACGCTTCCGCCCAGCACCAGCCCGGCCAGGTAGGACGTATCTTCTCCGCCGGCCCGGACCTGCACGTTTCCGCCGGCGTCCACCAGGGTGCCGCTGGCCAGGTTCACCTTTGCCGTCCGGCTGAAGGTATTCATGTTGAAGGACGCGCCGGCTTCGGTTCCGATCGCGCCGGAAAGGCTGGCCGAAGCGCTCAGCGCCCAGGCGTCTGCGTTCGCGTGGATGTCGGTGTCGCCTGCGCTTTGGATCACCGCGTTTTCGCCGACAGCGGTCTCCGCCTTCGTGCCGGTAAAGTTCACATTGACGCCTGCGGCAATTCCGAGGCCGCTGGCCGTCACCGCCGCGATCTGGGAAACCACGCCTGCGATCAGCTGGCTCTCCGTGTCGGAGGCCACCGCTGCGTTCCCGCCGGCGTGGATTTCCGTGCCCTTGCCGAGCACGGTTTTGGCACTCGCTTCATCCCGGATTCCGTTCGCGGATCCTCCGCCGGCAAGGCCGGAAAAGCCCACAGTGATGGAGGAATCCGCAGCCAGGGCAAGCAGGTCGGCGGTCATCGCCGCCGTCACGGCAGCGTCCCCGCCGGAGGTAATCTTCGTTCCTTCACCGACTTCGCTGAGGACGTCGGCTTTGTTCAGCAGCACGTTTACGCTGCCGGTGATCGCGGAGCCGCTCCGGGGATCCGGCTTCTTGCCTTCCTTGGATTTGTCTTTCTCGTCCTTTCCCGCTTCTCCGGACTTCACGGGGTTCTTGGTCACAGACGCGCTTATGGCTACGCCTGCGCTCAGGACCTCAGTTTTGATTTCGGAGGCCGCCTCCTGCAGCACTTTGCCGGCCGCATTCACCACGCCACCCTTGCCCGTCACAGCGCTCACCTGGTCCTTGTTGGTCATCAGGGCAAGCGCCAGGCCGGCGGAGATCGACGCCGGCGCCACGGACAGGCCGCCGGTTACCATCCGGCTGGTCACATTATCGGTGGCGGTCAGAGCCATGTCTCCGTTCTTTCCGTCCCCGTCCTTCCGGGTCAGGGCCACCTGGACGCCCTCGCCCAGCGCGGCCTCAATCGTGTTCGCCGACTTCAGGTAGGTGAAGGAGCCGCCCAGGGAGAAGGCGGAATTGGTCAGCTGCGCGGACGCGCCGATAGCCTCGGTATAATAATTCTGGAAAGAGTACTGGTTGATCTTGTCGTAGAGTTTCAGGAGCTTGCTGGCATACAGGTCAATACTCGCGCTGTTCTCCTGTTTGTCGTCCTCCGGGTCACGGTCCTCCGTGTGGATGTTGATCCTGGATTTGTCCTCGCCCCGCATATTCAGCGCCGCGATGGCCTTCGCGTAGTCTTCCCTGGTTACGCTCTTTTTCTCCGCGTTCAGCGTGAAGCCGGTTCCGGTGATGGTCTTCCCGTCCGCCACCTTCGCCGATACGGTGCTCTGGCTCAGGATGGTGCTGTTGGAAAGCCCGGCGCCGATCGTTGTACCCATGGAAAGACTGACGCCGCCTGCCCGGGCCGCGAGCCGGCTCTGGTCTACCGCTTCCGCGTCGATGTTTTCGCCTTCGATGTTTCCGTTCACATCCACCGTGGTCTTTGATTTGGTTTTGATGAGGCTGACGGCCATGCCCGCCGTCACAGCGCCGTCGTATCCGGACACCGCGCCGGAAACGGACTGGGCAGCCAGCTTGTCGATAAACTCTTCATCCAGGTTCTGGACCAGGCTGCTTCGGAGCGTGACGTCGCCTGCCGCTTTCAGGTCCCCGTTCACGGTTACGGAGGTCTCATTCTTGTTGTCCGACACGGCAGCCGCGCCGGAAATGGAATTGGTTTTGAGCATCAGGGACATCGCCGCGGAGGTTCCCACCACTGCGGAATTGGCGTTGTTGTCCGCCGTCACGCTGATCGGCCCGCCGGTTGTGGTGATGTTTCCATCTACCTTTGCAGCAGCGGTATGCTTCGCCTGGGTCAAGGCTACGGCGGCCGCAATCTGCTGTTTGCTTCCGTAGAAGAAGTTGTAAACCGTGTTGTACGCGGCTCCGCCCATCACAAGCACGGACGCGGTGGTGTTCAGGAAGTCCATGCCGTCCGGGCTGTCCTTGGGCACGTCGGTCGTAACGCCCTGGCTCTTCAGCGCGTTGACCGAAATCGGCATACCGGAATCCGTGTTCTCGCCCCGGTCGTAGTCGTCCTGGTTCCGGTTCTCGTTCCGGTTCGCGTCCAGCCGATTGGTCAGGTCGTTCCCTTCCCCGGGCTCGGCGCTTCCGTCTTTCTTGACGACCTGTCCGGGATGATCCTCATCCGGAATCAGTCCGGCCTTGTCCGCCAGCCAGCTGAGGTCCTGTCCCACCGCCGTGGCCACGGCAGTGGTCGTGTCGCGGCTGAAGCTGCTGGCAGCGACGTTCACCGCGCCGGTCGCCTCCGCCCCGCCCATCTTTGCTTCAGCCCCGTAGGTGGCCATGTTCAGCGCCGTCGTCGCGCCGACCGCCGCGCCCCTTCCGACGCTGAAAGCGGTGGCCGTTGTGGTGGTGACGCTGTTCTCCGTTGCCGTCACGGAAAGGTTCCCGGCCGAGGACGCGGTCTGTTCATCGCCCTGATATCCCCTCACGCGGGTCAGGTTATCCTTGACCATGCTGGCGGTAACGCTTGTATCCAGAAGGTTCACCGCCGCCGACGCGTCGACCGTGTAGACGCTCGCGTCGTTGGAACCCGCGGCGCTGTAAATCTCCTCCTGGTGGTCTGCCTGTGCGCTGACGGTGAGGGTACCCGCGTTCACGCCGGTCGTCGGCGCGTCCATGACGTCGTACCGGTCGGCGATGTGCGCCGTCGTCCGGTCGCTTCCCTTGACCATGCCCAGCGCCACCCCGAGCCCCAGGAACCGGCCGAACTCGCTGGCGGCCAGGTTCTTCACGGAATAGTACGGGAGGATACTGTCCTCCGTCACCTTCATGAAGGAGGTGTTGATCGTGATGCCGCTTTCGTTGACCCCGTCCGGCATCCGCAGGTTGAATACATACCTGTCCTCGTCCGCGGTGACCATCGAGTAGGTCTTTTCCTTCCCTTCCGTCGACGCCGCGGGATTCACGGTCTCAGGGTTGATCGCGACGGTATGCGCGACCCCGGCCGTGTCGGTATAGGCAAATTCGATATACTCCAGCTGTACGCCGTTCAGTTTTTCGATTTCGACACGGATGGTGTCTCCCGCCCTGGCAAACAGCTTGTTGTCCTCAATTTCCCGGCCCTTGACGTCGGCGGAAACGACTCCCTCGGGAAGGTCAACGTCGTCCCCGGACCGCACCTGCGGCGCGGCGAGGGTCACTTCCTGCAGCACTTCAACCGTCTCCAGGGTGAAATGCAGCTCGGCGTCCGCCGGGGCGTCCTGGACCGATCCCGCGTTGAAATACAGTTTTCCGTCCGCGTCCACCTCGACCTTGACCTTTTCGGTCTTTTCCGTTCCGCTGTTCTTGTCGTTATAGCTGCAGACCGCGTAGCTGTCGCCGCTGTCCCCGTCCGTTTTCAGTTTGAATCCGGAGTCCAGCGTCACGAGAACCTTTTTCTTGTCCGTTCCGTCAATCTGCGTTTCCGCGCCCTTCGTCGCGGTGACGGTGAAGTTCTCGCCTTCCGTTACGGTCTGGGCGGAGTTGGAATCTCCCACGTCCGCGTTCGCCGCGTCTCCCCCCGTCCCGTTGGATGCGGCCTGTCCCTTGCTGTTCAGGGCCGCGGAGGCCGTGGTGTTCACAAACCGGCTGCTGTCCGCTTCCAGGCGCATGTCGCCCGTCACGTCGATCGTGCCGCCGTTGTTCTCCCGGTTCGCCTTGGCCGCGGCGTCCAGATCCGCCTGCAGTGCCGCCTGGGCGTCCGCGACGTCCTTGTTGTACTGGTCGTCCTTTTCCTTGACGGCGGCGTTGTACTGCGCCTCCCCGTCCGGCTGCTTCCAGTTTCCGTCTTCGTCCTTGTAGTCCGCCGGATTCACCTGGTACTTGTCGTCGCCCTTGTTGACCTTATATTTGCTGTCGTCCGGATTGACTGTGACCTTGTCGCGCCCGGCCTCCGCCTTGGTGCTGAAGTCCATGTTCGTCAAGGTTGCGGATCCGGAGATGGCCATACTCCTCGCGCCCGCGCCGGAGATCGCCTGCGTGTCCACCAGGTGCGTACCTGTGGAACCCTTCATTCCTTCCAGGGCAAGATCCCGCGGATTCTTCAGTGCAGCGATCTGCTCATCGGAAAGGACCACGTTCTTTTTTTCCGCAGCCTGGATGATCGCGTCCGCAATCAGCGCCTTGATGTCGAAATCCGGATCGGTCTTTCCTTCCGTTTTCTCTTCGATTTTATCCAGGGCGCGGTCGACATTCTCCTCCACGTCTTCACTGAATGTCGAGTCACGCTGAATTCCGATTTCATCTGCCTTCGCTTTGATTTTTTCTCCGTTTTCCTTTATGTCCATGGAGTTGATGAAATCGTTCAGGTCTTCCAGGCTGGTGTAAAACTCGATAGCTCCGTCGATGAGGGATTCGAGCTGCTCCTTGGTGATGACCTTGCCTGTTTTGTCGGTGATCTGTTCAGCCCCTTCGGCGTACAGATCATTCAGGGCCGCCTTCTTGGCTTCCCTGAGGGTGTCCTTCAGGTGGTCTTTAATGAACTGTTTGATCTCGCCGTATACATCCTTCGGAATCTCATCCAGGGTGAAATTGAAGGTGAACAGGTCGCCCATATGTTTCAGGAGTGAGTCACGGATCGCGGTAACCAGCATCTTGTTGAACTTATCCACGAAGCTGGAGCGGATCTTTTCGAACGAACCCTCTCCAAAGTCTTCAAAGGTCACGGCGTCGGTCTCGAGGGCCAGTGCCAGGATGCCGATTCCGATCCATTTCTCGGTTTTTTTGTTCTCCTTAACGACATTAATTACGTCCTCAATAAACCCTGTGCCGAACATGTCCGACAGTCCGGAGGCGCCGATGAATTCATCCAGGATGTTGTCCCCGACAGGGCTGAGAATATTGTTGACAATATTCCCGGGAAGGAAGCTGTCCAGGCCGATTTCCCTTCCGAGATCCTGCACGTAATCCCCGATGGGCTGGCCGATCTGTTCGGTCAGGTATTCCTTGAAGTCGGCCTTTCCCTGCTCCGTACTGGTATCAAACTCTTTCCCGCTGAAATCCGGAGCCGCGTCCGGGGTTGTCTTTTCCTTTGTGGTCGCCGAAACTTCCAGGGCTTTGGCAGTGATATTCCCGTTTCCGACGCGGGCAGTATTGTTCATGGCCACGGAGTTATACGCCGCTCCGGCGCCGATGCCCATATCGGAATGAGCCGAGCTGGCGTCGGCTTTCAGCACAGCTTCCGTCCGGTTTCTGGAAATCACCTGCACCCTTCCGCCGATATTCAGGTTCGTCTGGTTCATCAGCTCCGCCAGGCTTCCGCTTTCCTGTATGTTGAGCCCGAAGGCGCCGGCGATGCCCATCGTCATGTTGTTCACCAGCACGGTCGGCGGACGGTATTTCCGGATGAAGTCCACGGGTTCTTTGGGAATATCCCCGCAAAGGGCCTCTAACTCAAGAATGATATCCAGAACCTGCAGGATACGGTTCTGTCGCAGGCGCAGGGAGAAGGGAATCTTCCCGCCTTTGGCGGTGGCAATATTGATATTGCGGACGTCGCTTTCCGTTTCGGCGCTGATACGCAGGGATTCCGCGGTCATGTGCTGCTTCAGCTGCGCCGTCGCGGTATCGGACACCGCGGACACGCCGATCACGGCGCCATAGCTGTCCCTTCCGGCCGCCACGCCGTTGGTCTGCACGAAGTGCGCCGCGGTGTTGGTCGCGTCGACCTTCACGTCGCCCGCCACGTTGACGAAGCTGTCTTCGCTCTGCCCGCCGATTTTTCCGAAGTAAGCCGTTGAATCCGTGTTGATCACATCCACTGCGATGGCCGCTGCCAGGGAGGTGCCTGAGCTGGCCGCGCCGGCGGCCGCGGTCACGCTTTCCTTCACCTGCTGGTCCGTGCGGATCGTGATCCTGCTGATGTTTTT
>Ga0265298_10002689_pt1 | contig 24325 bp, 21 predicted proteins | sample AusTroGonzalo_MG_3_FD_193486 | JGI IMG/M metagenome (GOLD analysis project Ga0265298, IMG submission 193486) | Bovine rumen microbial communities from tropical cattle in Woodstock, Queensland, Australia - Gonzalo_01 | ecosystem: Host-associated > Mammals > Digestive system > Stomach > Rumen ...
TTACCAGGCGGCCGACGTGCTGGAAATCACGGTGCCTGATCTGAATATTGACCGTAGCGCCAACACTGCTGTGGTGATGCGTTTCATTGACCGACGAGAGAGCTATGGTTCTCCGTTACTGTCCGATGGCGGCACAGTATTGAAGTCCTGGATCAAGGACAAGAACACCATCTGCATCGAGAAACTCACCGCTTTCGACAGTCATCCGGAGATGATCATCTACATCCAGACCATCTACCTGCAGCTGAACCAGGGCGGGAATGGAATCATGACCACTAGAAAGAACCTTGAGCCCAGGCAACGTGAACAGTACCTGAACTGGGGCTCCTACAGCTTCTGCGTGATCCATCCGAAGTGGGTGTTCATTCATATGTTCTATAATAGCTGCCAGTATGCTTACCGTGGTTCCGATTGGCAGTGTGTGTTCGATGCCCTGCCCACGGACGTGAAAGGTGATATCCCCATCATCATGGGCACCAGTTACGATAACCCCAAAGCTGGCGGCATCAATATCAGTCATATCGAGGATGGCGTGTGGACCATGCTGGCCAGTGAACGCAACTTTGGCTTTGACAACACTGGTAACGATGTTTTCGGTATGGCGTACCTCATCCGTGATAAGGAATTCGAACCGGATGCTCCCGGACGCATTCACATGGAAGCCGCCAGGCTCGATGCTCAGATGTCTACGATGTATTTCATCAACCTGGATATGGAACTGATGCCTACGCCTGGCATCGTGGCCTTAACTGGCAACACCTATAGCTCCAGCAAGAACTACGGCATCTTCTACCCGACCAATATCCCGGAAGCCATCCCGAGCTTCAAGACCTGGGTAATGGCCCGCAGTATCCGCGGCTCCAAGATGTGCATCCAGTTCTGCAGCATGACGCTGAACAAAGCCATTGCCAGGCCAACGCTTCGTCTGGATGTCCTTGCCGGCGGAACGCTCCTGAGCATGAACCTTTATGAAACCACCGCCATTATGGCCCAGTAACCCCGTAGACTATGATTACTTGCATTTCCAATAACTTCGGCGTAGCTCCCGCCAATATCCAGTTCAAGGATTACCAGAACGACAAGATTATCGTTCTGCAAGGCAGGTTTACCGTGGACACTACGGATCCTGACTACCAGGCCGCGGGTGTGCTCAGGCTCACGATGCCGAACTTCTCCTTCAGGAACAGTCACGAGACCACGGTCTTCGTGACCAACGAGCAGGATGGAGCCCACGATATCACATTGACTAAGGCCTGGATTGAAAAGGGTAATATCCTTTGCTTCAAGCCGGTGATGGAGTGGGACAGTTTGGGTGAGTACAAGATTTTCGTGGCCAGCGCCTTTATCCCGGCGAATAAGGTGGCTGAGGTGACTTTCCCGCAGCATCTGCAGCTGGATATCTTCTGCACCAAGGGTTATCTGAGCAATGGCTACACGCATTACTTCGAGGATGCCGGCTGGCGCCAGGTCTTGGTATTTGGCGAGACTATTACTTGGGACGATGATGACGACGTTGTCCATCTGCAGCTGGCCAACTGCCCGGGTGTGGATGCCGACTTTGTCCCTCTTATCTATACTTCCGACCTTTCGCGCACGATGGGTAGTGAGTTTTTCCCGTGCTCGCTGCACCAGGGGGTGCTGGTCATCTCCAAGGGCGGGGTTGAAGACACTACCGGCGCCACGCCTAAGTTCGTGAAGCTGTTCCTTGTCAAAGATCAGAATTAAGAGCCATGTCCCAGAAGAAGAAAATAGAACTTACTCGCTTGCAGGGTATCATCGCAGTGGCCAGTTTCACCAGCGGTGTCCTGATCGCGGCTGTGTGTCTGTTCTTCATTGAGCCTTTGGGGGAGATAGCCAGTTCTGCCGTCTCAATTGTGAGCGAGCTGCTGGTCCTCTGCGGGGCGATTCTGGGCGTAAAGGCCTCCTATGACGTCAAGTTCCGGAAGTTTGAAGCTGAGCTCCGTGACGTCCGTGAACACGAAATACAACCTAATTCCTAAACTAACCTATGAAAACCTCCGCCGTTCTTGCTTTCGCGCTTCTTCTGACCGCCTGCGGTGTTGCCCGGCCCGTTCTGGACCAGGACAACACCAAGACGGAGGTGAAGACTGTTGTGGAGCATGTGGTGGATACTGCCTATGTCCAGCTGCCGGTTATAGTTGAGAAGGTGGCTACTCTTGATACCGCTTCGGTACTGGAGAACGTTTATGCGACTTCTGCGGCCGTGGTTTCCGGCGGAGTCCTGAAGCACAGCCTGGAGACGAAGCCCGTGAGCGTGCCTGTACGCGTAGAGAAGGAAATTGTTTACCGCGACTCTACGGTATTTCGCGACCGCGTGCAGACGGTGACGGTTGAAGTGGAGCGCAAGTTGACCGGCTGGCAGCAGGCTAAACAAAGGGTAGGGGGCTTTTGCTTCTTTGCTCTTCTCTTGATAGCAATCTATTACCTTATCAAACTATTCCTTAACCTCAAACTATTTTAGCTATGAAGTACATTCCTTCCATCGCCTTCGAGGAGATGAGCGGATCCGCCAAGGGCGTGACTGCCGCTAAGATGAAGAACCGGAAGTACATCCGCAACCGCGGATACGGCGGCAGCGTCCGCACTTCCGACCAGGCCAAGGTCAAGGGCATTTTCAAGCGCCTGACCACCATGTGGAAAACGCTCACCAACGAGCAGATCCTCGCGTGGAACAAGCTTGCCCTCAGCCAGCAGGGCCGTTCTGTCCTGGGAACCGGTGCCAAGATCTCCGGCTCCAACCTCTTCACCCGCCTCAATTACTGGATCGTCGCTTGCGGCGGCCAGCCCGAGGTGACCCCTCCCACGCTCCTGGGCGTGGAGAATCCGTCCAGCGCCACCATCGTGTGCCAGGGCAATACCTTTACCTTCAAGCTGGACCAGGCTCTCGCTGACAACGGCGGCATCTACCTGGTCATCGAGGCCACCGAAGGTCAGTCCAATGGCGTAAGCCGCGCCCACAGCAAGGCCGTTGCCATCAAGATGGTGGAAGAGCCCACCGCGGTCGCTATCGACATCCGTGCCGATTACGTGGCCAAGAACGGAACTCCGAACGCAGCTGCGCCGAAGATCTTCTTCCGCTACTACTACGTCAACTCCAGCACCGGCGAGAAGTCCGGCACCATGCTGGCCGAGACCAAGTGGGTCGCGGGCGAGTAGTCCGGGTGACTGTCAGGCCCTCGGGCCGATGCTGAAAAAAGTTTCCTGCCTTCCTCTCGGGGGGCAGGATTTTTTGTGATGTATACTCTAAAAAACGCGACGTATTGCGTGGAAAGTTCGTGGCTCGTTCCGGGTTGACACCCCCTTACGAGCCATTAGGGTATAGGGGTGTTCATCTAAAGAAATTACGCACAACCTTGCGTCTTTTATGCGTAAAGTTGTGCGCAAGTTGCGTAACTTGCTGATTTTCAGCGTGTTAGGTGGTGCTGGGAAGAATCGAACTGCCGACACAAGGATTTTCAGTCCTTTGCTCTACCATCTGAGCTACAGCACCTTCTTGGTTTTTGGACTGCAAAGATATACATTTTTCGTGAACGGACAAAAAATAATTTATCTTTCTATACTTTCTTGCAAAATAGCCCAAGAATTGTTATAATTGCAAAGGAAAACAAGTACAACCAAATAACTCTTTCTTTATTATGAAAAAAATTATTGCTTTTGCACTTTGCGGGCTGCTTGTCTTCTCAAGTTGCTCATCTCTCAACAAGGCCGGTAAAGGTACCATCTGGGGTGCCAGCGGCGGAGCCATCGCAGGCGCCGCTCTCGGTTATCTCATTGGTGGCGATATCAAATCAGCCGCTATAGGCGCAACCGCCGGAACTGCCGCGGGTGCCACTGCCGGTGCTCTCATCGGACAGAAAATGGACAAGAAAGCCGAAGAACTTGCCGCTCTCAACGCAGCAAAGGTTGAAACCTTCGAAATCAACGGACTCCAGGCCATCCGCGTCACATTCGAGAACGGTATCCTCTTCAAGACCAACAGCACCGAGCTCAACGACAATGCAAAGAAGGCCCTCACCTCCTTCGCGGGTGCAATGGCAGACCTGCCCGACACCGACATCACGATCTGGGGCCACGCCGACAAGACCGGCACAGCAGATTACAACAAGAAAATCTCCGCCCAGCGTGCAACCGTAGTCGAGAAGTATCTTGCGCAGGCAGGCCTTAAGAACAAGATGACTGCCGAAGGCAAATCATTCGACCTCCCCATCGCATCGAATGACACTGCTGAAGGCCGCGCCCAGAACCGTCGCGTCGAGGTTTATGTTACCGCAAACGAAGCAATGGTAAAAGCCGCTGAAGCAGGCACTCTCAAATAGTGCAGCCCAAACGCTACATAAAGATCATACTCCCACTCCGCCTGGAGTGGGAGCCTTGTTATTATGTGTCCGGTGAAGTCAGCACCGGGCAGCGTGTGGTTGTGAATTTCGCCGGGAAAAGGACTATCGGCGTCGTATCGGATACAGTCGTAACCCCGGATATCGATCCCGCCAGGATCCATCCGGTTCTGAGCATCGAAAGCGGCCTCGATCCTGTTTCTCCACATGAGATCGAACTATGGAAATTCATTGCCGACTATTATCTGTGTACTATAGGGGAAGTCTATAAAGCAGCATATCCAAGCCAGAAGACATACTCGGAAGAAAGCAGAGCCCGCAGGATAGAACGCCAGAAAGCCCTCGAGGCCCATGCCATAGAGATTTGGCAGCAACGAATCTCCCGGCTTCAAACACGTTTGGATGCCAAGACGGCAGACCTGGAGCGAAAGCACAATGACACTGAGCGTGCAAGAATCGAGGAACAGAGAAAAGGGATAATAGCGGAATTGCAGGAAGCGAAAAACCGGCTTGCTTCGCTAAGCGGAAGCCTTGGAATAACAGACGACTATTCCCCACTGCACGCAAACATACCTGACTGCAATATGGAAGATTGCCTTAAAAAGGCGCTATCCTCCGGAAAGCCGGTGTTGCTTCGCTCTGCAGGAACGGACAGAATCAATTTATACGTCCAGGCGGCTTCACACGCACTTAGAAAAGGCCGGAATGTCTGCATCCTTGTCAACGAAACGGCTATCGCGGGACAAATCAACGACAGTTTACGAAATTCTTTCGGAGACCTGCTGTTGACGTATAATTCTCAAATGACGCCAGAAGCACGCAGACGTGTTTCCGAGGCCATACGTTCCGGCAGACCGTATATTCTTGCCGGCACACGTTCAGCCATCTTCCTCCCCCACGACAATCTTGGGCTTATTATAGTGGAGAACGAAGAGTCTCCCTTTTACAAACAGAGCGACAGCGCTCCCAGATACAACGCAAGGGACTGTGCGGTTCAGTTGTCGCGCATTCATGCCTGCAGCATAATCCTTGGTTCGGTCTCCCCTTCCCTCGAATCCATTTATAATGCCCGGAGCGGCAGATATTTCATGCTGGACCGTCAGCCGCACGGAACCACAGCCGGATACACCCTTGTCGATATTCAGAAAGAGAAGAAAAAAAACGGCATGCAAGGTCCATTTTCAATTAAGTTGCTGGACGCAATGAAACGCAGCCGGAGCACTGCTCTTATCAGGGGTTTTGAAAAGCCGGAAGATCTTGAAGGAATTGATGCGCAAATACTTACTATTCCGCAGGCTGCAAAAACAGACATGAGCCGCTTTACCCTGACGGCAATCCTGAATGCAGATGCCCTTTTCAATCCGGCCGACTTCCGGTCAGACGAACATGCTTTCCAGTATCTGGAACGTATGCGGAGCATCTGCCCCCGGTTTATCGTTCAGACAAGGCAGGCCGCCCACCAGGTATTCAGCCTCAAAACGGCAGAGCCTCTACTGGAGGAGCGGAAGATATTCAGTCTTCCCCCCTATACCAGGATGATTGAATTTCGCCTGCACAAAACTTCAAAAGTATCAGAACTCGGCAAAGCGCTTTCTACGGCGGGCTTCTCCCCCATGGTATTGAACAGTTCCGTAAGGATTGTCCTGGCCCGCGACAAAAACTTGCTGGAGAGTAAAAAAAGACTCCGGAAAGCCGTAGAAGCCTTCCGGAGTTCATCTAAAACTGACGTCATAGCCGACGTCGATCCTGTCTGATTACTGGAGTTTATATACAACAGGGAAAACGTAGCTCACGGCAACCGGCTCGCCATTCTGGAATCCGGGAGCCCATGCGGGAGCGGAGGAAACGACGCGTACGGCTTCTGCATCAAGTTCAGGATCAACACTGCGGATTACCCTGACATTCTGGATACTGCCATCCTTTGCAACGACGAATTTAAGAACGACACGGCCTTCCTTGCCTGATGCCTTCGCAGCTTCGGGATAGACAATCTGGCTGTTAACCCACTTGCTGAAAGCATTCTCGTCTCCACCATCAAAACCGGGCTTCTGCTGAACGAGGATGAACGGAATCTCTGAATCTTCAACCACCTCTTCTACCGGTTCCTGTGCTGCGGCAGCCTCTTCTGCTGCCTTGGCAGCGGCATCAGCCGCAATCTGATCGGCAGCTTCCTTTACGATTTCCTCGGCCTTGTCGGTCGTTTCAGCGGCACCGCCTTCAATAGCAGCCTTTTCAACGACGGGAAGTTCAATGCCGCGGACTTTAAGGAACGCGTCGATTTCTTCCTGGTCAACGCCATTGTCTTCGAGAGCGACGTCGAATGCATTCTCAAAGAGAGCGTCGAGATCGACATCATCGTTGATCTTGAGAGTCTTCAGCACGTTCTGCTTTGCAGCCAGTGCTTCCTTGATGGCTACTTCATCGCCGGATGCAACAGCCTGGACAAGTGCGGTTGCAGCCTTCGCCGCTTCAGCGGAAACAGTCTCCGCAGTGGGCTTCTTTGTTTTGCAGGCCACAAGAACCAATGCGGCCAGTGCAATCAATGTGAGGATTTTTTTCATAAAAACAATTATTAGAATGGATTATTTTATTCTTACAGGCTGGTCATCATAAAGCAGATATCGCCTGGCTTTCCGGATCCACTTCTGTTCTTCGTTCTTCACATGCTCCTCCACAATGTCAAAGGTGATTTCTCCTTTGAGGAACTCTGTCATTACCGGATCTGCAAGGCGCCCGTAAAGACTCTCGGAAATATGGAACTGAGAGTATCTCTCCAAGAAATACCGCATCATCCGGATTGTATGCAACAGGGAATGATAGCGTGCGGAAGACGACAGAATAAACTGGTAGCCGAAGCATGTTTCACCTTCGTAGAGGCCCGCCAGTGGCATAAAGGTACACGGACGCGCAAGCACTCCGTCAGGCATTGGGGGAATATTCCCTTCTGTTTTGATGAAAGGTGCTCCTATCATTTCGTAAGGACGCACGGTGCCAAGACCGGGGTTTATGTTGGTATCTGTCCACAGGCTTCCTCCGCAATAGAAATAAGGAGTAAACACGCCCGCGAAGTCAGAGGCGGGAGGGATGGCCCATGGCAGCAGGGTTCGTGCGGTGGAAACGGTGTTTGCCGATATCACATGCAGCGACAACTGCGCTCCGCTCTCACTTGCATACATCTGCGCCAGTTCACCAAGAGTAAGACCGTGCCTGTGTACGGCGGCGGGAGTCCACATGTCGCTGACGCCTGCTGGAAGAGTCCCTTCCACATCCCGCCCGGCCGGATTGGGATGGTCTACGATATACAGTGCAGGAGCTTCCGGCATGGACGACAGAACCGAAATGAGACGGAGGACATCGACGGTAAGGGGGAAATACCTGGTTCCCGTATCCTGGATTTCAACTACGACTGCATCCAGATCGCTAAGTTCCTCTATCTCAAAAGCGATATGCGCATTTCCCGGAACATCCTCCTCGCCCGGAAGGAATATTGCCGCCAGATTTCCCCTGGTACGGAAGAAATCATAAAGATATGATCCGGTTTCGGCATTCCAGCACGACTGGGAGCAGAACACACCCACCTTCCCCTCGACAAGCGCCTTGTCGAGCTGGTCTTCAATGGGTGTGGTGCGGAACGAGAACATCAGCCGATGATTTTCTTTGCAAGAGAAACCACCTCTTCACCCAGTGCGACGGCACGTTCTTCGGTAGGTGCCTCGGAATACACGCGGATGATTGGTTCCGTATTGGACCTGCGAAGGTGCACCCATTCGCGGGCGGATTCAAAATCCACCTTAACTCCGTCGATTGTATTGACTTTCTCGTTCTTGAAAGTCTCTTTCATTGCACCGAGAATTTTGTCGATAAGCGCGCTGTCGGAGAGATCGATGCGGTTTTTGGCAATGAAATACTGCGGAAGCGTCTTCTTGTACCCGCTGACACTCAGCCCGTTATGTGCAAGTTTACTCAGGAACAGGGCGACTCCCACCATTGCGTCGCGGCCGCAGTGACTGGCAGGGTAAATGACTCCTCCGTTGCCTTCTCCACCTATCAGTGCGTTCACCTCATGCATTTTGGTAGTGACGTTAACTTCACCCACGGCAGATGCGAAATAGGTACCGCCATGGGCTTCTGTCACATCCCGGAGTGCTCGGCTGGATGAAAGATTGGATACGGTCGCAAGGTTCTTCACTCCCTTCTTTACCGCCTCGTCGAGCAGATAATCCGCCACGGCGACCAGGGTATATTCTTCCACGAAAGGCCGGCCGTCTTCACAGATAAAGGCAAGGCGGTCCACATCGGGATCCACGCTGATGCCGAGGTCCGCTTTTTCACAGACGACGGTTTCACTCAGTTCCACCAGATTCGCGGGCAGAGGCTCGGGGTTGTGCGCGAAATCTCCGGTGGGTTCGCCATTGAGCGTTATGCATTCCACCCCAAGCTTTTCAAGCAGGCGGGGCATAATGATGCCGCCCACCGAATTGATTGCATCCAGTACTACCTTAAAACCCGCTTTGCGAATGGCTTCCGCATCCACGGCTTCCAGCGCAAGCACGGAATCAATATGTTCGTCAGTATAATCATGTTCGGTGATCGTACCGAGTTCATCCACTTCAGCAAAATCGAACTCCCCCTTCTCGGCACATTCGAGAATAGCCTGCCCCTGCGCGGCAGTGAGGAATTCTCCATGTTCATTAAGGAGTTTGAGCGCGTTCCACTGGCGCGGATTGTGGGATGCCGTAAGGATTATTCCTCCGTCGGCACCGGCGAACCTTACGGCAAGTTCAGTGGTGGGAGTGGATGCCAGGCCGCAGCGTACCACATCTACCCCGCAGGCAACGAGGGTGCCGCAGACCAGATTTTCCACCATTACGCCGCTGATGCGGGCGTCGCGACCGACGACAACCTTGTATTTGCCGCCATTGGGAGCCTTGCGCTTACGGAGTTCGCTGCAATATGCGTAACAGAATTTGACAATGTCAACCGGGGTAAGGGCCTCTCCGGGAGTACCTCCAATCGTTCCCCTGATTCCTGAAATAGATTTAATTAGCGTCATAGTGCAAATATAATAAAAAAAGGCATCGACCTTGCCGACGCCTTTCATTATCCTGTAAGAAAGATGATTATTTCTTTCTGGCCTTGTATCTCTGGTAGAACATATCAACGCGTCCGGCGGTGTCGACAATCTTGGTCTTGCCGGTGTAAAACGGGTGAGATGTGTTGGAAATCTCAACCTTTACGAGGGGATATTCAACTCCGTCGAGGGTGATGGTCTCCTTGGTGGTGGCGCAGCTCCTCGTGATGAAGATATCCTCATTTGACATATCCTTGAAAACTACAAGACGGTAGGATTCGGGATGGATTCCTTTTTTCATTTTACTGGTAATTGTTAGAAATCTTGTAGTGGGTAGGAGAATCGAACTCCTATTGCGAGATTGAGAATCTCGAGTACTAACCGTTATACGAACCCACCGGTTTGCTTTTGGGACTGCAAAGATAGACATTTTTGGTTTACCTGCAAATTTTTTTATTAAATTTGTACGTATGAAAACAATCAAAAAAATACTGATCATTACCGTCGTCTCGCTTATACTGATTGCCGGGGCATGGATTTACTTTCATTTCTTTTGGGTATTCGGCAATGGCGTCAAGGCCGGGGAGCTCAACCAGGTGGTATATAAAGGCTGGGTATGGAAGACCTATGAGGGCCGCCTCATAATGAGCGGATTCCGTAACGACAAGAAAGGCAACGGCCTGCAGTCCAATGAGTTCACATTTTCCGTAGACAAGCATGCAGAAGGGTACAAAGCCAACGGAGCAGTTTATTCCGTCGCCGATTCCCTGATGCGCTGCAGCGGCAAACAGGTGCAGGTCAAATACAGGGAATACCGGGGCATACTTCCTTGGAGAGGCATGCAAAAGTATGTGGTGTATGACATTCTGAACGTGAGTGATCCTGCTCATGTCAATACTATTCCCATAGATACAGGAGAATGATTTTAACCTTTTTTCTTGCTGCACTCCTGCAGATTCTCTTCGTTCATCCTGCAAACGAAGGGGGCCGGATGCTTACGATGCATGAAGCAGTTGCAAGCGGCGCCTTCCTCCCTGATATGAAATCATGGCACTGGGAGGGAAACGAACTTAAAGAAGGGCGCGCAACAGCCGGTCAGCAAAACTGGAAACTTCCCGTGGAAGATAAGGAAGGCATCGTCATCGGGCAAAGCGTTTCAAGGAACGAGTTCGGCATAGACGGAGGTGTATTTCCTTCTCCTTCAGGCAAATACCTGGCAGTTTACAGGAAAGACGAAAGCGCGGTTTCGCAGTTTCCGCTATTGGATATAACCACCCGCACCGGCAGCCTCAGACAAATCCGTTATCCCATGAACGGAATGCCCTCCGAGCATATTTCACTTCTCGTGTGCGACACTCTCGGGCACGTTCTTTCGACGATTGTTCCAAGCGAATTCACGGATGAGCGCTACCTCACCTGCATCACCTGGAGCCCTGACGACAGATATATCTTCATCCAGGTACTCGACAGGGAGCAGCATCACATGGTGCTGAACCAGTACCGTGCGTCTGACGGTTCCTTCGTCCGGACCATCCTTACGGAGGAGAATGCCGCATGGGTGGAACCGCTGGATCCCCTTCATTTCATCAGGGGCCGCTATGATTTCATCTACCGCACGGACAACCGCGACGGCTTCCGCAACCTGTACCTCTGCGACACTCTCGGCACGGTCCGGCGCTTGACTGCCGTCGATGCGGACGTTCAGTATGTTGCAGACGACGGACGCTGGGTGTACTATACTTCAGCGGAGGTATCTCCTGTCGAGAATCATCTTTTCCGGATAGATATCGGAAAGAAGCCCCTGAAGCGCGCGAAATTCGGCAGGCCGCAGCGGCTGACAAAGGAAGAAGGCTGGCACAGCGTCAGCATGAATGAAGACTGCTCCCGCTTCATCGACAGCTGGAGTTCATTCAATGTGCCCGGAAAAGCAGCGGTGTGCAGCGCCGACGGCAAGTCTTACGAACTACTCCATGAGGCTCCTGACCCGCTTGCGGGCATCACTACGGGAGAGATCGAAATGGGAACGGTGCCGTCTGCAGACGGAAGGTTCGACAACTACTACCGCCTCTACAAGCCTGCCGGATTCGATCCCTCGAAGAAATATCCTCTGATTGTATATGTCTACGGAGGGCCGCACTCCCAGATGGTGCAGGACAGATGGCTCGGAGGCGTGCGTCTCTGGGAACTTCTTATGGCACAGAAAGGATATGTCGTCTATGTTCAGGACAACCGTGGTACCTCGAATCGCGGAGCCGCGTTTGAAAAAGCAATCAACCGCCGTTGCGGCCAGGCGGAAATGGCCGACCAGATGGCAGGCGTCCGGAAATTGATGGAAGAGCCCTGGATAGACCGCGGGCGAATCGGAGTACACGGCTGGAGCTACGGAGGATTCATGACCATATCGCTTCTCACCACCTGTCCTGAAATCTTCAAAGCCGGAGTGGCCGGAGGTCCGGTGATTGACTGGAAATGGTACGAAGTCATGTACGGAGAACGCTATATGGACACCTCCGCAACCAACCCGGAAGGATTCGCCGAGACCTCCCTCATGGGCAAGGCGGCATCCCTCAGGAGGAAACTTCTCATCTGCCAGGGAGCGATTGACAATACCGTCGTATGGCAGCACAGTCTCAGCTTCGTTCAGGAGTGCATAGCGAACGGGGTACAGCTGGACTATTTCCCATATCCGCGCTCGGAGCATAACGTACGGGGAATATGGAGAGTACACCTGATGGATAAAGTAACTGAATATTTCGATTTATACTTATGAAAGAATACATTGAAGCCAATAAACAGAGGTTCTTCGACGAACTGTTTTCTGTATTGAGAATTCCCTCCATCAGCGCCAAGGCTGAGCATAAGGCAGACATGCGCCGCTGCGCGGAAAAACTTGCCGTCCTGCTGGTTGAAGCGGGAGCCGACGAGGCCCAGGTACTTTCCACCGATGGTAATCCAGTGGTTTTCGGAAGCAAAATCATCGATTCAAAGGCAAAAACGGTACTGGTTTACGGCCACTACGACGTTCAGCCGCCGGAACCGCTGGAAAAATGGCGCACTGATCCTTTCGAGCCTGTCATAGGTCCCGACCCCGCCACCGGAGAGGAAGCAATCTGGGGACGCGGTGCAAATGACGACAAAGGCCAGCTCTTCATGCATATCAAGGCCTTCGAATATCTTCTTGCAAGCGGAAAGCTTAAACACAACGTTAAATTCCTCTTTGAGGGAGAAGAAGAAGTCGGCTCCCCTTCGCTTCCGAAATGGATAAAAGAGAACAAGAAGATGCTCAAGGCGGACATATGTCTTGTTTCAGACACTACCATGATTTCAGCCAAAGTGCCTTCCATCAACTGCGGTATGAGGGGTCTGAGCTATCTTGAAGTCAAGGTTACAGGCCCGAACAAGGACCTTCATTCAGGCCACTACGGCGGTGCGGTTGCAAATCCAATCACGACTCTCTGCGAAATGATAGCCTCGCTGCATGACGCAGACGGGCGCGTCGCGGTTCCTGGTTTTTACGACAAGGTCGTGGAACTCTCGAAGGCAGACCGCGCCATGCTCGCACGCGCGCCGTTCAACCTTGAGGAATACAAGAAATTCCTTGACATTGACGATGTTAAAGGCGAAAAAGGATATACCACCCTTGAACGCACGGGAATCCGCCCATGCCTTGATGTCTGCGGCATCTGGGGAGGATACACCGGGGAAGGCTCCAAGACTGTGCTTCCGTCAGTCGCCCATGCGAAAATCTCCATGCGTCTGGTTCCCGATCAGCGCAGCGAAGAGATAACCAAACTGTTTGCAAAGCATTTCAAGAAGATCGCCCCCAAATATGTAAAAGTTGAAGTCAAGGCATTTGAATGCGGTGACGGATTTCTTATTCCCATAGGTTCCGACGCCTACAAGGCCGCTTCACGTGCGATATCCGAGGTTTACGGCATCGAGCCGGTTCCTGCACGCGGCGGCGGAAGCATCGCCGTTCTTGCAGAAATGCAGAAAATACTCGGAATCGACCCGCTGCTGATGGGCTTCGGCCTGGAGCGCGACACCATCCACTCCCCCAACGAGAGCTATCTGCTGAGCCAGTTCTTTGCAGGCATGGAATCAATAGCGAAATTCTACGAATACTATAAATAATGAGAGCAGCTATTTACGGAGCCGGATCGCTCGGAACGATACTCGGCGCATTCATCACCCGCGCAGGCGGGCAGATTGACCTGGTCAACCGCAACATGGCGCATATCGCAGCCCTTCGCGAGAAAGGCGCATCCGTCACGGGTACCCTTGAATTCGTGCAACCGGTAACGGCACTGACACCTGACGAGATGACCGGAAAGTACGACGCGATCTTCCTGATGACCAAGCAGCAGCAGAATGCCGAGGTTGTTAACTTCCTGAAAGGTTTTCTTGCCGATGACGGAGTAATCGTTACCCTGCAGAACGGCATTCCCGAACTGGGAATCGGGGAAATCGTGGGAGAGGATCGCGTTCTGGGTTGCACCGTAGCCTGGGGCGCCACCATGCTGGAACCAGGTGTCTGTGAACTTACCAGCGCCCCCGACAGCCTCACATTTTCACTTGGTTCACTCTCCAAAACTCCCAATACGCATCTGCCCGAAGTCAAGGCACTTCTTGAGATGATGGGGCCCGTGGAAGTGGACGGAAATTTCATCGGCACCCGCTGGAGCAAACTGCTGATAAACGCATCCTTCTCGGGCATGAGCGCCGTTCTGGGCTGTACCTTCGGTGAAGCCGCCGGTAACAGGGCCTCCCGCAAATACGTTCAGATGCTTATCAAAGAATGCATAGATGTATGCGCCACGGCAGGAATCAAGATTGAACCTGTCCAGGGCAAGGACATAGTCAAGCTTCTGGACTATCACGGGCCTGTTAAAAAGGCATTGTCGTTCTTTATAATACCCATTGCCATCAGAAAGCATGCAAAATTGAAGGCAAGCATGCTGCAGGATATTGAGAAAGGCAAGAAAACCGAAGTGGATGCCATCAACGGCGTAGTGTGCGCCTTCGGCCGCAAGGTCGGTTTCCCTACACCTGTCAACGACAAAGTCGTGGAGATTATCCATAAAATCGAAGCCGGAGAACTGTCCCCGGCCTTCGATAATCTTAAGTTGTTTTAAAACAATTATATCCGTTTCAGGATCTCTTCCGTCTGTGCTTCGTAACCGGGTTTGCGGAGAAGGGCGAACATATTCTTCTTGTAAGCCTCTACGCCGGGCTGGTTGAAGGGATTGATACCTAGCAGGTAGGCAGATACGCCGCAGGCGAATTCGAAGAAATAGAATATTGCGCCGAGATTGTATTCGTCGACCTTTTCTATACCTACCTCGAGCTGGGGCACGCCTCCGTCGATATGGGCCAGCTTTGTACCGAGGGCGGCCATGGCGTTGCAATGCTCCACATGCTGGCCGGCAAGATAGTTGAGCTGGTCGAGGTTCTGTTCGTCAGAACCGATTACGACGCTGCGCTGCGCCTTCTCTACCTTTACGACGGTTTCGAACATCACGCGGTCCCCTTCCTGGATAAACTGGCCGACTGAATGCAGGTCCGTGGTGTTATTGACAGATGCAGGGAAGATACCTTTCAGTTCCTTGCCTTCGGATTCACCATAAAGCTGCTTCCACCACTCTCCCAGAAACACGAGTTTGGGATTATAATTCACCAGGACTTCCACTTTCTTGCCCTGTTCCTTATAGAGAAGATTGCGCATGGCAGCATACTTGACCGCAGCGTTTTCTTCACCTTTGACAAGGAGTTCTTCACGTTCGTCGGCCGCCCCCCTGAGCATAGCACGGATATCGAAACCGGCCAGGACGATCGGAAGTATTCCTACAGGGGTCAGAACCGAATAACGGCCTCCCACGTTATCAGGAACCACGAAAGTGCGGTAACCTTCCTGTGTGGCAAGCGTCTTGAGCGCACCCTTGACGGCGTCGGTAATCGCCACCGTGCGGGCGGCTGCTTCCGCCTTGCCGTATTTCTTTTCGAGATATTCCTTGACAATACGGAAAGCGACTGCGGGCTCGGTTGTAGTCCCGGACTTGGAAATCACCACGCAGGCGGTGTTGCTCCGCTCCACCAGGTCCATGAGTTCGGCAAGATAATCCTCGCTGAGATTATTACCGGCGAAAACGACCTTGATCTGCCCTTCAGGATGTATGAACTGATGCGAAAGCGCCTCGATGGCGCAGCGGGCGCCGAGATAGCTTCCACCGATTCCGATTACGACGGCAAGATTAACTCCACGGGCCTTCCAGTCTTCGCGGACAGCCTCGCAGTCTGCAATCAGGCTCTCCGGAGTATCCACCGGAAGAGTTTTCCAGCCCAGGAAGTCATTGCCAGCACCTTTTTCGCCCTGAAGCACATCATAAGCGGCAAGGGCCTTGCCGACATATTCTTTATAGAGGGATTCTTTTACAAAGGAGGAGCAGCCTCCGAGATTCACTTTGACCATATGACTATTATTTGGATTTCTTGTCTGTTTATTCGTACAAAATTACAAAAATCTTATTACATTTGTAGATATGACACTGAAAAACATCACAGTCATCGCAGCAGTGGCGCTGCTGGCCATGACATCTTGCAAATGCGACAAAACAGTATTCCCGAAGATCGACCAGAACGGAAAAACCGCCATCGTGGCACACCGGGGCTTCTGGAACTGCGAAGCGGCAGGATTTGCCGAAAACTCCATAGCATCCCTTAAGGCCGCACAGGACAATGGTTTCTGGGGCAGTGAGTTTGATGTCCACATCACCACGGACGATGTCGTGCTGGTCTTCCACAATGACGACGTTGACGGAGTGCGCATAGACACAAGCGTCGCTGCGGTATTTGCGGACCACCGGCTCGCCAACGGCGAAAAGATTCCTACTCTCGACGAGTATCTGACCCAGGGAGAGAAATCCGAAAAGACCGTTCTCGTCCTTGAACTGAAGGAAGAAATCACCCTTGAGCGCGAAGACGCCCTTATCGATTGCAGCATCGAGGCCCTGAAGGCCCATAACCTGCTTGATCCCAAGCGTGTGATATTCATTTCCTTCAGCAAATATATCTGCGACCGCATAGCCGCCGAATACCCCGAATTCATCAATCAGTATCTCGAAGGCGACTTCACCCCCGAAGAGCTCTCCGAAGCCGGCATCAACGGATTCGATTACTACAGGAAGGATATCGACAAGGACAGCACCATCGTGGCACGTGCCCATGACCTTGGCATGTCGACCAACGTGTGGACGGTCAACAAGGCCGAACAGATGCAGAAGTACATAGATCTCGGTATCGATGCCATCACCACCAACGAACCGCTGGTGCTGCGCGAACTTCTCGGAGATAAAGAGTTCAAAAACTAATTTCTCGCCAGGAGCCAGTTGGCAATCAACTCGACTCTTGATGCGAATATGCCGTAATCCAGGGAGGGGGGAACATCCCCTTCCCTGTTTGTATTCAAGGTGATGCCTGAAGTGAACATCAGCACCGGAATTCCCCTGTCGAGGAAGAATTTATGGTCGCTTATCCGACGGTAGAAAAGTTCAGTGAAGGAACGGCTGCCGTAGTAATCATAATAGAGATGGAGCGCAGTTTCCGTATTTGCATGTTCAAGACTCCGATGGTATGCGGCTCCACCGAGTACGACAAGATAGTTTTTCCAGAATTTATCCGGAGGAGCCAGGGTGCTGCCGAGGATATCCAGATTTACGACCAGCGATAGCCGCTGTTTTTTAAGGCTCACCTTCAAAGCCTCCGCACCGGACATGTTTGCATTGTGCCCGTCCAGAAAGGCAAATATTATATCGTTCCTGCCTTTAAGGGATTCCGCAAGGGAAAGCAGTGCAGCCACACCCGAGGCATTGCTGTCTGCACCGGGATAGAAACGGTCTCCTATCTTGCCGAGGCCGTCATAACTTGCCATAATGAGTATCGGGACGCGCCCGATCTGGTGGGAAAGACCCGCCGCCGGATAAGCGAGTATGTTCCTTCCTACTGTCTCCTGATCGGTTCTAAAACTTTCAGTGTGGACATCGTAGCCGATGGCGCGGAGCCTGTGAATAATGTAGAATGCCGCACATGCGCCCCCGGAAGAGCCCGTCCTGCGCCCGGCGCAGAGACTGTCGGAAAAAAACTCCACATCCCTGCGGAGAGAATTCCCGAGTTCGCTCCGGTCTTTCACCGGAGCAGCGGAAGAGCTGACCGCAGCGAAAAACGCGCAGAGAATAAAAATAAATTTCATCCTATGGGCCGAAACAGGCATAATAAATGCTATATTTGCTTGACAGCATGCAAAGCAGCACAAAATTAATGAAAAAGTTCGGGCTGGCAATACTCTTTTTAACCTGTCTGGCAAACTCTGCGTTTGCGCAGTACGACAAGGACGTATTCCTCATCAGGGGAAGGCAGGCCCTTTCCGACGGGAAATATGCCCTGGCCATCGAAAATTTCAATGTGCTGGCCCGGCTGGACACGGCCGATTACTGGAACTTTTTTTATCGGGGAATCGCAAAATACAATCTTGGCGACGTTCGGGGCGCCCAGCAGGATTTCGACCGTTCCGTGCGTCTGAATCCCGTTTTCACAAACGGATATCACTACAGGGCCATTACCCGGAGCAGGCAGGGAATGTATGAAGAAGGCCTGCAGGACTTCGAAAAGGCGCTGAGTCTCCGCCCAGGCTACACCGGACTTTATTTCAGCCGAGGAGTAACATATTTCCTTGCCCAGCGTTTCGAAGAAGCGGTCAGCGATTTCAACCGATACATTAAGCAGGAGCCCAGGGATCCCGGAGCCCTTTTGAACAGGGGTGCATGCTACCTCTTCCTTAAAGATACCACCAGGGCTCTCGCAGACTACAACAGGGCCATTAAAATAGACCGCTACGATCCGGAAGGATACATACGCCGTGGACGCCTCTATGCCGCAAGGCAGGATTACACCAAGGCCATTGAAGACCTCGACCACGCCATACAGCTCGATTCCACCAACACCTTCGCATATTTCAACAGGGCGTTGATGCATTCTGAAAACAACAATCCGAAGCAGGCGATGGCCGATCTCGACCGTGTGCTGAAAGAAGACCCCGGAAATGCTCTTACCCTTTACAACAGAAGCCTACTGCGCGCCCAGCTGGGCGACTACGAAGGTGCTCTCGACGATATGGACAGGGTGATAAACATCAACCCCGGCAATGTGCTCGCCTATTTCAACAGGGCGGGATTCTTCATCGAAATGGGGCGCTGGCAGGATGCACTGGAAGATTACAACATGGCTATCGCCCTATATCCCGATTTTGCAAAGGCCTATATGAACAGGTCCTTTGTAGAGCATAGGATGGGGCGCATGCGTGCATCAAAAGCCGACTACGAAATAGCCCGCAGGAAAGTTGCGGAATATGAAAGCAAGAATGCCGGCGGAGAAGCGAATTTTGCTGATACCACCAGGAAATACAGTTCCCTGCTTGCTCTGGATGCGGATTTCGCAAAGAAGGATTTCGACGATGAGTTGCTTCAGCATCGCGATATAGACATCCGCCTGAAACCGCTGTTCAAATTCAAGATTGCAGGCACCGCCGAAGTCAGCCGGGTACTCAATCGCGATTTTGAGAATCCCCTTGTCGACAGGTTCCTTGCAAGCGTTCCCCTGCCGGTAACGATCAGCAACGAAGATGTACAGACGATCAAGCTTGACAGAAGCCTTGCAAGCATCCTCGCCGGAGACTCCAGCAGCGGACCCGGCAGAAATCCTCTCACTCCATCGCAAATCAACTTCATCCAGGGCATTTACGAAGTGCAGAACAAGCAGTACAACAGTGCTCTGGCATACTTCGACAAGGCGGCCAGGCTTGCGGAAGATGATATTCACAAAGACCGTTATTCGCGTTTCTACAAGGCTTTCTACCTTATGAACCGTGCGGTACTGAAGGCTGAAATGATAGATTTCATCGCAAGCATGGAGCGTAACGTTCAGACGCTTACGATGGATGATCAGGGCGCAATCCGTGCCCGCGTAAACGACAGGGTTGACCGCACCTACGACTATTCTGATGCCATGTCCGACCTTCAGGAAGCAATACGCATCCTTCCAGACATCCCCTACATGTATTTCAATCTCGGAAACATGTACTGCCTGTCCGGACGCATGGTTGACGCAATCGAAAACTATGACCGTGCAATCGGCGTTTACCCTTATATGGGAGATGCCTTCTATAACCGGGGACTTGCCCTTATCTTCCTGAAAGACAAAGAGAAAGGCTGCATAGACCTGTCCAGGGCAGGAGAACTAGGAATTGCAGATGCATACAGCGTGATTTCGAAATACTGCAAAGAGGATGACAAATAACAGGATAGTCTTCCAGTCGCTTTCCAGCGGCAGCTGCGGCAACTGCTATTTCCTCCATGCAGACAGCCCTGACGGCGGAGCCGGCATCCTTATAGACGCCGGAGTCAGTCTGAGGCGGCTGAAACAGGAACTGTTGAAGAACGGCTTCGGCCCCGATGACATAGACGCCGTACTCGTGACGCACGACCACATGGACCATATCCATAACCTCGGATCCTACTGCAAACGGCTCCTGAAGCCGGTATGGATGACGTCAAAGCTTCGACATTCACTCGCAACGCATTGGATGACGGGAGAATATCTTGGCCCCGTGGTAAGGAATCTCAAAGAAGGAGGCTGGTCCGATATTGTACCCGGAAAGGTTCGGGCACACCATTTCGTCGTGCCTCACGACGCCACCCAGACGGTCGGTTACTGCATCGACCTGGCAGGATACATTTTCGTTATCATGACCGACATCGGGCGCATGACAGACGAGGCCCTGGGTTTTGCGTCGCGGGCGTCTACGGTTGTCATTGAATCAAATTATGATTACGATATGCTGCGCAGCGGTCCGTACCCCGTAGATCTTCAGGACAGGATATGCGGCGGGAACGGACACCTCTCCAATGAGGAATGTGCCGATGCAATCAGGGATTTCGTTCATCCCGGGCTGGAAAATGTCTTCCTCTGCCATCTCAGCGAACACAACAACACTCCGGCTAAGGCAATCGCCGCGTGCGCTCCGGCAGTAGAAGGATTGAACATACGGCTGATTCCCCTCCCGAGACAGACGGCATCCCCTGTGTTCATATTGTAATTTTGATTATATTTGTAGGATATGAAAGCATTCTGGTCGATGTTGCGGCGCTATGTCAGCCCGTATAAGAAATATCTTGGCGGTTCCGTCCTGATGAACGTGCTCAGCGCAGTGTTCAACATTTTTTCATTTGCGCTGATCATACCCGTACTCAAGATAATCTTCCAGATTGAAGACAAGACCTACGCATTCATTCCGTGGGGCAGCGGAGACTTCAAGGAAACGCTCGTGAACAACTTCTACTGGTATGTTTCGCAGTATATGGAAGTCCACGGCCCCGTTACCACGCTGCTGGCGCTTTCAGGCGTCCTAATCCTCATGACAGCGCTCAAGACATCATGCTATTTCGGCTCAACGGCGGTCATGGTTCCCCTCCGGACCGGGATCGTGAAGGATATGAGGATGGAAATCTACGACAAGATACTTGCCCTTCCCCTCGGCTTTTTCAGCCAGGAGAGAAAGGGAGATATCATCGCCAGAATGAGCGGAGACGTATCCGAAGTGGAGAATTCCATTGCGGGTTCGCTCGACATGATCATAAAAAATCCTATCCTGATTATCTTCTATCTTGGAACCCTGATATTCATTTCCTGGAAGCTCACCCTTTTCGTACTGGTGTTTGCTCCTCTTATGATGTGGCTGATGGGCGTGATAGGACGCAACCTGAAGAAACAGTCCACGGAAGCCCAGGCCCTGTGGAGCGACACAATGAGCCAGGTGGAGGAAACCCTTGGCGGCCTCAGGGTGATCAAGGCTTTCCTTGCCGAAAAAACGATGGGCGCCAGATTCGACAGGGTCACGGGAGCTATGCGCCGCAAGAACACACGCGTTTCCACCCGTCAGGCGCTTGCGCATCCGGTAAGCGAGTTCCTGGGTACCGTTATGATCTGCATAGTGCTGTGTTTTGGCGGTTTCCTCATCATCAAGGACAGTTCTTTCATAGACGCTCCCACTTTCATTTTCTACATGGTGATACTGTACAGTGTCATCCAGCCCATCAAAGACCTTTCCAAGGCGGCATACAACATACCCAAGGGTATCGCTTCCATGGAAAGGATAGACAAGATACTTAACGCCCAGAATCCCATCCGGGAAAGCGACGGTGCAGTCAGCCTGGAAGCTTTCAAAGATTCAATCCGCTTCGAGAATGTCTGCTTCAGCTATGAAAAGGGAGGGAAACAGGTCCTCTTCGATATCAATCTCGACATTCCCAAGGGGCACACCGTAGCCATTGTGGGAGCCTCCGGCGGCGGCAAATCCACACTTGTGGACCTCATTCCCCGGTTCTATGATGTTGACAGCGGCAGGATTGCAATTGACGGCAGGGATATCCGCGAATACAAGCTTGACAGCCTGCGTTCCCTGATGGGCAACGTCAACCAGGAGCCTATCCTTTTCAACGACACCATTTTCAACAACATCGCCTTCGGTGTAGAGAATGCTACCGAACAGCAGGTTATCGAAGCTGCGAAGATAGCGAACGCACATGATTTCATTATGGAAAAAGAGGAAGGATACCGGACGAACGTCGGCGACCGCGGATGCAAACTGAGCGGCGGGCAGCGCCAGCGCATCAGTATAGCGCGCGCCGTCCTCAAGAACCCTCCGATACTTATCCTTGACGAAGCCACCGCGGCACTCGACACAGAAAGCGAACGTGCGGTCCAGGAAGCGCTCGAACGCCTTATGAGCAACCGCACCACCATTGCCATCGCACACAGGCTCAGCACGATAAAGGATGCTGATGAAATCATTGTAATAGACGAAGGAAGGATTGTGGAACGGGGGCGGCACGACGAACTCATAGCCATCGACGGCTATTACCGCAAACTACATGACATGCAGGCATTATGACGACACCCAAGACCATACTGTCAAGGATACTTTTCTTACTGTATCTTTGTGCAATAGCGTTCCTCTGTTTCATGCATGTGGACAAGCTTCCCGAAGTGCAGAAGAGCATCATGGGCATTCCCACAGACAAGATCGTTCATTTCCTGATGTTCCTCCCCTTCCCGATTCTGGCTTACCTTGCCTACGACCACATGACCAAAAAGATGTGGGCCGCAGTGCTGTTCGCCTTAATCACTCTGGTATCCGGACTTCTGATAGCGTACGGGACTGAATATGTGCAGGGAACGCTGCCGTACCGGTCGATGGACATGTCCGATTTCAAGGCAGACGCCATCGCGGTTGCCATAAGCAGCGTGTTCGTTTTCATTATCGATATAACCCATCTGAAAGTAAGGAAGAACTGATATGATGCGCAAAGCGCTTTCCGTTGCCGCTTTTCTAATACTGAGCCTTTCGCTTCACGCTCAGAAGGCTATTCTCGAATCGTTGAAACCTTCGGTAGATTCAATAAGTGTGCTGGCAAGGGAGCATTTCCGCGTCAAGCCGTACCTGAAGGTAAACAAGGCCATGAAGCGGGGCGAATTCCTTGACTTGTATTTCACCAAAGAACTTTCCGACCTCCCCTGGAGAAAAGGCGACCCGGCATGGCTCAGGAAGAATCTGAAGGCTTTGTGGCCGGAAGACCTGAAGTCCTGTAAACTCGGGAGCATATTCTGCGAGAGCGTCGACCTCGAAGAACTCCCCATGCCCGGAGTCGGAAACGACGGCAAGCCCGGGCAGTCCCGCTTCGGAGTACCTGCTCCTGCAAGGAATCTCTTTATAGAAAGAACCGGTGAAATCAAGGCAGACAAAGGCCTTCGCGGACGAAATATCGCCCTCTGGCAAAGCCATGGACGATATTTCGACAATGGAACCGGCAGCTGGATATGGCAACGGTCCCCCAACTGGCGGACAGTTGAAGACCTGTATACCCAGAGTTATGTCATCCCCTTCCTGATTCCAATGCTGGAGAGAGCCGGAGCGTATGTAATCACTCCGCGTGAAAGGGATACGGGTACGGTTGAAGTCATATGCGACAACGACCCCCATTTCAGGAGTCCCGGCCATCCTGTGCGCACGCATGGAAGTTACAAGGAAAAGGGTGCATGGAAAGACGCAGGCACCGGCTTCGCCGATAAAAAGCAGGTCTATGTCAGGGACGAAAATCCATTCGAGGCCGGCACGGCGAGGCAGGTTTCCTGCACAGGCGGCAAGGCAAACGCTTCGGCTCGCTGGACCCCGGAGCTTGCAAAGAACGGACATCATTGCATATATATATCCTATGCATCCCTCCCCAACAGCAGCAGTTGCGCAAGATACACGGTAAAACACCTTGGCGGCACCAGTGAATTCATTGTCAATCAAATGATTGGAGGAGGAACATGGATTTATCTGGGAGAGTTCGACCTGGGGCCTGATTCCTATATAACGCTTGACAACGGAACGCCATCCGGCAGGAAATTCAAGGCCGGAAGCGTCGTTACGGCAGACGCCGTGAAAATCGGCGGAGGCATAGGAAAAATAGCCCGTGGAAGGGGCAGCGACACGTCGGCATGGGAAATCTCCGACGTGCCTTCTTACCTGGAGGGAGCGATGTACTGGGAGCAGTGGGCCGGAATGCCCTATGAACGCATACACCAGTGGGAAAGGGATTATACCTGCGATTTCGCCTCCCGAGGCGAGTGGGTCAAGATGATGAAGGACGACAAGGGCCTTCCGATTGACATGTCGCTGGCTTTCCATACGGATGCAGGCGTCACGCCGAACGATTCCATAGTCGGCACCCTTTCCATCTATACCCTGAAAGCGGACGGCAAGCGCAAATTCTCGAAAGGGCCGGACAGGGCTGCATGCAGGATG
>Ga0265298_10002690_pt1 | contig 24323 bp, 19 predicted proteins | sample AusTroGonzalo_MG_3_FD_193486 | JGI IMG/M metagenome (GOLD analysis project Ga0265298, IMG submission 193486) | Bovine rumen microbial communities from tropical cattle in Woodstock, Queensland, Australia - Gonzalo_01 | ecosystem: Host-associated > Mammals > Digestive system > Stomach > Rumen ...
TTCAATGACCATTGACGGTTACAAAGAGAGAGAAGTACTGATGGTGACTTACGAGTTCGATCAGGCAACAGACGTAGAAGGACAGATGGTCGGTATCCCCCGCGGTGGTAAGATCAAGGTCCGTGTGAAAGCCCTCAACGACGGCACCCCCGACCTGCTCGCATGGATGACAGAGCGCAGCCTGCCGAAGAACGGCGAGATCAAGTTCCTCGAGACAAAGACCAACAAGGAGATGAAGTCCATCAAGTTCACCAACGGCTATTGCATCAACTTCGAGGAGAAGTGGGAAGACAAGATGGGACACTTCGAGGAGATTGAGATCACCTGCAAGGAAATCGAGTTCGGCAACGTGAAGTTCACCAACGACTGGGCATAAGACATAAGCACAGGTCTTTAGACATAAGAACAAAAGAACAAAATAAAATATGTACTTATGTTCTTCTGTCAAAAAAGAAAAATAAGTTTAACAATTGAAGAATAGAAAGTAAACAAAATATGGCAGAGAATGTAACCCCGGTAACCCTCGAAATTGATGGGTTTGCAGCGAGAGAAGTAATGATGGTTGACTACAAGTTTGATCAGGCAACAGACACAGAGGGTCAGATTGCTGGTATCCCCCGTGGCGGTAAGGTAACCATCCGCGTAAAGGCACTGAATGACGGTAACAACGAGCTGATAGCGTGGATGCTCGATCCCACAAGCCCGAAAAACGTCTCAGTGAAGTTCGTGAACACCGTCGACGGTGCAGCCATGAAGGAGCTGAAGGGCACCAACTGCTACTGCATCGACTACATCGAGAAGTGGGAGGACGGCCAGCAGCACTACGAGCAGATCGAGATTGTGTGCCAGAAGCTCGAGAACGGTCCCGTCGCTTTCGACAATCCTTGGAAATAATCAAGAATTTGAAAATTCGCGAATTGATCCAATACTTTCAAAATCAATTGATTCAGTCTTCGGACTGGGTCAATTGATTAACCATGTAAATAAGAACCTCACGAACTGTTTATATTTTAGAAAGATTCCCTATGGCATTATTGGCGCACTTGCAGTTAGGAGACAATATGGCACGTCACTATTTTAAGGAATACTTAGTTGCAGACTGTCACCTGCATTTTACGAGGCACCACAATCACTTCAAACCCGATACAGATGCAAAATGCGTGAAGGTGGAATTGGTTGTGGAGGCACCAGGAAAAGAAGATCTCAATCTCTATGAGTGGTATGTCAACGACGAAACTCTGAGCGGGCGGGTGGTGTTCGACCTTCTGCCGATGCCCGATGATAGTTCCATGGTGAAGTACGTTGAGTTTGAGGAGGCCCGCTGTTATTCCATTGAAGAAGAGTACCATGTCGACTCCCAGCGTCGGCGCTTGATTCGTTTGTCGCTGACTGCAGAGAAGATGACGGTGAATGATATAGAATTCGTAGACTTTCATGCCTGAAGGCATTGTAATAATCAACAGATATGCAAATATTATCAGATTTCCTCAATGCCGTTCTCTATCCCGGCAATCTTAAAGAGAATGGATGGTATGCGGAGAAAGCCAACAGCCCCGTCATCCAGCATTTCTCCTATAAATGTCAGCGTAGCCGTAACGATGCGGGCATGCTTTATGGTAATACCATTCCCTCAGAGTTGAAATTCACCATTAGGCTCGGCAAGCCCGAAGACAGCAAGTTGTTCTACCAGCAGCTCACCCAGAATGAACTCTCCGACCATACTTTCATTTTTAATGCCACCTTCGACCAGGACATGCGTCTGAAGGCCTTTGAGGATGCCATGATGGTAAGTGGCTATGTGGTGGATGTAAAGGAAGACTACAATTCGGCAGCCACTATGGAGGGGCATTTCGTTCCGATGCAGGTCGGAGTGACGCTTCTGCTCAGCTCCATCACCTATGTCGGTAAAGAGAACCGCTATTGTAAATTAAACATCACACAATTTTAATCTACGAGGCAGTATATTATGGCAGATACTATGGTCATTTATCTGGTTGATACCAAATCCGGTTTCGGTTTTACAACTTCTAAGTCATACACTTTCGGTTCTAAGAGTTACTCTGTGACACTCTCCAAATTGAATTACAATAAGAAGGTGTATCAGCCTGGTGAGATTTATGCCACCATTGTGATTAGTGCCACTGACAGCACCCTGCCATCCTATATGGATGTAAAAGAGGCTCTGTTTAAGAAAGCGGCCATGTTGAAGATCAACGGCAACGAGGTGGCCAAGAACTATTATGTTCACAAAGTCAAACCCCACCAGAGGAAAGCTTCAGAAAAAACGTCAATGGAAGTGGAGTTGTCTATTTTCAGCCAGGATAAACTGATGACGTTAGACAAGCATTCCAAGGCTTATACCGCCAAAAGACTGAGGAAGGATATTTTCCTCACGGAATACAGCAACTATAAACTGGACGGTGTCGCCGTCGAGATCGAGAAAGATAAGACAGAAACTGTTAAGGATGAACGGGAAAGTGTTGAAAAGAAGGGGGAAGATGTTGTGTTAACAACTTCGAACCTTCAGATTCTGTCATATAAAACCGCCCAGAAAATCTACGATAATGATAAAAATGTGGAGAATGAACTTCGTCAGCCTTATCTGGTGCAATACAACGAATCGTTCTATGATTTCCTGAAACGTACTGCCAACCGTTGTGGTGAGTTCCTGTATCACGAAGACGGAAAACTTCATCTTGGTCTGAATATCAACCGGCTTGACACAGGCACCAATGCAGTGGATTATTCCACGAAGGCATCGGAGTATTATTATGAGAATGTGCTGCAAGAGGGTATAGAGGTAGAAGATTATGGCTATAGCTATCTGAAAAATACTGATCGTAATTCACTTCATCATGCTCCTACTGCAGATAACGCCACAAAGAAATTCTACTATAGCGATCCCTTGACGACAGACGAGTATCTGGATGACATTGGGAAAGATTACACAACCTATGGTGCTCAGTGGGCTCAGTGGGAAAAATTGGTATTGAGTGAGTTGTGCTCTGTCTTGCAGGGAACTTCATTGTCTGCCATTATTTCTGGAATGCTTATAAGAAACGCCTATAAGACAGTTGCCGTCTATCCGGTGGTTATGAGTAATCTTAATTATGCGAGTAAGAAAGTAAACATTTATCCCTGGCAGAAACCTGATCCTGATGGCGGTAAAGACAGTAATGGCATGCCGAAAGCGTATTTGGATGAACCGAGAACTGACGTGGTGGATCAATGGAAGGATAATAATAATACCCTGCGTCAGTTTGGTACTGCTACTGACCCGACAAACAATTTAGGCAAGGAGCAGAACATCCGCGAATCGTTCTATTCGCTCATCCGAAAGGCAGAGAAAGAAGTCAGTAGTGAGGCTGTGTGGCTTGTATTCGACGGCAGCTATGAACACCTGAGGATTGGCGATGTGATCAAGGTAGAGGACACCAGCTATCTGGTCATTCAGGTGAAAGGCTGTGCGGCCTATGACTCCGGGGAGGGGAAAGAGACCATCTCTGAAAAAGTGGTAGCCATACCTCTTTATAATAAAAGCTTGCCGATTCCACCAGCTTTGCCTAAGATTACGGTCAGGGAGTCGCAGCCTCAGTTGGCGTTTATTACCTCGACGGGATTTCTGGATCCGAAGAAGATCGGTCGCGTCAGGGTAAGGTTTGCCTGGCAGGAGGCTAAGGGCGACGGATCGCCCTGGATACGGGTGTCAATGCCTTTTGCGACAAACGGGGGCGGCGTGAAGTTTAACCCACAGCCCGATGATGAGGTCATGGTCAGCTTCGAAGAAGGCAATGTGGAACGTCCGTATGTGTCGGGCTATCTGCTCTCACCTCGTAGCAATGAGTCTTGGAAGGCTTTACCAGACCGTACCATCACATCTAAAAATGGTCATAGCATCACTTTCAATGATAACAAGGACGGCGGCAATTTCTTCTACAATCTTTATCCAGGTCTTTCGCTGATCAAGAGTTTCTTCCCGATGTCTGTTTGGCCCAATGTACTGACTGATAAGGATGAGTGTCTTGCCCTGTCGGGTGGTATGTCGATCAGCGACCGCTATGGGCTGTATAAAATCACTGCCTCGTCGGATTCCCGCTCGATCATGATTCAGTCGGCCATGGGTAATGTGACGCTGAATGCGTTTACGGGCATCAATATCACGGCTCCCAATGGCAACATCAACATTTCGGGAAAGAATGTAAACATCAAAGCAAGCAATAAGGTGAATATCACTTCTGGAACAGACATTGCTAACAGGTTCTTCTCTGCAGGCGGTCCGGAAGACTCGGCCTACGGCTTTTCTGCCGGTGAGGCGGGAAGAAGGGCTATGAGAACCCTGATAGACACCGGCGTCGGCATTCTGGACGGCTTCAACCGTCAGATCATTGACAAGTTTCTTGATATTTCTTTCTTCAGGACCATCATTGAGATTGTCATTCGTCCGATTGACGGTACGACGAAGGTCAAGTCTATGACCTTCGTGGAGATTGAGGCCGGGCGTGGCTCGGTAGAGTTCCCTGCTGACCAAATTGTGAAAAGCCATACTAAAGAGGGCATTTTCCCGAAGTGGAAACATTCTGTAAAAGCGATTTGTACGATACTGGATAAGCTTATCCATCAACATGAAGAATCGTATTACCGGTTACGCGATATGGTGCTATACTATAAAATGCTCATCATCAGATATGGTCTGGATAAAGACAAGCTCGGCACTTTGTTCGATGATATCAGCAAATTGGCCTGGAAAAAAGATCGTCCTGATAAAATGACTTTGAATATCGACTTTGAAAGTCTTCAGCTTCAGGATCCTATAGCTTATGATAGGAGTGCTGCCATCGAAAAGTTTAAAGAAGTAACGGGGTTAGAGGGAGAGCCCAAAGAAAAAGACGAAAAATATAAAGATAAAAAGGAGAAGTATCTGATTGATTCGCTGCTTTGGCAAAATGCTATGGACAAGATCAATAGACTTGAAGGTGATGATCAGCAGAACAGGAATAAGAGAGCTCTTTTACGGAAACAGCTTCAGGATACTGCCGATGCGTTGTATAAGAATATAGCTAACTTTTATGATACTTCTCATAATGTCAAAATTTACAGATCTGAAATAGGCAAAGATCTTGCCCCTTCATCTTTATATGAGGATCAAATCCTCGATAGTTTTAATCATATACATTTTAGAGATTATGATCAAAACCTAAGTGCTCAACCAAAATTGGATACGTTCCCATTGGACATGGATAAGAAGAAGTGGGAGGAAGCCAAGAGGTACTTGAAGAGAAAGTGTGTTGATCTGTTTACAAGATCTGTTAGCAAGGATTTTGGAAATCTCAGCGCAGTTGTAACATTGAAAACATCGGTTGAAACTAATGATGATACCTATAAAGATAATTGGAGTACTTATGTAAATGCGCTTGTTCAGGATGGAAATCCGGCACGGCCTGCAACAGGTTTTGGCGGTAAATATGTTGTGCAGAAATTAGTAAAGACCTTTAAAACAAACTGGTGGGATATGAACTATGTAGACCCCTGGCGTGATACTACCGTTAACAGGCATCGGTGGAGAACGGGCGTACAAGGTAAGATCCTTATGTCGGATTCGCCTTCCACGACCATCAGTTTCGACAGAAAAGGTGGAACGGTAAGTGAGATGAACGTGATTGCCAGTAACACGAAGACGGAGATGATTAAAGTATTAGAAAGTATTTAAGTATGGCGGGTACAGTTTTTAGTGATTGGCTGACGGCTCTATCCAAGTTGCAGGCATGTGTGTCGAAGGATCTGGATGAGATTCGCAAGCAAAAGGCAGAAATCCAGCAACTGAAGCAGGATGTGTTTAATAGGCTGGCAGAGGGGCGTTTTGTACGCGATGACCGCCGTCTGGTGTTGTCGGCGCCTGAGATCGTGATCGGTAATGTGGACGCCAGCGGCATGCTTTATTCTGAAGAGGGTTGTATCACCATCCGTGGCCAGAAGGTGGGCATTGACGGGGTGGGGGAAAACGGGGCGATTGAGAGTCGTGCATCTACGATCAGGCAGACGGCAGTAGATCCGGGTATCGACGGCATCGAGGAGGTGGTGCGCAGTCACTCGGCCATTATCAGCCAGGCAAAACATATCACCATTCAGAGTAATGAGGCGGAGAAGGACGGGTATTTCTCCAGATCGCCCCGGCTGACGGGATCGACGGGGGTGCTTATCCATGCTGATGAACGATTGGAACTGGATGCTTCTGAGTCTTCTGAACTGCGGGCTCAGGAGATCGGGGACCGGCTGAAGGACTTGACCAGCAGTATCGCTACGTACACGGCGGATTGTACGACGGCGATGATAGGGGTGACGGCTCAGGTGGCGGAGATGGAGACTCTGTTGGCCTTGCAGGAGCCTATGGAACTGGATGAGATGACGATGCGCACAAAGGTTACGGAACTGGATGCGCTGACGGAACAGTTTAATGAGATGATGCCTGCAGTATATAGTGCCTTGGAAAGTGCGGTGGCCAAGATGTCGCAGTTGGCAGAGGCCAATCGCCAGATGAAGTGTTTGCAGGATGAGCAGATCAGTGTGGCCACGGCAAGCACGTCGTTTAAGGAGAAGAGTACTGATGCCACTTTACAGATGACTGCAGAGCATATGGACATTGCTTCTGTGGACGGTGACGGAAATATCCGCACTAATCCTGAGGCATCTATCTGTGTACAGACAGGAAGGCTGGATATCTCGACCAAACAGGAGGATGGGTCGCTGATAGACGACAGTTATGTTCAGATTTCCACGCATGACGTGCGCATCTCTACGGTCAATCCGAAACTGAATGACGCCAAGGAGAATGAGGACGGTGACTATACTACGGAGGGCAGCGTGTGCATCAGCTCTAAGCAGGTGGCGTTTACTGCTGTGGATTACAGCGTGAGCGATGGTAAATATGAGGAAAAGGATCAGACCAAGGACAGTAGTTTCAGTATCAGGGCGGAGAACATGAGTATGATGTCTATGGATAAAGACCAGAATACGACAGGGTGTTTCCTGATATCGGCAGAGAATGCAGGTCTCGTCTCAATGGATAAGGACGGAAACTGTACAGGCAGTCTGAAAGTGGCGGCAAAGGACGTCAGCCTTTCGTCTGTGGATAAAGACGGGAACTCTACGGGCAGCTTAGCAGTGAAGGCGGATGACATCGCGATGGGGGCCACTGACAAGAGCGGCAAGGCCAGCGGACAGTTTAGCCTGAATAGTAAGGATGTCTTTGTGAAGTCAATGGATACCGATGACAACGGTGCCGACAAGAGTCTGGCTGCCGGCGGTAATATGGTCATTGTGGCCGAGAAGATGTTTGTGGGTCGTACCGACAAAGACAATCTCAGCAAGGAACTGCAGATTTCATCGGATAAGACGGGTGTGTATGGTAAGACGACAGCGGAGGTGCAGCAAGGTGAGGCCAAGGCTGTGCTCCAGCTCGATGGTGGCAACGTGGCAGTTGGCGGTTCGAAGGCTGAGTTTTATGGCGACAACACCGTCAACGGTAAGACAACGTTCAAGGGTGATATTACGGCGCCGAAGGCTGCCATCGACAGTCTCCAGGCCAAGTCTGAGTTCAAGTCGCCGAACATCAAGGACGGCATGCCCGCCGATCCTGCCGCTGGTGGCGGCTCTCTCTCAGCCAAGCTGAAAGAAGCGGATGCGCCCAAGGCGAAAGTGCCAGAGAAAAAGGATGATAGTAGTGAAAAGTAATCATAAAATCAAGATATGAAACGAGCGATTGAAGTAATAATAGGCGAGATGGAATCGAAACTCAGTGGCTATGCCGGTCTGCTGAACTACCGCTTTATGAATCTCTGCGTCAAGGCAGAACCTGCGGCACTCATTTCAATCACCATCGAAGACGAAGAAGGGGAGGTGAAGAATTTAGAGGACGTGGCACATGCCATGCTTGCCAACGATTATCAATACGAGATTATCCCCATGGATCCGAAGCATGTTTTTAGCATTTGCAAGGGAATGTATCTGTCTCATCCAGAGTTTAAGCAAGAAATTGTGACGCCTGATGATGAAAATAAGTTATATTATGACCAAACAGATGAAAAGCATATCCTCTTTACAGTACCTGAGGTGAATAAGGATCGCTACGACGTGTTGATGGATGGTGTCAAGGTACTTTATGACCAGTGTATGGTTGAGGTCAAGAAAGTGAATGCCGCCTACACGGCGAAGTTAGCGACTAATTTGGAGGGTCTGCCTGAGGATGAAATCGAAGAGGCCAAGAAAAAAATGGAGGATAGTCAGCAGACTTATTCCAACTTGATAGATGAGTATCTGACCAATAAAAAGAAAGAGATAGAGGATGCCTATCAGCACTATCTCCTGGAGCAGGCTGCCAAGCAGGCTGAGGCTGATGAGATTGCTGCTGCCCATAACGTGAATGCAGGGCTGCAGTATCGCGTTGATCAGAGTGAAGAGTGAAAAGAGGAAAGAGTGAAAGAGTGAAAAGGATCTTTATATGTTGCCTGATGGCCTGCTTTGCAGGATTGACGAAAGCCCAGTACATACCGGCCTTTCGGACGGATACTGTTATCTGGAAAGACCCTGGAACAGACTATTGGAAAAGAGGTAACTCGCTGAAGCATCTGGAGGTATCTCTGACGCTCGGTACATCGGGCGTCGGCCTTGATGTGGCTCTTCCTGTAAGTCAGTTCATGCAGGTCAGACTGGGCTATGATTACATGCCTCCATTCAAGAAGCTGCTGCGCATGAATCTCGCTGGTGGCGGTGAGGCTGCCCGGCAATATGACGGTCAGGGCAACCGCGTGAGGACGAAGTTCGACAAGATCCAGCAGTATTTGTATGAGGAGACCGGGATGGAGATCGATGACCATATCCTGCTGACGGGTCAGCTGAACATGCACAACCTGAAGGCGCTGGTGGACATCTATCCCTTTAAATACAACAAGCACTGGCATTTTACAGCGGGTGTCTATTATGGACAGGCACAATTAGCGAAGGCGGATGACGCCACGGAGTCACAAACCTCTCTCTCGTTGATGGAATTGTATAACCAGGATTATGAAAAAGCCAGCAGCAGCGATGCTATCAAGAGTTATGGACGGCTGACTCTCTATCCTGGAGACAAGAACGGAAAGCCTTGTCTGGTGGATCCTACAGATGACGGCAAGGTGAAGATCAGTGTCAAGACGAGCGAGATTAAGCCTTATATCGGTGTTGGCTATACGGGTAGGCTGATCAGTTCCCGTGATGATTGGAAGGTGTCGGCAGAGTTAGGCGTATGGATCTGGGACGGTGCACCAAAACAGCGGATGCACGACGGCACGGACCTGGCAGACTTGTCAAATATCTATGGCTCCTTGGGCAGCTGTGTCAGTGTCTTCAAAGCTTTGAAGGTCTATCCGGTGTTAAGTGTCAGATTTGCAAAGACGATTTTTTAAAGCGGGCGAAGCCCTAAATGATAAATGATGAATGATAAATGATAAAATTAAAGGAATATGGGAAATTTTGTATGTCAGGGAGCTATGCTCCAATGTAGTTTCGGTATGGCACCATCGACGCTGAACGTGGTTGTGCCGTTGCGCCCCAAATGTGGGGGCATGCTGATGGCCAACATCACGGACTTTGCCCCGATGGTCAATATTATGCCCTTCGGCATGTGTCAGTCGATGGCTAACCCGACGGTCGCCTCGGCCACTGCGGCTGCCATGGGCGTCCTGACGCCGATGCCTTGTGTCCCTGTGATTGCGGCACCGTGGAGTCCCGGTGGACAGGTGAAGGTCATGAATATGCCTGCACTCATCAACAACGCCAAATGTATGTGTACCTGGGGTGGCAATATCTCTATTACCAATCCCAGTGGAAGCATGATGACGACGGGAAAGTGAGGAATTGTGGAAAGAGGAAAGAGGAAAGAGGAATGAGGAATGAGGAATGTGGAAAGAGGAAAGAGGAAAGAGGAAAGAGGAAAGAGGAATGGGGAATGTGGAATGAGGAAAAGAATAATCCTTCTACTTTTCTCCTTCCTCCTTTCTCCTTCCTCCTTCCTCGGAATAAGTGCCCAGGAGATGCATATCGTGGAACTGAAGAAACTCTGGAAAGGGCCGCTGAACATGAGACACGTGGTGACCAGCAAGACGGAGGCGATCCTCGACCTGAAGACCAGTGAGAAAGGTTTCTCGTTTTTGGCCAACGGCCAGCAGGAGATCGCAGCGGAAGAAGGGGAGGGGATACTGACCCTCAAGACACCGGACAAGACCGCCTTCATCGTGGTGAAGCATGCTGACTATGGCCAGCTGACCTGGAAAGTGCCACAGAAAAAAGGACTGCGCAGGAAGAAGCATTATACGGCGACCCTGCAGACTTTCAGTCCGGATAAGGAATATAAACTGCAAGAGCAGTGGGTGATCTTTGAAATACAGCCAGAGGATGCGATCCTGACCATTGACAGCACCATGACGACCGTTCATGGGGGACGGAAACAGATGTACCTGCCTATCGGCAAACACGGCTGGAGGGCAGAGGCTCCTTTCCACCAGGAGGAAAAGGACACCGTGGAACTGACGGACGAAGGGCGACAGATGGTGAAGATTGCCCTGCAGCCTATCTACTCGTATGTGAGCGTGAAGACGGACGTGGAGGGCTGTGATATTTTGGTCGACGGGCAGCTGATTGGTCAGACGAGGGGCACCAGCGGTCATCTGCGGGAAGGCAGTCACAGACTGATCGTCATGAAGGACAGCCTGCGGTATTACGATGCCGATTTCAATATCGGATGGCGGGAGAAGAAAACGATAGAACTGACTGCAGAGGACCTGCATCCGGAGAGTATCAATAGGCATAGAATGCCCGGCAGGGCTGAGGCGGATCAGACCACCCATAGAGAAGAAGCTGAGGCGGATCAGACCACCCCTAACAGAAGATTGCTCCATGAAGACGCAATCGCCTACTCAGGAGGGGAAAAGGCGGCGGTTTCGATCAAGGCCCTCGATGACTTCACAAGCATCTGGGTGAACAGGGAACTGAAAGGCTATGGCAGTTGGGAAGGAGAGCTGGAACCGGGATTCTACCTGATCAGCACTGAGAAAGAAGGTCTGGAGTCGCGGACAACGCCCCTTTGGGTCACCGATGCGGCGCCAGTGAAATTAGAGCTCCTTGCCCCTATGGACAGCTACGGGATGCTCAATGTGCAATGCAACGAGATCGGCGCGGATATCTATATCAATGACAAACTTGCCGGCACGACACCTTGTGTGATTAAAAACCTGCTTGCAGACAGTAACTGTGAGGTAAGAGTGGAGAAAGCCGGATTCTCCAAGGCTGTGAAGATGATAAAAGTGGTTGGGAATGACCTGACGCACGTGAAGATGAAAATTAAAAAATTAAAAAAGTAAAAAATGAGTGACATGCAAAAAATAAGTTGGTATAAATCTCACCACAGAGACACGGAGGACACAGAGTCTCTTGTTGTGTCAGGGAAGAAAACTCTGTGTACTCAGTGCCTCTGTGGTGAATATCATTCTTGCTAAGTTTATAAGTTATGAGTATTGACATCAGACAGAATCAGGTAAGTGCGGCCCATGTGATGGTGGTCGGCTGTGGTGCCTTGGGTAACGAGGTGCTTAAGAACCTGGTGCTGATGGGTGTCACTCATATCGTGGCCGTTGACTTCGATATCGTGGAAATGGGTAATCTCACCCGTAGTGTCCTCTTTACCAGGAGCGATGCAGAAAGGAAACGGACGAAAGTGGAAGTGGTGGCAGAGAGGGTTCATGACATGAACCCAAACATAAACATACAGACGATCTGTGGTGATATCGCGTATGACGTCGGGCTGGGACTCATCCGCCAGATGGATGTCGTCATCGGATGCGTAGACAGCCGGTGGGCCCGCTTCTGTATCAACCGGTATTGTATGCGGGCTGGCATCCCCTGGGTGGACGGTGGCATCGACGGACTGGAAGGCACGGTACGCGTGTTTGCACCGGGAAAGAACTGCTATGCCTGTAACCTGGGGCCTGAGGGACTGAAGGACCTGGCGAGGCGGATGCCTTGCTCGGGCATCATCAGGAGACAGGAACAGAGGGGGTCTGCTCCCACGACCTCTATCATCGCCTCGATTATCGGAGCCATTGAAGTGCAGGAGGCGCTGAAGATAATGTATAATGAAGAATGCATAATGCATAATAATAATGAAGAATGCATAATGCATAATAATAAGAGGGAGATGACGACGCTTTGCGGCAAGATGATGTATTATGACGGGGAGCATGTGACGGTGAGGATTGCGGACTTTCAGGCTTATGATGAGGAGTGTCCTGAACACGAGACGTGGGCGCCTGTCCATCAGACGGAGGTGAGCAGGGATATGACAGTAGCAAAAGCGCTTGCGCTTTTAAGGGAGGGAGACAAGGAGACAGGGAGACAAGGAGACAGGAAGACAGGGAGACAAGAAGTTCAGAACATTGCAATATGTCTGACGAACGACTGTTTTGTGGATTATGTGGTGAGACGCGATACTGACGAACGGATGGCGGTGATGGTTCCCGGGCGGATGGTGGCAGACAAGGTGGCTCTTGAAAAGGCCTTGGACGGACAGCCGCTGAGCGGTCTTTACCAGCATGAGTACCATCGCGTGGATGCCAGTTTCCCATACCCATCGCTGACATTGGCCCAGCTCGGCATCCCGCAGCAGGACATCGTGCGGGTGACTGTAGATGGGGAAGACTATTATTTGGAATTGAGCCACGGAGCGACACGGAATGACACAGAAGATGAGATTGGGAAAGAGGAAAGAGGAAAGAGGAAAGAGGAATGAGCATGTATAATATACCCGAGATCCGTGCAGAACTGCTGCTGAACTACCTCTATCCGGAGGGAGAGAGCCAGTGGATTGCCCAGAATGAGGGTTTGTTCTTCCGTAACTATAACAGCGACCTGCTGGACATCGACGAAGAGAGGATGGAAGTGCAGACGGCACGCGACAGCTTCATCAAACTGCTGCCACAGGGACTGCTCACCCTGGAGACCGATCTGAAAGGGGAGGACGCGACGGAGAAGTTCAAGCAGACGGAACTGAGGATGAGACTGCTTCGCGAGACCTTCAAGCCCATCGATACCTTCCGTTTCCGCGAGAGCGTCTATGTGGAGCATCAGATAGACAGTCTGCTCCAGGGAAAGCTGAAGCACGTCTTGAAAGACTATTTCGACGTGGACCTGGACGGGATAGAGGATCCTTATGTGCGGGAGGCGGCCATCCTGCTGCCCTATGTGAGCCGAAGGCGCGGCGACCTGGGTCTCATTGCCAGCCTGCTGCGGACATTGCTGAAATGCGAGGTGAGGATGACGAGGGGGCGCTATAGTCATAGTGACTCGACACGGAGCTGGCTGCCGATGATCAGATATGAACTGGATATCCCGGGTCTGTCACCAGAGGGGTATCTGAAGAAGGACAAGGAGATCGATCCGCTACGGGAATTCCTGACGGAGTGGCTGATTCCCGTCGAAGTGTGGTGCCAGGTGGTCATCAAGGAATATCATGTTCCGCAACAGGCCAATACCCGGCTGACGTTAGGGTATAATACGGAGGTAGGCGGGCATAGCCCTGAATGATAGCGGGCTTTGCCCTAAATGATAAATGATGAATGATAAATGATGAATGATAATTGATATGGTGGATATTAATGCAAGAATCAACTGGGTGCCAGGCATGGAGCTGACGGCAGAGACGTTCTCCGGGATAGGGGAGCAATGGGACTTCCGTCACCGGCTGGCCTTCCGTGCGGCAGTAGGCAGCAATGGCATGGGATTGGTGCCTGGTTATCCTTTCAGCTGTAACGGGGTGTTCGTGAAGAACCGTTTTGAGGTGACGGGCTTCCGATGCATGGCTTTGCTGCCGTCGGGAAGGGTGATTGATGCGGATGAGGACATCGAGGTGACCATCCCCATGCTCTTTGGCAGCAAATACTACCTGACGGTAGGATACGGCGACGAAGAGGTGGAGTTTGAGAAGAAGGGCGTCCCGATGGTAAGGCCGCACTATACGTATGGCATCCACACCATGGAGGAGGTGGAGACCGGGGATCTGTTCCCGCTGATGCGCTTCCACGTGGCAGAGGGCATTTTCTCGGCGGATCCGGGGTATATGCCGCCCTGTCTGCTGCTGACGGAGAACGGGCGCTTCAAGGAGTACATCGACAACTATACGGGGCTGATGAATGTGCTGGCAACGCACGGCAATCTGGCGGACGGGGAGGGGAAACGGGCCATGCTGCGCTATGTCTTCCTGCTGAAGAGCTATCATCTAAAAAACCCGGTGAAGGACTTCCTTCTGTTCACTCAGGAGATGGCTCAGGCGATAGACTACTATGTGGTGACGCCCAACAGGGAGCAGCCGATGGAAATACCGCAGCCCCGGCAGGCGGACATACAGGCCTGGCTGCAATGGCTGGAGGACTACATGCGGGGAGCAGCGGTGATACTGGACGGCGTGGTGCTGGAAGACAATACAATCGACTACGAGGCTCTGCTTGCCCAGGCGAAGAAGGAACTGTATGAGAAACTGCATCCGGAACTGATAGAGAAGCTGCTGGCCGACATGAAGGAGGAACTGCGTGAAGAGATGAGACAGCAGACGGAACAGTTGACTACCTATATCAACGGAACCCTGAAGACGGCCATCCTGGAACAGCTGACGACGGAGATGAACGACCGGGAAGCGAAGATGAGCGAGATGCTGACGGAGAAGTTCGACGAACTGGGCAAGCAGCTCAATGAGTCTCTCTACGAGAAGTTGTATTTCGATCTGTTTGAGAACCTGTTCAAGGCGCTCTATGTGCCGGAACCTGAAGAAGAGAAATTCGTGCCGCTGATATAGGAGACAAGGAGACAAGGAGACAAGGAGACAAGGAGTTCAGGACATATGACAAATATCGGTATTCCATTACAGCTGACCCCCAAGGGGCTACAGAGGGAAGACAGCCTGAAAAGGTCGATCGACACGAACCTGTATCTCATCATCACGACAGAAAGGTTCAGCACCCCGGCCGATCCGATGTTCGGCTTCGTGTTCAATAACCTGCGGTTTGAGATGTTCAATGAGAACGAGGGCGTGGTGTTCGACTCTGGCGACACAGAGACGATGAGCAACATCCAGGGGGCTTACGACAAAAAGATCTCCGGAAGTTCGAAGAGTATCAACACCTTTGCCTCAGAACTGAAGACGGTGATCAGTAAATATGAGGAGCGTCTGGAGAAAGTCTCGGTGTCGATGACTTATATCCGGGAGGAAAGGCAGATATATATCACCGTGAAAGGTGTCATCGTGAGCACCAAGGAAGATTATATCTACGATCAGATTATCAAAGTCTGGAATTGAGATAAAGGTAAAAGAGGAAAGAGGAAAGAGGAAAGAGGAAAGTAAAAAGGTAAAAAGGTAAAAAAATGAAACAGACGATATTTGAGACGAAGCAGAGGGCAGAGGAGTTGTTGCGCGAGGCGATTAATATATGGAGGCAGAGTGACGACAACGAGCGGCTTGAGGGGCTTGAGAGTGATCCCGTGATGAAGCTGCTGATTACTGCCCTGGCCTATCAAGCCAACGAGAGTGCCAGTGACTTGGAAGCGCTGAAGACGGAGGTGCTGGAAGAGTTCGCCCAGCTGCTGACTCCCTACGAGACCGGCCATGCGACGCCAGCGACGGCCGTCGTGGAGACTGCCTTGCAGGACTCGGTGACGGAACTGGAGATGACGGACCAGAGCGTATTTACGCTGAACGGTACGAACTTCAGCTTCATGCCTCTGCTCAGGACGCGGCTGCTGAACGCCAAGGTAAACTCAATCATTAGAATGGACGGCCGGCGCTTCAAGGTGACCATCCGCTTCAACTCGCCAGTGAAAGACCTGTCGGGGTTTGCCTTTGCGGTGGACAGCCTGGATTTCCAGGATCTCACGGTGAGACAAGGAGACAGGATGCTGCCGCTGATCAGGCCTTGGGACTATTCGGAACTGCCGCTGCAGAACTGTTTCGGACTGGACACCATCCTCTATAATCGCAGTCAGACGTACGAGGCCTCTGCCACGTGTCTTGACCTGTTTGCCAGGCAGAACGTCAGGCTGTTTGTTATAGGGAGACAGGGAGACAGGGAGACAGGGAGACAGGGAGGCTGGGAGGCTGGGAGGCTGGGAAACGGGGGAATGCTGCCTACGGAGACGGATGGCGTGGACTTGATATTCGAATTCACAGGCATATCTGACAGGTTCGTCTTCGACAAGCAGCATTTCTCGCTGAATCCGATAGTGCTGGTGAATGCGCAGATTCACCAGACGACCCTGAGCGGGGGGACGCCTATCGTGCGTGTGGCAGGCTATGATAAGGATGAGGACCATGTGAACCTACAGTTCCTGCATGCGGTGCGGCCTTCAGAAGAACAGCTTTACGGCAATAGCCTTGTGGAGGTGCGCAGGGTGGCTGCCGACCGTTTCAATCAGGGACGGCTGGTGCGCCTGCTCAATTCGCTCATTGCCAGATATCACTCTGACTTCTATGCCTTTCAGGGATTGCAGGGCTTCAGTGGGGACAAGACGATGCAGGCTTTGCAGGAGACACTGATGAGGCTGATGGAGATTACGAAGAAGGACCAACTGCGGCAGGTGCCCGGTGTCTATCTGCTGCTGCGTAACCGCCGACTGATTGAGAGCGGGAAGGGCAGCTTGGACGTGAGCTATCTGACGACGGCAGGGGCGGGTGTGAACGGCTCGCTGCATGCAGACAGCACGTTTACCGTACCGGGAGGACTGAGCGGGGCACAGACGCGGCAGATAGCCAACCCGGTGATGGGCCGCGACGAGACGACGGAAGAGGCTGCCCTGGCCAGTCTGTCACGTTACTATATAGCTACGAACGACCGTATCGTGACTCCGGCGGACATCAAACTGTTCTGCTACAACGAACTGCTGACGCGCTATGGTATCGTGCGTGACATGGTGAAGAGCCTGACGGTGAACCGCCGACAGCAGATGGACCGCCACGGATGCGGCTATGAGATTGTGGTGGAGATCGTGCTGGCGGATAATCCGTTCGTCAGACGAAGCTTTGCCGAGAAGGCATCGCGGGTGGAGATCCTCATGCAGAAGATGATTGAGGTGAGGAGCACGAATATCTATCCGGTTGTGGTGACGCTGAGGATTGGGCCACGGATTGACACGGAATAACACAGAAGAAGAGATTAACACAGAAGAATTGATATATGGAAGATTTCTTTTTAGACATTGTGTATAAGAACAAACAGGTGCGCTTCAGGGTAATGAATCCCGAGGCACCGCTGAGTACGCTGATGACCAATCTGAGGCATGCCATCGGTGAAGACGGCAAGCTGATTTTCGACTTCCCGAGCATCGACGGAACAGGAGCACCTCTTGACTATTTCTTCGGGCGGGAGGATCCTGACGTGCATGAGATACGTGTGCTGCGTCCGAGAATCGGCCGGACAGAACAGACGCTGATGGACTATGGCGTGGAAAGTGGTGATAAGGTGTTTCTGATGCCAGACCCGTTTCCGGGGTAAAGGTAAAAAAGTAAAAAGGTAAAAAAGTAAAAAGGTGAAGGAGAGCGAGGGGTATGAGTTAGGACAGTACAAGGGACGTAATCGGCGCCTGTTGTACGAGTGGCAGCAGCTGGAACGGAGGCTGGGGCATCGGCATGACATTAACTGCCGGCCCGTTAGCCGTAATAGGGAAGGACTGCCCACGGCCTATCTGGTGGACTACCGGCTGAGGAGCATCTGCGGGGTGGAGAACGTGGAACGGCTCGGAGAAACGGACACGGAGAACCCGCCGGTGTTTGCCACAGGCTATCTGATGCGGATAGACCTGCCCGACGGCTATCCGTCGGTGGATGCGGCTCCCTCGTTCCGGTTCCTGACTCACGATGAGCAGGGGCAGCCCATCGCTCATCCTTGGCATCCGAACATCCGGTACTTCGGCGACTTCGCCGGGAGGGTGTGCATTAATATGCCCGACACGTATTCGGATCTGGCGTGGGCCGTGGAGCGGGTGGCGCAGTATCTGCGCTATGAGATCTATCATGCGGTATCGGAACCGCCTTATCCCGAGGACCTGAAGGTTGCCGCCTGGGTCATAAGACAGGGAGAGCCGAAGGGGTGGATACCCACCCCCTAACCCCCTCCCCAAGGGAGTGGGGACTGGATAGTTGAAAAGGTGAATATAAATGAATATGAGACGAGAGAATAAGAATGTTGGTAAAAGGTTGGTGATAAGTGTTTTACTTTTTCACCTTTTCACCTTTTCACCTTTATGTGCGCAGACGGTGAAGTACATCACGGTGAGCCAGGATGAGCCGTATACGGACCATATCAGCTTAGAAGGTGATTTCACCGACAAGGACATCATGGTGAAGTTCGTGTTCGACGAGGCTGCCAATCAATTGACTGTGAACCTGATTTCCCACCGCATGATATTCGTGTTCAGGGAGGACATACGCTTCAAACCGCTCATCAAGGGCCGCAGGATCCGTCCTGACCAGTTGCCCTACGTGGTCGCTTACGAAGCAAAGGACCAGTATCGGATCTCAAAGCTCTTCAGGGAGACGGTGCCCAAACCGCGGAAACAGTACGTATTCCACCGCTGGATCTACTATGAGGGTCTGCAGCCTGTTCCACAGGAGTACAGGATGGTGAACGACTATATCAGCCAGACTTTCGACGTGCTGAAAAAGGGCAGTTCGGTGGTGGTGCGCCTGCGTGACATCATGCTGATGAACGATGTGAGTAAGCGTCTGAACAAGCGGAAGTATGAGATCCCTTTCGGTCGCGACCTCTACACGGAGTATCAGGTGACGATACGGCGCGATCCGTGCTTCGGTATGGATGCGGACATCGCATCGGCCAAGGCTGCGCTCGACGGCATCCGTAAGAGCTACGGCTCGCTGAGCAAGCGCTATGGTAGCGGCGTGGTGGACAGTCAGGATGGTCTGACGACATTCCAAAGTCTGAAGAACCAGCTTTCGGAACAGTACCCGCGTAAAGACGGGCAGAGCCTTTGTCCGGACATACAGGAGGCGATAGATGCGTATAATGCTTATGCTGACTCGATCGCTAAGATGAATTGCAAGTATGTACCCTCCAATGATGGCATCAGGAGAGAGGTGACGGGAGCCAGTGCCAAGATGCTGCTGGCAAGGGCTCGTCAGCTTGATGCGGCTGTGTCGCGCTATCTGTTGTCGAAGGATCCGATAGAACGCCGTGACATCATCCTCCAGGCGGAGAGCACCATCAAGACGGTGAATGAGAATGTGAACAGTCAGGGCGTCTATACCGCCGAGCAGCGCCAGGCGCTGTCGGTATTCCGTGAGGCGGAGCGCTATTTTAGGAACAACTGTGGAAGGTAGTGAGGAGTTAAGGAAGTTAAAGGAGTTAAGGAAGTGAAGAGGAATGTGTGGATGGTGATCATCTTCATGTGCATGCTGCCTTCGGGGGGGCGGGCACAGGGGGAGGTGGCGACGGGGCAGGAACTCGACTCCGCCTATGCCGACATCAATGAGCACATGCTGCTTTTTCAGGAGGAACTGATTCAGCTGAATGCCCTCAGCAAGTTCCGCATGGACATCGATATGGAGATGCCGCTGACAGAGCCGCTCATGGATGTCGTCTCCGAGCGCCTGAAGGCTTTGTCGTCTGCCCTGAACTCTTTCTCTACGCGCTGGAACACCTATTCCTCTGCCCAGCAGGTCTACATTGCCGACAACGACAGTCTGCTGAACCGTGTGGCCATTATCCAGCAGATGCAGCAGGCCGTGACAGACACATTAGTCTCGCGCCAGCAGCAGCGCGACAACCTGGTGGCATTCTCCACTGCCGAGAAATTCATCTGGGGGCAGGACAAGGCCTACCGTGCGCTCTACAAGCAGGCCGTCGCTTACTCCATGTCACCGAAGCTGGCTGCCAAGTTGGAGAAGACGAAGGCCGAGGAACAGACGCTGACTGCCGATGTGGAGAAATACTACAGCCAGGCCAAGGAGGCCGCAGCGGCATTCCCGGGCCTCGAACTGCGCATGAGGGCGATGGAGAACAAGGTCTTTGAACTGCAGACGGTCTCGGCGAAGATTCAGGAGATGGCCTACAAGCCCTTTATCCAGAGGATCAAGGACTATCTGATGGGTCTGGCGTGCGTGGCCATCCTGTTGATGGGCGTGAACCTGCTGAAGTCGAAGTTGAAGGTGATCAAGCAGACTCGTGAACAGGCAAAGAAGATGAAGGAAATGATGAATGGACAGCATAATTATCCAACAATATAATTGATAAGATATGATTAGCAGGATAGATAAGAAGATGTGGATCAGGTGGCTGGTGCTTCCTGCACTGTTCACTGTTCACTTTTCACTTTTGGTGACTTCTTGTGATGAGCAGGTCCCCCCTGACATCGATGACATATTGACGACGGACGACCAGCAGGCTGAAAATGCAGGTGACGCCCTTCAGATCACCAACATTGAGTTCTCTGATGACTACAAGGTGATGGAACTGTCATCCCGTCTGCTGCACGACGTCGGAGGACAGGACCTGACTGACTCTACGAAAGTCGAGGCAAAAGTCGAACAGCATATCAAACGCCTGATCAATCAATTAGGCAAGGAGAAGCAGCCTGTGCTCACGAAGGTGGCCAACAGTAGTAGGGATCTGTTCAAGAAACTGGACATCAAGCTGATTGTCCTGGTAGACCTGAGCCTCCCCCAGCAGCAGGTGGACGCCGAGCGCAAGGCGGTGAAGGAGATCAGGGCGCTCTTTGGCGAACAAAGTCTCTTCATTGCCTTCATGCAGGACGATGACGTCTCGGAGACCTATGAGGCCACCGACTATATCATCGATAACTATTTCGTCCACCAGGACCCGTCGACCATTTATCTCTACCGTTCGGTCCTGACGAAACTGTCGGAGCTGGAAGACAGGAATACGACGATAGGCAAGGCGGCCCGTAAGGTGATGGTCATCCTGTCTGGCGGAAAGACCTACGCCGGTGACCAGCCTGTGGATCCCATGCACTTCGAACTTCAGCAGCTGCTGAACAACAAGGCGAAGGATGACAACGGTCTGCTGCAGGCCTACTATGCGAACTTCGCTGCGGGCGTGAGCGGAGGCGAGGAGGAGCTTATCGGCCTATCGGACAATGCCGGCGACAACAATGTGCTGCAGTATTTCTGCAAGGCGCTGGGCGGACTCTATCAGCCGACGTTCAACTGGCAGGAGATGGAGGAGGACATTCTGAAAGACTATCATATCGACCTCTCGAACTACAAGATTACGGTGGAACAGCCCGACCGCAAAGTCTTCCGTGGCGATCTTCATGTTCTGGAGATATCCTTCTATGACAAGCAAAGCGGCGACCTGATAGCCAAGGGGCAGACGGAATTCTCACTCGGCTCGGTCTACATTCCTGTCATCGTACGCGACGGCAGTATGTTCGAGTTTGTCATCACCGGCATCCTGTTCACCTTATGTCTCCTGCTGCTGGTGTGGCTCATACTCCAGTTCCTGGAACCCTATATCCGCTACCGCATTTTCAAGCGGAAATACGTCATCACCTACACGGGCAACCAGATGAGCTATCAGGGTCAGCCCGTATCGGAGTCGTGTTATCTCTGCAAGTCTCCTTTTATTCAGGGCGACGAGATTGTGGTGAAGTGCAAGCATACGATGCATCAGGAGTGCTGGGATGACAATGAATACCACTGTCCGGAGCATGGGCGCCATTGCAAGGAAGGTTCACATTATTACAATCAGCATCATCTGCTGGATTCGCAGAATGCTCCGTTCTATATGAAATGGGCGCTTGTCGGCATCGTGGCGGGCTTCACGGCCTGGTGCGTGTTTGTCAGTCACGACCATCCTCTGTCGTCTTCGTTCATCGAGCACATGAGATCGATGCTCAACAGGGATCCCGGTACTGACGGCAGCGGTGCCTTCGGCTACGGCTCGGGGCTGAACGACCTGCCGGCCTTCGGACAGGCAGTAGGCTTCCTGCTGACGTTCTTCCTGTCGAATTTCACTGTCCGTCATCGTCAGTGGTACTACCGTTTCGGCGAGATCATCCTTCGCGGCCTTATTGCAGCCGTGGTGGGCTGTCTGCTCTGCATGCTGGGCAGTTTCATCTCCATCCTTCTCCATTTCGACTACAGCACCTTCCTCACCGAGTGGATACCTTGGGCGCTGCTGAGCGGCTTCATCATGATTTCCGTCACTGTCAAGACGCGCACGCCCATCCGCCGCTCTTTTGTCATCGCCTCCTGCCTGATCGCTGTACTGAGCATGTTCATGTGGGCTTTCGTCTACTTTAACTCGCTGCTCGACTACCGCCTGTCGCTGCTGATAGGCTTTATCATCTACTCGGTAGCCATCGCGCTGTGCATCGCCTACGTGTCACCGCGCTCGGAACGCTTCTTCCTCCATATAGAGGGTGCCGTCAAGGAAATGGACATCGCGCTCTACAAGTGGTACAAGGTGTCGCCCAGCCAGGTCATCACCCTCGGAAAGTCTGTCGACTGTGATATCCAGCTGTCGTGGGACGTGAACGGGTGCGTGGCTCCAGTGCACGCAGAGATCAGACGGCGCCGCAAATCGCTGCGCCTCAAGGCCTTGGAGGAGGGTGTGACCATGCGCGACGGCAAGCCCCTGCCCGTCGGCAAGGAAGTGTGGCTCTATCACGGCAGGGCCTTCACTATCGGCCATACGACATTCACGTATATAGAAAAGGATATGTAACAGAATATGCAAATGAAAATAAGACTTTTTGCCTTTTTACTTTTAGTTGTAGTTGTCTCCTGTAGCAGCGATGACGATAATGGCTATCAGAGCCGTCTGAGGGAACTGCTGATGGAAGATATGTCATTTACATGCGAGGGAGGCACCCAGGAACAGGAGTACCGCCATGAGGACCTGTCGATATACAAAGTGTCAAATAAAGAGTCGTGGTGCTTGCCCAGTCTTGATATCAACCACTCCAAGCTGGTGGTTACCGTAAAGGCCAACACCACCTACGATGCCCGTACCGACACCGTTACGCTGACTGACACTATCGCCAAGATATCGCGCTACATCACCGTCAAGCAGGCCCGCAACACCGGACTGTTCCTCGACAAGACCTACATTGAGGCATCGATGTATGGCGACACTGTCAGCACCAAGCTGAAGAGCAACGTGAGCTTCGAGGTGCAGATTCCCGACACCTGCGACTGGGTGACGATGGGCCGCACCAACAAGACACGAGGCCTGGACTCGACCACCCTCACGTTCTACGTCAAGGAGAACAAGACCTACAAGGACCGTGAAGCCACTGTCACCGTCGTCAACACTGACGAGAAGCTCACGGACAAGCTGAAGATCTATCAGCCGTTCAACACCGTGTTCAAGGCAGACTCCACCAACTTCGAGGTGGACATGTATGGTGATACCATCACCGTCAACCTTGAGACGAACATATCCTACGACGTCACCATCCCTGAAACCTGCAGTTGGATCACCAGGAAGAACAGTAGCGCGAGGGCGGGGGCGAGGGCCCTGACGCGCGGGGTGGATACCAAGACGCTCACCTTCTACATCAAGGAGAACAAAACCTATCACGGACGTGACGGGGTCGTCACCCTCAGCAACAGCGATGCCGGCGCCAGCATCGAGATCAAGATTCATCAGCCCTTTAACACCGTGTTCAGCCCCGAGAAGAAATACTACGAGGCGTCACAGTATGGCGATACCGTCTCCATCAAGATGTCGAGTAACGTCAGATACGATGTGACGATTCCCGAAGGCTGCGACTGGATCACACGTGCCGCCACCCGGAAGACCAGAGGCGTGGAAAGCTCCTCCATCTTCCTGAAGGTGGCAGAGAACAAGACCTATAAGGAGCGTGAGGCCGTCTTGAAAGTCAGCAATGAGGATGCGGGCGTCTCAGAGTCCATCACTATCTACCAGCCGTTCAATACGGTATTCAGTACCGATTCCACCTCTTTCGAAGTCCCGATGGACGGAGCCACCTTCACCGTTCGCCTGAGGCATAACGTCGGCTATGATGTGAGCATTCCGGGCGACTGCGACTGGATCTCGAAGGTCACGGGGAGCAGGAAGGGGGGCGCGGGGGCGCGGGGAAGCCGGAGCACCCGTTCTACCCGCTCCACCAGTGGCATAGATACCACCGCCATCGTGTTCCGTGCTACTGAGAATACCTCAGAACAGGAGAGGGAGGCCACCATCACCTTCAGTAATAAGGATGCGGGTGCCGAAGCCAGGATCTATGTCCACCAGCCGTTCACGACCACCTTC
>Ga0265298_10002691_pt1 | contig 24319 bp, 21 predicted proteins | sample AusTroGonzalo_MG_3_FD_193486 | JGI IMG/M metagenome (GOLD analysis project Ga0265298, IMG submission 193486) | Bovine rumen microbial communities from tropical cattle in Woodstock, Queensland, Australia - Gonzalo_01 | ecosystem: Host-associated > Mammals > Digestive system > Stomach > Rumen ...
CTCAAGAAACGGAAATTATGCCCCAACGCATAGTCGTAAATCTTATGCCAATCACCTTTCACAAACGCGCTCACAAGCAGTAAGAGCGTAGATTGCGGCTGGTGGAAATTTGTGACGAGCATCTTCACTATTTTATATTCATAGCCTGGGGCAATAATAATCTGTGTGCTGCTATGCAACACGTTTTGTTCATGACGATTTAACCAGTCGATGAGTGCCTGGATACATTCTTGTGGAGCATACTCAGAACATTCCTCGTAAGGTTCCCACTGATTGACATGCAATTCCTCTTCCTGTACATCCGGGTTACGTAGGACTTTTCGTCCCATGTAATACAGACTCTCTAAGGTACGTACACTGGTGGTACCCACCGCAATCGCCTTGCAGTCATGAGTGATGAGTTTTTCCAATGTTTCTCGACGCACAGCAATGTATTCCGTATGCATCTCGTGTCCCTCAATCTCTTCACTCTTCACGGGCTTAAAGGTACCCGCTCCCACATGGAGCGTCAACTCCTCACGATCTAAGCCGTGTTCATCCAGTTGACGAAGCACCTCAGGGGTAAAATGCAGTCCTGCCGTTGGAGCAGCCACACTACCTTTTATCTTTGAATAGACCGTCTGATAAGTCGTCTTATCGCTTTCTTGGGATTCTCGATTCAAGTAAGGCGGTATAGGCAGTTCGCCCATCGCATCAATAATTTCAGCAAAACTGATGGATGAGCCCTCCCATTCAAAGTCCACACGATGGCTCGTTCCATGTTCGCCCATTCGTGTTGCCTTGACAGTCACCTGTTGTCCTTTAATCTCTATCTTGCGTTCAAGGGTTCCTGTTTTCCACTTTTTCAGATTACCAACCAGACAATACCACGCACAATGACTGGTTGTCTGGAACATCAGTTCGTAGTCATTGGGCTCTGCAGGTTCAAGCAGGAAAATCTCAATCAGCGCACCAGTCTCTTTATGGAAATGCATACGAGCCTGAATGACACGTGTGTTATTGAACACCATCAGTGCACCCTCTGGCAGATACTTTGGCAGATTGTAGAATACATCCTCCCCCACTACACCTTTATTGTAGACAAGGAGTTTCGAATGATCGCGTTGAGGCAAAGGGTACTTTGCGATGCGCTCATCTGGGAGATTATAATTATAGTCGCTTATGCGTATATGCTTTGTATCCATTAGTATTAAAAGAAGTATGCACGTATCAGTGCATAGATAAATGTTAAAATCAGTACACCTATGACAACATAGGTATCAACAATTCTATAGCCTGCTGATGTATATTTAGCCGATACGAATGTACGCTCGGATATCCATCTCTTACTAACGCGCTGATGAAATGCCCACATGGCCGTTCCTACCGTTGCTCCCCATAGGAGTCCGACCAAGATATCGCCAGGATAATGAACGCCTAAGTACATACGCGTCCAACAGTTCACTAGCGACCAGAAAATCAAGAAGCCTGTCAACAGTCGGTTACGAACGAGCAAAGAGAAAAATATTGCAATGCTGAACGTATTGCTGGCATGGGCAGAGAAGAAGCCATAGTTGCCTCCTCGGTAGTCATTTACCGTATCCACCAATGCCCCAATCTCAGGGTCGTGAGTAGGACGCCAACGAGCTACCAACGGTTTTACAATCATATCGTCAAGAGACCCCGCGAAGAACACACAAAGTCCTGCACATGCCAAGATAAGCAACACCTTCATGGCTTTGTCGTTGTTGCGAAGTACCATATAGAACAATGACACATACAATGGTATCCACGTGGCAGCCTTTGTCAGCGTCATTGCCAATCCGTCAATGAACAGGGAGTCACTGCCGTTGACAGTCAGCAGCAGTTGTTTATCAAATTCTATCAATGCGTTCCAATCCATAAACGAATAAATTTACTATATCGTTTTCTGATGTTATCAGATAATCTCGATTCGCTTTGTTTCTATCCATCCTCTCTTACCGTCGGCGACTCTCACTTCCTTCCATTGGGTCATGGAATTATCGATGATGACAACCTTCGTGCCTTCATGCAGGATAAACAGATCGGTACCATTCTGAGCTGGCGTGCTCTTGACTGTCACAGCCGACTCCATAATGATTGCTCCGCGATGGTTCACCATATCCTGTTTCTGTTGCCAAGCCATCAGATTGCCAAACAGGAACAGAGCCATTGCCAGCACGCCTCCAAAGAAGCCTATCTTACGCATCCATATTGTTTCAGCAAACAAATAGAGCAAAGCCAATACGACCGCCAAAGCAAGCGAGACGACTGCTAAATAGGCCCATCCATCAACACTTGCCATATTGACGAGGGAATGATACCATGTTACGAAGAACACTTCCGACTCTGGCACGATCTTGTCGATTGTCTTCGAACGAGCCATCTGAAGATTAAAGCGGATATCCGCATCGCCTGGTGACAACAGCAGAGCGCGCTCATAATTCAACACTGCGTGTGTCATATCATCCATGCGATAATATGAATTACCCAGATTATAATACAATTCAGCACTCACGCCCTTGCTCAACAGGCTATCATAGAGCTGAATAGCCTTCTGATACTGACCATCTGTATATGCACTGTCGGCCTCAGCCTTGGTAACATCTGCATAAACAGAAGAAGGAATCAGCGAACCTATCGACATCATCAACAGAACAGCAATACAGGTCATGTTCGAACCCACCTTCACTGTCTTTCTTTTCTTCATCGCGCCTTCTATTTCCTCGATAGCAGCCATCGCCTTATCATATACTTTATTCATATTACCTTGTGGATCGCCAGGCGCATATCGCTGGAATTCACATTCATCGATTGCTTCAAGGAACGGAGTGATAGTAGCCTCAGCAACACCACGCTCAATGAGTCGTTCACGGATATTGTCACGCGACAGTTCAGTAACAGGTATACTTAGCTTGTCGCCTACATATCCCCAAAGTGCACGCAACACCTCATCAAAGAACTCATTTGACTTTCCGCCCTTTCTCAGTTTAGCGGCAACCTTCAGTCGTTTCGTAGCCACCTTGTTTGCTTTTCCTGCACGCGAGCCAACAATATCAGCATTGGCAATTGCACGCTGACGGAAGATGACAAACAGAGAAATGAATCCGCCAAACAATAAGGCAATCGCAATCCAATAGAGTGAGCTGCCAAAGAAATAATCGCCCTTCGTATGCTGATAGACATCTCCCAACTTAATATGACGAATATCCTTAGCCAGCAACTGAACATCTTCCTGACCACTGAAATCCTGAACGGTATTCATGCCCGAACCTTCACCTTTCTCCACATGGATATGGAAGCCTTCGGTAGACACCGTTTTGTATTGTTTCAGGTTCGTATCATAATAAGTAAATGTCACAGGAGGAATATCGTAGTCGCCCTGATGACGAGGTACGGCAAGGAAATCATACACCATACTTCCCTCCACGCCATTTGTGGTCAACTTACTCTTATCCGTCAGTTTCGCATCATAGGAATCGAAATCCTTCGGGAACTCCACGACAGGTTCCTTGATCAGTTTCAGATTACCTACGCCATTAACTACAACATGCAGGGTGATGGGATCGTTTGCCTTTACTTCCGTCTTATCGATTGAGGCTGAAATAGAGAACTTTCCTACTCCGCCTGAGAAACCTGCAGGACGATTAGGAAGCGGATCAACCTGAATTGAAACACTGGGTGCTTTGATAGCTTTCTTCACCTCGATATAGCCAGAACCACCATTGAAAAAAGCTTCAAATGGGTCGACATTACGGTTACGCTGAACGACGATACCATTAAATGTGATGCTCGGGATTTCCAACTTTCCCGTTATCTGTGGGAACATCACATACTGGCTCCACGTTACCGTTCGGTAAGGACGACCATTCAGTTGCTCAATCGAGAAACTCTTTTGTTGGGGAAGCGGTACTTCCTGCGTATGGAATCCCTTCAGATCAGGCATCTTGCCTTCCAACTGAGTTAAATCCACGAGTGTATACACCTTATACGTGAGCAATATCGGCTCCTGTTCAACGACATGTTTCTTATTCGCAGATACGCGAATAAACAAATCATTCCCTGAGATTGCCGTTCCAGCATCACGCATCTCTGGTTCTTGACGGCGCTGTCGACTATTGCCCGTTCCCGCCTGTGCTTGTCCGCTAACGGTGATACTCAACGTATTCGACGAAATCTTATTTCCTTCGGCATTGATAGTTGCTGCAGGAATAGTGAACGATCCATTCTTCGTCGCGCTAAGGATATAGGTATAAGTAACGGAAGACGTATGAGATGCCTTTCCGTTTATAATCTGATAACTCGACTGTGTCGATGTGCTCGGTCCCATCAACACTTCAAAAGCGTCAGGGATCTGTCCTAAATGGAACCCATTAACATCCTGTGTATTCACAGTAAAGGATAACCTAAACTGCTGTCCCACGGCTACCTGCTGAGGAGCCGATGCCGTCAGCTTCTGAGCAATTGCTGCCGACTGTATCAACAGGAACATCCATGCAGTTATCAGTATTTTTTGCTTCATCGCCATTGTATCATTTTTCAATTTGGGTTGCAAAATTACTCTTTTTCCGAGAAATGCCCAAAACTCTTAACATCTATTTATGGATTACCAATTCTTCTCGTTTTGTCGACGCTGACCACTCTTCTGCTGCATTTCCTTCATTCGCTTTTGCGTCTGTTTTTCCTGCTGCATGGCAGCATTCAGCATTTGCTCAGCATTTTCGCGGCTCATCTGCGGTTTCTGCTCCTGTTGCTGCTGCTTCTGGTCCTGCTTGTCTTGCTGTTGTTGTTGCTGTTGCTGCTGGTCTTGCTTCTGTTGATTCTGATTTTGCTGTTGATTCTGGTTCTGCTGATCCTGCTTTTGCTTCTGTTGCTTACAAAGCGCTAGATTATAGCGGGTCTCATTATCCGACGGATTCAGCCTCAACGCCTGCTTATATGCTTCTATAGCCTCACCATACAGCTTATTTCGCTGACATATTACACCCGTATTATGGAAAGCCTGTGCCTTGCGCATTGGCGTCGGTTCCAACTGACCAGCCTTCTGGAACTGCTCCACAGCAGCTGAGTCTTTCTTCTGCGCCATCAGTGCATTGCCAAGATTGTAATGTGCCTGCGGATTCTTCTCATTCTTCTCCAAAGCCTTAGTATAGGCAACCTCCGCTTTTTCGAAATCACCTTTCAGAAACAGTTTATTTCCTTGACGCACATACTGACGATCAGTTTGTGCGAATATCGTTCCAATAGATAAACCAAAAAATGAAAATAAGATTATTAGTCGCTTCATACAACTCTCTCCTTATCTTAGGTTTTTTATTTCTTCACCGTCTTTTTAAACAGTGACACATTCTTCAACATTGGGTTCTTACATTCAAGAATTACCACTTCGAGGATCAACAGGAGAAGGGCGATGATACCAACAGCCTGAAACTGCTCGTCATAATCGCTATAGATAGTACTATCAGTCTCTTTCTTCTCCAACTTATCAAGTTCCTCATCCAATTGACGTTGAGCATTGGAATTGTTCTCAACGTGAATATATGCGCCCCCACCGGCTTGGGCAACTTCACGACACATCTGTTCGTTGAGAGCCGACATAACGGTGTTGCCGCTATTATCGCGCATATAATCGCCAGTTCCGGGAATGGGGACTGGCGAGCCTTTCGTGGAACCCACACCAAGAACATATACACGCATGCCGCGTTCTCTGGCAGCTTTTGCTGCCTCTACGGCTCCACCTTCATGATCTTCACCATCGGTAATCACGATGATAGCCTTACCGATGTTCTCCTGTTGGGTGAAACTATGACTGGCCATTTCCACCGCAGCTGCAATATCAGTACCTTGATTCAGCATCATCGAAGGGTCAATACTGCTAAGGAACATCTTTGCCGAAACATAGTCACTAGTGATTGGCAACTGTACGAAAGCATCGCCAGCAAAGACAATCAGGCCAATCTTATCGTTAGTGAAATTATCGACCAGGTTCTCTACCATCATCTTGGCACGGTCAAGGCGGCTTGGCTCCACATCCTGTGCACGCATCGAGTTACTAATATCCATTGCGATGATGGTCTCAATGCCTGTACGCTTCTCGTGACTGATACGAGTACCCATCTGTGGACGGGCCAATATGACACAAAGGAGTGCAAGCGTTGCCTCAAGCAGCCAGAATTTCACGACAGGACGAAAGCGTGACACATCAGGCATCAGAGCTTTCAGTAGTTGCGGGTCGCCAAACTTACGAAGACGCTTACGCTGATTGCGATATGTGACAAAACGGACCAATGCCAGCATGACTACCAGCACCAATCCATATAGATAAATGGGATCTTCAAATCTAAACACAACTCAAACAGTTTTTATATTACAAATACTGGTTATCATCAGAAACGATCTGAACTCTACGGTATTCTGCGGAACACCGTGATACGGAAGAACACCTCAAGCAACAGCGTAATCAAAGCAAGTACTGCAAAAGGCTGGTATGCCTCATAGCGACGACTATATTGTTTGACATTGAGCTTGGTCTTCTCCAGTTTATCAATTTCCTTGTAAATCTGATTCAACTCTTTATTGTTTGTCGCACGATAGAAATCACCATCTGTCGACGAGGCGATACCACGCAAGGTGGTCTCATCAATCTCCACTGGCAGGTTCACGTATTGCGGCAGTCCCGTAGCACTTGGAGGAAGTGGTGCTGTTCCCTTTGTACCCACACCAATAGTATAGACGCGTATGCCTAAGCTCTTGGCGATTTCAGCAGCAGTCATGGGAGAGATATCTCCTCGGTTATTGGAACCATCGGTGAGCAATATCACTACCTTACTCTTGGCTTTTGAGTCCTTCAAACGGCTGACAGCATTGGCAAGTCCCATACCAATTGCCGTTCCATCTTCAATCAGTCCTCGTGCTGCTATATCCGTCCGAACATTCTGCAGTAATGACAGGAGCGATGAATGGTCAATGGTCATAGGACACTGTGTGAACGATTCACCCGCAAAGATAGTTAGACCGATATTATCGTCAGGGCGACCTGCGATAAACTCAGCTGCAACATTTTTTGCCGCATCCAGTCTATTCGGCTTCAGGTCCTCAGCCAACATAGAGGTCGACACGTCCATGGCCAACATGATATCAATACCCTCCACAGTATGGTGTTTCCATGAGTTCTGCGTCTGAGGACGAGCCAACACCAACACCAATGCCGTAAAGGCAATAATACGCAATATAGGCTGTATGGGCATTAGGATCACGCGCCAACTACGAGGAGCATAACGAAAGGCAAAGGTATCCGCCATTCGCATGGTTGGTTCACTCTTCTTGCGATACATCGCGTACCATAATATATATGGTAGGATAAGAACGAGCAACAGAAGATATTCTTTATTGGCAAATTCCATAAGTCTTTCCAATATAATCAAGCAATTAACTGATAGATACTATAGAGAATTGACACAAACAGTGCAGCACTGGCCACAGCCATACCGATAATAACCCACTTCAGGGTGGTACGTGTCTTGTTAGAACGCACCTGTTCGTCAGTGAGTTGCGGCTTAACGGTTTCCTCTGTAGGCATATTCTCGAGTTTTGTCTCATTAATAAACTCGATAGCACTCATCAGATTGGCATCATTCTCATTGATCAGTGTCGAATATTTCGCAAATTTCACAAGGTCGGCCGTCTGGAACAACTGACGCAGTTCATCAAGCGACTTGGAATCAGGTGCTTTCATCAATCGTTCAATAATCTCCGTACTGGTCATCTCCATTGCTGAGAAACCATAACGTTCCTCAATATAGCGACGAAGTGTATCGGTCAGTTTGGTGTAGTACTCTTTCTGGCTCTCCTGACTATCATCGCCCATACCCTTTCGTTCTACACGCAGTTCCTCGATTTCCTTCATTGCCTTCTGGTGAGGAAGCAGACGCTTCACAATTCGAATAGTAGCAATGATTGGCTTGTTGTCGCGGAAACGAAGATAGAGATAATAACCGACAGCCATCAGCACCAGAAGCAGTACGCTCAACCAGAACGGAGACTTCCACTCGCTCCACAGGAAAGGATTATCCTGTACAGACTTAGGGCCGAAGAACTGTTCAGGATGAAGTGTATCGACTTCAACCGTAAGCACTTTCAAGGCAAGGCTCTTACTCTTATAAGGCTTGCCATCAACATTCACGACAAACGGCGGAAGATAATAGAGGGTATCATCAAATGAGGTCAGTGTATAGACCACCGAACGTTCCACATATCCGTTATCCGTTGCATGAACGCCCTGATCCTCACTAGCCAACACCTCTACACCTGGGATGATGGGCTCTGTAGGCTTATAGACAGGGAACACGGCGACACTTCCCTCTTTCATGGTGGCTGTCACCTTCACTTGCGTCTGTTCTCCTATCAGAATATCTATCGGATGAATGGTTGCCTCCACCGAGACCGACTGTGCCAGAACTGCTTGATTGGTCCAAGCCGCACATAACACAAGAACAGTCTGTAGGACTCCCCTCGTCCACTGCCATTTATTCAACTGTTTTTTCTTCATTCTTCACAAAATCATTTACCCTCGCTGCTTGAACAATCCGAGCAAGGCTTTTACATAGTCTTCATCTGTAGAGATGGAGATATTGTCGACATTACTTTTTGTGAACGTCTCATGCAATTGCTCCTGTCGGGAAAGCCAATAGCGGCGATAAGCCTCACGGAGCTTACGACTACTGGTATCAACGTATTGCTCGTGACCAGACTCCGCATCAACGACTTTCATCAATCCCACATCTGGCAGTTCCTTGGTACGCTTATCATAGACTTGAATAGCAACCACATCATGTTTGCGATTGGCTATCGTCAATTGGTTCAGGAAGTTCTGACGCACAAAGAAGTCACTCAGCAGGAAAGCCGACACTCTACGTTTCGACACGCTGGTAAGAAACTCCACAGCCTGTCCAACATCCGTATGCTTCGACTCTGCCTGAAAGTCAAGCATCTCACGAATGATATACAGGATATGTTTTCTGCCTTTCTTGGGCGGGATATACTTTTCTATCTTATCAGAGAAGAAGATGACACCAATTTTATCATTGTTTTGGATAGCTGAGAAAGCAATCGTAGCTGCAATCTCAGTAATCATGTCACGATTCATCTGTTTCTGTGTACCGAAATCCTGTGATCCGCTCACGTCGATAAGAAGCATCACAGTCAGTTCACGCTCCTCTTCAAACACCTTCACAAAGGGCTTATGGAAGCGGGCTGTCACATTCCAGTCGATATCGCGTACATCGTCACCATATTGATACTCACGCACCTCCGAGAAGGCCATACCGCGTCCCTTGAAGGCCGAATGGTATTGACCTGCAAAGATGTTTGAGCTAAGGCCACGAGCCTTGATCTCAATCTTCCTGACTTTCTTTAAAATATCACTGGTTTCCATATTCTAGTTATACTAGCTATACTAGTCATACTAGTGGTACTAGTCTTTAGGGAACTTCTACCTTATTGATAATCTTCGAAACGATTTCCTCGCTCGTCACATTGCTGGCCTCAGCCTCATAAGTCAAGCCGATACGATGACGCAACACGTCGTGAGCCACTGCACGCACATCCTCAGGAACCACATAGCCGCGGCGTTTGATGAAGGCATAGGCACGAGCAGCCTTTGCAAGGTTGATAGAAGCACGAGGCGAACCACCGAAGGAAATCATGTCCTTCAGTTCCTTCAGGCCATAGCGCTCAGGATAACGGGTTGCAAACACGATGTCGGCAATATACTGTTCAATCTTCTCATCAATATATACCTCACGAACCACTTCACGAGCCTTCAGGATTTCTTCGGCTGTAGTAACAGGTGTCACCTTGGGGAGCGCTCCTGCAATATTCTCACGAATGATTTTCTTTTCTTCGTCGAGCGTAGGATAGTCGATTACAACCTTCAGCATGAAACGGTCCACCTGAGCTTCTGGGAGAGGATAGGTTCCTTCCTGTTCAATCGGGTTTTGGGTAGCCATCACCAAGAAAGGAGTGGGCAAATCAAAAGTCTCGCTACCAATGGTCACCTGCTTTTCCTGCATAGCTTCGAGCAATGCGCTCTGTACCTTTGCTGGAGCACGGTTGATCTCATCAGCAAGGACGAAATTGGCAAAAACAGGGCCTTTCTTCGTCATGAAACGCTCATCCTTCTGTGAGTAAATCATGGTACCTGTCACATCGGCAGGCAACAAGTCTGGTGTAAACTGTATGCGACTGTATTGAGCATCGATCAGCTGTGACAAGGTCTTAATTGCCAAGGTCTTAGCAAGTCCAGGAACACCTTCAAGCAAAATATTTCCATCGCTCAAAAGACCAATGAGCAGAGATTCCACCAGATGTTTTTGTCCTACAATCACACGGTCCATACCCGTTGTCAGGTTGGTCACGAATGCACTTTGTTGTTCGATTCGCATGTTTAGTTCGCGAATATCAATAGCTTCTGCCATAATTTTCAGTTTTATTTTTGGTTTTCTTTTTTCTGTTCTTTCATTGATTTTCTCAGCTTTAACTTAGGAAGCTTCACTTCCTGTCCAGCTTTTAATTGTGTCGTAGCGGTCATACCATTATACACCTCTACATAGCACGACATGCCTTCACCCAGATAGCGACGGCTGACACGAGCCACGTTATCGCCTTCACGTGCTTTCACCGTTTGGTCGAGTCCTACAATGACATAGGCACCAGTGCGCACGCGAGAATCCATCTCGTCATATTTCTTATAGCTCTGGTCAACGACTGGCTTAGGAGCTTCAGGCTTCGTCTCAGACTTTTTTACTGTGTCGACAGGAGCTACCTTTATCGTATCTTTTACGATCACTGCAGAATCCGTCGGAATAGCTTTAGTGCTATCTGTGGTGAGGCTATCGCTAAGCATTGGTTCCTTCACGATTTCTGTATCAGTCTTTGAACTACCACAGAAGCAAGCCAGTTCTGGAGAGTATCTTCCTACGAAGAAGCCACCTACAAAGCCAATGACAAGACAAAGAACAATCACTAGCATCCATTTGCACCACGACTGTCCACTTGTGGTCTCACCTTCATTTTCATCAACAAACTCAACAATCGGGGGTTCAGGCTGTGCAACAACTGATTCTTCCTGAATAGCTGCAGGTTCTTCTACCTGAGGAGCTATTGGTTCTTCTACCTGAGGGACAACAGGCTCTTCTATCTTAGGAGCAACGTTTTCCTCCTCTTTAGTTTTTTCCTCATTCACCTCAGGTTCGGGCTCAGGAAGAACTACGGATTGAGGTTCAAGTTCGGGTTGAACCACTGGCTCAGTTTCAGGTAGTGTTTCCTCAGCAGTTTCCTTTGTGGGCATGTCATCGAACTCCACACCTTCATTCAGCACGACGGTTTCGAAGCCTGAGAACGGCTTGTTAACCAGTTCCTTCATCGTGGCATCGGGCGTAAACGAAATTTTCGAGTGTCCATCAATAAGCACTCGTTCGCCATTATTCACATTGACACTTTCACGTGCTTCTACATCAATCACCTTAAAAGTGCCTAATCCTTTTACCTTCACGAGCTTATCCTTCTCGATACCGACTTGAATAACCTCAAAGATTGCAGAAACAAACTCGGTAGCTTCCTTAATGGTCAGTTCGTTCTTTTCGGCTAACATTGTAGCCAAATCCTGTATCGTCAACTTTGCCATACTATTCCTCTCCTCCACCTTTAATTTGCATTTTCCAAGATGTATGCGGCTTGAAGCCAAGTACCATCTTGGGAGGCACGAGCATACGCTGACCTGTCGTTGGATTTACCATGATACGCTCCAGCTTCTTTTTCACTTCAAAACTTCCAAAGTTCGATATCTGAACGCTGTCGCCTTCCATGAAACTGTCACCCATTGCGTTCAGCACGTTCTGCAACAATCTCTGCGTACTGTCACTTTTTCTACCAGTACGACGCGACAATTCTGCTACAAATTCTTTGTTATTCATATGATTTCTCCGTATAAATCGAATTCCTCCGAATCAGTTATTTTCACTTGATAGCACTGACCTATCTCCAATGCGGGGATAGGCTTATCTGCACGAATAAGCACCTCTGGATCGACCTCAGGCGAACAGAACTCCGTACGGCCGATATAATAATCGCCCTCACGTCGGTCTATCACCACAGTCATTATCGTTCCCACCTTTTCAGCTTCAATCTCCGCACTGATATTCTGCTGAACACGCATCAGTTTGTCCAACCTTTGCTGTTTCACTTCCTCTGGCACGTCATCTTCATAGTTTCCTGCCGAGTAAGTGCCGTCTTCAGACGAATAGGCGAAAGCCCCCATACGCTCAAAGCGTGCCCATTTTGTGAACTCAATAAGTTCATTGAAGTCCTCATCGGTCTCTCCAGGGAAGCCTACCATCAGTGTCGTACGGATATGAATACCAGGAACCTCACGACGCATCCGCTCGATAAGTTCCATTGTCTGCTGCTTGGTAACATATCGCTTCATGCGGTCGAGCATATGGTCAGAGATATGCTGCAGGGCAATATCCAGATACTTGCACACATTTTTTTTCTCTCGCATCACTCTGAGCAAATCCCAAGGGAAATGGGTCGGATAAGCATAGTGCAGACGAATCCATCGCACCCCTTCAATATCTGCCATCCGCTCAATCAGTTTCGCAATCTTCTGTTCGCCATAGAGATCCACGCCATAATAGGTCAGTTCCTGGGCAATGACCTGGAACTCCACTGTTCCCTGCGACACGAGCCACTTCACCTCATCAAGGATCTCTTCCATTGGACGACTCTGATGCTTACCCGTAATCAAAGGAATCGCACAGTAGGCGCAATGGCGGTCACAGCCTTCGCTAATCTTAAGATAGGCATAGTGACGAGGAGTAGTGACGACTCTCAAAGGAACTGAGCATGAGGAGTTCTGAATCTCCGAACTACTCAAGTCAGCAACCAATTGCTTATAATTGAATTTTCCATACCATCCATCGACCTCAGGAATCTCTGCCTCCAAATCAGCGAGATAACGCTCCGACAGACATCCCATCACGTAGATACGCTCCACACGGCCTTCCTCTTTGGCCTGTACGAACTCCAGAATGGTATTAATACTCTCCTCCTTTGCATCAGCAATAAAGCCACAGGTATTTATCACGACAATCTCACCTTTAGGATTGTCGCTATCATGAGTGCAATGGAATCCATTTGCCTCGAAAAGTCCCATTAGGTTTTCCGAGTCAACAAGGTTTTTTGAGCACCCCATTGTGATGATATCAACCGTCTTACGCTTCATTCCTGACTGAATAAACTATCTACAAACTGTTTGCGGTCGAAAAGCTGCAGGTCTTCCATACCTTCGCCAAGACCGATATATTTCACAGGGACCTTCAACTGGTCGCTGATACCAATCACCACGCCACCTTTGGCAGTACCGTCCAGTTTGGTAATCGCCAATGAAGTAATCTGGGTAACGGCAGCAAACTGTTTGGCCTGTTCGAAAGCGTTCTGTCCGGTAGAACCATCGAGAACAAGTAAGACCTCGTTGGGAGCATCAGGAAGAACTTTCTTCATCACGTCCTTCACCTTCTTGAGCTCATTCATCAGGCCCACTTTGTTATGCAGACGGCCTGCTGTGTCAATCAGCACCACATCTGCGCCATTGGCCTTAGCACTCTGTAACGTATCGAAAGCCACCGATGCAGGATCACTTCCCATCTGCTGCTTCACTACAGGTACCCCCACGCGTTCCCCCCAGATGCACAACTGCTCTACAGCTGCCGCACGGAAGGTATCGGCAGCGCCGAGGTACACTTTCTTACCAGCTTGTTTGAACTGCCAAGCCAGCTTTCCGATGGTCGTGGTCTTACCCACTCCATTTACGCCGACTACAAGAATCACATAGGGGTCGTTGAACGAAGCGCTGGAGCCTTCTTTCTCCACCAGCTTATTCCAACTTACGTTATCCTCCGTATTATTCTCTGCCATCAGATTAGCAATTTCCTCACGGAGAATCTCGTTCAGTTCTGACGTTGAGACATACTTATCACGAGCCACTCGTTCCTCAATGCGCTCAATGATGCGAAGCGTGGTATCAACACCCACATCCGAGGTAATCAGGACCTCCTCCAGATTATCGAGTACATCATCGTCCACTTTCGACTTTCCAGCTACTGCACGAGCCAGCTTGTCGAACACTGAAGTCTTGGTCTTCTCCAAGCCCTTGTCGAGTGTCTCTTTGTTCTTTTTACCAAAAAATCCAAATAATCCCATATAGCTATATTTAATTAAATGCAAAGTTACAGAAAAAGGGGCAAAGCACAAAGCAATGCCCCTATTTATTAACATTCTTCAAATTCTTGCACACAAATTTTGCATTTCATCCGATTCCATCGGACAAAAAGCACACTATTTTGGACATTTCTGGATACCAAGACAAACCGGCTGATATCATTGCCCACAGAACTGTCCGACAAAGAACACTGTTCCTGATGACAGTTCACTGATGAGATAGACAAACGGATGAGTCGCAATGAATTTCTTTATACTTTGCTCCTCTTTAGAATCGTCGGGACCATCAAACGAATTCATCTCTGCAATCGTAACAGCCGCTCCCTCAGAGCCTTTCTCATCGACGCCCAAATGTGTTTTCTGAATCATCAACGAAACATATAGCGGAACAGGACTCCCGTCTTTCTCAGCAATATTCCTAAGTTCAGTTTCCTTTTCAAAGGCTCGTTTAATGCCAATAGCCTTCAGATATGGATTCAAAAGAAATTTGGCATCAGTCTTGAAGATTGGGAGCACCATAGCAACTTCTTCCTTCGAGAAAGCCAATTGCTGCAAAGTATTTCCCGTAATTGATGCCACCAGCGCACTTAACCCATTCTGCTGTTTTGGAAGAAGGAATGTCATTGCATACTTACCATTACCGAAAGGCAGCCTCAACGCTTGCAAGTCAGCTGTTTCAGCATAGTCAACAACCGCTTGTTTGTTCATCACCGCTTGATCAGCATACGACTTTCCATTGAAGAACATGCCACCTGTCGACCGGTTCTTATCGAACGGATCAGTCCACTGCCCCTTGAAATAAATTGCATTCAACAGACAGAGCACCGTCTCCGGATTAAGCTCATCAATAATACTTGGAATCAACCCGTTGGTCTTCTGATTACACCAACTGTTAATAGTCTGCAGTGCTGCAGGCTTCGAGAAATCCAGTGAATAGGCTGAAGCATCATAATAGCTGCTCAGAGTCTGCTGATAACTGTTCTGAATCCGATATAGCTGGTTCACCATGAGCGCATTGGCCAGAGCGACCTTCACGGAGTCATCCACTCTTGGCGCACCATCAATCAGCTTTTTCATCATCTCACTCACCTCTCTTGCAGCATTACCAGAAGTGCCAAAGCCCAATGCATTCGTTATCTCCTGCCGGGTGGCGCCCTCAGCGCCCTCTCCTATCATACCCAGCACAAAAGCCACGCTCAACGGTGAGACCACAGTACTCACGTTATCACCACTTACCGTGCGGAATAGATTGAAAGAAAAGTCATTCAGCGATGCCACCTTAGCCTCCTGCTCAGCTGTCAAAAGGAACACATTATCACCAGACGCTTCCTGTCCCGTCCCACTCTCTCCGTTCTGAATTGTCTCACTTGAATTATCATCATTACTACAAGCCAACATAGCTGTAATGGCGAGACCTACCAAAAGGAATCCAATTGTTTTCATACTCGTTAAGTTTATAGTTTTTGTTATTGCTTAGAAAGTTGGCACAAATATATACTAAAAAAAATACAGTGCAAACTTTTTTTGTAATTATTTTTTAAAAAACTGTTTACATAGTGACATATATTTAATCGCCATTTAAAAAAAACAGAAAAGTAAATGGTTAACAAAAAGGCACCCTCATTCTTTAAAATGAGAGTGCCTTATGTATTGTATGCAATAATACGTTCTTAGTATCCAATTACTTGAAGAAGTTCTTTACTTCCTCATTAGGAACCATCTGCTCGTCGAAGATGTAAGCACCCGTCTTGGGGCTGCGAACCATCTTGATTACTTTTGAGTATGCGCGACCATCCTTCGAGCCTTCATGGAGGGTTGCGACGGTTTTCTTTGCCATAGTTCTTTCTTAGAATTTAACTATAAAATAACCTTAGGAACCCTTCGATTACTTAATCTCCTTGTGAAGAGTCATCTTCTTCAGGATGGGGTTATACTTCATCAGCTCCATGCGCTCAGGCGTATTCTTACGATTCTTGGTCGTAACGTAACGACTGGTGCCGCCAAGGCCGCTGTTCTTCATCTCAGTGCACTCCAGAACCACCTGGACGCGGTTACCCTTTGCTTTCTTGCTTGCCATGGTCTTAGTCTCCTATTACTTTAATGTCCTTCCAATCCACGAAGCCCTTGGCAACAGCCTGCTTCAAAGCGGCGTCCAGACCTACTTTATTAATCATACGAAGGCCAGCAGCGCTGATCTTCAACTGAATCCAGCAGTTCTCCTCTACATAGTAGAACTTCTTGCTGAACAGGTTGACATCAAAGCTTCTCTTTGTACGATGCTTTGAGTGAGACACATTATTACCGATCTGTGCCTTCTTTCCTGTGATTTGACAAACTTTAGACATTGCTATCTACTTTCTTTTAAGTCTTTTAATACTTACTTACTCCAAACAGGGTGCAAAGGTAGTAATTTTCAAGAAGAATGAAGAATTAAGAATAAAGAATTGTCTATATCTTAATTTTTTTTAACTCTCAGACGTTTCTTCCTGTTCACTTTCGCTTTTCAGGAAATCAAGGAAGAGCTGTGTTGCCTTGTTGGTTGCGATAGCCAAATTGATGTCGCGGCCATGATCTTCCTCCACCTTACAGGTGATGATCCTGTCCTGTGATCCGCATGCCAACCAAATGGTTCCCACAGGAATTTCCTTGGTTCCGCCCCCAGGACCTGCCAGTCCCGTTGCAGAAATAGCATAATCAGTATTCAGAGCCTTACAAGCCCCTTTCACCAATTCGATAGCCACTTCTTCACAAACGGCAGTTTTTTCTTCAAGCAACTGGCGAGAAACGCCTAACAGGTTCTCTTTCACCTCGTTAACATAACAGATGATACCGCCTTTGAAATATTTCGACGCTCCAGGCACTGCTATGATAGCTTCTGCGATACGGCCTCCCGTACAGCTCTCAGCCGTCGACAACGTCTTTTCTTTTTCCCACAGCAGTTCACTGATTTCTCTGCTGATAATCTTGCTTTCAAAATCCATATCGATTCTTTTTGAATTTTCTTTTTTTCGTTATTACATTATAACGTTATTACGATATTTCGTCATCTAATTATTGAAACGTCACCTTTGAGAATGCTGGCGCATCAATAGGACAGAACTCCTTATCCAAGTACTTATAATGGCCCACGATGCCAATCATAGCAGCATTGTCAGTGGTATAAGAGAACTTGGGGATATATATTGTCCATCCATAACGCTTGGCATGGTCATGGAACGCATTGCGCAAGCCATTGTTGGCACTCACGCCACCTGCTACCGCCACATGTTTGATGCCCGTCTGCTTCACAGCCAGTTTCAGTTTCTTCATCAGGATATCCACAATGGTCCACTCCAACGAGGCCGCCAAGTCTTCCTTGTGATGCTCTACAAAGTCAGGATCATCCTCCACCCATTTGCGCAGGTTATAAAGGAATGACGTCTTCAGACCCGAGAAACTGTAGTCAAGTCCCGGAATGTGCGGCTCTGCAAACTGATATGCCTTAGGATTGCCTTGACGAGCCAGTCGGTCGATGATTGGACCGCCAGGATAGCCAAGCCCCATCACCTTCGAACATTTGTCGATTGCCTCGCCTGCAGCATCATCAATCGTTTGTCCAAGCACCTCCATATTATTATACGCGCGCACGAGGACAATCTGTGAATTACCACCTGACACCAACAAACAGAGGAATGGGAAAGGAGGCGGATTAAAATCGCCCTCTCCTCCATCGATGAAGTGAGCCATCACATGTCCCTGAAGATGGTTCACATCAATCAGAGGGATACCCAATGAACGGGCAAAGCCTTTGGCAAAGTTCACGCCCACAAGCAATGACCCCATCAGTCCGGGGCCTCGAGTAAAGGCGACAGCCGACAACTGTTCCTTGGTGATACCTGCGCGCTTGATAGCCTCGCTCACTACAGGCACCACGTTCTGCTGATGCGCGCGCGAAGCCAGCTCAGGCACTACACCGCCATAGGCTTCGTGAACAGCTTGCGAGGCAGTCACATTCGACAGCAGCACACCATTTTTCAGGACTGCAGCCGACGTATCATCACAACTCGACTCTATTCCTAATATATATATATCGTTCATCGTTGTTCTTGTTTTTCTAGTTCTTCTAGTTCAACCAGTTTGACTAGTTGAAACCAGTTCTAACTAGTAAGTCAAAACCTCTACACCATGCTCCGTCATTACGAGAGTGTGTTCCCACTGGGCTGAAGGTTTCTCGTCTTCCGTAATAACCTCCCAACCATAAGGATCATCGGCATCGATAAACACTCTCCATGTGCCCATGTTAATCATGGGTTCGATAGTGAATACCATACCAGGCACCAAAAGCATGCCCGTGCCACGATGGCCATAGTGATCAACCTCAGGATCTTCATGAAACTTCAGTCCTACCCCATGTCCAGCCAAATCGCGTACAATACCATATCCGTATTTCTTACAGTGCTTCTCAATAGCATGACCGATATCTCCCACAAATCCATAGGGCTTGGCAGCCTCCATACCGATCTCCAGACACTCCTTGGCCACACGCACCAACTGTTCTTTCTCAGGCGTTGTCTTGCCGATGATGAACATACGAGATGCATCAGCATAATAACCATCAAGGATAGTAGTGAAATCAACATTGATGATATCGCCCTCTTCCAGCACGTCTTCCTCCTTGGGAATACCATGACATACCACTTCGTTGATGCTCGTGCAGACACTCATGGGGAATCCCTCATAGTTCAGACAGGCAGGGATTGCATTATGCTCCTCACAATACTTACGGCAAATCTTATCGATCTCCAGTGTGGACATACCTGCACATATATGCTTGGCCACTTCGTCGAGCACGCCGGTATTCACCACGCCAGCCTTGCGGATTCCCTCAATCTGTTCAGGGGTCTTTATCAAGTCACGGGTAGGAACAAGCTTTCCCTTGTTCTCCCAGTACATAATCTGTTTATCCATCTCCGTGGGCTCCTGTCCTGGCAGACAGTGCCAACGTCTTTTCTTTCCTTTCTGCATCTTCTATTATCCTTTCTACGACTCTATCTTTTATCCTTTTGCTGCTTCATTTTCAGCATCAATCTGCTCATATACTGAGTTATTGCTCTTATACTCCGGCACCATCTGCTTCATCTTGCGCACGGTAGCCATATTGTCGAAGTTCTTTGCGATTTCCAAAAGTTCCTCAATATCCTTGAGCACATCATCATATTGATACTCACGCTCTTCGGCAATACGTATTTTCTCATGGAACGTAGGCTTTGTTCCTTCCAATTCATTGAGCACCTCCTCGTAGAGTTTCTCACCATTACGCAAGCCAGTGAACTTGATTTCCACATTCTTTGCTCCTGAGAGCCTAATCATGCGCTTTGCCAAATCAGCAATCTTCACAGGCTTACCCATATCGAACACGAATATCTCACCGCCATTTCCTTTCGTTCCAGCCTCAAGCACCAGCTTACAGGCTTCTGGAATCAGCATGAAGAAACGAACGATACGCTCATCTGTCACAGTGACAGGACCGCCCTTACGGATCTGCTCTTTGAACAAGGGAATTACGGAACCGTTAGAGCCCAGCACATTTCCGAAACGAGTGGTTACGAACTGTGTGTAATGCGAGCCCTTCAGTTTGCTGCTTGCATCCAGACGCAGTTTTCTGTTGAGCGACTGCACATAGATTTCGCAGATACGCTTCGAGCAGCCCATTACGTTGGTGGGGTTGACAGCCTTATCGGTTGATACCATCACGAATTTTTTTACACCATACTTCACGCTCAGGTCGGCAATCACCTTCGTACCGTAGATGTTATTATGTACGGCCTCACTGGGATTATCCTCCATCATCGGCACGTGCTTATAGGCTGCTGCATGGAACACAAAGTCAGGACGGAACTCACGGAAGATATAATCCATACGTCCCTGATCGCAGATACTTGTCACCACCGTTGTAGCTTCAATATCAGGATAGTCGCGAGCCATCATCAGACGGATATCATGCTCAGGAGTCTCAGCCTGGTCGACCAACATCATGCCCGCCGGCTTGAACTGTGCAATCTGGCGGACCATCTCACTGCCGATACTGCCAGCTGAGCCTGTGATGAGCACCTTCTTGCCCTGCAGCACCTCGCCAACCGACTTCAAATCGACTTTTATCTCAGATCTCGGCAGCAAGTCTTCAACGCTCACCTCCTGCAGATTCAGCTCCTGCATCTCGTCTTCCGCAATCTGTCCATCTTTAACATTGGCCTCTTTCAACGATTGGGCCATGAAGATTTTGCAGCCTGCGCCAATCAGTTCGTCCTGCAACTCCTGATTATTACGAAATTCCTCGATCTTGAATGGATTCACCAGAATGGCATCAATATGGTTTTTCTTGACGATAGCTGCGAGATCCTCATCCACACCATACACCTTTTCACCCAACAAGAACATGTGCTTAGCACGCTTATCGCAAGAGATGAAGCCACAGAAGAGGAACTTCCTCGGACGCTGCGAACGAATATTCTTGGCAAGTCCGATACCTCCTGACAATGCGCCATAGATAAGCACTCGCAGTGTCTTCGTATCTGTAAAGGCGATATCATACAGCGTTTTTACCATGATACGCATGCCCCACATGAGCAGTGTCGAGAGGATAAAGGTAACAACGGTCTCTGTTTGCGACAGTGCTGAAATCACCTCCAAGTTATTTCCCTGCAAGATAACCGACAGCACCAATGCGATAAACATGTTCGAGGTGTTGGCGTAAGCAACGTTCATCAAATCCACGAAACTGGAATAGCGCACGATGCCTGAGTAAGTATGGAACAGTTTCGCACCTGCCCAGCTAACCAATGAATACAGCATGGCAGTATAGAGTACATCCATACGATGATCAAACGTCAGCTGTGTTTTCTCGAAGGCCCAATAGGTGAAAATGGCTGATACGAACACAATAGCAGTATCCACCAATAGCAAGCACCAATATGGTAGTGTTTCTCTCTTAAAATACCAGTTTGAAATCTTATATAGAATATCCATACTTTCTTCTCTATGCTATCAAGCTTACAATAATATAATTCAGATTCATTTCTACTGAAATAATTACCTATCAGTTTATCGGGGCAAAGGTACAAAAAAGTTGCTACATGACAATGGATGAAAGCGTTTTTTTCATTATTTATGCAGAAAAATGCAACTTGTCTCAACTTCTTCGCTCATTTTTCATTGTTCTAAAGAAAAAAACGTACCTTTGCAACACTAAAAACTAAACTCACAAATGAAAAAAGGACTTGTATTGGAAGGAGGTGCCATGAGGGGCCTTTGGACAGCAGGCATCATCGATGTGATGATGGAACACGACGTGTGGCCAGACGGGATGATTGGTGTGTCGGCAGGAGCAGCCTTTGGCTGTAACTATAAATCACGCCAGATAGGTCGTGCCATACGTTACAACACGGTCTTTGCCCACGATGGGCGCAACAGTGGCATACGCTCCCTGTTGTTTACGGGCAACTACTACAATGCGGAGTTCAGCTACCACGTGATTCCCCACAAATACGACATCTTCGACCAGGAGGCCTTCAACAATAACCCAATGGAGTTCATCGTGGTGTGTACTGATGTGCTCACAGGAAAAGCCGTCTACCAGCCGCTCACGCATGCCGACTACGACTGTTATGAGTGGATACGCGCCTCAGCCTCTATGCCACTGCTTTCCAAGATTGTCAAGCTCCAAGGCCACCAGTTGCTCGATGGTGGTGTGAGCGACTCCATTCCTCTGGAGCATTTTGAATCGCTGGGTTATGACCGCAATGTGGTCATTCTCACGCAACCGCAAGGCTATCAGAAGTCCCCCAACCCGCTGATGCCGCTCATGCGTTTTTCCCTGCACAAGTATCCGCTGATGGTCAAGGCAATGGCTGAGCGTCATCTGATGTACAATCACCAGCTCGAATATGTGGCACAAGCCGAACGCGAAGGCCGCTGTCTGGTCATCCGTCCTGAAACGAAGATTCCCATCGGTCATGTCTCGCACGACCCCAAGCGCATGCGACAGGTGTATGAATCAGGACGCGAAACGGGATTGCAATACATCGAAAAAATCAAAGAGTTCTACACGTTATAATAACAGCGCCTGTTATTAAACATTCAAAAACAGCAAAGGGCTTGGATTCTCCCAAGCCCTTTGTTATGGATTGTCACACAACGATTACTCGTCAAGCAGGATCTTCATCATCTCCACTGCCGAATAAGGCACTGGAGTACCAGGGCCGAAGATGCAGGCAACACCAGCCTTATAGAGGAAGTCATAATCCTGAGCAGGAATCACGCCACCTGCAGTGACCATGATATCCTCACGTCCCAATTTCTTAAGCTCCTCTATGAGCTGTGGAATGAGCGTCTTATGACCTGCTGCCAACGACGAGGCTCCGACGATGTGCACATCGTTCTCTACAGCTTCACGAGCAGCCTCGGCAGGTGTCTGGAACAGCGGTCCCATATCCACGTCGAAGCCACAATCGGCATAACCCGTTGCCACTACTTTTGCACCACGGTCGTGACCGTCCTGTCCCATCTTGGCAATGAAGATACGCGGACGGCGACCCTCTCTCTTAGCAAACTCGTCGGTCATCTTCTTGGCCAACTCGAAGTTGCTGTCATTCTTTGATTCTGAACTATACACGCCTGAAATGGTTCTGATTACTGCTTTATAACGGCCCACGATCTCTTCGCAGGCATCTGAAATCTCACCTAAGGTACAACGCAGTTGGGCAGCTTTAACAGCCAAGTCCAAGAGGTTGTTCTCGCTCTTACGACCTTCCTTGAAGTCACGCACGCATTCGGTGATGGCCTTCAGCGCAGCCTGACAAGCGGCCTCATCACGAGCGGCACGCACTTCCTTCAAGCACACCTCCTGCTGTTTGCGCACAGCGGTATTGTCGACCTCAAGGATATCAATAGGATCCTCATGTTCCAGACGATACTTGTTGATACCTACAATGGTCTGCACACCCGAGTCAATACGTGCCTGAGTACGGGCTGAAGCTTCCTCGATACGCATCTTGGGCAGACCGGTCTCGATAGCCTTTGCCATACCACCCAGCTTCTCGATTTCCTGAATATGCTCCCAAGCCTTATGAACCAGTTCGTTGGTCAGCGTCTCCACATAGTAAGAACCTGCCCAAGGGTCAATCTGCTTGCACACCTTCGTCTCGTTCTGGATGTAGATCTGAGTATTACGGGCAATACGGGCAGAGAAGTCGGTAGGCAGGGCGATAGCCTCGTCGAGGGCGTTGGTGTGGAGCGACTGGGTGTGACCCAAGACGGCAGCCATTGCCTCGATACAGGTACGACCGACGTTGTTGAAGGGATCCTGCTCAGTGAGTGACCAACCAGAGGTCTGCGAGTGAGTACGCAATGCAAGAGACTTCGGATTCTTAGCACCAAAACTCTTCACAATCTTTGCCCACAACAGACGACCAGCACGCATCTTGGCAATCTCCATGAAGTGGTTCATACCAATAGCCCAGAAGAACGACAGACGGGGAGCGAAAGCATCCACATCAATACCTGCATTCACACCTGTACGCAGGTAGTCCATACCATCGGCCAAGGTGTAAGCCAACTCGATGTCGGCCGTAGCACCAGCCTCCTGCATGTGATAGCCTGAGATAGAGATGCTGTTGAACTTCGGCATCTTCTGTGAGGTGTACTCAAAGATATCGGCGATAATCTTCATGGAGAATGCTGGCGGATAGATATAGGTATTGCGCACCATGAACTCTTTCAGAATATCGTTCTGAATGGTTCCAGCCATCTCCTCAAGCTGAGCGCCCTGCTCCAGACCTGCCACGATGTAGAAGGCCAGGATAGGCAGTACGGCACCGTTCATAGTCATTGACACAGACATCTTGTTCAAGGGGATACCCGAGAACAGCACCTTCATGTTCTCCTCGTTACAGATACTTACGCCAGCCTTACCCACATCGCCCACTACACGAGCATTATCGGGGTCGTAACCACGGTGTGTAGGCAGGTCAAAGGCCACAGAAAGACCCTTCTGACCAGAAGCCAG
>Ga0265298_10002692_pt1 | contig 24307 bp, 19 predicted proteins | sample AusTroGonzalo_MG_3_FD_193486 | JGI IMG/M metagenome (GOLD analysis project Ga0265298, IMG submission 193486) | Bovine rumen microbial communities from tropical cattle in Woodstock, Queensland, Australia - Gonzalo_01 | ecosystem: Host-associated > Mammals > Digestive system > Stomach > Rumen ...
GGGGGTATGGTATCCTTTATATTATTTTTTAAGGGGATATTTTGCTTATGAAAAACACAAAAAACGGTTTCACGCTTATTGAATTATTAGTGGTCGTTTTGATTATCGGCATTTTAGCCGCCGTGGCCTTGCCGCAATATAGGGTGGCGGTTAGTAAAAGTCGTTTTGCTCAATTACAAATACTGGGGACTGCCGTATTGGAAGCGGAAGACGTGTATTTTATGGCAAACGGACAATATACAAATCATTTTGAAGACCTGGATATAGCCCTTAATGGAAGTGTAGGTAATGAAAAAAATGTAATTACGCTGGGGGATTATTCTTGTGTGCTTAATTTTAATGAAGGTTTAAGGGAGTGTTTTTGCAGATACAAAAGCGATTCTAAAGATGTTCCCCAGTGGTTTAATACACTAACAGTAAATAGTTTGCGTTGCAGGGCTTGGACGAATAATCAAAGAAGAGTCTGTAAATCTTTTGCTTATAAAAAAGCGGTAGATGGTGCCTCTGGTGGTTACACAGATTATTACTTATAAATTAAATGTTATTTTGCCGTAGGGGGAGAGTAGCTACTAATGTAACAGAAAAAAGTCGTCATTATTGAAACTGTTTAGATTTTGTTCCGCCCTGATAGGAATATCCCAAACCTGCGGCAATCAGTTCTTCTCCCAAATCTTTGCCTTGTCCGTTCGTTACATTGCAAAGCAGACGGAAGTATTTATCCCGTCCGCACTCCGTTAATGACACAGGGGTATGGGATAAAAATTCTTTGGTAAATGCTTTGGCTTGTTTGGCAAGGGTCTTTTCACGTTCGGTTTTCCCTTTGATTTCCGGCGTATCCACGCCGCGCACGCGCACAGAAATATTTTCACAAAAAACGTCCGTTTCACAAGGTAAATTTATTTTGAACGTGTCGCCGTCGTAAACGGAAACAATGGTTACGTTTTCTAATGTTTTTTCCGTTTTGATTTGGTTATTGGCTTTCGGTTTTTGCGGGGCAGATTTGTTTTGCGATTTGCAGGATTCAAATCCCATGATAACAAGCGCTAATAAAGCCGACACAATCAGTGTGGCTAATTTGTTTGTACTTCTTTTGCGGATATATTTGCGTGTCATAATTAAGGTATCAGTACGCGCAAGGCCTTGGGTAAAATTTTAACTTCCAACCGGTCGGTTGTTTTGCGCGGTTCTCCGTCAATATGATATAAAATTTCCCCTCTGTGCAAAATAACGGCTTGTTTAATTTGGGTGGTGGTGGTTACTTCAAACGGGCGGCGCTTATCCGTAAAGAAGTACGGTGCGGCAAGGGCCAATTTCCACTTGGAGATATTGTGAACCGTTACCATATCTAGTAACCCGTCTTGCAAGTTGGCTTCGGGCGCTATTTTGAAATTACTGCCGTACTGTTTCCCGTTGGCAAACACAAGCGTCAACGGGGAAATAATTTCGTGGCGGTCATCGAAAGTAACGTCTAACTGTTGGGGCTTGTAAGTAAGCGCCGTTTTGGCCCCGATGGTAAAATACGGAATCATACCGCGTTTACCGTATTCCATAAACTGCCATGCAATCGCGGCTTCAATCCCTACGCCGGCTACGTTCAAAAACAGTTCACCGTTTGCACTGCCCGCATCACACCATACCGGGTGCGCACGTTGCAACTGTACAAGGGCTTCTTCCACGGAAAGTTTCAGGCCGAGTTCCCGCGCAAAACCGTTGCCGGAACCGCGGGCAATTATTCCGAGGGCAGTTTGCGTGCCAACGAGACCGCGGGCCGTTTCGTTAATAGTTCCGTCCCCGCCGATAGCAACGACCGCTTCAAAATTTTTTTGGGCGGCCTCGCGGGCTAGTTCGGTGGCATGCCCGGCGCGTTGGGTCAGGCACATTTCCGCCCCCTCAAAATTGAGTTGGATGGCTTTGGCCAAATAGACCGTATCGGCCGGCTCTCCGCCGCTAATGGGGTTTAGGATAAAACGCCATTTCATAATTTTTTAACGGCTTCTTTGCTAGTGGCTTGTGCAGTGGTTAATTTTAATAACGCATCGTGGATGCGTTCATTTTTCAAAAGTCCGTTTCCGATTTTTGCTAGTTGTCCGCCTGCTGTAATAACACCCATCATAAAGATGGCAAATAGTGAAATGTTCAAAATCGGATTTACTTGGTTTAACGGAATTTGCATATTACCGTATTGTGTTTTTACGTTCATATCCGTTAACTGTACAATTGTCATCACAGCACCGCCGCCCACGAATACTTTATAAAGTCCGATGAGCGCAAATAAAATAAGCAGTACACCTACACTGATCAGTAAATAACCTGTAATTTTATGTCCCATAAAATCCTCCTACTATCATTATAACAAAAGCCCTTCTGCTTTGTATTTGATATACTATATATATACTTTTTTTAGAGAGAATTATGAAAACAAGCAAAGAAATCCGCAATGGCTATTTATCTTTTTTCAAATCCAAAGGGCTGCCGGTATTGCCGTCTAGTTCTTTAGTCCCCGAGTCTGACCCGACGTTGCTTTTTACTTCTGCCGGTATGGTGCAGTTCAAAGCCAATTTTTTAGGGATAGACAATTCCCTTAAAAACGCAGCCACTTGTCAAAAGTGTGTGCGCACAACTGATATTGACAGTGTCGGTTTTACCGAGCGGCATTTGACGTTTTTTGAAATGTTAGGCAATTTCTCTTTCGGTGATTATTTTAAGGAAGAGGCAATTACGTGGGCGTGGGAATATTTAACCGGTGTGTTGGGCCTTGAAAAAGATAAACTCTACGTCAGTATTTACAAAGGCGGTATTGCTGAACGCGACGAAGAGGCCTACAAAATTTGGCAGCGCTTTGTACCTGCGAACCGTATTTTTGAACTCGGCGAAGCGGATAACTTTTGGACGATGGGGCCCACCGGTCCGTGCGGTCCGTGTTCAGAAATTTACTACGATTTTGGCGATAAAGGATGTAAAAATCCCCATTGTGATATTACGTGCGATTGCGGACGGTTTGTGGAAATTTGGAACATTGTTTTTGAAAGTTACAACCGTCAGGAAGACGGCACCTTTAAGCCCCTTCCGCACAATAACATTGATACGGGTATGGGGTTGGAACGCTTGTGTATGGCCATGCAAGGTGCAAAGAACGTATTTGAAACGGATCTCTTTACCCCGCTAACCGCACAAGCCAAAAAAGATTTACACATTAAAGGCGAAACGAAGGAAGAAATTGCCGCTTTGCGCATTATTGCCGACCATGCGCGTAGTTCTAGTTTCTTGATTGCGGAAGGGATTTTGCCTTCCAACGAAGGGCGCGGATACATTTTGCGCCGTCTGATCCGCCGTGCCGCACGTTATGCCAAACTGATGGGCAACGATAAGCCGTATTTGCATACGCTCGTGCCGACCGTACAGCGGATTTTCGGCGGGTTATACCCGGAAATTGACAAGAATTTATCCCATATCCAAGACGTATTAAAACAGGAAGAAAAAACCTTCCTTAAAACGCTCGTCACAGGGGAAGAAAAACTGTCGGAGTTGCTTTCCAACGGTGTTAAAAATATTTCCGGGGAGGAAGCATTCCACTTGCATGAAACGTACGGTTTCCCGTTGGAACTAACAAAAGAAATTGCCGCCGCCAAAGGGGTAACGGTGGATGAGGACGGTTATGAAAAAGTAAAATCCGCCGCCCAAGAAAAAAGCCGTTCTTACGCGGATGAGTTTAGTAAAGGGAAAGTAATCGCTTTGCAAAAATTGGAAAGTACCCTTCCTACAACGAATTTTACCGGTTATTCTACGCTTACACAAGAAGCCAAAGTGCTTGCGTTGCTCACGGAGCAATTCGAGCAAACAGATACCCTCAACGGCAGCGGATTTGCCGTTTTTGACAACACTTCGTTTTATGCCGAATCCGGCGGACAAGTGGGGGATAAAGGCGTCATTTTATCCGGCGATAAAGAAGTCGCCGTGGTGGAAGATGTACAAAAACCGCTCGGCAAAATTTTTGTTCATAAAATAAACGGTACACTCCGCCAAGGGGATAAGGTTGTTGTAAGCGTGAATGCCGCGTTGCGCCGCCGCTCGCGTGCCAACCACAGCGCTATTCATTTGGTCAATGCCGCCCTACGTCAAGTATTCGGTACAACGGTACACCAAAGCGGTTCGTTTGTATCACCCGAACGGTTCCGTTTTGATTATACACTTTCCAAAACGCCGACAGCGGAGGAACTCAATAAAGCGTGGGAAATTGCCAACGAAGCCATCGAAAAAGCGTTGCCGGTTACGTGCCAAACTCGTCCGTTAGCAGACGCGGAAAAATTAGGTGCTGTCACATTGCTCGGCGAAAAATATGCGGACCCGGCGCGTTTCGTACTCATGGGCGGCAGTTTTGAACAACCGGAGCAAAAATACAGTTTGGAATTGTGTGCCGGAACGCACGTGGATAATACAGCAGACGTAATTACAATTTTGGTACTCAAAGAAGGATCTGTTTCTGCGGGAGTACGCCGTATTGAAGGAATTGCCGGGCCGGCGGCTTTGGATTACTTAAAAGAGGTAAACAAACAGGCCGAAGCATTGGCCGCACGGCTGATTGTGCCGTCTAAAGATGTTTTCCCGCGCGTGAATTTGATTATTGACGAACTCAAAGAAGTCAAAAAACGCTACGAAGATTTCCGTGCCAAAACCTTGGCCGCGGGCGGTGTAAACGAAATGGCGTTTACACTCAAAAACGGTACGACGGTTGTTTTGCGTAAAGCAGACGACGCGCAACCCAAAGAGTTGCGCAATATTGCCGACACCATTGCCCAAAAGCATACGCAAGCGCTTGTAATTGTGACGTGCGACCGCGACGGCAAGCGCTCTTTTGTCGTAAAAATGGCGGGTAAATTACCCAATACGGACGCAGTAACCGTTGCCAAACAGTTGGCGGAGGGCTTAAACGGCCGCGCGGGCGGACGGCCCGATTTTGCCCAAGGCGGCGGAGAAGCCAAAGAGCCAATGGAAAAATTGCTTGCGGTATTAAGCGCGTAATAAAGAAAAAATATAAAAAACTCCCCGGTAAAAGTCGGGGAGTTTTTTATTTGGATAAAAGTAGGATTTCGGTCACAAGTCGGCTCGTTGACCTTCGCCGCTCGCGACCCTGCCTCACGGTACTCGCCTTTGCCTAAAGGCAAAACTCGTACAACGCTCCGGCTTTCGAATTCTAACGCGCATAAAGCAGTTTAAGTTGCTCTACTCCCAAAAAATAACCCCGCTTGCGCAGGGTTAAATTTTGGTAGGAGTAGTCTCGGTCACAAGTCCGCTCGTTGACCCTTGCGGCTCGCGACCCCGCCTCGCGGTTTTTGCTTTTCGGGCTCGCCGGTGCGGCTTCGCACCTCAAACAAAAACAACGCTCCGGCTTTCGAATCCGACGCAACATAAAGCAGTTTATGTTGCTCTACTCCCAAAAAATAACCCCGCTTGCGCAGGGTTAAATTTTGGTAGGAGTAGTCTCGGTCACAAGTCCGCTCGTTGACCCTCGCGGCTCGCGACCCCGCCTCGCGGTTTTTGCCTTTCGGGCTCGCCGGTGCGGCTTCGCACCTCAAACAAAAACAACGCTCCGGCTTTCGAATCCGACGCAACATAAAGCAGTTTATGTTGCTCTACTCCCAAAAAATAACCCTGCTTGCGCAGGGTTAAATTTTGGTAGGAGTAGGATTCGAACCTACGTAGGGCGTAGCCCGACGGTTTTACAGACCGTTGCTTTTGACCGCTCAGCCATCCTACCGAAGACAAATTCAAGTAGAATTACTTGTTTACTTAAACAACTAGGTACAAATATTATAACAAAAAATAAGCCCTCTGTCATTATTTCCGCAAAAACAGAATAAGAAAAATTGCTAAAATGTTAATATGCCGAAAACCAATTTAACTCCTTTGATGAAGCAGTATTATGATGTGCGGGAAAAATATCCGGGCATTATTATCTTTTTTCGCTTGGGCGATTTTTACGAAATGTTTGACGAACAGGCCCGCGAAGTCAGCGCACTTTTGGGGCTTACGCTTACTACGCGCAACGGGGCTCCCATGTGCGGGATTCCTTACCATGCATCCAATACGTATATTACGCGTTTATTGACAGCAGGGAAGAAAATCGGCATTTGCGAACAAACAAGTTCGGTGATGGATAAGGAAACCAAACTGTTTGAACGGAAAGTGATTCGTGTACTCACGCCGGGTACACTCATGGAAGATACCTTATTATCAGCCAATCAATCGAATTATTTAGTGGCACTTGATATTGTTCCGTCCGGTTGGGCGCTTGCGTGCGTGGAAGTTTCTACCGGTGAATTTTGGGTGAACCAAAATGATAAAGATGGTTCCCTTGCTGCTTTGGCTGCCGCTTTAGCCGTTATCAATCCGTCTGAAATAGTGGCTCCCAAAAAAATGTTGGAAACATTAAAACAGAAAATTGTTATTCCCGCTTCTTTAACGCTCACGGAACAACCTTCTTTTGACGGGGATTACACTTTGCCGGAGAATTGGCCGTCGATAGGCGCGTGGGGAAAAAACAAACGCGCGCTTGCGTGTGCACTTCAAATCATGAAGTACTTAAGTGTGACCGAGCCGAGTTTCAAAGCCACGTTAGTGCCTTCGTACCGGGAACTGAAAGAGTGTTTGCAAATTGACGAAAACGCTGTTGATGCATTGGAATTAGTCAAAAGTCAGGAAGGGGGACGTGCGGGCAGTTTGTGGGCGTTGTTGGATAAAACGAAAACAGCCGCCGGCAGCCGTTTGCTCAAAGAATGGTTGTTGCATCCGTTACTTCATTTGGAAGAAATCCACACCCGCCAAAATTGTATAGAAGGTTTCATAAATAATCAATCTGCCATCGCAGATTTGAGCGTACTGTTGGAAAACATTTCCGATATTGAACGTATCATGACACGCGTGGCTACCGGAACGGCTTCCCCGCGTGATTTATCGGGGTTACGTCAATCTTTATTGCATGTAGATCCGTTTACCCGGTGGTTTGAAACGTATGGTACGATTGTTGCACATTTACAACATTCTTTTTCGCAAATTTTACCGGTGTTGAACAATATGTCGCGCCTTTTATACGAAGCCATAGATGAAAATCCGCCGTTGCATTTAGCAGACGGGCATGTTATGCGGCGCGGGTATAATGCGGAATTGGACGAGTTACGTTCTCTCAAAGAAAATTCCCGCCAGACGTTGGAAGAAATATGCGCCCGCGAACGGGAAAAAACCGGCATCTCTTCACTGAAAATCGGTTATAACTCGGTGTACGGTTATTATTTGGAAGTAACCAAAACGCATTTATCCAAAGTGCCTTACGGTTACGTACGCAAACAAACGCTTGTGAATGCGGAACGCTTCATTACGGAAGAACTGAAACAGTTAGAAGATAAAATCTTAAACGCAGAACAGAAAATTTTACGTTTGGAATCTTCTTTGTTTGATGCTGTGCGTAAGACGGTAGGTGCACAAATAGAACCGCTGAAAACTTTTGCGCATATTGTGTCGGAATTAGACGTGTATGAATCGCTTGCCTTGTGCGCCATGAAGAACGGATATGTAAAGCCGAAAGTAAATGACGGCCAAGAAATTTTTTATGAAAACGGCCGACACCCGTTAGTAGAGGATAATTTGCCGGCGGGCAGTTTCGTACCGAACGGACTTCATATCGGCACGCCGGAAAACCAAATTATGCTGATTACCGGGCCCAATATGGGCGGTAAAAGTGTGTATCTCAAGCAAACGGCCATCATTGTTATTTTAGCGCAAATGGGCAGTTTCGTGCCGGCTACGTCTGCAAAAATCGGATTGGTGGACCGCATTATGACGCGTATCGGGGCGCATGATGCCCTCGGGCGCGGCAATTCTACTTTTATGGTAGAAATGAACGAAACGGCACACATTTTAACTTCTATGACACCCCGCAGTTTAATTTTATTGGACGAAGTGGGGCGCGGTACTTCCACGTTTGACGGTATTTCTATCGCGTGGGCAATCGTGGAGTACTTATATAAGCATAAAGATGGGGCTAAAGTGTTGTTTGCTACCCATTATTTTGAACTTGTGGATTTGGCCAATAAATACGACCGCGTAAAAAATTATCACGTTGAAGCAAAAGAGTATAAAAATGCGGCAGGGGAAAGTAAACTCGCATTCTTATATCAGATTTTAGCCGGTGCGGCCGATCAGTCGTACGGGATTCACGTGGCGGAAATTGCCGGGCTTCCGGCGGCGTGTACCTTGCGTGCGCGCAAAGTGCTCAAAGATTTGGAAGCCAAAAAGGGGACGAAAATTTCCGTCAAAGAACGGGATATGGTCAAGGATTTATTTTCTTCGCCGATTGTGGAAGAAATCAAAATGGCGGATCCGGATAAATTAACACCTATGGAAGCCTTGCAACTTTTATGTGAATGGAAGAAACGCATCAATGAGTAGAATTAACGTACTAGATGAAAAAACAGCCGGGCAAATCGCAGCGGGAGAAGTGATTGAACGTCCTGCGGGTGTGCTGAAGGAATTGTTGGAAAATGCCATTGATGCCGGGGCTTCGAGCGTACATATTACAATAGAGGGCGGCGGCAAAACTTTGCTCCGTATCAACGACAACGGTTGCGGCATGACACGGGAAGACTTGGAATTAAGTGTTTTGCGTCATGCCACTAGTAAAATACGTACTTTTGATGATTTGGATGGGTTGCAAACATTTGGTTTTCGCGGGGAGGCACTCTATTCTGTGGCGGCTGTTTCCCGCATGACTATTACAAGTTGCACCGAAGGAGGCGACGGTAACCGTTTGGAAATACACGGAGGAAAAGTACTTTCCGTTTCGCCCGCACCTGCCATTAAAGGCACAACGGTAGAAATACGCGATTTATTTTATAATGTGCCCGCGCGTCTTAAATTTTTGAAGAGTGATTCTTCCGAAAAATCTGCCTTGCTTAAAGTAATTGAAGAAAGCGCACTTTCTAACTTGCAAGTTGGTTTTCACGTAACGGTACACGGACGGGAAGTATATAATTTGCCGGCCGAAACCGGTGAATTTCAACAAGCGGTTTTAGCGCGTGTCGGGCGCATTTTAGGAGATGAAATTGCCAATAGTTTGGTGTTTCACGAAACAACCCAGATGGGTTTGCGGGTATTTGTTTCCCCTACGGATAAACTGTTAACTTCGCGCGATTACCAATATATTTTTGTCAACCGCCGTCCGATTGATTCCAAAACGGTGCAACAAGCAGTTTACAAGGCCTACCAAAATGCGCGCCCGAAAGACCGTCATCCCGCGTTTTTGGTGTATATGACGTTGGAGCCGTCTGCGTTTGATGTCAATATTCATCCGCAAAAGCGGGATATCCGTTTTGCGGAAGAACACGAAGTTTTCCGTTTTTTACTACAAACGATCGGCGAAACGATTTTTTCCAACGGGCGTCCCGTTGAGGTGGAATTGCCGTCCGCGCCGTCCGTTTCTCTGTTGCCTTCCGCACAAGCGGCGGCAACACAATTATTTACGCCGGCTGTTTTGCAAAAGATGCCCATGGAAATTTTTGCCGAAACGTATGGCTATTTATCCGTTGAGGAATCGGAACAACCCGCTCCGGTTGTACCGGTTTTAATAACGCAAAGTGAAGAAGATATAACACCCGCTCCCGTCGTGGAACTACGGGAAACGGATCAATGGTCCGTTTCACAGCCGTCCGCTGGAGAGACAATGCCCCCGGCAGATTTGGCCGCTTTCTCCTACGATGAAATACCTTTGGAACCGTCTGTGCCGCATTGGTATCATGGGCCGTACCGTTATTTAGGGCAGTTGCAGCGCAGTTATTTATTATTTGAAAATCCGCAAGGGTTAGTGATTATTGACCAACATGCCGCACAGGAACGCGTATTATTTGAAAAGTATTTGGATGAATTTGAAAAACGCGAAGTGCAGGTGGAGAAATTACTGTTCCCCATACACGTCGATTTGCCGCCGTCTAATGTGGAAAAGTTGTTATCTTGGGCGGAGTGGCTGAAAAAGGTTGGCTTTGAAATTGAGCCCTTTTCGCCGCAGACGGTGCTTGTGCGGACCATGCCGCACGTGGTGCGCTTTAAGGAAGCGGATATGAAAAATTTTATTGTTTCTTTAGCGCAAACGGCTGACGAAAACACCCAAACTACCGATGCATTGAAACGGAAAATGGTTGCACTTTTATCTTGTAAACGTGCCGTAAAAGCGCATGATGCACTGTCCGCGCCGGAAGCGGAAGCGTTGCTAGAGAATATGAAAAACTGTAAAGACGGTATGCACTGCCCGCACGGGCGACCCGTCCTTGCCGAGCTGGGTATCTCTAAAATAGACAAACTTTTCGGCAGATAAAAAACGCTAGCAAGGTTAAGGCATTGTATAGGCGTTCATCAAACACTTTCCCGTATATTGTACGGTCCGTACTTGTGTCCCGCCAAAACTTTTACACATATTGATAGCCGTTTGGTTGGTAGAACACGCCAAACACTCTCGGCGGTCGGGATAAGCGGAATTGGTGTACCATTGAGCATAGCCATACTGATAGTCAGGTGTAAAACCTACATTTACATTATAACCGTGTGAATAAATATCTACGGTAAAATTATTGCAAGTTAAATAATCCCAAGTGTCTGTACATTGGGCAAAATCAGTATTGAGCGCATCCCTAAAATTATTCCAGCCGTGTGGCGGATAACTGCCATTGGCCATATAATACATTTCAAATTCCCGCCCTAAGTGGCTGACCACCTGTTGGATTTCGGAAAAACGTGTTTTCATAACGGCTCCCTTGTATTGCGGCACGGCAATAGCGGCCAAAATGCCGATAATCAGCACGACCACTAATAATTCGATAAGCGTAAAACCTTTTTCCCTTTGCATATATTTCCTCTTTTGTTTTCGGACCTATATGCAAAAACGGCTGCCACTTTGTGCCTTCTCAAGTGTCACAAAAGTAACAGCCGTAGTTTGCCGTTCGGGGGGAACGGCAAACATTCGACACACGAGGGCCGTCGCCTTTGTGTGTCTGTTAGCGGCTGTTTTTGGACTTGAGAAGGATTTTGGTTTCCCAAAATACATCCGTATTCATTATACGGTTCCAAAAACAGATAAAATTGTACTACACCTCCATTATAGCAAAAAAGATAAAAACGGACGTATTTCCTTTTTGCTTTTTCGGCTAAAAAAAGGTATCCTTTTATATATATTCTCTATTGGAGGGTTTATGGCTGAAACACCCGTTTTGGAACGTGTCTTATTTTCGGAAAAACAACTGGCTGACCGCGTGGCCGAATTAGGGCGTCAAATTTCTGCAGATTACCGCGGAAAAACGCCTTTGTTTGTGGGTATTTTGCGCGGGTGCATTATGTTTTATTGTGACCTCATGAAAAATATCAGTGTAGATTGCAATATGGACTTTATGTGTCTTTCTTCTTATTCCGGTACGTCTAGTACAGGGCAGGTGCGCACGATGCTCGACTTGCGCGAAAGTATTAAGGGACGCCATGTAGTAATCGTGGAAGATATTGTAGATACGGGGCTGACGCTCGATTATTTATTAGGCCATTTGCAAAGCCGTGGGGCGGCGAGTATTGAAATTTGCTGTCTGCTCAATAAACCTTGCAACCGCAAGACCGAAGTGAATCCGAAATATGTCGGTTTTACGGTAGGGAATGAATTTGTCAGCGGGTACGGGCTTGACTATAACGAACTGTACCGTAATTTGCCGTATATAGGGGTATTTAAGAAATAATGAAGAATATGAAAAATCCGAATAACCGCCGGATTGTGTCCTTCGGACAGATTGCCGGTTGGGTGGCTGTATTTGTAGTCCTTGCATTGATTTTTAACCGTTCCGGCCAAAAGCCATCCGTACTTGACTATTCCGAATTTAAGCAAAAAGTTGCCGCGGCCGAAGTGGCAGATTTAACGGTCGCACCGGAAGAAATCAGCGGGATGTATAAAAATGCGGAAGGGCAATTAGTACCGTTCAAAACCGTACGTATCAACGATCCCGATTTGGTAAAAGAATTGACCGCCGCTAAAATCACCTACAAAGCCGAAAAAGATAACAGTTGGATTGGAAATATTTTGTTTAACGTGTTGTGGATTGTGTTGTTAATCGGGTTGTGGTGGTTTATTTTCTTACGCCCGCAGCGCAGCGACGGAAAAAGTGCCATGAATTTTGCCCGTTCCAAAGCGAAAATGCAAGATCCGTCCCAACAGACGGTTACTTTCAAAGACGTGGCCGGATGTGACGAAGCGAAAGAAGAGTTACAGGATATTATTAAATTTTTGAAAAATCCGAAAAAATTTCAAAAATTGGGCGGCAAACTTCCCAAAGGGGTATTGTTGTACGGTGCGCCCGGTACGGGAAAAACATTGTTAGCCAAAGCCGTAGCCGGAGAGGCGGGTGTATCGTTCTTTTCCGCATCCGCATCCGAATTTGTGGAAATGTTCGTCGGTGTCGGTGCGGCGCGCGTGCGTGATTTGTTTGACCAAGCCAAGAAAAATTCCCCGGCGATTATCTTTATTGACGAGTTAGATGCGGTCGGCCGCAGACGTTTTGCGGGTATCGGCGGCGGACATGACGAACGCGAACAAACCCTTAACCAATTACTGATTGAATTGGACGGTTTTGAAAGCAAACAAGGTATTATTTTAATGGCCTCCACCAACCGTCCCGACGTGTTGGACCCGGCCCTTATTCGTCCCGGCCGTTTTGACCGTCATATTTCCGTGCCCGCGCCGGATTTGAAAGGACGCGAAGAAATTTTGAAAGTGCATGCCAAAAAAGTGAAATTAGGGGAAGATGTAGATTTGAAAACCGTTGCCAAAGGAACCCCGGGTTTTGTAGGGGCGGATTTGGCGAATGTCGTCAACGAAGCCGCCATTTTGGCCGCGCGTAGCGATAAAGAAGCCGTCACTGCCGATGATATGGATGAGGCCATTGAACGCGTGATTGCCGGTCCGCAAAAGAAAAGCCGTATCATTTCCAAAAAGGAACTGCAAATTATTGCGGCACACGAAGTGGGCCATACGGTAGTTGCCCGCATGACCGATAATTCCGATCCGGTGCATAAAGTATCTATTATCCCGCGGGGCCGTGCGTTAGGATATACGCTTCAGTTGCCGTTAGAAGATAAATTCTTAACGAGTAAATCCGAATTTGAAGATAAACTCTGTATTTTGTTAGGCGGTCGTGCGGCGGAAGAATTAGTATTTGGTGAAATTACTTCCGGAGCAAGCGACGACCTAAACAAAACGATGGCTTATGCCCGTAAAATGATTATGGAACTAGGCATGAGTAAAAAATTAGGCCCGATTGCACTGCCTAGCAGTGAGGAAGGGGAAGTATTTTTAGGGCGGGACTTATCCCGTCATACCACCTATTCGCAGGAACTTGCCAAAGTGATTGATGAAGAAATTATGAACTTAATCAATACTTCTTATGCTCGTGCGAAAGAGATTATTACAAATAACCGGGCCGGTTTTGACCGGTTAGTAGCGGTATTGTTGGAAAAAGAAGTGGTGGAAGCCAACGAAATTGATGAAATTTTAGGCTTAACAAAAAAAGAGGAGAACGAAACTCCCGCTGCCGATGAGCCGTCCCAAACGCTACCGCCCGCCAAAACGGCTGACAAAAAAGAGGAACCGGCACAAGCGGATTTATTCGGCGATACTTCTTTCAATTAAAACATGCTGTAAGTAAGAAGGATTTGACTATGGGAAAATATTTTGGAACAGATGGTATCCGCGCCGTAGCGGGGGAATTTCCGCTCGTGGATGACTTTATTTGTAAACTTGGTTATGTGGCTCTGTGTGAACTGCAAAAACGTTCCAAAGAGGCACACCTAAAACCGCAAGTAATTATTGCGCAGGATTCGCGTATTTCCGGTCCTTCTATTTTTAATGCGTTAGAAAAGGGTATCCGTGCCAGCGGTGTGGATGTAATCAGTATCGGTATCTCTCCCACCCCTTCCGTAGCGTATCTTGTGAAAAAAACCGGCAGTTTGTGCGGTATTGTTATTTCCGCAAGTCACAATCCGGCAGAATTTAACGGGATTAAATTTTTCACTAACCACGGTACAAAACTGCCCGAAGAAATGGAGCAAACCATCGAAAACGTCCTTGAAAATTTAACGGCCGTTCCCGCTCCTACAGGAAAACTTTTTGTCCGGGAAGATTTGGTGAAAGAATACGAACAGTTTTTAATGTCCACGGTAGATGCTTCGCTCTTAAAAGGAACGAAAGTCGTGTTGGATTGCGCCAACGGGGCTAGTTATAAAGTGGCAGCCCATGTGTTTGCGGGCCTCGGGATGGATGTGACCGTTACAGCCGCCAAGCCGGACGGTACCAATATCAATAAAAACGTCGGTGCGCTGCACACGCAGTTTATGCAGCATTTAACCGTTAAGGAAAAAGCGTTTATCGGTTTTAGTTTTGACGGAGATGCGGACCGGGTCATCGCTTCCGATGAAAAAGGACGTCAGTTAGACGGAGATAATATTATTGCTTCTTCCGCTTTGTGTATGAAGAAAGAAGGAGCGTTGAATCATAATAAAGCCGTTTTAACGATTATGTCCAATTTAGGTTGTATCAATTATTTGAAAGATAACGGTATAGACGTGGAACTGACAACGGTGGGGGACAAATATGTGTCCGAAGCGTTGGAAAAAGGCGCTCTTTCCATCGGCGGGGAAACTTCCGGCCATATCATTTTCAGCCGCTTTTCCAACACGGGAGATGGCGTGTTGTCCGCTTTGCAATTTTTACAGTTTGTGAAAAAATCCGCTCATCCGGTCAGTTGGTTTTACGATCAATGGAGTAAATATCCTTGTCAATTAAAGGCCGTACCGGTTACTGCCAAACCGCCGTTAGATACGTTAGACGATTTCTTGCCAAAGGTAGCGGAAATTGAAAAAATGATGAACGGCAAAGGACGTATAGTGGTGCGTTACAGCGGTACAGAACCGAAACTGCGTATCTTGGTGGAAGGACAAGATGAAAAAATGGTAGAACGGGTTTTACAGGAAGTAGAAACGTTATACCGGCAAAAAACGGAGGGCGGCAAATGAGTTTAGCATTAGGGGTAAATATAGATCATATTGCTACGTTACGTCAGGCACGCCGTGCGCCGTATCCGGACCCGGTAGATGCGGCGGCTGTTTGTTTGGCTTGCGGAGCCGATTATATTGTGGTACATTTACGCAAGGATGAACGCCATATACAAAAAAAAGATGTTGCGCGTTTATGCAAATTGTTTCCTCAAAAAATTCATTTAGAATGTTCGTATTCGCCTGCTTCGCAGGAGGCGGCCTTAAAATATAAGCCCTATTCGGTTTGTATCGTGCCGGAAGAACCGGGCGAAGTAACAACGACCGGCGGGCTTAAATTTACGCCAAGAGTACAGAAACGGTTATTGGAAATGATTGATAAACTGCATAAAAAGAGAATTTTAGTCAGTTTATTTGTCAGTCCGTGTGCGCAAGATATCCGTATGGCCGCAAAATTGGGAGCAGATATCGTAGAACTTTGCACGCGTGATTACAGCGAAGCCACCTCTGCTAAAAAGGCGCAAAAAAAGGTACAGGATTTGACCCTTGCTACGTTACTAGCCAAAGAGTTAGGGTTAGAGGTCCACGCCGGACACGGGTTGGATTATCACAATGTGTTAGCGGTGGCAGATATCGGTGGTATGGCTTGTATGAATATTGGTTTCTCTATTATTACACGTGCCGTTTTTGCCGGCTTACCGCAAGCGGTTAGCGAAATGAAAGATTTGTTATAGGAGCAAGTTATGTGTGGTATTATCGGATATGTAGGGAACAATAACAGCGTTTCTTATATTTTGGAAGGGCTTAAAAAATTAGAATACCGCGGATACGATTCTGCCGGTATTTCCATTTTACAAGATAAAAAAATTGTTACTGTACGGGCCGTGGGGAAGGTGGCTGCTTTGGAGCAAGCCACGAAAGAAATTAACCCGCAAGGTACCACAGGCATCGGGCATACCCGTTGGGCTACACACGGAAAACCGAGTGAGGAAAATTCGCATCCGCATACCGATTGCACGGGAGATATTGTAGTCGTGCATAACGGGATTATCGAAAACTATTTGGTGTTGCGGGCCAAATTGGAAAGTTTAGGACATAAATTCAAAAGTGAAACCGATACGGAAGTAATTGCCCACTTAATAGAAGAAAATTTATTACACGCACGTGCCGCAACGGATGAAGACCGCTTGTTAAAAGCCGTTCAAAAAACAAATAAAGAAATTTGCGGGGCATTTGCCATCGGTATTATGTGGGCGCGTACACCGCATTTGTTAATCGGGGTGAAGAACCAAAGTCCGCTCGTAGTGGGTATCGGCAAAAACGAAAACTTTTTAGCATCCGACGTGCCGGCATTTTTGCAACATACCAATAAAGTACTTTTTTTGGAAGACGGCGAAATCGTTTTACTCAAGGAAACGGGTGTAACGGTTTTGGATAAAAAAGGAACTGTCAAAAAAGTAAAAACTACCAAAATCGATTGGGACCAAAAGACGGCCGAAAAAGGCGGTTATGCACATTTCATGCTGAAAGAAATTTATGACCAACCGCAAGCGTTGGAAGATACCTTGCGCACGGCCCGTACCGATTTCGGAAAAATTTTAGGTTTAGATACGGATAAAATCCGCAAACTGCGCAGTATCCACATGATTGCTTGCGGAACGGCCTATCATGCTTCTTTGGTGGGCAAGTACTATATAGAACAACTCGCGGGTATCCCGGTTAGTGTGGATTTGGCGAGTGAATATAAGTACCGCACGATTCCGCCGTTTAAGGACACTATGGCCATTGCCGTCAGCCAATCCGGAGAGACGGCGGATACCATCGGGGCTATTAAAAAAGCGCAAGAATTAGGTTTCCGTACGCTTGCCATTTGTAACGTACTCGGTTCCACACTGACCCGTATTTGCGACGGTACATTCTTTACGCATTGCGGACCGGAAATTAGTGTGGCTTCCACAAAAGCATTTACGAGCCAAATTACCTCACTTTATGCGTTGGCGGTATTTTTGGGGCTTTCTAACGGAAATATCAGTAAAACTGCGTTTGATAAAATGTATAAAGAACTTTTGGCTCTTCCAAAATCGATGGCGGAAGCGGTAAAAATGGAATATGACGTGCGTCATTTAACGCGCAAGTTTTACAAAGCCGGCCGTTTTATCTTTTTGGGACGCCATGTCAACTTCCCGATTGCTTTGGAAGGGGCACTCAAACTCAAAGAAGTTTCCTACCGTAGTGCGGAAGGTTTTGCCGCCGGCGAAATTAAACACGGGCCTATTTCCATTATTGATAAAGGGACTCCTGTATTTGTGTTGATGCCCTCGGATTCCCTGTTTGAAAAAATGTTATCGGCTTGTCAGGAATGTCGGGCGCGCGGAGCGTTTGTTGTTGCCATTACTACAAAAGACGGTGTAAAGCAAGCCAAAAATGTATCGGACAAAGTTCTTATCGTACCTTCGTCCAGCGAACTTTTACAACCCATTTTGAATGTGGTTCCGCTTCAGTTTTTGGCATATTGGGTGGCAAAACGGCTCGGTTGTGATATTGACCAACCGCGTAATTTAGCCAAAAGCGTAACGGTGGAATAATTTGAAAAGGCGGTGTTGACCGCCTTTTTATGTATGTTAGTTATTTTTGATTTAGACGGGACTCTCTTAAATACCATCCGCGATTTATCCAACGCGGCCAATTATGCTTTAGCGCAAAACGGTTATCCCGTTCGCCAAGAAGCGGAATGCTTACAATTTGTGGGAAACGGTATTACCAAATTACTAGAGCGTGCATTACCGCAAGAGAAAAAAACCGTGCAATATGTAGATAAAATCCGTCCTTCGTTTTTATCCTATTACGATAAACATTTAACCGATTATACTACGGCGTATGAAGGTATTTCTGCCTTATTGCACACGTTGAAAAATCGATCCGTAAAATTGGCGGTGGCTTCCAACAAATACCACGATGCTACTTGCCGGTTAATACAACACTTTTTCCCGGATATTTCGTTTCAGGCGGTATTAGGACAGCGGGAAGGATGTCCCGTGAAACCTAATCCGCAAATTGTGGAAGAAATTTTGCACCTTTGCGGAGAAACAAAACAAACATGTTTGTACGTCGGCGATTCGGATGTGGATATGCAGACCGCGCAAAACGCAGGCGTGAAAGCGTGCGGCGTAACGTGGGGGTTTAGAACGCGTGAGGTGTTATCATCTTATCAACCGGATTATCTGATCGATTTTCCCCGACAGTTATTGACAATTATTGAGCATTTTTAACAGGCGTGCTACATAAGTAGCGGCATGTTTTTGGGCGTCATCAGCCGAAAGAGCAAAATCCGTCAGTACGGCTAGTTGCAAACGGGGAAGCGGTTGTTTTTTTAGCGCAGATGTTTCGAGTTGGCCGCAAATAAATAAAACTTTTTTTCGTTGTTCGCGGGCTTTTTTTAGTACCGCTAGGGGGGCTTTTCCGTAAAAAGTTTGGCGGTCTAACTTTCCTTCGGATGTAATAATTAAATCGGCCCATTTTATTTGTTTTTCCAAACGGGCTTTTTGAAAGAGCACTTCCGCTCCGAGGTGAATTTCCGCTCCAAACGCGCCGTATAGACCTGCCGCAATTGCGCCGGCGGCTGCCGTACCGGGTTCGCGGGCAATCAAAAGGCCGGTTTCTTTTTCCAACAAATGTACCCATATCGATAGGGCGCGGTCTAACTGTTTAATTTGTGCAGGGGAAGCCCCTTTTTGAGCACCGAATACTTTAGCAGAACTTTTTCGGCCTAGTACCGGATTATCCACATCGGATACAGCATAAATTTTTACACCTTTTAACAATTTTTTGACAGGGATTAAATCTAACCGGAAGGCCTCCAAAAGCGGCGCAGCCCCCGGCGGAACGGGACGGCCTTCCCTGTCGGTTAATACCGCATTACAAGCCACGGCCATACCGGCGCCGCCGTCACTGCAGGCCACGCCGCCGAGCCCCACATAAATTTGTTTAGCCCCTAATTGTATGGCTTTTTTGATGGCCTGTCCTACTCCATAAGAAGAAGCACCTAACGGGTCTAATTTATTTTTGGGTGTGTTTCCGAGTCCGCAGATGCGGGCCGTTTCAATAACGGCGGTTTTCGTAGCGGGTAAATACAAAAAGGAAGTTTTTTTATTTTGCAAAAACGCATTTTTGGCTTGCAAAAAAACGGGTTTGGCTTTTGGATAGCATGTGCGGAAAAAATCTGCGAAACCATCTCCGCCGTCGGAAATCGGAAAAGCCCGTACTGTATGGTTGGTCAGTGTGCGGATAGCAATACGGATAAATTGTTTGGCACTGAGCGATCCCTTTAGCGCATTCGGCAAGAGGAGAATTTTCATTAGAATTTCCAACTGAGTTGTACTTGGAATACGGTGTTTAAGTCGGAAGAAGCGGATAACTTTCCACTTCGTTTTGCAAAAACTTCGCGTACTTCCGCGCCGATCATCACGTCATCTACCCACGTTTCCACACCGATACCGGCGCCGCCCGTAAGACCGCTGGAATTGATAGTAGTGCTGTTAATTTCGCCGCGATAGTTTAGTTTTAACATTTCATATCCGGCATTTGCCGTCAAATAAACTGCAAATTTTTGGGAAGGGTTTAAATAATAGTTAGCGGCCGCGCCCAGTGTAAGCACTTGCCCACTGGTTTTTACTTGCGGATCCGGATAAGGAGCGGGTTGTCCGTGTGCGATTGCATCTGCGTTGGCATCGGCGACATCTTTGTCTTTATCGGCGAAAGAGGCATTGGGAATGTTGGAAATACTCAGCATCGGCCCTGCCCAAAAATTACTGTCTTTAATGCGCCATAAAAATTTGCCGGACACAGCAGCCCCTGTTCCACCGACATCTATATCTTTATCGTCGGCTGTCCAATTGGCGCCTCTTTGCGAATTGTCTAGTTTTAAGTCCGTCGGGCGTACACCCACTTGAATAGCAAAGTATTTGGAAAATTCTTTTTCGCTCTGCCGTTTCTTAGTTTCTTTTTTTTTATGAGAAGTATTTTTTTTCAGCAGTTCTTCTTTGGCGGCTGCAGCGTAATCCTGTTGGGAAACGGAACCCGTTTTGACACCTTTTAAGAACGCTTCTTCATCGGTAAGCGGAGCAGTGGGTGCGGCGGAAGAAACCGGCTGTGTGGTTGTTACTACGTTTCCGTTTACCACAGTGGCTTTTTGTGCGCCGAACACTTGGTTAATATCCGAGTCAAACGTCAGGCCGCCTTCCGCTACTACGGGCGCGACGGTATTTTGCCCGGCGTTTTGTACGGCTTGTTGTTGGGTGGCCGCTTGTTGTGTTTTTTCTACAAATTCCTTTTGAGCATTTGCCCCGCGGTCGTAGTCGTAGGGTTCAATGGAAACGATCTGCGGCATATCTATATTGACGCTCATGCCGTCATCTGTTTGCAGTTTTAGGTTAAATTCGTCTAAATCCAAAATTACGCCGATTAACTGTGAACCGCCTTTTAAGATAATACGGTGTTTATCCGGCAAAATCTGTTCAATTTCTCGTTGGTTGAGCGTAATGTTTCCGTACGAGGTGGCTAAATTGAGCGTATATTCGGTTTGTGACAAAACCGACCCGCTGATGAGCGTGCCGTCCTTCATTTTGATCGTTTCCGCTTGCAAGGCAAGTGCGGAAAAAATTGAAATCAATAAACACAAAAATCGTTTCATAGTCCCTCGTAAAACGCGGTGTACCTCACGGCACACCGCGCTAAAATCCGTTGCTAATTAGTTAGCAGACGAAACTTCGTTGCCGGTACTGCAGCCGCAAGGTGCAACGGCCGTTTTGATTTTGTGCAACGCATTTAATATTTTGGCAATCGTCAAAAACGCCAATGCTATTCCTATGTTACTGAGCGTAGCAAATACCACTGCCATCCACATTTGCGAACCGGAGATGAGCGGGTAACGGAAAATTTGCACATCTTGATAGATGGTAAATACCAAGGTTAAGTAAAATAACACGATGAACAATACATACAAACCTTTCAGGCATAACCAATTATGCGGCATCCATTTTGCACATTTACAACATTTGGACATATTATTTCTCCTTTCTGATTAAAATGGGTTTCCCCACCTTTATATTGTATCAAAAAACAAGGAAATATCAGCGCGCGGCTTTTTGTAATAATTCTTGCGCATGGCGGAAGGCGGCTGATTTTTCATCACTATTTCCGCCGAGCATACGGGCAATTTCCGCGGGTAATTCTTCCCCGGTTAAATGGTTTACCGTAACGAGGGTTTCTTTTGGAGAAGCGGTTTTTTGCACGCGGAAATTGTGGGCGGCTTGGGCGGCCACTTGCGCTAAATGGGTCACGCAGAGCACTTGCCGGCCCTGTGCGGCTTGGCGTAGTTTTTCGCCTACGAGCCATCCGGTTTCCCCGCCGATTCCCGCATCCACCTCATCAAATACCATTACGGGAATAGCGGAAGCAAGTACTGTTTTAAGCCCCAACATAACGCGGGAAATTTCTCCGCCGGAAGCAATGTTTTTAAGTGGCCGAAGTGCTTGCCCGGGGTTGGGCGAAAATAAAAATTCCACTTTATCCGCACCGGTAGCCGTTATATTTTCTTCATCCATTTCCACGTCAACGGAAAAACGGATTTGGTGAAAACCGAGCGGCCGGATTTGTTCGGTAATGCAGGCGGCTAGTTTGTCGGCGGCTGTCATGCGTTTTTGGTGCAATTTTTGGGCCACCGTCAGCAACTCTTTTTGCACATGGGATAATTCATTTCGTAAATCTTGTTCGTGTTCTTCGGAATGTTCCAAATTTTTAATTTGTTCTTTTAATTTGCGGGCATTTTCCAATACATCGCTGATTTCCGGCCCATACTTTGCTTTCAGACGTTTGATTTTTTCGTGCCGTTCCAATATTTTATCTAATGCATCGGGATTTACGGACAAGTCCTCTTTATACGTTCCCAGTGTGCCGGAAATATCTTCTAGTGTAACGAGTGTGTTGGAAATATCGTCGGACAAAGAGGATAAATTTTCATCTAATTGGCTCATAGCGGCTATTTCTTTGGCGGCGCGGGATATGCGTGTGACGGCCGCATCTTCCGCTTCGTAGAGTTCTTCATACGCTTTAACGGCCATTTCCGCTAATTTTCCGGCGTGTTTAAGTTTGGGAAGTTCCTGTTCCAAACGGGCATCTTCATCCGCTGTCGGATTTACGCGTTCGATTTCTTCTAATTGATAACGATACATATCCAACAGTCGTTCTTTTTCTTGTGCGCTTAACAAAACAGCCTCTAATTTGGCTTGTATTTCCTGTCGCTTTAGGTACAGTTCGGATACTTGTTTTCGCAAGATATCGTGTTTGGCAAATTTGTCTAGTAACTCCAAGTGTACGCTGCTATGCAGTAAACTTTGGTGGTCGTGCTGACCATGAAAATCCACGAGAAATTGGCCGATTTGGGCAAGTGTACCTACGGTAACGGCGCGTCCTTCCAAATAGGCCTTATTTTTGGCTTTACGGTCTAGTTCGCGTTTGAGCGTGAAAATATCGGCGGACAGTTGGTATTGGCGTCGAATATTTTCCGGCAGTGTGTCGCTTGAAAAAGTAGCCGTTACAATCATTTTTTCGGCCCCGTCCTTAATTTGTGTGCCGTCACCGCGCGCTCCTAAAGCAAAGCCGAGTGCTTCAATGATAATGGATTTGCCCGCTCCCGTTTCTCCCGAAAAAACAGTCAATCCCTTTTCAAAAGAGAGGGTAATATCGGAAATGATGGCAAAATTTTGCACGCGCAATTGCGTTAACATTCTTCTTTCCCCCAATTTAGTTTCCGGTGCAGTACGGTAAAAAAGTCCCGTTTGGGTAGGGTAATCAGCCCGACGGTTAAATTACTTTTGGAAATTTCCACCCGTGCTCCGGCCGTTAACCGGAAACTCGTTTGACCGTCCAAACTTAAAAGGGCTTTATCTTTTGTGTTTTTGAAAACGGGGGTAAGCGTTAGTTTCCCATTCGCCTCTAAAACGATTGGGCGTTGATGGAGAGAATGCGGACAAATCGGTGTTACTACCAATACGTTTACGGTCGGTTCTACAATCGGTCCGCCGGCTGCTAAGGAATAGGCCGTAGAACCGGTGGGGGTGGAAGTAATCACACCGTCTCCGAAATAAGAGGGAATTTCCGTCTTGTTCCAATGGGCACGGATTGAAATAGAGCGCGTGGCCGCAGAGCGTAAAATACAATCGTTTAGCGCGATAAAATGTTGGGGAGTGTCTTTTTTATTCCACACGCGTACCGCAAGCATCATGCGTTGTTGAACGGAAAAATTTCCTTTTAACAATTGTTCAAGCGCGTCGTGCACATTGGTTTGTTCGGCTGCGGCCAAAAAGCCGAGTGCCCCGCAGTTAATACCCAAAACCGCCGTTTTTTTCGGTGCGGCCGCCCGCGCACAACGCAACAGTGTTCCATCTCCGCCCAAACTGATAAGCACATCGGCCCGGTCCACCTCTTCGGGGGCGGATAACAGGCGTACGTGTACTTTTTTATCCGTAAGGAAACAGAGAATTTCTTCCGCTAACGGTTGATGGGTGCGTTTGCCTAAAAAGATACAGATGCGGGATATTTTTTTCATACGTATTATTGTACCAAAAAGCGCGGCAGGTGCGGAAAATAATAAATGATATAATATAAGTAACAGACAAGGAGAATTTTTATGTGGGATTATACAGATAAAGTGATGGATCATTTCAAAAATCCGCGCAACGTGGGGTCTATTCCCAACGCAGACGGTACCGGACAGGTAGGCAGTTTGGTTTGCGGGGATGCGTTGCGTTTGACGATTAAAGTCAATAAAGAAACGGACACCATTGAAGATGCTAAATTTGAAACATTCGGTTGTGCGAGCGCGATTGCTTCGTCTTCTATCTTGACCGAAATGGTGAAAGGGAAAACGATTGCGGAGGCCTCCAAAATTACCAATCAGGATATTGCCGATGCACTCGGCAGTTTGCCGGCAGAAAAAATGCACTGCTCGGTTATGGGTATGGAAGCATTGGATGCGGCCGTAAAAAGTTACCGTCAAGGCGGAAAACCGGTCATTTTTGAACAGGAAGCCGAAAAAATTGTTTGTCATTGTTTTAACGTATCGGAAGAAACGATTATTAAGGCCATTCGCACCAATCACTTAAAAACGGTGGAAGATGTAACCCATTTTACGAAAGCCGGAGGCGGTTGCGGACGTTGTAAAGGGGATATCCAAAAGATTTTAGAT